>Ga0105246_10001497_pt1 | contig 13865 bp, 15 predicted proteins | sample KBSM64metaG_FD_99694 | JGI IMG/M metagenome (GOLD analysis project Ga0105246, IMG submission 99694) | Miscanthus rhizosphere microbial communities from Kellogg Biological Station, Michigan, USA - KBS M6-4 metaG | ecosystem: Host-associated > Plants > Roots > Rhizosphere > Soil | place...
CGCGGCGGAGGAGGCGACGATGCCCTTGGAGCCCATGCCGGCCTCGGTCAGGCCGAGATGCAGCGCAAGGTCGGAGCGGGCGGCAAGCATGGAATAGACGGCGATCAGATCCTGCACGGCGCTAACCTTGGCCGAGAGCACGATCTTGTCGGCGCCCATCCCCAGCTCCATGGCGCGGGCGGCGCTGAGTAGCGCCGACTGCACGATCGCCTCGTGCATCACCTCGCGCGCGTCCTTCGGCTCCGGCAGCTTCGCATTCTCGTCCATGAGCCGGGTGAGGAGGTCCTGATCGAGACTGCCCCAGTTCACGCCGATGCGCACAGCCTTGCCGTGTTTAAGCGCAATCTCGATGATCTCGGCGAATTGCCGGGCGCGCTTGTCCTTGAAGCCGACATTGCCGGGATTGATGCGGTATTTGGCGAGGGCTTCGGCGCAGGCCGGATGCTCCTTGAGCAGCGTGTGGCCGTTATAGTGGAAGTCGCCGATCAGCGGCGTCTCCACGCCGAGAACGTCGAGGCGTTCGCGTATGTGACGGACGGCGACGGCGGCCTCCGCCCGGTCCACGGTGATGCGCACCAGTTCGGAGCCCGCACGGGAGAGCGCCGCGACCTGTTTCGTCGTTGCCTCGACATCGGCAGTGTCGGTGTTCGTCATCGATTGCACGACGATGGGAGCATCGCCGCCAATCGTGACTTGGCCGATCCTGACCGGAATGGTGCGCCGGCGCGCTGACTGGTTCATGAGGCTGACGATACGTCACATTTGTGGTTGTTACGCAAATCTCAAAATCTCGGCACACATAGAACTTAGGGGCATTCGCATCGATGCCTGCTAACGAGTTCTAATAAGGTTCTTTTCCAGCGGATGGTAGCACGGAAGACCAGCTCAACGCTGGCCGTTCAACCTCACCCCTGGGTGCTTGCCGTTGGTGAACTGCACCCCCGCCTTCTCCAGCGCCTTCCTTATAGCTGCCAGGGTTTCAGGCTTCCCGTGCGATTTGCCACGCTCGATCGCGTGAACGGTATTGAAGTGAACTTTGGCCTTTTTGCCAAGGTCCCGTACGCTCCAATTCAGAAAGCCTCTTGCCGCTCGAATCTGCGCGCCGGTCATCATATCTGCTTGTAACAGGTAGGTGACGGGTGCCCCGTGCAGTCATTCTGTCACAGCGTCAACCCACCTCAGCGCTGGCCACGGCCTAACACGATAAGCCTTAAGCGGTCCGGCCTCGGTACGGGTTAAGGGAGTGCCGGTCACGCAAAGGAGGAGTCTATGAATAAGGTTGTTGCAGCAGTTGTTGCTCTTGGAATCGCAGTAGCATTTACCGCTCCGGCTTTCGCAGCGGATGTGACGACTGCCAAGACCCACGCTGAGTGCACCAAGGCTGGCGGCGTATGGGACGCCAAGGCCAAGTCGTGCAAGCCAAAAATGTAGGATCACCACCGAAATCGAGCCCCGGCCAATCGCCGGGGCTTTTTCATCGCTCTGCGACACGGCTCGATTGCGCTGGAGTCAAAGGATCGTCGCAGGAGCAAGGGAAAAGCCCGGTTTACCTCCATTTTCCGGCTCTTTTTTTTGGAGAACAAAGGCCGCTCTGAGCGTTGGTTTTGTTAGCTGCTTCTCGAGGTGGTGAGCGGCTTAAAAATTGGAGGAAACGAAATGCTCAGGAAAATCACGCTCGTTCCCGCCGTGGCGGCGGCGCCGCTCTTGCCGGTGCCTGCCTTCGCCGGTCACGGACATGGCGGCTGGCATGGTGGCCACGGCTGGCATGGTGGTCACTGGGGTGGCCATCATGGGTGGGGCGGTTGGGGGGTTGGGGAGGATGGGGCTGGGGCGGCTGGTGGGGTCCGAGCATCAACATCAATATCGGACGCCGCTATCGGTATTATGGATATGGGTACTATCCATACTACCGCTATGGCTACTACCGCCCATATTACGGCTACTATCGCCCCTACTACTATCGTCGCCACTACGCGTACTATCGCCCATACCCTCACTACCGCCGTTGGCACTATGCGCGACATCACTGGTAGTGCCGTCGTGTAGCCGTCCGTCAACAGAAAGCCCCGCCTCAAATGAGAGCGGGGCTTTCCGGGAAACACAAGAAGCGTTGGCGCGGCTGAGATGAGAGTAAAAGGCCGCGCTAACCCGGTAATGTTTAGTTCCGGTTCGTTTCGACCCATCTCAATGGGGCCTTTCGGCGCTCTAACAGCTTTGTGAGCAGAGTTGCGAGGAGCCCGCCAGCGAGAGCCCCGGCAACCCCCGACAAGGCGGTGAGAAGGTCGGGAATGCGGTCGGCGGTGAGCCCCTGAAGGCCCTCCATGAGCGCAGCCAATGCCATGGCCACGCCTACCACGATGATAGGGCGATGCAATGCAAGGCAGAAGATCGAGGTTGCCGCCAAATAAGCAAGAAAATGCTCAGTCAGCCAGTGCAGCCCGCTACGCACCTGCCAGGCAACAGGTACGAGCGAATCGGCCGCTATCGCCGCGATCAGAATCGCGCCGCCGAAGGCAAGCCACTTCGACGATCCGGCAGATGCCATAGCTCGGCTCCCCCGCCAGTTTAGCGCGCAGGAGCCGAACAATCTTCAGCGTCATGTGATTCCCGCGAAAGCGCGGATCCAGCAACCACCGACTTCAATTGAGTTGCAACACAGGGATTACTGGATTGGCCGGCCAAGCCGGGCAATGACAATGGTGGGCGCTCTTCTAACGTCAAAACCACGCTAGGACGACAAGGCGGCAGTGAGGGCCCCGACATTGTGGCCGAACATGTCGAGATAGCTGGGCGCAGGCCCGTCAGCCGGTGACAGCGCATCGGTATAAAGCTCGCCGCCGATCTTGGCCCCGGTCTCTGAGGCGATCTGGTCGAGCAGCCGGTGGTCGGTGATGTTCTCCATGAACACCGCCGGGATGTGTTCGGCCTTGATCTGGCGGATGATCTTGGCGACGTCCCTGGCCGAGGCCTCGCTCTCCGTGCTCACGCCCTCAGGGGCGATGATCTCGAGCCCGTAGGCCGCACCGAAATAGCCGAAGGCGCCGTGGCTCGTGATGATCTTGCGCCGATCTTGCGGGAGCGCGGCGAGCGCCGCCTTCACGTCGGATTCTTCCTTGACGATTTCGTCTAGATATTTGGGAGTATTCGCTTCGTAGAACGACTTGCCTTCCGGATCGACGGCGATCAGCCCGTCGCGGATATTGGTGACGTAGAGTCTGCCGTTGGCGAGGCTCTGCCAGGCATGGCGGGTCGGTGATGGTCTTCGCATCCTCGACCATGGTGCGCGGTTTCACGCCCGTCGATGCCACCACGACCGTGCCTTTGAAACCCGACGACTTCTCCAGCCGGTCCATCCAGCCCTCGAAGCCGAGCCCGTTGGTGAACAGGATCTGCGCGGCGGCGAGGTTCTTGGCGTCGGCCGGCGTGGGTTCATAGACATGCGCGTCGCCGTTGGGACAGAAGACGCCCGCGAGCAGAATGATCGCGGGGCCGGTCGGCACGTTGGCGTAATAGGAAAGCAGCAGACCTGTGAGGCTCGCGGCGAAGGCAACGAGGATTGCGACGAGAATCAGCCCGGACACATCGTCGGCCCAGAAGCGCGCGGTGACCGCGGGAAGCAGCATGATACCGACCGCCATCAGCGTTCCGAGCGCCTGAAAGCCGCTCACAAGGTTGAGCACGACCAGCACGAGGAAGTTGAAATAGGTGGGCGAGCTAAAGTCGCTGGTCGAGCGCAGGAATTGCGGGTCGAAGCATTCCAGCACTAGCGGGCGGTAGATCACCGCGAGCACGAGTAGCGACAGGGTGGAGATCGAGGCAACGAGGAGCAGCGCCTGGTCGTCGAGCGCGAGCACGGTACCGAACAGCACGTGCAGCAGATCGATATTGCTGCCCCTGACCGAGACGATCAGCACGCCGAGCGCGAGCGAGACGAGATAAAAGGCGGCAAGGCTTGCATCCTCGCGCAGCACGGTCGAGCGCGCGATGAGCCCCGCGGATAGCGCAACGGCGAGCCCTGCGGCGAAGCCGCCGAGGCTCATGGCGAACAGCGACAGACCTGCCAGCAGATAGCCGATAGCGGCGCCCGGCAGGATAGCGTGGCTCATCGCATCGCCCATGAGGCTCATGCGCCTGAGCATCAGGAACACGCCGATGGGCGGGGCGCCGAGCGAGAGCGCGAGGCAGCCCACAAGCGCCCGGCGCATGAAGCTGAACTCGATGAAAGGCTGGGTTATGGCGTCGATCATGCCGGCTGCCGCTCACGCGCTTCTCCGTCCCGCGCGCAAATCTCGGCATGCTCGTCGAAGGCTTCGACCAGTTGCCGCGACTTGGCGAGATTTGCGGGCGTGAGGACCTTGCGGGTCTCGCCCCAGGTCACGACCTCGCGCGCGAGAATGAGCGTCACCGGGAAATGCGCGCGCACTTGATCGATATCGTGCAGCGCGGCTAGCACCGTCCGGCCCTCTTCATGCCAGCGCAGGATGAGGACGATGAGATCGGCGACCGTCTTGGTGTCGACGGCGCGGAAGGGCTCGTCGAGCAGGATGATCGCCGCATCCTGCAGGAGCAGCCGTGCGAAGAGTACACGCTGGAACTACCCGCCAGACAGCGCGCCGACCGGGCGAACGCCAAGATCCTGAAGGCCGACCGTGGCGAGCGCTTGGACGACATGCGTCTTGCGCGTGCTATCGAGGCCGCGCCAGGCGCCGATCTCACGCCACAACCCCATCGCCACGCAGTCGAATACGGAAATGGGAAAGCTGCGGTCGATCTCGATCTGTTGGGGAAGATAGGCGACGTCGCTTTTTTTGAAACTGTCGATCTTGAGACTGCCGCCAAGCGGCTTCAGCTCGTTGACGATCCCCTTGAGCAGCGTTGACTTGCCGGCGCCGTTAGGTCCGACGATGGCGAGAAGCTCGCCTTTGGCGACCTTGCCGATGATGTGGTGCACCGCGGGATGGCGGTCATAGCCGAGCGTCAGATCGCTAAAGGTGATGGCGGGCTCTGGGCGCGGCGACATGATCAGGCCAACGCCCAAAATACGGCAGACCACAACAGCACCGCTGCAACGGCCACCATGGCAAGCCGCGCGATCAGCGAAAGACCAATCAGCGAGAAGCTCGAGATATGTGTGGGCTCGAGTTCCGCCCCGGCCCTATCGACCTCAGAGACGTCGGTGGGCGCAGCCGCGACCAGCGCAAACTGCCGACGCCGTTCCTCTCGTCTCCCCGTCCGCATTGTCACGATCCTTTGGTTGAGGCCCGCGTCCTACGACGGCTGGCAGGCTGCGCATAATCCGGCAAGCTCGAGCGTCACCTGCTCGGGCACGATCTCCTCAGGCGCGAACCCAAGCAGCGCAGCCTGATCATCGTCGGAGAGTGGAATCTCGACCACCTTTCCGCATTCGCGGCAGATGGCGAAGGCGAACTTGCCGTCGCAGGCGCCATGATCGCAGGCGATGAAGGCTGCGCGCGACTGGAGCCGGTGGACCATGCCCTTTTCAATGAGCTCGGCGAGTGCGCGATAAACGGTTGGCGGATGAGAGATGCCGGCCGTCCTCACCTGGTCGAGGATCGCGTAGGCGCTCATGGGCTCCTTGGACTTGCGCAGGCAGGACAGGATCTCGGTCTGATTGCGCGAAAGCTTCGAAGCGTGATGGTGATGGGTCACGTTCATGAGTGAATGATATAACATAACATCACATCACATCACGCTTCTGGTCAAGCCGCTTACTCAAAGTCTCGACGCAATCCAAAAAAATCGGCCCGAAACTGCTAGGAACTCGCCCTTCCCTGCGTCGTTTAGCCCCAAACCGTCCGCAGAAATCTGGGGCGCGGCCCGCGGCTCAACGCAAGGAAACGCCATGAGACGAGCGCAAACGATCGTTCCTTTCGTTGCCTCAGTGACACTGCAAAGACCGCGGAGCCGCCAGCAAATGCTCCTTCGGCTCAACCGGCAACACCCGCCCCCGCGGCTCCCGCGCCTGCTGGCCAAGGTGCGACGACTGGCGGAGGTGCCGCCCAACCCCAGGCCGGACAGCCTCAGGCTGGAGCAGCAGGTCAGGCAGCGGCAAGTGGCGGAGGTAATCCGCAGGACCTCGCCAAGAGCGCCGAGAAGGGCTCGCTCAAGAGCCCGTATCCGGATTTCAAGAAGGTCGAGGAGGAAGGCCATCAGAAATTCATGTCGGCCGGCTGCAACGGCTGTCACGGCGGCACCGGCGGCGGCATGGGTCCGCCTCTCACAAACCCGGTCTGGGTCTATGGCAGCGACGACGACACGCTGTTCAGGCTGATCTCGCTCGGCTCGGATGAACTGAAGAAGCAGGGCTACACCCGCAAAGGCAGCGAGAACGTGGTCGGCCCGATGCCTCCAATGGGCGGCGTGCTCAAGGATTCGGATAGCGTGTGGAAGGTGATCGCCTGGATCAGGTCGGTCAATCCATCGTCGGCCGGAGGAGGAACAGCCCCGTCGGCATCGGCAACGCCTTCAGGCGCGGCTCCGGCAGCGCCATCGGGGGCGCCATCCCCGGCACCCTCCGCCCCGCCCTCGGCGCAATAGCGGTTAAGGTCCGGACACTTTTCGAGCATAGAGGCCGTCCGCCCTCCGGCCCCCTTTACATTGCTGATGTTTGATTTCGTGCTTGGATGCGTTTGCAATGCAGCTATGCGCGGCCATTGAAATCGTCGAAAGCGACATCACCAGGCTCGACGTCGACGCCATCGTCAACGCCGCCAACAGGACGTTGCTTGGCGGAGGCGGCGTGGATGGTGCGATCCACCGTGCCGCAGGTCCCGAGCTTCGCGCGGCTTGTGCCAAGCTCGGCGGCTGCGAGACGGGGAATGCCAAGATCACCCCTGGCTTTCGCCTTCTCGCGCGTCACGTCATCCACACCGTTGGTCCGGTTTGGGGCGGCGGCGAGCGCGGCGAGGACCAGCTGCTTGCCGCCTGCTACCGTGCGAGCTTCGGTCTCGCACGCGAGTACGGTCTTGCCTCGATTGCCTTTCCCGCCATCTCGACGGGTGCTTACGGCTTTCCACCCGATCGCGCTGCGCGCATCGCGCTTCGCACCGTGCTCGCGGCGCTCGCTGAGCCGAGGTAGATCGAGCGCGTCGTGTTCTGCTGTTTCGGCGCCGACACGCGAAAGCATCACGAGATTGCCTTCGCCGAACTCGCGGGCGAGAACGACTAAAGCTGCGTTGGAGTGAACTATTGTTCCTTCATTTGGCAGCCGGACAGGGACAATGCCACGTGCCATACTGCTTACAGCATTGAGGACGCATGGGTACCCCCGCAGGGGCATCCTCTAGTTTTACTATAACAGATTTGATGCGCACCCGATCCACAACAAAAATCGCCACTGATTTTTGCCGCGTCGCCATCCAACATGCCGACAATCAGAAGTGCAATCGCAGCCGGGATTCCAATAATCGCCTTACGCATAGAAACCTCCATTGGCTAAAAGGTTCGAGGTCGTTTGGCGGACGTGAACTAAAAACCACGACTGCGTAGTAACGCCAACGGAACTGTGCTGTTTCCTTGGACTTCGATACGGAAACGAAGCCGGCACGGTACGTCGACTAATCGCTCTGCCCTTCAAAGCACGTGCCGTCGGAAGCCGGTAATAACGACAGGCAGCCAGCTCCTGAGCTAAGGGTCGAGCAGCCCCGTGGCTTCGATCCTGGCGAACTCGCCTTCGATCAAGCGCGTGCCGATATCACGCCGATAGCGCGAATTGGCGACGACAATCTTGTCTGCCAAAGCGTTCGCCGCATCGCGTGCAGCCTCGATGGTCTCACCTGTGCCGGTGACGACAAGGGTGTAGCCGCTCGCCCCGCTCGTGACCAGTACACCGTTCTGCAAGGCCACCTCGCCGTAATGGATGTGCCGCAACTCGGCAGACGAGAGATCGCCGTCGAACAGAACCGGCAGGCCGACTGGCGCAGGCAGCGTGTCGCGGTAATAAGGAAAGGGCGGTGTGGTGATCACGATGCCGACCGCGAACCCCGGCTCGGTGTCGAACATAAGCGTCGAACGCGTGAGCATGGCGCGGAAGAGATCGGCCCACGGCGTTTTCTGCAGCGGATCGAGAATGGCATAGCCCGGATAGCCGAACCGGCACGTAAATTCGAGCGGCCAGATGCCAGCTTCGTTGACGATGGTGTTGAGATTGATATAGCCGCAATAGCCGTTCGCTCTGAGCAGCGGCACCATCTTGGCGAGCGTGCGATCGAAGAAGCGCTTCGAGCGCGAATAGGTGACGACCGTGCCCATCTCGCCGGTGAGCTCGCCGAGATCGCCGGGGAAGAACCGCTTGTGCTCCCAGTCGAGGCAGGCCGGTTCGAGAAAGTCCTCGCCATTGAAATAGGCGCCCACCCCCATCTCCGCGCCTTCGACGAACTCCATCAAGACAAAGCTCGAGGCGGCGATCTTTCCTCCTGCGGCAAGCACGGCTTGCACGTCCGCGCCTGCTTTGTGACGTCCGACGAAGCTTGCCGCGTCCGGGCCGTTCGACTTCAGCACATAGCGCGCAGGCCACCGTTCGATGAACCGTCGCGCTTCCTCAACGTCGGAGAATTCGAAGGTCGGCGCGGTTGCCAGACCGAGATCGGCGAGAACGCCCTGAGCGTAAGCGCGATCGTTTTCGAGCCGGGTCCCATAGGCACCCCCGCCGATGACGTTGAAGCCGTCGCGCCGCAGACGGTCCTGAATCTCGCCGTAGCCCAGCCCGATATTCTCGAACAGGACACAGCCATCGGGACCCACGGCGCGGATCCAATCAAGCTCCGTCCGCCAATCAGCAACACGCTGGATGAGGCCTACGAGCGTGTCGCGACACAACGGATAGCCGATGAAGATTTTGACCTCGTGCCCGTCGGCGACGAGCCGCAGATAAAGATCGGCGAGATCGGCGCACTCACCGATCCCTAGGAAACGCATCGGATTCCTCTATCCTCAGGCTGCCGCCTCGCTCGGCTGCTGGTCTAAGCCGAAATGCAGGCGATAGCGCTCGAAGCAGCGGGTGCCGTGCCACAGGCGGATGATGGCGCCTTCACCGATTGCTTGAGCGCAGCGCGGATTCTCGCCCACGAGAGAGCGCAGCACCTCGCGGTTCCAGCACTCTGAATGTTTGATGTCGAGCACGGCATGTAGGGTGAAATAGAGACGCTTCTTGGTAGGGATGCGTAATCGCTTGAGCCCCGCATCGACAAAGCCGGCACGCGTCGGCGCCGTCATCTCGATTACGCCGAGCGCGCCGATCGACTGAAAGCAATAGCGGCGGCTGCGCGCCAAGGCCAGCATCGCGTTGCCGAGCGCAAGCGATTCAGGGACTACCCGGTCAGGCTCGGCATGGATTTCGAGATAGCTCGCGAGTCTTTCGAGCAGCGGGCCGTGCATGGCGGTTTCCCTGCCTCGGCCCATTTCGTCCCAGTAGTTTCGCGCCATCTCTAGTTTGGCGGTGATCGGCATCTTCACCTGGGTCAGCGCAAGAAGATCGTCGAAGCCTGCTTCGCCCGCGACCTCCTGGGTCAGAAACCACAGCATATCATCTTGGCTCGCGGTTTCTGCGAGCCAGGGGAAGAGTGGATCGCCCTGACCGGGACCCGTCGCTTTGAGCTCCTCGAACCAGTCGATGAAATCGTCTACGCCGCTCGGGACGTCCGCCACAAGCGGAGCGATCTCGCGCCGCACCGCCTCAATATATTCGCCCTCGGCGCGCGTTACCGTGGCGTATTCGTCGAGCTCATCGCGCCAAGCGTCCGTCGCGAATGCCGGCCTGAGATGCCGGCTGTTGTATTTCGCAAGCTCTATCTGAAATCGCTCGAACGCTGGACCTTGAAGCTCGGCGGCCGTCTCAGTCCATGAGAGGTCATGGGGGGTCACTTACTCATCCTCGTTTTACGGCTGTAAGGCCTATGGCGGCGATTCGATCAGCATTGGCGTATGCCTGCCTGTCGAGTTCCTCGCCAAAGACGTCTGGATCGATTTCCCCATAAACGAAGTGGCTGGCATTGAGTTTCAAAACGGGTTCAAGGACTTCCAGCAGCGGGTCGGCGCCGCCAACAATAGGAGTGCCACTGTAAAGAATGAGCCGCCCGCCGGGCTTGAGCCGGTCAAGGCCCTCCTCGGCGATCCGCACCGTGAGTGCAATGCCGAGCTCGCCCCCGCCATGGCGATAAAGGCGGCGGTCGTCGTCAACGAGATAGGGCGCGTTCGCCATGATGATGTCTGCGAGACCTTCAATTCCCCCAAGGACATCGCTGAACATGGTCTTCGCCGAAGCCACATCGTTTACCACCGCGTTGACCGCGCTGAACGCGAGCGCCTTGCGGTTGATATCACCAAGCAAGACCTCGGCGCGCTTGCCGAGTAATCGGGCTGCGGCAATTCCACCCGCCCCGCTGCCGCTCCCGATATCGATGAGCCGCACAGGCCCATCCAAAGCGATATCGGCAAGCGACGCTCGCAAGAGGCGGACAAACCGGTAGGTATCAGGTCCGAAAAAAACCGCGTCCTGCTCTGCGGTGGGGAATGCCGAATGCGCCAAGATCAGATCGTCGATAGTGGCGAAGCGCACTTTCGATTTGTAGCGGCCCGACTCCCCTTCCAGAGCCTCAGCATCCTCGAGGAGATCGAAGATCTCGGGATCCAAAGAGTCGCGGTCGAACGGCCGGTTCCAGCCGAAGATCGATTCGAGGGTGACGGGCGGGGGAGCGCGGTCGAGCACCCGGCAATGGGTTGCGGGGGTGACCGCCACAAACCGGTAGCCGCGCGCTTGAAGGGTCTTGCCGAGCACGGTCAGGGCGAGGTTTTTTGCATCCATGCCCCGAAACTTAACCCCGGCACGCAATGTTGCCAGCCGAAAGATGTCATCATGCTGCGGCCGTGCACCGCTAGGTTTTCTCGCCTCGCGAGGCTACTCTCTCGACACAAAACCCTGAGTCGCTAAGCGCCCCTTCCAAACCGCCAAGCTTGAGATCCAAGGATGCCAGAGCTCGACCCTCTTCTACTGTCGCGCATCCAGTTCGCGTTCACCATCTCCTTCCACATCCTCTTTCCGTCTTTCACCATCGGCCTTGCCGGGTGGCTCGTGGTGCTCGAGGCGCTGTGGCTCAGGACCGGCAAGGACATCTATCTCCGCATCGCCCAGCACTGGACCAAGATCTTCGCCATATCGTTCGGCATGGGCGTGGTGTCGGGCGTCGTGCTCTCCTACGAGTTCGGCACTAATTGGAGCGAGCTATCGCGGCGCGGCGGCAACGTCATCGGCCCGCTGATGTCCTACGAGGTGCTGACCGCCTTCTTTCTCGAGGCGGGTTTCCTCGGCATCATGCTGTTCGGCTGGAACCGCGTGCCGAAGCCCGTGCACTTCTTCGCGTCCTGCATGGTCGCACTCGGCACGCTGATCTCCGCTTTCTGGATCCTGTCCGCCAATAGCTGGATGCAGACGCCTGCGGGCTTTACTGCGGACGCCGCCGGCGTGCTGCACGTCGCCGACTGGTATCAGGCGATCATCAATCCATCTTTCCCTTACCGCTTCGCCCACATGGTGGCAGCGGCCTATCTCACCACGGCCTTCATCGTGGCCGGCATCGGCGCCTGGTACATTTTGCGCAATCGCTGCGTCCCGCACGGCCGGATCATGCTCGGCATGGGCTTGAGCCTTCTCGTCTGGCTCGCGCCGCTCCAGCTCGTGATCGGCGATCTGCATGGGCTGAACACGCTCAAGCATCAGCCCGCCAAGATCGCGGCACTCGAGGCGCATTGGGAGACCGGCACTAGTGTGCCGCTGATCCTATTCGCCTTCCCCGACCCCAAGGCTGAGACCAATCACTACGAGCTCGCCATCCCCAAGCTCGGCAGCTTGATCCTCACCCATGACTGGAACGGCGAGGTGAAAGGACTGAAATCGTTCCCGCCGGAGGATCGGCCGAACCCGATCATCCCGTTCTTCGCCTTCCGCATCATGGTCGGGATCGGTCTCATCATGATCGTGGTCGGCATCGCCGGCGCAATCCTATGGCTCACCGGCAGGCTGTTCACCAGTCGCTGGTTCCTGCACACGCTCACCTGGGTGTCGCCGCTCGGCTTCGTCGCCGTGCTCGCCGGCTGGTTCACGGCCGAAGTCGGCCGCCAGCCTTGGACAGTCTATGGAATACTGCGCACCGCCGATGCGGTCTCTCCCGTCCCGGGCGGCAGCGTGCTCGCTTCGATCATTTTGTTCGTGCTGGTGTACGGCATCGTGTTCGGCGCCGGCCTCTATTACATTATCAAGCTCGTGCAGCGCGGACCCGAGGAGCCGCCGCCGACGCCGGAAGAGGCCGAGGCCGACCTTTCTCACCGACCTTTGGCAGCGGCAGGACATCCATGACGCCCATCGATCCAGGCCTCGCCCAAGTTCTTCCCATCATCTTGCCGCTGATTTGGGCCGCAATCCTCGCGCTCGCCGTGTTCCTCTACGTGCTGCTCGGTGGCTACGATTTGGGTCTCGGCGTGCTGTTCCCGCTTGCGCCATCGGACAAGGACCGCGACGCGATGATGAACTCGGTCGCGCCGTTCTGGGACGGCAACGAGACCTGGCTCGTGCTCGGAGGCGGCGGATTGCTCGCGGCCTTCCCGCTTGCCTACTCGGTGATGCTGCCAGCCCTCTACATCCCAATCATTCTCATGCTGATAGGACTCATCCTGCGGGGCGTTGCCTTCGAGTTCCGCTTCAAGTCCGATCGTTACCGCTGGGCGTGGGATCTCGCTTTTGCCGGCGGATCGATCCTTGCCGCTTTGATGCAAGGCGCGATCATCGGCGCCTTCATCGAAGGTTTCACCGTGAAGGACAACAAATTTGCCGGCGGACCGTTCGATTGGCTCACGCCGTTCTCGGCCGTCACCGCGATTGCCCTTCTCTCGGGCTACGTGATGCTGTCGGCGGGCTGGCTTATCATGAAAGGCGACGAGGCGCTGCGAGAATGGGCGTATAGCGTCGGGCGTTACGCGCTGATCGCACTTACTGCATTCATTGTGATCTTCAGCTTGTGGACGCCCTTCCTGCATCCCGAGATCGCTGCGCGCTGGTTCAAGCCGGCGCATATCGTGATGCTGAGCCCAGTGCCGCTTGCCACTGCGGCGACTGTGATCGGGATATGGTGGGTGCTCGAGAGGCGCCAGCGCTATCTGCCCTTCATCCTGAGCGCAGTGCTGTTCGTGCTTTGCTACACCGGGCTCGCGGTGAGCCTGTTCCCCTACATCGTCCCGCCCAACATCACCATCTGGCAGGCTGCCGCTGCGCCGGAGTCGCAACTCTTCATGCTGTATGGCGCGATCCCGATCCTCCCCATCATTCTGGGCTACACCGCCTATTCCTATTACGTGTTCTGGGAAGCGACGGATACGTACCACTAGGTGTTTCAGATAGTTACGCCGCGATTTGCCAGCCAGAATGGTCGTGACTAACGCACTGACTAACATTTTTGAGGGCCCCTTCTGCCTGGGAATAGACGCTGCCAACGCAGATATTGAAAGGCGGCTCGACCGTTTCGAGTCTCATCTGCGGTGAGGTTTGAGCAGTGCTCCAGGCTTATCTGTCTATCGGTTACATCGTCCTGCTCGCGATTCTCGTGCTCGCCTTTATTCTATGGCGCAGGGGGGCTCCAATTCTGGCCATCGCTGCACTCGTAGTGGGTATCCCCCTCTGGTTCGGATGGGAATACGCACGTCCAACATGGACAACCGGCGTCATCACAGGAACGGAAGTGCGCCGCAGCGATCCCGACGCCCGCGGCAATACGACCGACATCGAATACATCTACATGCGCAACCGGTCCGACAGGGGGCTTGAGCTGATCAACGACGATTCCTGGTGGTGGTTGAAG
>Ga0105246_10001498_pt1 | contig 13851 bp, 14 predicted proteins | sample KBSM64metaG_FD_99694 | JGI IMG/M metagenome (GOLD analysis project Ga0105246, IMG submission 99694) | Miscanthus rhizosphere microbial communities from Kellogg Biological Station, Michigan, USA - KBS M6-4 metaG | ecosystem: Host-associated > Plants > Roots > Rhizosphere > Soil | place...
CGCGATCCGGACCTGCTGGCCCTGGCCCGCGCCGCCCGCGGCTTCATGCCGCACGACGAGGGGCTGGCGCTGTACCGGCTCGCCGGCGAGCGGCTCCCCTACGGCCCGGTGCTCGAGATCGGCACCTACTGCGGCAAGTCGGCGGTCTACCTCGGCGCCGCGGCCCACGAGGTCGGCGGCGTCGTGTTCACCGTCGACCACCACCACGGCTCCGAGGAGAACCAGCCCGGGTGGGAGCACCACGACGCATCGCTCGTCGACCGCCGCACCGGCCGGATGGACACGCTGCCGTTCTTCCGTCGCGTCGTCGAGGAGGCCGGCCTCGAGGACGTCGTGGTGGCCGTCGTCGGCGACTCCGCGACCGTCGCCGCACACTGGCGCACACCGCTGTCGCTGCTGTTCATCGACGGCGGGCACGGCGATGACCCCGCGCACGCCGACTACGACGGCTGGGCCCGGTGGGTGATGGCGGGTGGGCTGCTCGCCATCCACGACGTGTTCCCCGACCCCGCCGACGGCGGGCGCCCGCCGTACGAGGTGTACCTGCGGGCCATCGCGTCCGGCGCCTTCGAGGAGCGCGAGGCGGTGGGGTCGCTTCGGGTGCTGGCCCGGGTCTCAGGATCGCCCGGCGAGGGCGTCGGCTGAGGAGCAGCCGCACTCCAGCCCGAGCGGCTGGGGCTGGGCCACCAGCCCGGTGCCGCGGACGACGCCGGAGCCACCGGTGACCTCGGCCAGCGCGTCGTGCGCGAGCAGCGCGGCCGCGGTCGTGAACGTGGTGTGCTCGGCCGGCCAGTTGACCTCGTCGGCGTAGACGTAGCCGGTCCAGTACGAGCCGTCGGGCTGCCGCAGGTGCTGGGCGTCGGCGAACACCGCCACCGCCCGCGTCCGGTCGCCGAGCGCGTCGAGCGTCAGCGCCAGCTCGCAGGTCTCCGCCCCGGTGACCCACGGGTTGCTGTCGACGCAGCGCACGCCGAGGCCGGGGACGACGAAGTCGTGCCACCGGGACGCGATCAGGTCCCCGCCCGCGGGTCCGCGGACGGCACCACCGAGGACCGGGTAGTACCAGTCCATCGAGAACGTCGACTTGTCGAGGAACCGGTCGCGGTGCTCGCGCAGGGCATGCCCGAGCCGGCCCGCGGTCAGCTCCCACTCGGGCTGCGGGTCGTCGAGCAGCTCGGCCAGGGTGAGTCCGGCCCGGAGCGCGTGGTGGATGCTCGACGACCCGGCCAGCAGGGCGTCGGGGTTGACCGTCGCCGGCTCGCCGTCGTGCCACTCCTGCGACCAGGCGATGCCGCCGAACGGCAGCTGGAGGCGGCAGACCATGTCGAGGGCGCGACGTACGACGGGCCAGTGGGCCGCCACGAACCCGAGCTCGCGGCGCACCAGCCAGTGGTGCCACAGCCCCACCGCGACGTACGCCGTCATGTTCGACTCGCCGCTCGCGTCCTCGACGACACCGCCGACGACCTTCATCGGCCAGGACCCGTCGGCGCGTTGGGTGTGCCGGACCCACCACCAGGCGCGGTCGACCTCCTCGAGCCGGCCGGCGACCAGCAGGGCCATCGCCGCCTCCACATGGTTCCAGACGTCGGCATGGCCACCGACCGTCCACGGGATCGCCCCGTCGGGCTCCTGCACGGAGGCGATCGCCGCGCCCGACGCCGCCACCTCGGCGGGGGTGAGCAGCTCAGGATTCATCGGCGTCCTCCGGCCCGCCCGATGGCTTGTGCAGGTACACCACGAGGCTCTTGCCCAGCACCGGGTTCAGCGCACGCTCGGCCCACCGGGTCACCCGCGGCCTCTTCATCAGGTCCCAGACCAGGAACCGGTGATACGTCGTCGCGAGCGGGTGGTCGTCGTTGCCGACTCCGACGGCGCACTTGATCCACCAGTACGGCGAGTGCAGGGCGTGGGCGTAGTGGCGCCCGTCGTACACCAGACCGGCGCGCTCCGCCTTGGTCACGAGCTCGGCGTCGGTGTAGATGCGGACGTGCCCGCCGGGGACGTCGTGGTACTCCCGCGACAGCTTCCAGCAGACCACCTCGGGGAACCAGCGCGGCACGGTCAGCGCGACGGTGCCGCCGGGCCGGAGGACCCGGACCAGCTCCGACAGGGCTTGGAGGTCGGCGGGGACGTGCTCGAGGATCTCCGCGGCCACGATCCGGTCGAACTCACCGTCTGCGAACGGCAGCGACAGCGCGTCGCCCTCCTTCACGTCCGCCTCGGCGCCGTCCGGCACCTCGCCGGCCGCCTTCATGGCAGCGAAGAGGTCGCGGACGGCCGCCAGCTCGTCGGCGTCCTGGTCGAAGGCGACGACGTCCGCCCCGCGGCGGTACATCTCGAACGCGTGTCGACCGGCGCCGCAGCCGAGGTCGAGCACCCGCTCACCCGGCCTCAGGCCCAGGCGGTCGAAGTCAACGGTGAGCACCGGTCCTCCTGAGGTCCGCGATCGCGTCGTCGTACGCCGCCGCGGTCGCGGCCGCGACGGCTCGCCAGCTGAACAGCTCCTGGGCACGCCGGCGACCGGCCGCGCCGTACCGGGCTCGACGGTCCGGGTCGTCGAGCAGCGCGCCCAGCGCGGCCGAGAGCTCGCCGACGTCACCGGGTGTCACGAGGTCGGCGCAGAGCCCGTCCGGCCCCACGACCTCGGGGATGGCGCCGGCCCGGGAGACGACCAGCGGGGTGGCCGTGGCCATCAGCTCGGCGGTCGGGAGCGAGAAGCCCTCGTAGAGGCTCGGCACGCAGGCGACCTCGGCCGAGCCCATCAGGTCCACCAGCTCCGCGTCGCTGACGTCGTGGACGAACCGGACGCGGTCGCGGATCGCCAGCGAGTCCAGCAGCTGCTCCGTGCGGCCGCCGGGCACCGGCTTGGTGACCAGCAGCAGCTCGAGGTCACGGCGCTCGGTGCGCAGCTTCGCGAACGCCTCCAGCAGGCAGGCCACGCCCTTGAGCGGCGCGTCGGCGCTCGCCATCGCCAGGATCCGGCCCCGGACGCGGGGGACGGTGGGCGGGACGAAGCCCTCGTCGACGCCGAGCAGGACCACGCGCACCCGCGCCGGCTCGACGCCGAACTCGCGCACGACGTCCCGCTTCGCGGCCTCGGACGGAGCGAGGACCGAGCGAACCCCGCGGGCCACCCGCGCCTGCATGCGCACGAAGCCGTACCAGCGGCGCACGGAGAGCCGCTTCTGCCAGGTCGGCGCCTGGGCCAGGTCGATCCGGCGGTCGATCGAGATCGGGTGGTGGATCGAGGCGACGAGCGGGAGCCCGGTCGCCGACTCCACCTCGAGCAGGGCGGAGCCGAGTGTCTGGTTGTCGTGGACGACGTCGAAGTCACCGGCCCGCTCGCGCAGCACCGGGAGCACCCGGCGGCTGAAGGTGCGCGGCTCCGGGAAGCCGGCCGTCCACATCGTCGCGACCTCCTGCACGTCGACGAGGTCGCGGTACTCGTGCATGCGCGGGGTGCGGAAGGGATCGGGCTCGCGGTAGAGGTCGAGGCTGGGCACCCTGGTCAGCCGGACGCCCTCGTCGAGCGTCGGGTAGGGCTGACCCGAGAACACCTCGACCTCGTGCCCGAGCCGCACCAGCTCTCGGCTGAGGTGCCGGACGTAGACGCCCTGCCCGCCGCAGTGCGGCTTGCTCCGGTAGGACAACAGGGCGACGCGCACGGGTTGGCCCTTCCGGTCGGGGGACGCCTCGGTCGGCCGTCGCACGTTGCTACCAGCCGGTAGCCGACCCTAACCCGGATGGCTCAACGCACTCCCAACGGGCCTCCGGTCGGATCCCGGCATGTCACTGCAGACAGGTGCCCAGGAACCAGTCCCTGGCCGTGGCCGCCGGGCGGACCGAGCGGGGTTCGTGGCCGCGCTCCTCGCCGTGATCGTGCTGGGCGGTGCTGCCAGTGCGGCCGCCGGCGGCCTGATCACCGGAGCGCAGATCAAGGACGGCACGATCCGTTCGCGGGACCTGACGAACGGAGGCCTGACCGGCGCTGATGTGCGCGACGGGAGCCTGTCCGTGTCCCACTTCGACCAGGACTCGATCCGCGGCCCCCAGGGAGCAGATGGGCCCCAGGGCCTGCCCGGTCCGCGGGGGCTGGACGGGATCCCCGGCGTCGAGTTCGCCGAGAAGCCCTTCACCGCGGTCCACGAGAGCGGCACGGACTCCGGACTCACGGGAGTCACGCTGACCTGCCCGTCGGCAGCCAAGCGGGCGGTCGCCGGCGGCATCTCGAGCCTCGATCCCGACGGGCTCGAGGTGATCGAGAGCGCTCCGATCGAACCCGCGAACGGCCACAACGGGCAATGGGACGTGTTCGTGCACAACTTCGCGGCCGCGGACACCAGTGCCTTCGGCTGGGTCACGTGTGTGACTCCCTGACCTCGCTGGAGAGCTACCAACACAGAAGGGACAGTCCGATGCCGACTCGACCGAAGCGCCTGATCCTGGGACTGGGTAGGCGGGCGGTGGCACCCGCGGCGCTGGCCTGCGTCGTCGCCGTCGGGAGCCTCGCCGGCGCCCACGCGGCCGGTCTGATCACCGGCCGGCAGATCAAGGACGGGTCGGCCTCCGGCCGCGACGTCCGCAACGGCTCGCTCCGTGCCGCTCAGGTCGCCCTCGGCACTCTCCGGCCGGCGGACTTCAGCGGAGACCCCACCGGTCCTCCCGGGCCCGATGGCCCCCTCGGACCGCCCGGTACGGTCCGGGGACCCGCCGGCTTCCGTGGCGTCAGCTACGTGGTGGGCGACCCCAAGGACGTGACCGGGTTCGAGACGGTCATCGCCACCTGCCCGCAGGGCACGAAGGTGATCGGCGGCGGCACGTCCGTGTCGAACATCCTGACGGTGGGGACGGCGACCTCGGCTCCGACAGCGGACGGCGCGTCCTGGTTGTCCACCGTCTACCAGTGGGCCGGCAACTCGTCACAGGTCTTCCCGTGGGCGCTGTGTGCGGACGTGGACTGATGAGAAGGAGGATGGAACCATGAAGCTGCGACGTCGCGGGATCTCGGCGGTCACGTCCCCGGGCCGGATCAGGTTCGCCGTCCTGGCCGCGGTCGCGCTGGTCGTCTCCGTCGCGGGAAGCGCCGGTGCCGCCGCGTTGGTGACCGGCCGGCAGATCAAGGACGGGACCGTCACCGGCCGTGACATCCACGCGCACACCATCACCAGAGCCGACATCAAGGACGGCTCGCTCCAGCCACAGGACTTCCTCGGCGGCAATGTCACCGGCCCCGCCGGCGTCCAGGGCATCGCCGGACCGCCTGGGCCCGTGGGTCCGCACGGGCTGAGTGGCGTCGAGTACACCATGACGCCCCTCACGCTCGCTCCGGACTCGTCGAACAGCTGGGTCGCCCCGTGCGCCACACCCGGCGAGGTCGCGATCGCGGGCGGCGAGACCAGCGACAACCCGAGCGTCACCCGGCTGGAGGACAGCGCACCCACGGACAACCACGACGGCTGGGTGATCACCGCGTACAACGCCAACCCGACGACCGAGCTGACCGTGCAGGCCTGGGTGGTCTGCGCGAACACCCGATAGGAGATCGCCCGGTCAGCTCGCCTCACTCGAGTGGCCCGGGAAGACGTGCGCAGTGGGATCGATGACGACCGCGGCGTTGTTGACCGCGGTCGCCGCCTCGCCGAAGCCGACCGCGATCAGCCGCACCTTGCCGGGGTACTCGGTGATGTCGCCGGCCGCGAAGACGCGGGGCAGGTTGGTCCGCATCGAGGCGTCGACGACCACGTGCCGCTTGACCACCTCGATCCCCCACTGCTGGAGCGGGCCGAGGTCGGCGATGAAGCCGAGCGCCGCGACCACGGCCTGTGCCGGACGGCGTACCGGCTCCTGGCCGTCCACGGTGATCTCGACCTCGGACACGGTGGGCTCGCCGTACAGCCCGGTGACCTGGGCCTTGGTGATGATCTCGACGCGCGAGTCGCGGACCGCCTGGACGGTGCGCTCGTGCGCCCGGAACGCGTCGCGCCGATGGACCAGGGCGATCGAACTCGCGATCGGCTCCAGGTGGATCGCCCAGTCGAAGGCGGAGTCGCCGCCACCGACGATCACGACGTCCTTCCCGGCGTACGGCGCGAAGCTCGGCACGAAGAACTCCATGCCGCGGCCCAGCCACCCGTCACCGGCCGGAAGCGGGCGCGGGCTGAACTTGCCGATGCCGGCCGTGATCAGGAGCGCCTTCGCGGTGACCGTGGTGTCGTCGTCGAGGGTGATCGTGACGTCGTCGTCGGTGCTGCTCAGGCCGGTCGCGGTCCGGTCGAGGAGGTACTCCGGCTCGGCGGTGTTGGCCTGCTCGACCAGACCCTCGACGAGGTCACGACCCTTGACCGACGGGAAGCCGGCCACGTCGAGGATCTGCTTCTCCGGATACATCGCGGTGACCTGGCCGCCGAGCTCCGGCAGCGAGTCGACGACGGCGACGCGGAGGCCCCGGAACCCGGCGTAGTAGGCGGCGAACAGTCCGGCGGGACCGGCGCCGATGACGGCCAGGTCGGTGTCGTGGTGTGCCACGGGGATACCCTGCCGCACCGGCGGCCGCTTCGGACAGCGGGTCCACGGGCGCCGGCCGATCCGTCTCAGCGGGTCTGCACGTTGCCGACCAGCCAGCCGCGGTCGGTGTGCACCATCGTCACCAGCGCCCGCCTGGCCTGGTACGACGGCGGGCCGCCGCCGCTGGTCGTCCGCTGGTCGAGGAACAGCAGCGCCAGCACCTCGTCCGGCGTCGCTTCCACGACGCCCGACGCGGCGACCCGGGTCGTGGTGCTGGTGCGGCTGGCCACGACGCGGCCGCGGACCGGCGCCGCGGACGTGCGATAGCGGGCGGCCATGTCGCCGGTCATCAGCGACGCGGCCCTGGCCACGTGGGCGTCGTAGCGACGCCAGGAGGTCGTGAAGATGGCGGCCGCGTCGGTCGCAGCCGTGTCGACCGCGGCCTGGGCGGAGATGTCGCCGATCACGACCGGCCGCGCGGCGGTGGGCGTGGGCGAGGACGTGCCCCAGAGGTACCACGCCTCGGCAGCGACCGCGACGGCGAGGATCAGGAGGCAGGATCCGAGCACCACCGTGGTCCGACGGCTCACGGGGAGGCCCCCACGAACTCGAGGTCCGAGGTCAGCCAGCGATCGCCCACGCGCACCAGGGCGACCCGGAAGCGGAAGGCGCGCGGCTCGTCGGAGCCCTGGGTGCGGGTGTTGGAGACCGTGCCCGTCGTCGCCACGATGACCGTGGCGCGGTCGCCGCTGATCGCCGAGACGCCGGACCAGACCACGTGACCGGACATCAGCGACCGATGGCGCTCGAGGATCCGGATGACGTGGGCGGCCGACCGGACGTAGTGGTCGCGGAAGTCGCCGGTTGCGCCCTGGGCCACGGCATCAACCGACTGCTGGGCCCGGTCGTAGCGCATGTTCACGAACGCGGTGACCTCGGAGTCCGCGGCGGCGAGCACCGCGCCGTACCGCTCCTGCCGGGTGGCCGCGTCCGCCCGGTCACCGTGGGTGCGCCAGGTCAGCGCCGCCCCCAGTCCGGCCGCGAGTGCCAGGAGGACGACCAGCATCGTCAACCAGCGGTTCACGGTCTTGGACCCTCCCAGGCTCGGCCGGCCTCGCGCTGTGCGCATCGTAAGCCCGCACGACGGGTCGCCGGGCGGTCCGACGCGGGGGTTTCCTACGATGCAGCGGTGGACGCCTCGTACGCCGATCGCTCGCTGCCAGCCGCCGTCGACGCCCTGCGCCGGGGCGACGGGATCGTCTCGGTCGTGGCCCGGGTGTCGGGTGAGGAGCGGCCGCGGGTCTCGGTCGACGCGGATGCGCGCCACTACTCCGCGAGCATCATGAAGCTGCCGATCCTGGTGGCAGCGCGACGCCTCGCCGAGCGGGGCCTGCTCGACCTCGACCGGCCGGTCCGCGTGCACGACGACTTCGAGTCGCGCAACCCGGGCCACCGCTTCAGCATGGACCAGGAGGAGGACTCCGACCCGGAGACCTGGGCCGCCCTGGGCAGCGACGTCCCGCTCGGCGACCTGGTGCACCGGATGGTCACGGTGTCGGGAAACCTGGCCACGAACGTCGTGCTCGACGAGGTCGGCACGGAGGAGGTCGCGGCGGTGCTGGCGGACGCGGGCTGCTCGGAGCGGACCACGATCGTGCGGGGCATCGAGGACTACCCCGCCCGCGACGCCGGCATCGACAACCTGATCACGGCCGACGACATGGCCCGCCTGGTGGTGGCCCTGGCGGAGGGGCGCCTCGCCGGTCCGGTGGCGTCGGCGGAGTGCGAGCGCACGCTCCAGGCGCAGGAGTACCGCAACGGCATCCCGGCCGGGCTGCCGGACGGGCTGGTCATCGGGAACAAGACGGGCTGGATCAGCAGCGTCAACCACGACGTGGCGCTGGTGCGGGCGCCGGGCCTGCCCCCGGTCGGGCTCGCGGTGCTGGTCTCCGCGCCGGGCACCGAGGAGGAGCGGGAGGCCGGGATCGCCCGGGTCGCCTCCGCGGCCTGGGCCGAGGTCGTTGCGTGACGCTCCGCCTGGTGTCGGCCGAGGTCGCACCGGTCTGGCGCGCCCCCACCGGATCGGCCCGCGACGACCGGGTCACGGAGGCGCTGACCGGTGAGCCCGTGTCGGTGAGCGGCCCGGAGCGGGACGGCCGCGTCCCGGTGGTCCTGCCGTGGCAGCCGTCGACACTGGACCCGCAGGGGTATCCGGGCTGGGTCGACGCGGGACATCTGGGCCGCTCGGTGGTGGAGGCTCCGGCGCTGCACGTGCCCGGCGACGCGTTTCCAGAGGGTGGGGACGACGCGGTGGCCCTGGCCCGCACGCTGCTGGGCACGCCGTACGTCTGGGGCGGGATGAGCGGGCGCGGCATCGACTGCTCGGGGCTGGTCCACCTCGTGCACCGCGCCCTGGACACGACCGTTCCGCGCGACGCCCGCGACCAGGCGGCGGCGCTGCCGAAGGTGCGCGTGGACGACGTACTCCGCGGCGACCTCTACTTCTTCGCCCGCCCGGGTCGGCACGTCCACCACGTCGGCCTCGTGGTCGAGCCCGGCGTCATGCTGCACGCCTCGGACCGCGATGGCGGGGTGGTCGAGGCGCCGCTGGCGACGACCGGACGGTCCGCGGACCTGGTGCGGGCGGCACGCGTCGGGCTCGCCCTACGATGACCCGGTGACCACGGGGAGCAACGGCAGTCTCTGGGGCCGTTTCGAGCACGATCCGCGCGATCCGGCGTACGCCGCCGTGCGGGCGTCCGACCGCGACCGCGCCGTGGTCCACGACGCGCTGGCGTCGGCGTACGCCGAAGGCCGGCTCGACCGCGACGAGCTCGACGAGCGGACGGCCCAGGTCGACGGTGCCAAGACCTACGCCGACCTGCTGCCGCCGTTGCTCGACCTGGCCGCGGACGCCGCGGTCCCCGCCGTCAGCCTCGCGTCGCGGCCCGACCTCCAGCGGCAGGCCCAGCGCTACTACCAGGAGAAGCGCGGCGAGGCGATCATGGGCTTCCTGATCCCCAACCTGATCTGCTGGGCGATCTGGTTCCTCCTCGGTCGCGACAACTTCATGTGGCCGATCTTCGTCCTGATCCCGACGGCCGGGAACCTCGTGCGCGTCCTCTCGAGCAAGCAGTCGATCATCGACGGTCGGGTCGAGAAGCTCGAGCGCAGGCAGGCCAGGGCGCTCGAGCCGCCGAAGACCAGGTCGTCGAAGTCCCCCAAGCCTTCCGAGCCACCGCCGGACAAGCCCGAGGAGGCTTGAGCGGGGCGGACGGGACGCGGGGCGGGAGTCCGGCCGGCCTCCGGTGAGCACGGCGACGGGCGACTCAGACGACGTCCCAGCCGTCCGGCCGCAGCCTCTTCGGTAGTCCCTCGACCACGAGGCGGTAGGACTCGTCGACCGCCTCGAGCAGGTCGGGGTCCGGGATGCCGGTGAAGGAGAGGTCGTTCCAGCCCGATCGGCCGATGTAGCGCATCACCGACGCGCTACCGGGGAAGCGCTCGAGCCACTCGTCGGCGACCTCGCGACTCCGACCGGCCTTGACCCCGACCCCCTCGCCACCGAGGAACGCGAAGATCTTGCCGCGCTCACCCGGGCCGACCTTGAACACCGGGTGCTCGTGCTCCCAGGGGAAGTCGGGCCACGCGCCCGGTTTGGCCGCGCAGTGCTCCCGCATCCGCTCCACGTCCACGGGCTATCCGGTGCTCGCCGCTCGCGGCGCCGCCCCCCGGGCTCGCCGGCCGACGTTCGTCACTTCGTCGCCTCCATCATCTGCCGCAGCTCCTTCTTCAGGTCGCTGATCTCGTCGCGAAGTCGGGCGGCCAGCTCGAACTGCAGCTCGGCGGCGGCGGTCCTCATCTGGTCGGTCAGCTCCTGGATCAGCGCGGCGAGCTCGGCGCTCGGCAGGCCCGAGATGTCGGGTGCCAGCTGGCCGGCCTTGAGCTGGCCGAGCGCCGGGACCGGCTGGCCCTGCCTCGGCTTCACGCCACCGGCCCGGCCCTTGGCCTCGGTGCCGGCCCAGGTCGCCAGCAGCGCCTGGGTGTTCTCGTCCTCGCGGGCCAGCATCTCGGTGATGTCGGCGATCTTCTTGCGCAGCGGCTGCGGGTCGAGCCCGCGCTCGGTGTTGTAGGCGACCTGCTTGGCGCGACGACGGTTGGTCTCGTCGATCGCGGACTCCATCGACGGCGTGATCTTGTCGGCGTACATGTGCACCTGGCCGGACACGTTGCGCGCGGCCCGGCCGATGGTCTGGATCAGCGACTTGTCCGACCGCAGGAAGCCCTCCTTGTCGGCGTCGAGGATCGAGACCAGCGACACCTCGGGCAGGTCGAGGCCCTCGCGCAGGAGGTTGATGCCGACCAGGACGTCGTAGTCGCCGAGCCGCAGGTCACGCAGGAGCTCGATGCGCTTGAGCGTGTCGACCTCGGAGTGCAGGTAGCGGGTGCGGACGCCGGCGTCGAGGAGGTAGTCGGTCAGGTCCTCCGACATCTTCTTGGTCAGCGTCGTGACCAGCACGCGCTCGTTCTTCTCGGTGCGGGTGTTGATCTCGTGGATCAGGTCGTCGATCTGGCCCTTGGTCGGCTTCACCACGACCTCGGGGTCGACCAGCCCGGTCGGGCGGATGATCTGCTCGACGACGTCGCCGCCGACCTTGTCCAGCTCGTAGTCGCCCGGAGTCGCCGAGAGGTAGATCGTCTGCCCGATCCGCTCGAGGAACTCCTCCCACTTCAGCGGGCGGTTGTCCATCGCGCTCGGCAGCCGGAAGCCGTGGTCGACGAGGTTTCGCTTGCGCGACATGTCGCCCTCGTACATCCCGCCCACCTGCGGCACGGCCACGTGCGACTCGTCGATGACGAGGACGAAGTCCTCCGGGAAGTAGTCGAGCAGGCAGTTCGGAGGGGTGCCGTAGGTGCGACCGTCGATGTGCATCGAGTAGTTCTCGATGCCGGCGCACGACCCGACCTGCCGCATCATCTCGACGTCGTACGTCGTGCGCATCCGCAGGCGCTGGGCCTCGAGCAGCTTCCCTTGGCGCTCGAACGTCGCCAGCCGCTCCTCGAGCTCCGCCTCGATGCCGTTGATCGCCCGCTCCATGCGCTGGGGTCCGGCGACGTAGTGGGTCGCCGGGAAGACGTAGAGCTCGTCGTCCTCGCTGATCACCTCGCCGGTGACCGGGTGGAGCGTCATCAGCCGCTCGACCTCGTCACCGAAGAACTCCACGCGCACGGCGTGCTCCTCGTAGACCGGGAAGATCTCGAGGGTGTCGCCGCGCACCCGGAACGTGCCGCGGGTGAAGGTCATGTCGTTGCGGGTGTACTGGATCTCGACCAGGCGGCGCAGGATCGAGTCGCGGTCGCGCTCGTCTCCGACCTTCAGCTTCAGCATCCGGTCGACGTACTCCTGCGGCGTGCCGAGGCCGTAGATGCACGAGACCGTCGACACCACGATCACGTCGCGCCGGGTGAGCAGCGAGTTCGTCGCCGAGTGGCGCAGTCGCTCGACCTCCTCGTTGATCGAGGAGTCCTTCTCGATGTAGGTGTCGGTCTGCGGGACGTAGGCCTCGGGCTGGTAGTAGTCGTAGTAGGACACGAAGTACTCGACCGCGTTGTGCGGGAACAGCTGCCGCAGCTCGTTGGCGAACTGGGCCGCGAGCGTCTTGTTCGGCTGGAGCACGAGCATCGGCCGCTGGATCTGCTCGGCGACCCAGGCCACGGTCGCGGTCTTCCCGGTCCCGGTCGCGCCGAGCAGGACCACGTCGTTGACCCCACCCTTGACCCGGCGCACGATCTCCTCGATCGCGGCCGGCTGGTCACCGCTCGGCTGGTAGTCGGAGACCACCTCGAACGGCGCCACCCGGCGCTCCAGGTCGGTCACGGGTCGCATGCCTGCCAGCGTAGACGGGCCCGCCGACAGCGCCCCGGGCGCGGGAGTACGTTCTCGGCGTGAGCGCGAGCGACCTCGAGCGCGGGCGGGCGGCATACGCCGAGCGTCGGTGGGACGTGTGCGTCCGGTGCCTCCTCGCCGCCGATGCGCAGCAGCCGCTGTCCGGCGAGGACCTGAAGCTCCTGGGTCTCTCGCTCTACATGGCGGGCGAGGACGACGCCAGCACCCAGGTCCTCGAGCGCACCCACCGGCTCGCACTGGCCGAGGAGCGCTGGCCCGAGGCCGCCGAGACGGCGTTCTGGCACGCCTTCCTGCTGGTCAACGCCGGCGAACCTGCGCGGGGCGGGGCCTGGCTCGCCCGGAGCCGGGCGATCGCCGAGGAGCACGGCGTGGAGGGGGCGATGGCGACGTTCCCGGACGTCATCGAGGCACGCCGGTTGGTTCTGTCCGGACGCGTGGACGAGGGCATGGTCCTCGCGGCGGCGGCGGCCGATGTCGGCCGGCGGGACGGCAACGACAACCTCGAGGTGCTCGGACGGCTCGTGACCGGGTGGGGGCTGCTGCACCAGGGACGCCGTGAGGAGGCCCTGGACTGCTTCGACGAGGTGATGCTGGTCGTGTCGGACAGCGAGCTGTACCCGACCGTCGCGGGACTGGCCTACTGCGCGGTGATCAGCGCCTGCATGAGCCTGCTCGACGTGCCTCGTGCCCAGGAGTGGACCGGTGTCCTGTCGGACTGGTGCGACTCACAGTCGGGGCTCGTGCCCTTCCGGGGCGAGTGCCTGGTCCACCGCAGCCAGCTCATGGCGATGCGCGGCGACTGGACCGGTGCCCTCGACGAGGCCCGCGCGGCCTGCGCCCGGCTCGGCGGCACGGCGGTCGGCGACGCGTGGTACCAGCTCGCCGAGGTGCGCCGGCTCCAAGGCGAGTACGCCGAGGCCGAGGACGCCTACCGCCGCGCCAACTCGCTCGGCCGCCAGCCCGAGCCGGGACTCGCCCTGATGCGACTCGCGCAGGGCCGCGTCGACGAGGCCGTGACGACCTTCCGGCGCCTGCACGCCGAGCCCGACCGGATCGACCGCCCCGACATCCTGGCCGGCTTCGTCGAGGCCGTGCTCCTGTCCGGCGACGTCACGGCGGCCCGATCCGCCGCCGACGAGCTGGCCGCAGGGTCCGCCTCGCTCCCGACGGTCCACCAGGCACGCGCGGCGGAGGCGGTCGGCGCGGTGCTGCTCGCGGAGAACGACGCCCCCGGTGCCCTGTCGCGCCTCCGCCAGGCCCTGGAGGTGTGGACGCGTCTCGGGATGCCGTACGACGCGGCTCGGGTGCGGGTCCGGATCGGCGATGCCTGCCGCGCCCTCGGCGACAGCGACTCCGCAGCCCTCGAGCACGAGGCCGCCCGCGAGACCTTCACGCGACTCGGCGCCCGGCCGGACCTCGAGCGCCTCGACGGCCGC
>Ga0105246_10001501_pt1 | contig 13834 bp, 8 predicted proteins | sample KBSM64metaG_FD_99694 | JGI IMG/M metagenome (GOLD analysis project Ga0105246, IMG submission 99694) | Miscanthus rhizosphere microbial communities from Kellogg Biological Station, Michigan, USA - KBS M6-4 metaG | ecosystem: Host-associated > Plants > Roots > Rhizosphere > Soil | place: Michigan...
GTGCGTCGCGCGGGTCTCGAGAACAAGTTCGGCGAGATCCTCGTGCCGACCGAGGAAGTGGTCGAGATGCGCGAAGGGCAGCGCCGCAAGAGCGAGCGCAAGTTCTTCCCGGGCTACGTGCTCGTGCAGATGGAGATGGACGACGAGACGTGGCACCTCGTGAAAGAGGTTCCGAAGGTGCTCGGGTTCATTGGCGGCAGCAGCGACAAGCCCGCGCCGATCACGGAGCGCGAGGCGCAGGCGATCCTGAATCGGGTGCAGGAAGGCGTCGACAAGCCGCGGCCGAAGATCCTCTTCGAGCCGGGTGAGGTCGTGCGCGTAACCGATGGTCCATTCAACGACTTCAGTGGCGTGGTAGAGCAAGTGAACTACGAGAAGAGCAAGGTCCGCGTCGCGGTCCAGATCCTGGGCCGCTCGACTCCGGTCGAGCTCGACTTCAGCCAGGTGGAAAAGGCTTAGAGAGCGGCGCGCGGGCCCGGTGCGTGGCCTCGCGGCCCCGGCGACGAACGGACGACAACGGAAACGGCGGATAACGGCGTATGGCGAAGAAGATCGAAACATACATCAAGCTCCAAGTGCCGGCGGCGAAGGCGAATCCGAGCCCGCCGGTCGGCCCCGCGCTCGGCCAGCACGGCGTGAACATCATGGAGTTCTGCAAGCAGTTCAATGCGCAGACTCAAGGCATGGAGGCCGGGATCCCGGTCCCGGTCGTGATCTCCGTGTACAGCGACCGGAGCTTCACGTTCATCATGAAGACCCCGCCCGCGACCGTGCTGCTGAAGAAGGCGGCCGGCATCGAAAAGGGCAGCGGTCAGCCGAACTCGAACAAGGTCGGCAAGGTCACGCGCAAGCAGCTCGAGGAGATCGCGAAGATCAAGGCCAAGGACTTGAACGCGGCGGATCTCGACGCCGCGGTTCGGATCATCGCGGGCAGCGCCCGGAGCATGGGCCTCGAGGTGGAGGGTTAGTCATGGCGAAAGTTACGAAGGCCCGCAAGGCCGCGCTCGAGAAGGTGAAGCCCGGCAAGGTCTATCCGGCCGAGGACGCGCTGAAGCTCGTGAAGGAGCTCGCCAAAGGCAAGTTCGTCGAGTCCGTCGACGTCGCTGTCAACCTCGGCATCGACGCGAGCAAGTCGGACCAGGTCGTGCGCGGCTCGACCGTGCTGCCGGCCGGCAACGGCAAGAAGGTCAAGGTCGCGGTGTTCACGCAAGGCGCGAACGCCGAGGCCGCGAAGAAGGCCGGCGCGGACGTGGTCGGCATGGAGGACCTCGCGGAGCGGATGCAGGGCGGCGACCTCGACTTCAACGTCGTGATCGCGAGCCCGGACGCGATGCGCGTGGTCGGCAAGCTCGGCCAGCTGCTCGGCCCGCGCGGCCTGATGCCGAACCCCAAGGTCGGAACGGTGTCTCAGGACGTCGCGGGCGCCGTGCGCAATGCGAAGTCGGGCCAGGTCCGCTACCGCGCGGACAAGGGCGGCACGGTGCACGCCGCAATCGGCAACGTGAGCTTCGAGGTCGACGCGCTGAAGCAGAACCTCGTCGCGCTGATCCGAGACCTGAACAAGGCAAAGCCCGCGACCGCGAAGGGCGTGTACCTGCAGCGGGTGTCCGTGTCCTCGACGATGGGTCCGGGCGTGCTCGTGGACAGCGCGACGCTCGTCGAGCCCGCCGAGGCGGAAGCCTAAGGGCAGCGACGGAGGCGTCGCAGAGATTTGAGTTCTTGAATTCGGGGCGGGCGGCCGCATGTGAGGCGCCCGCACTCCGAGTTCTGAAGGCCGGGCAACCGGCCGCATCGAAGACCGTAGGCCTGCGCGGGCCCTAAAGCCCGCGGAGTTAATGGTGCGGACCGCCTACGCAGATGGTGTTACCTGACTCGGCTTTGGCTGGCGAAGGCGCACCGTCGTTCCTCGCCGCAAGGGCGCGCAAGCGCTCGAGCGGCATGTGTGCAACGCCCCGCGAGGGGCTCGATAGGCGTCTTCCGCCAGGAGACCGCCGGGAGTGCTGGAAATGTCGACTACCGTCGAAGCGAAGCAGGCAGTCGTTGCGGAGGTTGCGGAGGTCGCGAAGACCGCCCAATCCGCGGTGGCTGCGGAGTATCGCGGGCTCACGGTCGGCGAAATGACGCAGCTTCGGGCCACGGCCCGCGCGTCGGGTGTCTACGTGCGTGTGGTCAAGAACACGCTCGCCCGCCGCGCGATCGAAGGCACGAGCTTCGAGTGTATGAAGGGCAGCCTCAAGGGCCCGCTCGTGCTCGCGTTCTCGCGAGAGGATCCGGGCGCTGCCGCCCGCATCTTCAAGGGGTTCGCGAAGGACCACGAGAAGCTCAAGACGGTCGCGTTGTCGGTGGGTGGGGAGCTCTATCCCGCCTCCGACATCGATCGTCTCGCGTCGTTGCCGACCTTGGAAGAGGCGCGTGCAAGCTTGCTGAGAGTGATGAACGCGCCGCTCACGCGGCTCGTGCGCACGCTCGCCGAGCCGGCCGCGATGTTGGCCCGGACGCTCAAGGCTCGCGGCGATCAGCCGCCGGCTGCGTGATCTTTGGAAATATCAGGTAACACCGTCAGGAGTAATCAGTCATGGCATTGTCGAACGCAGAATTGATCGACGCGCTGTCCGCGAAGCCGATCATGGAAATCGTCGAGCTCGTGAAGGCGCTCGAGGAGAAGTGGGGCGTATCGGCCGCGGCGCCGGTCGCCGTCGCCGCGGGCCCCGCGGCGGGTGGCGCAGCAGCCGCGCCGGCCGAGGAGAAGACCGAGTTCAATGTGGTCATGGACTCTTTCGGCGAGAACAAAGTCGCCGTGATCAAGGTCGTCCGCTCCGTCACGGGCCTCGGCTTGAAGGAAGCCAAGGATCTCGTCGAAGGCGCGCCGAGCACGGTCAAGGAAGGAGTCAAGAAGGACGAGGCCGAGACCATCAAGAAGCAGCTCGAGGAAGCAGGCGCGAAGGCCACCATCAAGTAATGATGGGGCTTCGTTACAGCGCCGCGGCGCGGACTCGCCCCGAATGAGGGGCTCCGCGCTCGTGTCAACGCAGTCCGAGACGCACGCCGCCAGCACTGGCGGCGCATGCGTCGTTTTCGTTTTCGCTCGCTAGCCCTAAGTCGCAAACATATCGGAGCAGCAGGCATGGCGTATTCGTTCACTGAGAAGAAGCGCATTCGCAAGGATTTCGGGAAGCTCCCGGGGATCTTGAGCGTTCCGTATCTCCTTTCGATTCAGATCGATTCTTATCAGAAGTTCCTGCAACAAGAGGTCGCACCTACCGAGCGCACCGACATGGGATTGCACGCGGCGTTTCGCAGCGTGTTCCCGATCGTGAGCTACTCGGGCAACGCGGCGCTCGAGTACGTGAGCTATCGCCTCGGCGATCCGGTCTTCGACGTGAAAGAGTGCCGCCTGCGCGGCCTCACGTATGCCGCGCCGCTCCGCGTGCTCGTGCGGCTGATGATCTACGACAAGGAAGCCCCTGGCCCGAAGAAGAAGGTCAAGGACATCCGCGAGCAAGAGGTCTATCTCGGCGAGATGCCGCTGATGACCGACCACGGCACGTTCGTAATCAACGGCACCGAGCGCGTGATCGTTTCGCAGCTGCACCGCTCGCCCGGCGTGTTCTTCGACCACGACAAGGGCAAGACGCATTCGTCTGGCAAGCTGCTCTTCTCCGCGCGCGTGATTCCTTATCGCGGCTCGTGGCTCGACTTCGAGTTCGACCCGAAGGACTCTGTTTTCGTCCGCATCGACCGCCGCCGCAAGCTGCCGGTCAGTATTATTCTTCGTGCGCTCGACTTCACGAACGAGCAGATCCTCGACCTCTTCTTCGAGAGGAACGAGTTCAAGCTCGGCGATCCGGTCACGCTCAAGCTCGTGCCCGAGCGCCTACGCGGCGAGACGGCGAGCTTCGACATCAAGATCGGCCGTAAGGTCGTGGTCGAGAAAGATCGCCGGATCACGATGAAGCACGTCCGCGAGCTCGAGCAGGCGAAGGTCAAGGAGCTCGAGGTCCCGACCGACTACCTCGAGGGCAAGATCCTCGCGCACGACGTCGTCGACACTTCGAGCGGCGAGCTGATCGGCAGCGCGAACGACGAGCTCACGAAGCAGATGATCGAGAAGCTCTTCGCGGCGGGCATCAAGAAGATCGAGACGCTGTTCGTGAACGACCTCGATCGTGGCGCGTTCATCTCGAACACGCTGCGCATCGACTCGACGACCAACAAGCTCGAGGCGCTCGTCGAAATCTACCGGATGATGCGCCCCGGCGAGCCGCCGACGAAGGAGGCCGCCGAGAACTTGTTCCAGAACTTGTTCTTCAACCAGGAGCGTTACGACCTCTCGGCCGTCGGCCGCATGAAGTTCAACCGCCGCGTCGGCCGCGACACTTCCGAAGGCCCGGGCGTGCTCGACAAGGACGACATCATCGCGGTGCTGAAGACGCTGATCGACATCCGCAACGGCAACGGCGTCGTCGACGACATCGACCACCTCGGCAACCGGCGCGTGCGTAGCGTCGGCGAGATGGCGGAGAACGCGTTCCGCATCGGCTTGGTCCGCGTCGAGCGCGCCGTGAAAGAGCGCCTCACGCTGGCCGAGAGCGAAGGCTTGATGCCGCAGGAAATGATCAACGCGAAGCCCGTGGCGGCGGCCGTGAAGGAATTCTTCGGCTCGAGCCAGCTGTCGCAGTTCATGGACCAGAACAACCCGCTGTCCGAGGTCACGCACAAGCGGCGTGTCTCGGCGTTAGGGCCAGGCGGCCTCACGCGCGAGCGTGCGGGCTTCGAGGTCCGCGACGTGCATCCGACGCACTACGGCCGCGTTTGCCCGATCGAGACGCCGGAAGGTCCGAACATCGGCTTGATCAACTACCTCGCGGTCTACGCGCGCACGAACGAGTACGGCTTCCTCGAGACGCCGTATCGCCGGGTCGTGGACGGCAAGGTCACGAGCGAGATCGACTATCTGTCGGCGATCGAGGAAGGCCAGTACGTGATCGCGCAGGCGAACGCCGTGCTGTCGCCGAAGGGCGAGTTCACGGAAGACCTCGTGTCGAGCCGCCACCAGAACGAGTTCGCGCTGCTGCCGGCCGAGCAGATCCAGTACATGGACGTGTCGCCGAAGCAGGTCGTCTCGCTTGCCGCGTCGCTGATCCCGTTCCTCGAGCACGACGACGCGAACCGCGCGTTGATGGGCTCGAACATGCAGCGCCAGGCCGTTCCGACGCTTCGCACCGAGACGCCGCTCGTCGGCACGGGCATGGAGCGCGCGGTGGCCGTGGACTCGGGCGTGACGGTCGTCGCGCGTCGCGGCGGCATCGTCGACTCGGTCGACGCGTCGCGCATCGTCGTGAGAGTGAAGGACGAGGAGACGAAGGCGGGCGAAGCCGGCGTCGACATCTACAACCTCACGAAGTACACGCGTTCGAACCAGAACACCTGCATCAACCAGCGGCCGCTCGTGCACGCGGGTAATCAGATCGAGAAGGGCGACGTGCTCGCGGACGGTCCGTCCACGAGCATGGGCGAGCTCGCGCTCGGTCAGAACTTGCTCGTCGCGTTCATGCCGTGGAACGGCTACAACTTCGAGGACTCGATCCTGATCTCGGAGCGCGTGGTCGAGGAGGATCGTTTCACGACGATCCACATCGAGGAGCTCACGTGCGTCGCGCGTGATACGAAGCTCGGCCCCGAGGAGGTCACCGCGGACATCCCGAACGTCGGCGACGCGGCGCTCACGCGGCTCGACGAGAGCGGCATCGCGTTCATCGGCGCCGAGGTCGGCGCGGGCGACATTCTGGTCGGCAAGGTCACGCCGAAGGGCGAGACCCAGCTCACGCCGGAAGAGAAGCTGCTGCGCGCGATCTTCGGCGAGAAGGCGTCCGACGTGAAGGACACGAGCCTGCGTGTGCCGCCCGGCATGGACGGCACCGTGATCGACGTGCGCGTGTTCACGCGCGACGGCGTCGAGAAGGACAGCCGAGCGCTCTCGATCGAGAAGATGGAGCTCGAGTCCGTCCGCAAGGACTTGGACGACCAGCAGCGCATCCTCGAGGAAGACATCTATCTGCGCGTGCAGAACCAGCTGATCGGCAAGACGGCGTCCGGGGGCCCGAATGGCCTTGCGTCAGGCGCGAAGATCACGAAGGCCTATCTCGACGAGCTGCCGCGCGAGCAGTGGTTTCAAGTGCGCGTGAAGAGCGACGAGGCAAACGCCGCGCTCGAGCAGGCCGCGGAGCGGCTCCGCTCGCAGAAGGCGCAGTTCGACAAGCGCTTCGAGGAGAAGAAGACCAAGATCACGGCGGGCGACGATCTCGCCCCCGGCGTGCTCAAGATGGTGAAGGTCTACTTGGCCGTGAAGCGCCGCGTGCAGCCCGGCGACAAGATGGCCGGCCGCCACGGCAACAAGGGCGTGATCTCGACGATCGTTCCGGTCGAGGACATGCCGTACATGGCCGACGGCACGCCCGTCGACATCGTGCTGAACCCGCTCGGCGTGCCGTCGCGCATGAACGTCGGCCAGGTGCTCGAGACGCACTTGGGCTGGGCCGCGAAGGGCTTGGGTCTCAAGATCGGCGAGATGATCCGCAACGGCAGCGAAGTGAAGGAGCTGCGCGGCTTCATGGACAAGGTCTACAACCAGACGGGCGGCCAGAAGGCCGAGATCAGCAGCCTGAACGACGAGGAGATCTCCGAGCTCGCGAAGAACCTGACCTTCGGCGTGCCGATCGCGACGCCGGTGTTCGACGGCGCGAACGAGGAGGAAATCAAGCAGCTCCTGAAGATCGCGGACCTGCCCGAGACCGGCCAGACGACGTTGTACGACGGCCGCACGGGCGAGCGTTTCGATCGCTCGATCACGGTCGGCTACATGTACATGCTCAAGCTCAACCACTTGGTCGACGACAAGATGCACGCGCGCTCGACGGGCCCGTACAGCTTGGTCACGCAGCAACCGCTCGGCGGCAAGGCGCAATTCGGCGGACAGCGGTTCGGCGAGATGGAGGTCTGGGCGCTCGAGGCGTACGGCGCTTCCTACACGTTGCAGGAGATGCTCACCGTCAAGTCGGACGACGTGCAGGGCCGCACGAAGATGTACAAGAACATCGTCGACGGCACGCACGAGATGCAGGCCGGCATGCCGGAGTCGTTCAACGTGCTCGTGAAGGAAATCCGCTCGCTCGGCATCAACATGGAGCTCGATACGAACTGACCGGTTCGAGCCGCGGCGTTACAAGCCGCGCGGCGAGAGTTTGAATCGAATTGAAAGCGCGAACACTTAGCGATAGGTGGACTAGATGAAAGACCTACTGAGGCTCTTCAAGCAGCAAAACGCGGTCGAGGACTTCGACGTGATCCGGATCGGCCTTGCGTCGCCGGACATGATCCGCTCGTGGTCGTACGGCGAGGTGAAGAAGCCGGAGACGATCAATTATCGGACTTTCAAGCCCGAGCGCGACGGCCTTTTCTGCGCGAAGATCTTTGGACCGATCAAGGACTTCGAGTGCTTGTGCGGCAAGTACAAGCGCCTGAAGCACCGCGGCGTCGTCTGCGAGAAGTGTGGCGTCGAGGTCACGCAGACCAAGGTGCGCCGCGAGCGCATGGGTCACATCGAGCTCGCGAGCCCGACCGCGCACATCTGGTTCCTGAAGTCGCTGCCGTCGCGCATCGGCCTGATGCTCGACATGACGCTGCGCGAGATCGAGCGGATCCTGTACTTCGAGGCGTTCGTCGTCGTCGACGCGGGCATGACGCCGCTGCAGCGCGGCCAGCTCCTGTCCGACGAGCAGTACCTCGAGGCGATCGAGCAGTACGGCGACGAGTTCGACGCCCGCATGGGCGCCGAGGCCGTCCGCGACTTGCTCGCCGCGATGAACCTCGACATCGAGGTCAACAAGGTTCGCGACGAGATCGCCGGCACGAACTCCGAGACCAAGATCAAGCGGCTGTCGAAGCGCTTGAAGCTGCTCGAATCGTTCCTCGAGTCGAACAACAAGCCCGAGTGGATGGTCATGACGGTGCTGCCCGTGCTGCCGCCGGACTTGCGTCCGCTCGTGCCGCTCGACGGCGGCCGGTTCGCGACGTCGGACCTGAACGACCTCTACCGGCGCGTGATCAACCGCAACAACCGCCTGCGCCGCCTGCTCGAGCTCAACGCGCCCGACATCATCGTGCGCAACGAGAAGCGCATGCTCCAGGAGTCGGTGGACGCGTTGCTCGACAACGGCCGTCGCGGCCGCGCCATCACGGGCACGAACAAGCGCCCGTTGAAGTCGCTCGCCGACATGATCAAGGGCAAGCAGGGCCGGTTCCGCCAGAACCTGCTCGGCAAGCGCGTCGACTACTCGGGCCGCTCGGTGATTGTTGTCGGTCCCACCCTGAAATTGCACCAGTGCGGCCTGCCGAAGAAGCTCGCGCTCGAGCTCTTCAAGCCGTTCATCTTCTCGAAGCTCCAGCTGCGCGGCGAGGCGACGACCATCAAGGCTGCGAAGCGGCTCGTCGAGCGCGAGGGTCCCGAGGTTTGGGACATCCTCGAGCAGGTGATCCGCGAGCATCCGGTGATGCTGAACCGCGCGCCGACGCTGCACCGCTTGGGCATTCAGGCGTTCGAGCCCGTGCTGATCGAGGGCAAGGCGATCCAGCTGCACCCGCTCGTTTGCACCGCGTTCAACGCGGACTTCGACGGCGACCAGATGGCGGTGCACGTGCCGCTGTCGATCGAGGCGCAGCTCGAGGCGCGCGCCTTGATGATGTCGTCGAACAACATTCTCTCGCCCGCGAACGGCGAGCCGATCATCGTGCCGTCGCAAGACGTCGTGCTCGGCATCTACTACATGACTCGCGAGCGCGTCGGCGCGAAGGGCGAGGGCATGGTGTTCGCGGACGTCGAGGAGGTGCATCGCGCCTACGAGTCGAACGCGATCGAGCTGCACGCGAAGATCAAGGTTCGGATTCGCGAGAAGGTCGACGGCATCGACACGCACAAGCTCACGACGACCACGGTCGGCCGTGCGCTCTTGTCCGAGATCCTGCCGCCCGGCATGTCGTTCGAGCAGATCAATCGCGCGATGAACAAGCGCGCGATCTCGGCCACGATCAACCTCTGCTACCGGCAGCTCGGTCTCAAAGAGACCGTCGTGTTCGCGGACCAGCTCATGTACACGGGCTTCCACTACGCGACCCGAGCCGGTGTGTCGTTCGGCGTGAACGACATGGTCGTGCCGGTCGAGAAGAAGAAGATCCTCGAGTCGGCCGAGAACGAGGTGAAGGACATCCAGGACCAATACGCGGCCGGTCTCGTCACGGACGGCGAGCGCTACAACAAGGTCGTGGACATCTGGTCGCGCACGAACGACCAAGTCGCGAAGGCGATGATGGAGAAGCTCGGCGTCGAGAACGTCACGAGCAACGGCAAGACGGGCCAGCAGGAGTCGTTCAACTCGATCTACATGATGGCCGACTCGGGCGCCCGAGGGTCGGCGGCGCAGATTCGTCAGCTCGCCGGCATGCGCGGCCTGATGGCGAAGCCGGACGGATCGATCATCGAGACGCCGATCACGGCGAACTTCCGCGAAGGCCTCGACGTCTTGCAGTACTTCATCTCGACGCACGGCGCGCGCAAGGGTCTCGCCGACACGGCGCTCAAGACCGCGAACTCGGGCTATCTGACCCGCCGCCTCGTCGACGTCGCGCAAGACCTCGTCGTCACCGACATCGACTGCGGCACGACGACGGGTCTCTTGATGACCCCGCTCGTCGAGGGCGGCGACATCGTCGAGCCGCTGCGCGAGCGCGTCTTGGGACGCGCGGTCGCGGTCGACGTGCTCGCGCCGGGCTCGGATCAAGTGGTGCTCGAGGCCGGCACGCTGCTCGACGAGAGCGCGGTCAAGAAGCTCGAGGCGTACTCGATCGATCAGGTGCTCGTGCGCTCGCCGATCACGTGCGAGAACGAGTACGGCGTCTGCGCGCAGTGCTACGGACGCGACCTCGCTCGCGGCCACCGCGTGAACCGCGGCGAGGCCGTCGGCGTGATCGCCGCGCAGTCGATCGGCGAGCCCGGCACGCAGCTCACGATGCGCACGTTCCACATCGGCGGCGCGGCGTCGCGCTCGGCCGCGGTGAACAGCGTCGAGGTCAAGAGCCAGGGCACGATGCGCTTCATCAACATGAAGACCGTGACTCACGAGCAGAAGGGCCACCGGATCACGACGTCTCGCTCGGGCGAGCTCGCCGTGATCGACGAGTTCGGCCGCGAGCGCGAGCGTTACAAAGTGCCGTACGGCGCGACGCTCGGCGTGAAGGACGGCGAGGCGGTCAAGCCGGGCCAGCTCGTCGCGAGCTGGGACCCGCATACGCACCCGGTCGTCACCGAGGTCAGCGGTTACTTGAAGTTCGAGGACTTCATCGACGGCGTCACGGTCGCGTCGCAGGTCGACGAGATCACGGGCCTGACGAGCGTCGTCGTGCTCGACGCGGCGCAGCGCAGCTCGGAATACCGTCCGACCGCGAAGCTCGTCGACGGCAACGGCAAGGCGATCAGCTTCCCGAACACGGACATCCCGGCCGCGTACGCGCTGCCCTCGGGCGCGGTGATCGGCATGGAGAACGGCGCCAAGGTGGCCGTCGGCGACGTGCTCGCGAGGTTGCCGCAGGAGAGCTCGAAGACCCGCGACATCACGGGCGGTCTGCCGCGCGTCGCGGACCTGTTCGAGGCGCGCCGGCCGAAGGATCCCGCGATCCTAGCCGAGTACTCGGGCACGGTGAGCTTCGGCAAGGAGACGAAGGGCAAGCGCCGTCTAGTGATCACGGACGAGGAGCAAGAGGAGCACGAGGAGCTGATCCCGAAGTGGCGGCACTTGAACGTGTTCGAGGGCGAAAAGGTGCTGCGCGGCGAAATCATCGCCGACGGCGAGCCGAACCCGCACGACATCCTGCGGCTACAGGGCGTCGAGAAGCTCGCGGACTACCTGGTCCGCGAGATCCAAGACGTCTACCGGCTCCAGGGCGTGAAGATCAACGACAAGCACATCGAGGTGATCATTCGCCAGATGCTGCGCAAGGTCGAGATCACGGCCTCGGGCGAGACGAAACTGCTGCGCGGCGAGCAGGTCGACCGGATCCGCGTCGTCGAGGCGAACCGCGAGATCGAGAGGAAGGGCGGCACGACCGCGGCGTACGACCCCGTGCTGCTCGGCATCACGAAGGCGTCGCTCGCGACCGAGTCGTTCATCTCGGCCGCGTCGTTCCAGGAGACGACTCGCGTGCTGACCGAAGCCGCGGTCCGCGGCCTGAAGGACGATCTGCGCGGTCTCAAGGAGAACGTGATCGTCGGCCGGCTGATCCCGGCCGGCACGGGCTTCGCCCATCACGAGGATCGCCGGCGCACGCAGGAGGAGATCCTGTCCGAGGAGCTCAAGGAGCTCGAGGCGCAGCAGCAGAAGGCCGCGCAGGAAGCGGCCGCCGCGGCCGCGCTGGCTGCCGGCACTCAGCCGGCCGAGGTCGACGCGGAGACGCCTTCGACCTGATCGAGAGCCCACTCGCGCCGCCGGGCCGTCTACGCCCGGCGGCGCTTCGTCTCGCGTGGATTCCCCGCCGCGACCACGGTAGATATGCTTGGCCGCCTCGACCGTGCGAGTGAATCGCGCTTTAGCGTGACGGCCAGCCTTCCCAAGGTCCTCTGGTTGCTCTGGCTCCAGGGCTGGAGCGAGGCGCCGCCCGTCGCTCGTGCCTCCTTGGCGAGTTGGCGCAGGTTGAATCCAGCGTGGGAAGTGCGCGCGATCGACGGCACCGAGCTCGCGCGCTACGTCAGCCCGGAGGCCTTCGCGCGGATCGCCGCAGTTCCGAAGGAACCGGAGGCATTTTCCGACCAGATTCGCGTCGAGATCCTGCACAGCCATGGCGGCGTCTGGGCCGATGCCACGACGATCTGCGCCAAACCGCTCGACGAGTGGCTACCGGAGCGCATGGGGAGCGGGTTCTTTGCGTTCGAGCGCCCGACTCGGGAGAGGATGATCGCGAGCTGGTTTCTCGCAGCGTCCGTCCCTTGCAACATCGTCTCGAAATGGCGAGCGAGCGTCGCCGGGTATTGGACCGGCAGAGAAAGCCGTCACGACTACTTCTGGTTCCACGAGCTATTCGGGGCACTCTACGAAGAGGATCGGAGCTTTCGTTCGGATTGGCAGGCGACACCGTCCCTGCCGGCGCGGCACGCATTTCACTTCGGCCCCGAAGACAGCCGATTGACGTCGCCCGCAACGCCGGACGACGTCGCCGCGCTCGCGTCGCCGCCGAGCCCCGTCTTCAAGCTCACGCACAAGCTCACACGGAGCGCGGGGCCTGATTCGCTGCTGCGGTTACTCTGCGACTTCGGATCCGGAGTCGCTCAAGATTGAGCGTTCTGCTCGACGCCCCCGACCTTCGGCGCAGCGGGAAACTCCACGTGCAGAAGGAGCAACAGGGCGAGCGTCGTCGAGTGCCAAGATGACTCGTCGGGATTGGCAGGGTCCGGAGTGTCGAGCTTGCCCCAGCCGCCGTCGGCTCTCTGGATCGAGATGACGTGGCGGAAAAAGCGCGGCTCCACTCTCTTGCCCTGGCGCGCCATGCAGAGGAATGCCGCGGCCTCGAGCTTCAAGTCGTTCACGATGGTCGGTCGATCCTCGAGGATCGCGGCGACGGCTCGGTACATGTCTTCGACGAACCCATCACGCACGGCGAGCCGGCCGCCGTTGTCATGAAGCCAGATCCACGCGAGAAGCACGTGCGTCGCCGCATATCCGCCCGCTTTCACGCCCTTCTCGAGCGTTACCGCGAACTCCGGCGGCAAGCCGAGCCGATCGCAATAGAGCGCACAAGCGAGGAGCTGGTCCGTGAGTATCTTCACGTGGTCCCAGTCCTCGGTTTGAATCGGATTGTTGGCGTCGTTGAGGCGTCGAAGCACGCGCAGAACGGCCGCTTCTTCCTTAGGCCGCGTGGCGATCACCTCGTCGTAGCGTTTGAGCGCGTCGGCGAACTCCGGGACTCCGAAGAGCCGGTGCATCATGCTCATGAACCACAAGCCGTACGGCTCGCGCGTGCGGTTGAGAAAGGCAATCCCCTTCGCGACCGCCGTGTGAACCTGTTCCTCGGTCAGCATCGGCTCGTCTTCCCCCCTTTTGGTTTCAGGATATAGGACGCCGACACGCAGAGACAAACGGCGCTCGTCGCAGCGAACGGCTGAATTCCCTGCAGGGAAACGATAGGATGCTGAGCACTCCAGACGATCGGAACGGAAGTGGCATGGCCGACCGCAGGTCATCCGTCGGGCCACAAGGGGCCGCGGGCCCCAACGCGCTGCAAGCGACGCGGATAGATCTTTTCCCTACGCCCCTCCTCATCGCCACGATGCCGGACGCGGACGCGCTGAACCTCGAGCTCAAGCGCATCATCCTTGCCCGTGAGGCGGCAACGGAGTCGGTGCAGCGTTCCAACCAAGGCGGTTGGCAGTCGACGTGGGACCTACATCAATGGGGGGGCGAGCCCCTGCAAAAGGTGCTGAGCTTTGCGCGGGCCATCGCCGACGAGTTCACGGTGGACCGTGCCGGCCAGCGGCACGAGCTCGCGTGGCGGATCAACTGCTGGGCCAACGTCAATCGGCTCGGCCATGGCAATCAATTCCACACACATCCCGGCGCGCTCTGGTCCGCCACCTACTACGTCGATGACGGCGGTATTGACGCCGACCCCTCGCTCGGCGGTGAGTTCGAGATTCAAGATCCGCGCGGCGTCGCGCCGGTCATGTACGCGCCTTATTTGACGTTCCCCGGCCCGGACGGAGCGGCGCTCGGCGAGGCGCAGAGGCTCACGCCAC
>Ga0105246_10001508_pt1 | contig 13796 bp, 16 predicted proteins | sample KBSM64metaG_FD_99694 | JGI IMG/M metagenome (GOLD analysis project Ga0105246, IMG submission 99694) | Miscanthus rhizosphere microbial communities from Kellogg Biological Station, Michigan, USA - KBS M6-4 metaG | ecosystem: Host-associated > Plants > Roots > Rhizosphere > Soil | place...
CCTCCAGTAGACAATACCACCACAACCAATACCACAACCGTAGAAACTAACACAACGACAACAGAAACCAATTCAACGGGATAATTAATATCCCCTCTCTTTTTTATTGTCGAGTTACGATTGCTTAAACGAAAACCATAAGCAATGCTATTTTATCGATTGTGAATGTTCTTGTCATGTTATAAAGCAAATTAACATTAACCTTAAAATTTTGAAATGACTCATTAGTTCTTGTTTGTGTAATCAAGTATTTTAGACTAAATTGGATCAATTAATCAACATCGGGTTCGTCATATTCGGCGGATTCATAGGCTCAGCACTAGTTACGCTATTTCCATATTTCATGCAAAAAGCAAAGAGAGAGGAAGACCTAGCAGCCATTAGAGCCATTCCAGAAGCAAACAGAACACCGGAACAAATCTATGACCTACAGAACAAACTCCCAGGATTCTTTGAAGAGTATAAGTATAGATTTACTTTCGGTTTAGTCTCAGGCGTCGGTATAAGTCTAGCATTCATACAAGCAAATACAGATGCAGTAAACCAGTATACTACAGCCGGGCAATCAATCTTCGCAGGACTTACAGCATCAGGTTTCATGTCAGCACTGGCGGACAAGATTAGGGCTAAATAAAAGAAATGAGTGCTGGAGCCGCTATCTCAACCCTTGTCTGGGCTTTAATTGTAATAATTATAATCATAGTCGTAGTAGTGGTATTGTTCAAAGTGATTAACCTTCTTTTTATCGCTCCTACTATCCAGGTATCGGATACATTTCCGGCATATACTGAAACCGGAAGCGGTTTTCCTTTTGTCAGAGGGGTTTCACCGTCATTGAGTTCCGATATCTTTAATTCTTATCTTTTCTATTCTTAACGCACTTAACGACTGGTGGCTTTTAGGGCCTTAGATTTCACCAGTTACGCAGGTCTGCTCCTGCTGTCGGGACAGGCCGGCGTTTCTCCTAGATTTCCAAGTTTCCTTAAAATGACAAGAATTACATACTTCGATTGTGTCTTTTAGTGGGTCATCATCGTGATATTTGAGATGATGTATATGGGTGTATTTGATAATCTTTATTTTTCCTTGCCATGCGATAAAAAGATCACCAATCTTCTTTTTACATAAATCACATATTCCTTTTCTCAAAGGCATTGAAAGTATGATCCGCTTATTTTTATAATTTAGTTGTCGCTTTCTTGCAGTTGGATTATTTATAGGATTCCATACATAATTATTATAACATCTATGGCAGAGAAAAACACCATCCCAATTATGCCAATGGGGATTACGACCTTTCTCCATCTTGGTAGTTGTAGAATCACAAGCGGCACAAATACGATTCAAATTCTTTAGTTCTTAACTTAAAATGCAGATATATAGCCATTGTGAGTTTCGCTGATACAGTTTCTATTCATTATCTCAGTGGTAACAAAACTATCTATGACGCAGCCGGTACTGATATAACTAATACCGTTCTAGCGGCAGCCGTTGAGGTAGGAGACTCTAGAGTAATCCTGGAAACCGGAGTAGCCAGTTGGACAGGTACAGATAACGTTTTTCCTTCTATTCAACAGGCCTCAAACTACTTTGGTGCAGACTACGTTTTAGGCCAGTACCTAGACGATAAAGACAGCGGTACAACCCTATACCAGAAAGCCCTCGACATTTGTGCTTCGATTGCCCGTTCTAGTACCCAATCATTAGTAATAGCCGTTAAACCATATTCGACATTTCCGCTCAACCCTGACGCTTCAATCTATCGCTCTATTCCTGCAGGAAGTTCCGATAGTCTGGCTGGTTAAAATATGCCGACTTGGAAAGTAGCCGGACTAGCAACTGACCATACCCAGAGTATCCAGATTTCAATAAAGGATTTTATTCGTAACGCATGGACGCTAACTGGAAACCTATCCACCGCCAGAATATTCTTTGGTACTGGTTGGTATGATAGAAATAGACCGTATCAAATCCACTTTAGACATGACTCTCCAGGATCGGTATTACCTTACACGCTAGGCGCAGGAGGACTACAAAAGTATGACGATATCATCAATATTCATTTCTGGGTATCAAAGTCTAAAACAAACACCGAACCTCCCGAGTTAGACCAGATGTATAACGAAGTAGTCAGGATAATAAGCAGCGATAGAACAGGACTGGAAGCCACTCAGGGGATATGCGCTATGTGGTTTCTCAGACCTCCTTATACGTTACCACAACCTGATAGCGAAATCAGCGTTTGGCATGGAATAGGCGCTTTATCAGTAAAGTACTTTAAACTCTACGCCTGATGCATGAGTTCCTTATGGTTCTTGCGGCTCTTGCCGGCTTTTTCTTTTTTACTATCCGTTGGCGTTGTAAGTGTAAAGACTGAATCATGATAGAAGTCTTTACCAGCATTATTTAATTCTCCAATCACTAAATACCCTCCAACTTTTTTTCTTAACTCTTCTTCTGTTATCTTCCCTTCATTATGCAACTTGCAAAATCTTTCAAATTGTTTAAGAGTTATCATTAACAACCAGCATACACACATCGCTCCCTATTTTCCTTTTCCTTTGGAGTTTCATATAGCATCCTTTCTGTTTCATACCGTCCTAACCACTTGATATAAGCGTCATGTTTAGCCTGTCGTTCAGGACTTCTGATAGATGGATCATGACACAACTTTATCGAGTAAAGTGTATCCTTGGCAACCAGTGCCTTATCTGTTCCCTTTTCCGCTAGCATATAATGATGTCCTTCAATATACTGTAATTTGGAAGGGTTCTTTATCAAGCGCGGCTGGTCAAGCCCTAACAACAAACCACCAACTACAGTATAGTTTTTCAGGTTATAGAGATAGTCGTTACCGGAACAGACCCTCTCCCTCTCCGCTGAGAACTCCCCCCAGTCACAGTCATGAAAGTACTCATCAGTATCGGCGATAATCAACCAGTCCACGCCATATTCTTTACAAACATCCAAGTAAACCTGTCTTTTCTGGTACTCAAAATAACAGGCTGTAGCCTTTCGTATTATATTCGGATATCTGTGTAATATTTCAGCAGTCTTAGAATTGTTATTGTCGTGTTCCTCCCAGTTATCGACATAAGGAAAATTTTTAAATGCACCGTCTACATGAATAAAAAGGTCGACATTCCTCCAACAGGATTCTATAAGCCGCTCTAATCCATCGGGATCTTGATAGCCACAACAGCCAACAGCCAGCACAACTATGATACTTTAGTTCTCTATTTTAATTTTCAGAGTTTCTTAACTATTGTCATTAACGCTCACAGGTCCATGGAAGGTTTCTAAGCATTTAAGTTATGTCGAAGAGACTACTTTTGGAACTACTCCCACTAACCCAACAACCGTAAACGCTGGACTGATTAGCGAACTAACTCCTACAAGTGAGATTACCGCCACAAAGTATCGTGCCCTTGGTAACGCTGATGTTGCAGCCGGTTTGAAGTGCGGTGAACTCTATAGTTTCTCGGTAAAGTATAACCCTGCCGTTCTTACCTTGGCTAACTACGGCCTTAAACTTGATACCGGCCTAACCGGAACTAACGGCAAATCGTTATCTATGGTTTATTCTATCTCCCTTTCTGGCACTGAGAACTATGTTGTATTTCGAGGTTGCAAGACCGACAGCGTAGACATTGAAATTACTCCCGATTCCTTAGAATGTACACAGAACTTTATTTGTAAGTCTATTGCTGCTCCAAGTTCAGCACATGGTTTAGGAGCAAACACTGTCTTTGCCGCGGCTTCCAGTTCTACTCCTCTTTGCGGAACTGACTCAAGTCAACTGACATGGAACTCTCAAACCTACGACGAAACTTCGTTTAAGGTTACAGTAGCCCAGAACCTCGAAGCGAGACGAACGGTAGGGCAACAACAGATACAGTACCTAACCTCAACAAATAGAGATATTACCTTTGATTTTACAGTCCCATCTACAGGAACGGTATTAATCGCTGATGCTCTAGCAATGACTTCCAGAACGATGTCTATAGTAGTAGGAGCAGCAACCTTGACATTTACAAACGCATACCTAACGCAGTATAATTATACTCTCTCTGCAGGAGCAAGCGCAACACAGGAAGAATCATACACCGGCTTCGCGCGTACGCTAACGGTCACTTAAGAAAGAAATGGCCTGTAAAGGACATAGCAAAGGCGGACATAGTGGAGCACCTAAAGCAAAGCCAAAACAAAAAGCCGGTAAAGCCTGTAGTATAAAACTCGCAAAGAAAAAGAAGGATCAGAAAGCAATGGCAGCCTTCATCAAAAAGATAAGAGCAAAGTAAAGTAATAGTTCACATAGTTAGTTACTATACAAAAGCCGTTATTGTCAGAAACCGAGACAGTACCGATAACCCAGTCAGCCTTTGATAAATTCGTCCAACAATACAATGAAAATTACGTTATCAAGTGTAAAGAGTTAGGACAAAAGAACGAATACACCCTAGAATCAGGAGATAAACCAGTTACCTTCATAAGAAAAAGACTTACGACAAGAGCCTTCAACGAACTAGAAGCCTCTAGGGGTAAGGTCGAAAAAGAGAATAGGAACTCTGACGACGGTATGGAGAACGCAAACCGACAGGCTAGCCTCTACCTGGAGATAGCACAGGCCTACCTCACCAACAAGGAAACAGGAGAAAAGATAACAAAGGAAGAGTTCGAAAACTGTTTCTGGGAGGACATTAAACTAATCTTAGACGCCTGCCACCTGAGGACCTTGATGGGCGCCCCTTCTTAGGCAAGGGTCTTTCCAACATTGTTGAATTTGGGAAGGCCCATCTTACAGAAGCGGAGAGAGAGTTCTACTGGATATATTGCTTCTTGGAAAAACACTGGATATCGAAGCCCTCTGATTATGACCTTATAGATCCTGAAATTAGAGTCGGTTTAATCACCATGATGGAACTAGAGAGCAAGAAAGCAGCAAAGGAAGAGAATAAACTTAAGGCTGAGGAAGCCCTATCTAAACTCAAAGCGAGATCAGGATTTTGAGTTTCAGCCTAGAATTAACCTACAAAGGAGTAAAGGGCAGCCAGTCAGCACTAAAACAATTCGAGCAGGATATCTCTCAAACGGTAACGGATTGGCTCGAAACCATGGGTCAGATTGTAACAGAAGAAATGAAAGGCTTATGTCCAGTAGACACCGGAGCATTACAGGAATCAATAGACTATCTGGTGAGTGGTACAGACCTAACCTTTGAAGCGACAGAACCTTATGCGGGATTTGTAGAGTATGGGACTTCCAAGATGGCAGCGCAACCGTACTTTAATCCTCCTCTTGACAACCTTCACAGTAGCGGAATAGGGGAGGAGTTCGGACGTGACGCATTATCCTTATGGAATAGTTTAGTTAGTCAGTATGAAAATCAGTAGGTTTAGTTCTCAACATAATTTCTATTATTAATCGTTTAGAGGTGTTATAATATCGTAGACTTCCCCATGCAGTTTGTCCTACAGGTAAAAAACGAGATGGGTTCTGGAATAAGTCAGGCTACCGGACAAATCGAAGGACTGGGAGAGGCAGCAGACCAGACCCAGAAAAAAGCCAAATCTTCCGGTATGGGAGTTGGAGCAGCATTTCAGTTTGTAGCCCTTAACGCTTTCAATTTGGCCTCTTCTCTTATTCAAACAAAGAGATCCTATGAAGATTTAGACAAAGCCGAGAATATACAAAAGAATAAGAGACTCGCAGTAACAGTAGCCACAAACAACCAAACGAAAGCAGAAATAGCATTAAAAAAAGCGCAATTAAGCCACGATCCTGCAAGGATAGCAAAAGCCGAACTTACTTTAGAGAATGCTAAAATCAAAGTGGATAAAGCAACCAGAGCCGAGAAGTTGGGACAGGTAGAACTTAACCGCGCTCATGAGGACTTTTATCTTAATATTATTCCTAATGTCGTTTCAGGGCTTGGTACGGTCTTCGGTCTGTTTCAGGTCATGCAGGGTGCTGGAGGTATAGGTGGATTAATTGGAAGTTTTACTAAACTTGCTATTCCAGTGCTTGCGATTTCCGGAATATTCCTTGCTATCAAAACCAACTTTCTAGGCTTTAGGGATTTCTTACAAGGGTTAGGCGCAGATATCGGAAATGCAATACCGGCACTAAAACCGTTCCTGAACGTATTAGAATCAATAGGCGAACTCCTCGGGTTAATCCCTTCAAAGAAAGGAAAAGGAACAGGAATCAATAAAGCGGTAGCAGATCTAAAAGCGCAGTTTGGACCTATTCTGGATTTCTTCAAAAACATTATAGATGATATAATGAAAGGAAACTGGGAGAAAGTATTCCAAAGAATAATTGCGGCAGCAACTAACGCATGGGAACAACTAAAGAAAGCATTTCCCCTACTTGGAGATATTGAAAGTCTAGTTAACAAAATTAAAAACGGCAACTGGAAGGGCGCTTTACTTCAAATCTGGGTAGCGGCTGTCTCTGTATGGGAAACCATAAAGAAAGCCGTTCCCTTTCTAGGAGATATCGAGGCTTTCATAAGGGGCGTAATAAAAGGAATACAGACGGGTAAATGGGATGATGCTTTTAAAGCAATAAAGGACGCTTGGGATCATTCAGGCATCCCAGGACTTATAGATTCTATATTTGGTAAAGGTGCTATAGGTGGATTTCAAGAAAAAATAAATACAATGGTTCAAACGGCAAAGAATTCGTTCAACCAATTAGAACATGACCTTAATGCCCCAGGTGGTGCTATATCAAAGATAAACGAAGGCTTTGCAAAAATAGGACAGGGTGATGTATTCGGCGGGCTTGGCGGTATAGCCGCAGGAATACAACAGGCAATATCACAAGCCAGTAATGCATTAAACCAGTGGGTTCTTCAGAATTTCGGTATCAATCTAGCAGGACTGGAAGGCGGAGCGATGGAGATAGGAAGAAAAATACTAAACGCTATCAAATCAGGATTAACTTTTATCGCAAGGACTTGGATAGACCCTTTCCTTACACAATTATTTGATTATAAGGTATGGACTGAAGCATTAAAGGCTCAGGCTCAGTCTATCACTAAAGGAGGAGGGCTTATTCTAGGAGCCATAATGGAGGCTATATTTCCAAAAGACAAGAAGAAAGCAGACGCCGCAATACTACAACAATCGGCAAACCTTCTGAGTATATGGAACGCTATAGTTGACTGGATGACTACAAACTTACCTGATACAACAAAAGCAGCACAGGCGTTTGTTGGTAATTTAGTTACCGGAATAACCAAGACCTTCACATTTGAGAACGTAGATAAAATTTTACAGTCTCTTATAAGCGCTATGTTGAATGGAATAAACCAGGTTAAACAAGATTTTCAAAACGTTGGTGATCGTATAGGCAACTTTATCGGTCAGGGAATAAAAAGCGCTGTCTTAGCAGTTCTTAATGCCCTTCCATTTTTCCCAGGTAGTAACCTAGACGAAATGAGAAAAAAAGTGAATTCTATAAAAACTAACGCTGCGGGCTTTCATGGTTTCATATCAGGTGGGCAACTGATGTCTGCAGGCGAGAGAGGCATCGAAAAGGTAGACATAACGCCAATGAGCGACATCGTTAACAGGAGAACATCAGGAAACGGAGGAGGAACCAGTACCATAATAGTCTATAGCGTATTAGATGGACAGGTAATAGCCGAAAGCGTAGCAAAAAGGATATCCGTTAATCAGGCGGTATATCGTTGAATTGCTTACAACAGACCCCTTATATTGGCGCGCCTTCCAGCCAAAGATAGAAATCAAGAACCTCGGCAACACTACAACCTATTATACCTTCGACGCTTTCGCAGACGTTACCACTAACAAGACAGTTTACTGCAAGGTCGATTTAGGCGTAGACCATCATGGTACTTTTGAAATCCAGATAGAAAACTCTAACCAGGCGCTAGATACAACCAACATAAAGAAAGGACAGCGTGTTATCATTTCGGTAAAAAAAGATACAACCCTAACCTATAACCGCCTTATCTCCGGTCTAATAAGAAAAACAGGATATACTAGAGGTATCGGAGGACAGGCACTTTATACTATTCAAGGTTCTAGTACTGCCATTCGTCTAAACGAAATTGTTACTAATGTAGATATAGAGGCTAGAAAACTAACATCTGATAATATAACGATAGATATAACTGATCCTAACTTTATTTCTGATACATTATTACAAAGTCAACTATCAGGATTAACGACAGATGGAGTTGTTACGGCTGCATCTTTAGCAGCGAATAGCGATGTAGAAATATTTATTCCATCATTACAAGTAAATTTTGGTGAATTACAGGATGCAGTTAATATCATTGAAGAACATACTAACGCAGAAGTATTTGTAAATACAAGTGATGTTGTCCTATTAAGGCATCAACTTCAACCTTTTACAACTGGTAGAGGGTTTGTATTAAAGGATACTGTCAGTACTACAGATGACGCAGACGTAACATGTTACTATGATGGCACTCCTGAATATTGGGAATCTTCATACAAATCTGATTCTTTTTCAAATCAATTATACGGAATACTACCAGCAGAAACAGTACCATCAACTAGGGAAGAGATGGGATATACGACTAGTTCTGGAGGCCTTTATTCTCAGGCTAATAATACCGCAGAAGTGGCACAAAAATTTAGACCGCCTCATTCTCATTTTCTACCAGGCGATATTATTATATGTGGTCATGAAATTGGTGGTGGTGCATCTTGGAGTCCCAGGCTTAGGATATGTACTGATAATGGAGGATTACCAACCAATGCAGGAGGGGTAATTGTAAATGTAGAGTTTGATGTCAAATCATTCCCTGATCCTATTCCACTAAGTACCAACGCTGATTCATTTCTAGTCCTAAATGAACAAACATTTTATGATTCCACTCTTACAAGAATGGATTCATTTAGTCTAGATACAAATAGAGACTATTGGCTTATAATGTCAAATGATAGGATTCCTACATCTATGGGTTTCAATTGGGCTTTAATAGGTCCTGGTAGTTATACGGGAGCATACAAAAATACAACAGCCGGTTTATCCTCAAACACAGCAGGAGGAAGTGGCTGGGCACAAATCGCCGGTGGTCCGTTATTAGTTTTTAGAATACCACGCAGAAGATCACAGGCTTTTGAATGTGCCGACCCTAAATCTATTGCCGCAGTTGGTTCAGGATTAGGAACAACGGGAGGTAATCATATTAGTTCTACACTTTCTAATATACCAAGTAGTGTAACTACAAAACCAGCAATACAAAAATATCTAGTAAACCAAGAGTACTTTATGGCAAGACCTCAGGTCTCATGGTCAACGTTCAGAGTATCAATTCCTAATACTCCAATATTACCAAACGATCCACTTCTTATAGTAGATTCAACCCTTCTCTTTTCAACGACTGGACGGCAGGCGGTAACAGCGACAACCGGCGCAATGTCATACGAGTTTGGTACAAGAGGTGGCGCAGGAAATAGTATACAGGGTTCTCTTTACTTGAACCTTCAGCCCGTAGGATTCTCTAACCATTACTGATTAGTTCTCATTGTAATTTTTACTTCCCTTCTTTTTATTGCAGGTTCTAGAGCAATCTGATTATTATACCGACCTTATGAAACGGTTTGGTCCTCATGATACCTGTTATGCCGTTCTTTACGAGGCTAAAGACGCTGAATATGTTTCTAAACTATCTCCTGATACCCTCTTCCAAAAACTAGAAGAAAAGTATAACGACCATCATTCACTACCAGAGTTTATTCAGGTATCCAAGGCAGATGATATTGTAACCTTCCCAGGATTATCTTATTGTATGCAACTTATCTTAGGTTCACAGACTACAAGATTCATTTTTATGTGTGCTGGTTCTTCTTCCAACACAGCCGATCCATTTAAACAAACTCTAGGATCTGAGGCAGCATCAAGAATTAATATGTCTACATCTGGGAGTATGACAAGATCAGGACAGGCATTAAGGTTTGTTGGTAATTTTCCTGCATCTTTTCAAACCCTTACAATTAGAGAAAGTGGTGTTAATACTACTTCAACACCTAATACCGGTATTCTTTTGAATAGAAATGTATTTTCTAGTAATGCTATAGGTCATACTGCAGGAGGTACTACGTTCACTTTAGCATCACTCATAACGTTTACAGGTTTATAGAAAGATGAAAGATATATGTTATGCCTCATTATTTGACAAGAAAGATTTACCCTATGTTTATAGGCTGGCAGAAGAAATTAGAGCCACTCATAACCAAGATTTAATTACTGAATTTAATAACACTCTAGATAATAAATGGAATGATCACAACCACTTATTACATGTTGGTAATAAGGACATAGAGATACAACAGGTTTCCAAAGCCGATGACTTGGTAGTAACTGCAGGAGTAAACCAGTGTATAGACCAGATTCTAGGTAGCAGTACTACAAGATGGCAATTTATGGCTAGAGGTACAGGAACTACAACACCGGCAGCAGGTAATACGACTCTAGTTACTGAATCAGGTTCTCGAATAGATATGTCCTCTTTTGGATGGCGGGAATATGCTTCTAGTTCGCTCAGGTTTGCAGGTATTCATGGCGAAACAATTCCTACAATCACAATTAATGAATGTGGAGTATTTACCACTTCCAGTGCTGGAATAATGTTAAACCGAAATGTATTTTCTAATTTTCCCTTAACACATACTATCAATATAGATGGTATCGTTCTTTCATGTGTCGTTGAGTTTGTGCCGGTGATGTAGTAGGAAATAGGAAATAGGAAATAGGAAATAGGAAATGGGTAGCCTTCACAAGAAGAAAAAGAAAACACCAGATGTTAACGTAGTAATAGCAGATATAAAAAGAGATCAAGATCAGGAAGCCTCCGCAATTGCGTTACAACCATCTTATGAAGGTAATACCTATATTGTTCAATCTAGAACTATGATAGATTTTGTTAACGTAACTGAGACTACAGATCCATCACAGACTGTAGGCGGTGGAGGAGGAGGACCTGGCACTCCCTCACAAGTAACTGGCTTATCAGTCACTCCTATAAGTGGTAGTCAATTAAACCTAGCATGGTCAGTACCGGCTAGTAGTCCTGCAGTATTAAACTATAAAGTATATTCCAGTTTGACAAGCGGGTTTACTCCAGGAATAGCCATAAGCCAACCAACAACTAATTCGTATTCAGATATAGCCTTAACTTCAGGTACTACGTATTATTATAAAGTTAGTGCGGTAAACGCTAATGGAGAAGGAACAGTATCAGCAGAGGCCAACGGCACTACAACGGGATCACCACCACCCGCAGGAACAGCACCACCACCAAGCGACCTTACGGTAGAAGCAAATCCAGGCAATCCATCAACAGAGGGTATAAACTACTTTAGTGCTGTAACTTTCAGTCCTGCAGTAACACAATATCAATTCCAGTATACACCAGATCCAACATTTGTCACAGGATTCCAGATCAATTATTCAACTGCTCATCCTGTTCCAAGTGGTGGCGGTATGAGTTCACTGACACCAAACACAACATACTATTGTAGGGTTAGATCGGTTAATTCAAACGGAAATGGACCATTCTCAAGTACTGTTAGTTTCACAACTGCACCTTAGTTTAGTTCCCTTACTCAAAACATAGTAACCATGTTTTATTGGCAAAGGTAAAAATTATTGCTAAAGACGAGCAGGGCAAAGAAGTTCCATTCTTCACCAAGACTTTAACGAAAGAGTTCCGCGGCAAAGCAGGACAGCGTTACAAGATTTCAATAGAAGAACCAAATCAACCCGTCACGTTTGTAGGAGATTACACTGTAAAAGGTATAATTCCAGACCCTCACCAGTGCGCAGAGCATGAACACTGGGACGAGGCAACACAACAATGTATACCGGATGATATTCCTCAACCTCACGAATGTCCTCCTAATCAGCACTGGGACGAGACAACTCAACAATGTGTCGACAATCCACCTCCACCAGAGCCAGGAGAAGGTAATATCTTATGGAAATCTGACGGCATATGGGACAATGGTAAATCAAGGACAATGACAAAACATCATGAGTATGATCCATACGACAAATTAAGTGAAGTTGCTGCCGGTGGACATGGAACCGCTAGAGAATGGAGAATTCCAGGCGATGCTGATCACTCGTATCTATCAGGTGGAATGAGCCGAGTTTATACTCATACACCTCATGACGGTAGAATAATGTTCGAGTGTATTATGGTTTGGAATAAATCAATGGAACCAGGAGATGGGAATCTATCTCTTGAATTCTATTCGAGACATAACGAAGGCGGAGACCCCAAGAACAGAAGGGGAGGCGTTACCGTTTCATTCCATAAGACGAGCGTAGAATCTAAGGAAGAATATTATCATGCAGTATATACAAAAGGACAGAGCAAAGACCTACCAACAAACCTAGAAGATGGCAAGGAATATCAAATAAAAGTATTAGGAGATAGAAGATCAACCGCAGATAACGCAACAACAACATTAGAGCCTTTCATAGATTATGGACAGGGGCAGGGATTAAAATCACTAGGCACTTTCGTTCAAAGAGTAACAAGCAAACAAGAGCCAGGACTACAAGAACCTAGTCTATACTGGAGATGGAGAGTTAACGGTAGCGGACCTAAAGATGTTGAAGTAAAAAACATGCGGTTCACACAACTATAAAATGCCAACCTCAGTATATTCTAAAGACGAAACTGATTCATTAGTTGCCAACTTTGCAACCAAAGCCGAATTTAATAGCCTAGCCGCATCAGTTCAAGCGATAGCGGATCGGGTTACGAAACTAGAAACTACTGTTACACCTCCACCTCCAACTCCAACAGGGAAAACCGTTCTTTATGCTCCTATGTTTATGTGGGCGGGAGCAGAATGGGATAAACTGACAGCACTCAAACAAAAATATCCTAGTCAAGAAATCGTAGCATGTTTCAATCCATCAAACGGCGACTTTACCGGTAGAGATACCACATTAGGTAACGGCTTAGCAAAATGGAAAGCAGCAGGAATCAAGATTATAGGTTACGTCTACACAAAATACGGCGCAAGACCGGCAGCAGATTGTAAGAAAGCGATTGACAACTACAAAACCTTCTATCCAGAGATTACGCATGGTATCTTTTTCGACGAAATGAAAAACACTGCAGGCTCAGAGGCTTATTACACCGACCTGACAAACTACGTTCATACAAAGATTGGACCTTTCACTATGGGCAACCCTGGAACCAGTACGATAACCTCCTACTTCCCTACGGTTGACTGTATCCTAATCTATGAAAGCGTAGGACTCCCAAGTGTAGCAACAGTACAACAGCGAACACTAGGCCAGCCAAAAGAAAAATGTGGCATTATTCCACATACGGTTCCAACCTTCAACGCTCAATTCGTGAAAGACGTAAAGCAGTACGTAAACTATATCTATATTACAAACGACGGAGCCGACGGCAATCCCTGGAACTCCCTGAGCCAGTACTGCGAGGCTACGATACAAGCCTTTCAATGAGAGAGATCCCCCTGCTATTTTTTGAACTCTACCAGGCTTACCACCTCTACCATGAAAGGATGAAAGAAATATGGGAGCAGTGGCTTAGGCTTTGTAAGTTAGGTTCATTATAACCTCGGACTAAGGGTAGTTAAAATAAGGGTATACTTACTTTTTATACTGATTCTTTCATTCATTGAGCATGCAAGTAATCCACGAAGACCCACTTTATTCCAATTTTATAAACTCCTTAAGGTCAAAAATTACACAGGAAAACTATTCTTATGCATTGAAAAAATTCATGACTTTTCACTCTA
>Ga0105246_10001510_pt1 | contig 13792 bp, 17 predicted proteins | sample KBSM64metaG_FD_99694 | JGI IMG/M metagenome (GOLD analysis project Ga0105246, IMG submission 99694) | Miscanthus rhizosphere microbial communities from Kellogg Biological Station, Michigan, USA - KBS M6-4 metaG | ecosystem: Host-associated > Plants > Roots > Rhizosphere > Soil | place...
AGCCAGCGGTAAAACATGGGCCGAGGGCATCGGCAGATTCGGGTCGCCTTGCAGCAGCGCCAGGTCGACACCTGTCGCGATATGGCCGGCAAGGCTTGGGCATTGCGCACGCAGCTGCGTGAGCAAGGGAGTCATTTTCATGGGGAAGTACCGAGTAGAGGCGTCGCTAGAACCATCGCCCTGTCGCAAGACAGTCGAAGGTAACCATCGATACATCGGCCTCGGTGAACTGGCCGAGGCTAAAGACACAGATGCTGGCGAAGCTTTTGGTTCTGTTATAGGCGCCAAATGACGTCACTTGTCTTGCCACACCCAATACGCCCACCAGATTTCCGATCACAAAACCCGGCTCCACGAAGGACATCGGGTAAGTCCAGTTGAAACCCATGTTGGATGTGTTGTTAAACGCTACCGAGGTCTTGTTGATGAACGTGCAAATCAGCGTGCCGTCGGCAAACTTGACGTACTCACCGTTGGCATTGGTGCCACGCTCAATGACTGCGCCCGTGGGAATGCCCGCAACTTGACTGACGGTTCCCACCAGCGCGGCAACTGCCGCGCTGCCCAGACCTAGGCCGGACCTGGCCGCTGTCAGCGTTGTACCTCCCGTGCCACCACGCTCCACCGGTACGACAGGATCTGTGGCGACTGCCCCCAGCCCGAGCGCCGTGCGCGCCGAAGCCGCATCCATGGCACCGGTCCCGCCACGCACGATCGGGACAATCGCATCAGTGGCCACAGCTCCCAGCCCTAGCGCCTGGCGGGCGGCGAAGACATCCGTCGCTCCCGTTCCGCCATTTCGTAAAGGCAGGACATCGAAGCCACTCGTGGCACCCAGCGCCGCCAGTTTCGGTCCGTATTGAACATTCAGATTGTTGAAGGCATCAGCCAGCGCCTTTGGATATCCCTGCACTGGCATGATCGAATACGTCGCAGCGTTCGCCGTTGCACCTTGATAGGGCGGCGCAATCGACAACACCGCCGGACCGGCGATATTGGTCACCTCATATTGCCGGCCGTCCGGCCCGACGAAGGCATCGCCGATCCGGACATTGGTTACGAAATCAACATTTACGCCGACGACTGCTGGTGAACTATGGGTGACGTTGACCGTACCTGCTCTTAACCACGACATGCAGCAATCCTCGTTTTGAACAAAAAAAACCGCCTCTGAGGGCGGGAATCACTGGCTGCCAGAACTCAGATCGTTTCATCGACGACCCTTTCAGGCATTGCGGCAATCTCTGGAGTCATCGGCTGCTCGGGCCAGTCGAGCGACAACGGCCAACCGGCCTGACGGGAAACATTGCCGAGCATGAATTTGTAGGTTTTCCAAGCCTTTAGCACCTGCGCAAGCGTCTGTTGTTCCGCCTCATCCTGAGGCGTCGCCACACCAGCATCGATGCCATAACCCAAGGTTTCGACACGATCCTGAATACGCAAAATCTGCGTTGCAGCCGCCTCACTGCGGCTCGTGAGCTGCGCTTGAACTTCGTTCAATCGAGCTACGGCAGCAGAGGCTTCTTTCATGTCTCGGGTGATCAGTTGCGACCAGTCGATATTCATACGGTTACCTCCGATTGCGACAACGGCTTCGGCAACACCACCTCGCCATCTGCAACATCGACGAGATCTTCGGGAAACGCCTGCGCCGGGCTGTAGTGAGCGGGAATCGGCAGCAACAGATGAAGCGTCAGTTTGCCTTGCTCACGGGTGACATCACCGACAAACCACTCAGATTGAATGGCACCGTCCGGCAGCGTATCGCCATCCGCGAGAGGGGAAAAATCAAACAGTTCACCGTTAACGGTGAGCTGATCCCCAAGCTTGTGCAGCACCAGAGAATCCTCTCTACGCTGCGGCGACAAAATAATCTTCATTAAAACCACCGCCCAATTGCGATCAAGTTGATTTGAGCAGCCAAGGCTGCGTTGGAAATGGCCATTGCGCGCCATGCGCCCCAGTTGTTCAACGTGGGTGGAGTGAAGGCACTGGCGAAGACACAATCGTTGTTCGTACCGCGTGTGGCTCCAGACGTCACCGCAGGCACCGATATGTAGGCGGACGGAAATGCACCGGGTGCGTACGCGTCACTGCCGAACAGCACGCCCGCTGCATAGGTGCCCGTTGAGTTGGTGGTAATTGCCTTCCAGCAGATCAGGGTGCCGTCGGCGTACTTGGTGTATTCACCATTGGCATTGGCACCACGCTCAATGATTGCTCCCGTAGGAGCACCCGCTCCGGTAACGGCCCCGATAATGTTGTTCTGCCGGTAAACCATGCGCCACGGACCAAACACCCCCAAGCCGTATTGATCACGCTCCCAGGTACGCAGGGTCCCGCCGGATGCGATCCCGTTCACTTCGTGCCAGGTCTGATGGACCGGCTGACCAATGATCTTGATGGTATCCAGCAATCCATAAACGCCACTGGGCGGCTTTGTTCCGCTACTGCTATCGATGACAAAACAGCGTCCTGCTGGAACCGTTGTCACATCGTCGACATTGCCGTTGAAAACAGGCGCGTCACCACCGATGCCAAAACCTCCGACTTGCATGACACGTCCCGAAGTCCCATCCAGCGGGTTACTTTGCAGACTTGCCGACGCGGCACTGCCCAGCTGAAGATTTGTTCGTGCTTCTGCCGGACTTACCCCACCAGTGCCACCTTTCGCGACGGGCAGGATGTCGTAATTGGCGGTTGTACCCAGTGCCGCAAGCCTCAACCCCGTCTGGTTGATCAGTGCGCGTAGCTGATCCGCTGACTCCTTGACGTACCCCTGCACTGGAGCAATCGCATAGGCACCACTTGCAGTGGCACCGTTGTAGACGGGAGAAATGGACATCGCCGTATCGCTGGCGACATTCGTGATTTCATACCACTCCCCATCGGGGCCACGAAAAGCATCTCCGACACGGCAATTGGCGATAAGAGATGTACCACTGCCGATAACAGCATTGGAATTTTGGGTGACAGAGACCGTGCCGGTTTTATACCAAGACATATCTTTCTCCAGAATTGACTTACATTCACCAGGATCAGAGCCGTCCAATCAGCAAATCGGATATACAACAGGCAAGCAAAAAGCCGATGCCGTTAAAATAGAACCGCTCTTAAAAATCCCTGTTTACGAATCTGACTTCGGGTATTTATCCTTGATACTTTTTATCTTTGAGTAAAAAGGCTCAACCTTTGCGAAATTCCCATCATTCATTCCATGCCACAACATATCCAACTGTTCCTGAACGGTGGGGTACGCATTCACACGAAGTTCCGAATAGTTAAGCTGAAACTTTATCTTCATAGACGACCTCCCAGTCGATATAGGGCCATTGAATCACTTGAATTTTGTAAGTACCGGGGTGACTGAACTGCAATTCGACGTCGGTCCCATCTGCGAGATGGCTTTCACCCTCAACCCTGAGGGTGGCTCCCGCTGGAACACCTCTCAGGATATTCCCTGACAACGTAATGTCCTGAACAGGACGCCTTTGCAACTCACCGTTTTCTACATAATCCAGGGACTGAGAAACTTCTGCGCCAACAGGTAGAAACAGCCCTTGCGGGTACAGCCCGATAACATATTCATCGCTTACAGGATAAGTGACCACCGACAGGATCCGCCCGGTGTTGTCATGTTCCACAATGATCATCGTTTCACCTCCAGAACAGTCATGGCCCTGTTGCCCACAAACAATGTGTAAGTACTGGATAAGGCTCTAGGCGAACATTGCAGTTCCAGCACAGCATTACCGGATAGCGTCTGCACGAGAGACAGGCAAAAGGTATTTATTGTTTCCGCTGCGGCCAAAGTGGTGGATACACCACTCATCAGGCCCTGAGTAACGACATTTCCGTTCACCAGAAAACGCCAGTGTGAGTAACTGCCGTCCTGACCGAACTGGATGGAGGAGTTGATAATTGCAGGTTGTCCGCTACCCACGTAGGCAACGCTGGCAACGGTATACCAGGCATTGTTGTTAGTCCCGGGAGTCGAAGCCAACGCAATGGTTGGTTGGGCATAGTAGGACACCGGCAACGTGACCGCCCTACCGGCGATCTTCAACGTATCAACAGCCAGATCCTGAATCTTGGCTGTCGTGATTTGCGCATCGGCTATTTTGGCGGTGCCGATCGCGGCATCGGCTATTTGTGCATATCCGATGGCGGCGCTGCCGATTTTTGCGTTCGTGATCGAACCGTTCTGGATGAACGCCGAATTCATGAACACCTGTCCGCCCTGCACCGCGAATGGCACAGCCGGTGTTCCGCCAGCAACGGTATTGACCACTGCAAATCGATCCGCACTGACCAGAAACTGGCTTTGCAACCCTGCCGGAGTGTTTTCGATCCCCAGACCGATTCCGGCGGCAATGTATTGGCCCGTACTGGCGCTGTACTGCATCTTCACCGACCAGGACGCAGCCAACTTCCCCTTGGTGTCATTGATGATTGAGCTGCTGGTTTCAATAGCCGTGTTCTGTCCATCGACACGAGTATTGAGTGTGCTGATTTGCAGAGCGGTTGCAGCCTGATTGGTTGCGACCACCGATTCAACCTGGCTGACCTTCGCCTCGGAGGTGTCGACCCTTGCACCCAGCGCAGAAATACGTGATCCCGATGCTTCGTCATTGGTGGTACGGACCTTCACCTCTTGAGCAAAGTCCGCTGTGGCCGTCCACCCACGCAGCGCATCGACAAGCTCACTCTCCCCTGATTCCTCACGCACCGACGCGCGCAGTGCTTGAAGTGAAGACGCCTGCGCAGTAACGACATCATCAATGGTTTCAATCCAGGCTTGCTGGCGAGCCACCTCTTGTGCCAAGGCATTCGTGGTTTCGCTGAGCGAACCTATATCGGACCAGAATTGACCATCAGGCGGTGATGTGTTGACCGGCACCGCTTTGAGCGCGCAATACAGGCGGCCATCCAGTCGTACGACTTGCCCTTTGACGTATGTTTTTCCAGTGTCGTAGGCAAGCGCATCGGTCACCTCGTTAACCAGTGCTTCAAGTTCCTGACGGGCAGTTTCGATGCGTTCGTTGACAGAACCATCGCTGTCACCCGAGATTTTGCCAATCTCCGCCAACAGATTTGTGCCCAGCACCGTGGCCTCGATTTGCCCCTTGATGAGCTCAAGAATCGGGCCGGCCTCGGAACTCGCTTGCCCGAGCACTCCCCCTCCGGTGGGATACCAAGGCCCGATATTGCCGGTCCGGTCGACCAGTCTCGCCCAAAAGAAAAACGACGCCCCTGCCAACAGGCTTTGCATTGTGTAATCACTTTGCGGAAAAGCCAGGTCAGCCAACTTCGTGGCCATTGCCCTGTCGGATGTCGGGCCGTACCAGATTTCAGTACGTTGAGTGTCTTCGGCCCCGACAGGGAACTCCCATTTCAAACCAATTCCGAACAGCAGGCTCTCGGCCTTGAGCAAGGTCACCGAAGGCGGCGGCGTGGTTTTACCGGAAAGCTGGGTTTCCACAGAAGTCGCGTAGACCGAACCTATATCCAGTGCATTGATTGCCCGGACCTTGGCTACGTAGCGCCCGGCATAGATGCCCCGCACTTCCATCGACGTACCACCGGTACGGCCGGCGAAAACCCATTCGCTGTCGTTCTTGCGCCAGTGAACTTCGTAGGTAATAGCATTGGCCGGCCGCGTCCATTCGATGGTCATGACACCGACAGCACTGCCTTGATCGACGAAGTGGTTATTGCTGATGGTGACCGAGCCGGGTGGCGCCTGGACGCCTGGCGGGATGACGGTCACCGGCGGCCGCTCGATACGGGAACCATTGTCGATGGCGCCGAATTTGCTCGGCACATGTTTGACGGCACTGATACTGTACTTGATTTCGCTGTCGGTGAAGTCTTCGGCAATCGACATGACACGAAACTGCTGCGCGGCCAGGGTTGGCGAATCGATGGCCCATATCGAATGGACAGGTGGCAGCTCGGTCAGTGGTTGAGCCAGCATCACACGCTGAGCATCACCACTGACGTCCACCGACTGAATCGACCGGGATACGGCTTTACCCGTTGGCATGACCAACGTGATGCTGTCACCTGCAGAGGCGGTGACCTGGACATCCAGAGTAAGCATATTGAGCGTTGCTGCACGCAAGCGCCCGCCAATTCGCCGGCCCGCGCGATCATTGTCGGCTACCCGGATAATCTGCCCTGGGCGGGCCAGCGTCCCGTCAAGACCGACCGTGAAAGTAATACTTTCAGTTTCCAGGCGATTGGTTAGCAGTGCCCATTTGCCGATTCGCTGAGCCTGCGCCTGAGAGGTGCAGCCGGTGGCGCTGATTTCGGTCTGCTGCACACCGTAACGGGCAATGCCTTCCGGATCGTCGACATACTGGACTTTTTGTCGGTAGAAGTCCGCAGGGTCATTCCAGCTGACCAGTGCGACGGTGAACCGGGTCTTCTTTGATGACCCGCCGTAGACGAACTTGCCGTCAATGACGTTACCGTTGGAGTAGGTGTAGACCGGATCCTCCGGCATGTCCGCCACCGCCATGACCGAGCCGGCGCCCCAGTAAGACATACCTCGAAACGTCGTAGCGAGGTCTTGCAGTACCTTCAACGCATCGGCGCGCACCGAAAGATACAGGTTGCAGGTAAAGCGCGGTTCGGTACCGCCCTTGCCGTCGGAGACAGGTTGATCGCAGTACTGGCCGATGCGATACAGCTCCCACTTATCGACATGGCCCGCATTGAGCAAGTGTCCGAGGCCATAACGCGGGTGGAGCAACAGATCGTAATAGATCCAGGCCGGGTTGTCGGTCCAGGCGGACTTGAATGTCCCATCCCAGACCCCGGTATAGACGCGACTCAGTGGGTTGTAGTTGCTCGGAACCCGGATGATTCGACCCAGCAGCTCAAAAGAGCGGGAGGGAATCGACTGAAACTGCGACGCATCGAATTGCACACCGATGATGGCCGAGCCGGGATAACGCAACTTGGCATCGATCACTTCGGTGCTCGACTCGACACTGGTGGTGTCGGCGATGGCGCCGCTGATGGAGTTGGGGGTCAAGCGACGCACCCGTACCGTCCAGCCGCTTTTGGCCGCCGGCAGATCGATGCGGTGCGAGCGTTCGTATTTGGTGGTGGTCTTGCCGCTAAATGCGGACGCCAGGACCTCGACGAATGCACCACCATCAGTTGCCAGATCAATGGCGTACTTGACCGTATAGCCGTTGGTGTCACCATTGCTGGTATTGGTTTGTGCCAGACGCGATACAGCCAGTCGTATGCGTACGGCAGACAGTTGCAGGTTGGTGAAGGCCTTGGTCCAGGGTTGATCGCTGCGCAGTTCGACCGACGCAGCCGTTTCGTTTTCCACCGCAGGAAAACCTGGAATATGCGCTTGGTCCTGGCTACCGGTGCGAACGTCGAGTGTCACACCGCTGAAGTTCAGGCTTCCGTCGTGGTTGGCCAACGGTGTTTCGTCCAGAAACACCGAGCGAGTATCGTTTTTCAGACCGACAATCTCGCCCTCGCTGACGAGATCGAGGATACGAGCGTAGGCCGTGCTTTGCAGGCTGTCTGGCGCCTCCACGGAGGGGCGCGGCTTGGCGCCGCCACCTTTGCTGCCAGCGAGAATGAGGTCAGTCATGGCTTTCCTTCAGGCGAAATAAAACCCGCACCGGGCGGGTTGATTGGGGGTCAATGAAACGCTGGGCGCTAGAGCTGGTCCTGAGCGTAAATCCCAGCGCTGATGACCGAACTGCCGACAATCATCTGACCATAAAGCAGGCCCACGGGATTTCCCTGTGCGCTGGTATTGACCGGGCCATTGAAACTGTAGCTGGCGCGGTTGGTGGGGCTGTCCTGCGCTCCTAGTCCATGGGCCTGGGGTGAGAGCATTTGCAATACTCCACCAATCGCCATCACCGCCCCCATCTTGTACAGAAACGGCGATGCGCCAGCGAATGGGGTAAACGACAACACGAATGCGGCAGCAATCATCACACCGCCGATAATGGTTTGCAGTGATCCGGCGCGCTTTGAGCCGGCAATCACCGGCACGATCCGGATCACAGTTCTGCCAGTCGGTTTACCCAAGTCTTCTTCAGAGATGTTTTCCCGACCATTGAAAAGCGCAAATCGCAGTCCTTTTCCTGCACTTTCATTCATGTACCGCTCGAAACCGGGAAACTGTTTGAAGTAACCCATGACATCCCGAAAACCGCCGGCGGTCGTCACCCGATGCTCACGTCCAAACAACCGTGCCAAGGATCCGGATAGCAGGACCGTCTGTATCTTTTGTTGCTCTGTTTCCATTGCCATAGATATCTCCGGCACTAAAAAGCCGCTCTCTACAGTTGATCCTGCGCATAGATACCGGCACTGATCACTGCGCTACCAACGATTGCCTGCCCATAAAGAAGACCCACAGGATTACCTTGAGCGCTGGTATTGACCGGGCCATTGAAGCTGTAGCTGGCACGATTCCTAGGGGTGTCAATTGAACCCAGTCCCTTGGCCTGCGGCGAAATCATTTGCATGACGCCGCCCATTGCCATCGCAATCCCGAAGTTTGCCGCCGCAGTCCAGCCCGTACCGGCGCCTGCGCCTAACAACCCCGAGCCACCCGATGCCATCCCACCAGTGAAATAAGAGGCCGCAACGATCAGCGCGACCCCGATGATGGTCTGCAACGACCCCGCCCGCTTGCTCCCGATGATTACGGGCGCGATACGGATATCGGTTTTGCCGCTAGGTGCCTTGAGTCGGTCCTGACTGATGTTGTTTCGCCCCAGAAAAACCGAATAAGTCAGTCCTCTGTCCTTCGACTCCATCAGGAAGCGCTCGAACCCCGGTATCAAAATGCACAGTGCATGAATCGCTTCCGCCGCGTTGCTGACGGCCAGCCGGTGAACACGACCAAAACTGGCCCCCAAGGTGCCGTAGAGGCGAATGGTCCTGAGTTTTTGCTGATTCATCTCACGACTCCAGGAGAAGACCTCCAATGTGGTGTTAAACCTTTGATTCGGGATCAGGTGGCAGCGCTGGACATCTTTGATCGATGCCGCCAGCAACTCACTGTTACCTCTCCCCAATAACCGCCATAGGTATCGCGCCTGCTGTCTCGTCCGTACAAGTGGTGCAGAATCGACCCCGGCGCCGGAAAGTGATCCGGCTCGCTATTGAGCACGCCGTCTTCCAGATAGATCGCCGCATGGTTGGGTACTGGCGAACGAATCTGCATTAACACTACATCGCCTTGCTGCAGTCGGCTGACCTGTTCGAAACCGGCGGCGGGCAGGTTTTCCAGATAAAGGTTGCCACCCTTGTCCCACCAGCCGTCTTCGCGCTGATAGTTGCCAAGCTCTATGCCCATTTCCCGTCGGTAGTAATCGAGGACGATGGTCAGGCAGTCATGCACGCCGTGGACAAAATCTCGCCCGATCAAGGGCGCCAGATAACCCGTGGGCGCGATGCTGGACAGTTCACCTTTACGAACCTTCCCGTCATCGCCTTTACGTACTTCCAGTATGTGCCAGAGCAAACCGGAGGCTTCACAGGCAACCCGGTCCGCTTCGCTGGCTGTCGCCGGATAATCCGGATGACTGTGCACCACCGCGAGGACCTCGCCGCACTCTTCAGCCGCGGCATAATCCTGAGGGGCCAGACGAAAGTGCTCGCTGGGGGTGGTCGCGATATTACGGCACGGAACGTAGCGCTGCTTATGCCCTGCGCGAATCAACAGACCGCAACACTCGTTGGGATATTGCGCGACAGCATGACGCTCGATGGCGGCCAGAATTGCCTTGTTCATGATCAGCTCCGCACCAGGCCAGCGGCGGGAAATGAGCCGTATGGCAGTGGACTGTTTTCGCCGAAACGCAGCTTGCAACTGCTCAGGCGTCCCCCGCATTTGTCCTTGGCAGCATCAGTGACGATCACGTCATTGGCGTCTGCCACCGGACCACCGTTGTAACCGCAGTAGGGGCCGCGATAACCACCGCAACTGAGCCACCAGCACACGTTGGCGACGATCTGCCGACGTGGCAGCTGCACACCATTGAAATCCAGTGCACTGGCCAGCTCGAACTTCACGACTTCACTGTCTTCACTAACCTTGCGCTCGATGAACCATAGGTCGGGCGGCAACTCTTCTTCAGGGTCGGCTTCAGGCTGGCCATCAAGGTACTTGCCCAAGGTGCGATGACGAATCAACCGCGCCCCGACCAGATCGTCGAAATACAGCACCAGAGCCGTAATGAACCCGCCTACGTTGCCCACCGACAACGACGGCGTCGGCTGTGTCCCCTGACCGGTCATTTCGAAACCTTCAGCCAGGATCGGCCAAGGTGAATACTCAAGCCCTTGCCAGAAAATCGAGGCTTGCTGGGGATAACCATGAAAACGGTACGACTCGGCGCCGAGGCTGATGGCATCGAGCTCGAACAGTTCGACCCAAGCGCCAGGCTCCAGAGCCTGGATATCTGCGGTAATGGACATGTCAGTCTCCGGACAAATAAAACCCCGCTTGAGGCGAGGTCGTAGTTACGGCATCCAGCGCGCCAGCGTCTTATGGATGAAAGGCTTGCTCGAACGTTGCCGCAAGGCTGTACAACCCAGCCCCCAGCGGGCTGGGCTGATAACCCTTGCAACGGTAGAGGGCCGGTTCGCCAAGTGGCGCAGTCCAGTAAAACGACGTGGCGCCAGCGTGGCGATCGAGAAACTGGACGATGGCTTTGATCCGAGCCTCATCCCCGACAAACGTCAGCGGCCAGAACTGGGCTCTGTTGTTGATCCCGTCCTGCGCCACTTGCTGATAGCCATCACCGAACTTCGCCGACTTGAGTCGAAATTCAACGTTGCCGACGGGCTCTATTTTCGGAATCCAAGTGAATACTTCTGTCGTCATGTTTTCTCCGTGCGTGAGCAATGGCGACCGCTGATCATCAGCGGCCGTTGATGGCGGACCAAATCTGGCCGCCTGGTTTCAGGTCACGGGCAATCTGCTCCGCCGCTCCCTGTTTCGCGGCGCCGGCGTAAGCCTTGGCGACTGACTGCGAATCCAGGCCGGCAGCCGAACTGCCTCCCGAACCGTCACCCACATTGATTGTTTGCTGAATGACCACTTGGTGATTGCTGGTGGCTCCAAGACTACCGCCCTGTACTTGCACACCGAGGGAGCCATCGGAGCCTCGGCTTAGTGGCATGATGGCTTCAGGCCCGGCTTCGCCGAACATCGCCATCGGAGCGAGGCTAGGTGCGGTGGCGACACCGTTGGTGAAGGCGCCCCCCTTGGCAAACTTGAAGTCAGCCCCCAACGACAACTCAGGATTGAAAACGTAACTATTCCCGTCCAGATCGCCACTCGATATGCCAGGTGCTGCACTGCCACCTGTGAAATACGCCGACGCCGCCGAACCCACCAGACCAAACAACGAACTCAAACCTGTGGACATCGCTGTTTGCGCAGCCAGCTTGGCCATATCGCTGAGCACTGATTTGGCAAAATCGGAAAACGAGAACTTCCCTGTCAGGGCGAATGTGGTGACTGCATCACCCATGGTTTCAAAAGCCTTGGTGAAGACTTCCTTGGACTTTCCAGCCACGTTACCGGACTTGTCGAGGTAGTCATCCCAGGCCGAGGTGGCCCCGTTGATCCAGTTACCCTGAGCCTCGGTCATCGACTCGTAATTGCTCTGGACCTGAAGGGTCATTGCGTCGTGTTCGGATTTCAACGCCGCAAGTTTATTACCGTAGTCGTCGCTGTCTTGGGGCGCAGAATCATCCAGCGCTTTGCGCGAAGTTGCGTATTTCTGATCGATATCACTCAGCGCCTGCGCCCGCGCACTTTCGCGGCCCCCCATTCCGACTTGCGTAGCAGCAAGAGCGCCATTACGTCGTAGCTTGTCGAAATCGTCTGAGTAATTGATTTGCTTACTGGCTTGCTCTTGAACGTCGACATAGGTTGCGATATTCGCTTGAGCAATCGAGTTGGCGGACGCATGCAGCGTCACGCCGATTTTCTTCGCCGCATCCTCGATCTGCTTTTGCATCTGGCGAAGTTTTTGTTCAGTGATACGTGATGCCTGAGTCCAGGCTTGTTCAAGGCCATTGAGATCAGGCGTCAACCCTGCTGAAGAAGTAACTGCCATGCGTTGTTCTCCGGGTTAAGAAAAAACCCGCCGGAGCGGGTCATGGTATTGAACGCCTAGCGCCATTGCTCAATCGCATGTTCAAGGGAAAGCCCCTGACGTTGCTCATGAGGCATGAAATCCAGCAACTCAGCCATCCCGCCACCCAGCCGGTGGGTTTGCAGCGCGACCAGTGCACTGCCCGCCTCCAGCCGCCTACCGGTGTGGAGCGAGCCATATCGATCGATATAGCGGCCCCACGCCAGGGCTTCGTGGTAGGTCATGCGTTCCTTTGCTTCGGCAATCGTCCGGCCGCCGACTCCGTTCAGCACCAGCTCGTGCCAGAACTCATCGGCGGCCGTCAGTTTTTTGCTGCAACACCGCCAGTGCCATTGACTTCATTGACGGCGTTGAGCATCAGGAACCCCAACGATGGCTCAAGGTTGTAGGCATCGTCGTAGCCGAGCGCTTGCGTACCGTCGTCCCCGAGCGAAACGCAGGCTGCGAGATAGCTTGCATTGCGGCTTTGCTCGGATTCATCCTGTGCAAAGAGTCGCTCGATGACCCCGAACGACTGGCGGCGGATATGCAACGTGAACGAGTCGGTCACTTCTTTGCCCGATTCGGCATCCAGATGCTTCCAGCTCACTTCTTTCTTGACGGGCCGGACATCGACAATCCCGCCCTTGGCTTTCAATTGTTCGAGGTTCATGACGTGACTCAGGCCTTCTTGATCCAGGCGGAACCGCCGGTACGTTGAATAGTGACGGTTGTGGTCACGACAGCGTTCAAGGCGAAATTGAACGGGAAGTCGGAGACATAACCGTCAAACGTGAACCAGGTGCGGGTGGTCGGCAGCTCGAAGTCGACACCTTGAGTATTGACGGTCGGCAGCACGCCTTTGCCGTCAGACCAACCCACCACCCATTTGATGCTGGTATCACCGTTGGCTTCGGAAAGCTGATGCAAACGGATGTGGCTGGCATTGGTCGGATCGGCATTCAGACCCAGGCTGGCAGTGCCAGGCGTACGCAGGCCTTTCTTGTAGGTGCGCTCCTGGGCATCGAGCGTGGTGTCTTCGATCTGTTCGGCAGGTGCACCGCCCGGATCGAAAGAAGTGGCATGTTCGACTTCCAGCACGGTGTAAGAACCGGAACCGGTGGTCGGCGGAACGAGGGCAAAAATTTGAGTACCTTGGGTAAGGATCGACATCTGGCGTTCTCCAGCGAACATTAAAAAACCCGCGGATGCGGGGTTGTGGGTGTTGCTCGGTTGGTGATTTCCGGAAAGGGAAACCTACGCGTTCAGGGCGCCGGCGTGCCGTCCAGGTAGGGTGGAGCATTCGGGTCAGGCTCACGACTTTTGATCAGGTCGACTAGCGCCTGATTGCTTTGAGCCAGCAATCTGATTGATGCATTCAAAGCCGTCTGGCTGTCGGTCTGCACTTGCAGCGCGGCAATAAGCCTGTTCAGCGCCGCTAGGTCTTCGTCATTCATGGTCTGTGGTTCTCGTGGCAATGATCATTGTTCGGATGAGGTATCGCGCGGCGGAGCTTCACTCAAGCCAATGCGCTTGGCGGCCCAGCGTTCGTACAGACCGATGGCCACGTCGGCGCCGGCCATGGCTGTCAGGCAGCCAAACGCGCCAGCAGCCCAGATCGACATGCCGGCGGCGTACAGCAGCAT
>Ga0105246_10001512_pt1 | contig 13789 bp, 9 predicted proteins | sample KBSM64metaG_FD_99694 | JGI IMG/M metagenome (GOLD analysis project Ga0105246, IMG submission 99694) | Miscanthus rhizosphere microbial communities from Kellogg Biological Station, Michigan, USA - KBS M6-4 metaG | ecosystem: Host-associated > Plants > Roots > Rhizosphere > Soil | place: Michigan...
CGGGCGCGACGGCGGGAGCGTCCAGAGGAAGTCCGGGTGCCGGACGAGCGCCTCGCACACCCCGCTCCACGCATCCTGCGGCTCCTGCGCCGCGCCGACGGCGACCAGATCCTTCAGCAGGCCGTACGCCGCCCCGCTCTCGGCGGTGGTGGGCCGGCGGAAGAGGAGCTTCCGGTAGAGCTGGTCGATGACTGCGCGGGCCGCGGTCTCGCGGGTGGTTCCGGTGCTCGGGCTGTTGGGGCCGGAGACGGTGAGCTGATCGACGAGGAGGTTCCGGTCCTCGGTGCTGCTGTTGGCGTCGTTGGTGAAGGCGACTCCCACCGGCGCGGACCCGGCGTTGAGGGTCCCGGTCCAGGCGTAGTCGGCGTTGGTCGCGGTGGTGTCGACCTCCTTCACCACGTTGCCGCCGACGAGGATCTGCATGTGGGCGTAGACGCTGCTCACCGGCGTCGAGCGTGCCCGGACGGTCAGCGTGTACGCGTCAGTCACGGGGAAGGAGATCGCCGAGCGAGTGAGGAGCGTCCCGTTGGCGTAGAGGTTCCAGCCCGCGCTGCCGTTCTTCACTCCGGTCGAGGCCTTGAGGAGCGTGGAGGGGTCGGTGTCGAGAGTGGACGCGTTCTCGCCGCGGAAGGTGGTCGAGCTCGAGGCTGGTGAATCGACGACCGGGGCCGCGAGGTCGAGGCCGGTGAAGGGACCGCTCGCCGCGGTGACCGCCGCCGAGCACACGTCCTTGCTCAGGGAGTCCAGGGCGAGGAGGAAATCGGCCGTGGCGACCCGCGCCTCGACGTAGTGCGAGATGAAGTCGGCGCCACCGAGGAGGCCGATGTTCGCCTGGAACTGGTCCACCCCGCCGCGGACCCAGGCGTCACCGAAGACCGCCGAGACCTTCCCCTTCAGCTGTGCGTAGCCGAGGAACGTGTTGTCGTACACGTCGATCGAAGGGCCGCCGTAGGGCTGCAGAAGGAGCGCGGGGAACTGCTCGTCGTCCGGGCCGCCACCGCCGCCGCCGCCGCCGCCCGGCCCCCCCGGCCCACCGGGTCCGGTGATGTTGCCGGAGCAGGCGAGCGCGAGCGCGACCGCTGCGAGCAGGGATGTCCAGCGCGGTGCCATGGCCTCCCCTCCAGCGGGGCCTGACATCGTCCCGTGGTCGTGCACGGACGCGTCAATGGCACGATGTGGGCGCGGGCCGCGACGGGAAGACTCCGCCCCACTGCGGGGTGGAGAGCCGCCCTCACCTCGGAGACGGGGTCACTCCTGACGCCGGTAGCTGAACGTCAGATCCACCGGCGCGGACAGCCGGCTGCTCTCCATCAGGCGCCGGACGTGGAGCGTTCGACCGTCGGGATCGGGGGTGAAGACGGTCTCGCCGGAGCCATCGGCGCTCTTCCCGGCCTCGACCAGCGCGCCGTCCCGCATGCGGAAGGTGGTCTGGTTCTCGTCCCCGAACCGGTCGGTGACGCCGACCGGCGGACCGCCGACGTCGCCCCGCTCGGTGGGATGGTCCGGCGTGACGATGGTCGCGGTGGGACCGTCGAAGGTCAACGTGTACAGGTTCCGCGGCAGCGCGCGCGCCCGGAGCGCCTGGGCGGCGATGCCCCGCGCGAGGAACCCCATGTCCGCCGTGGCGCGCCCGACCGCCGGGTCCACGGTCGCGAGCTCCGCATCGCCGCCGGCGTAGAGCCACGTCCCGGAGAGCGCCTTCCGCTCGGCGTCCGAGATGCCGGGCCCAGGCACGGTGTCGGGCGTGGCGGGCGGGGCATGCGCGCAGGCGACGAGCGCCAGGACCACCGAGGCGTGAAGACACGGATGCGGCCGCCGACTCGAGCGCATGGAAACGAGCTATTCACGCCGAGGGTGCACGCGCAACGGCGGGGAGCACGACCGCTCAGGACCCGACGGCATGACGCGCCGCGACCTCCGAGGGAGCTGCCGCCGGCGCGCGACCGTGACAGAGTCCGTCCCGGGAAGGAGCGTGACCATGTACAAGCACATCCTGGTCCCGACCGATGGCTCCGATCTCTCCGACCGCGCGGTGGGCGAGGCGATCGCCTTCGCGCGGTCGCTCGGCGCCCGCATCACCGCGCTGACCGTCTCGCCTCCGTTCCATCTGACGGGATACGACCCGTTCCTGGTGACCGTGACGCCGACGCAGTACGAGCGCGCGCACGAGAGCCGCGCCCGGGAGGTCCTGGGCGACGCGCGCGCCAAGGCCGCCGCCGCCGGCGTCCCCTGCGAGGTCATCTCGGTGGTGAACGACGCGCCCTGGCAGGCGATCATCGAGACCGCGCAGCGCCAGGGCTGCGATCTGGTGTTCATGGCCTCGCACGGGCGCCGCGGCGTGGCCGGGATGCTCCTCGGGAGTGAGACCCAGAGGGTCCTCACCCACTGCAACGTCCCGGTGCTCGTCTACCGCTCCTAGACGATCGCCCGCACCACGCCGCCGTCCACGCGCAGCGAGGCGCCGTTCACCGCCGAGGCCTGGCCGCTGGCCACGAAGACGGTGAACGCCGCGATCTCCTCGGGCGTCGCGAAGCGTTGCAGCAGCGAGGTGGGCCGTGCGGACGAGAAGAAGTCGCGCTCCACCTGCGCCGCGGGCACGCCCTGCTGCGCGGCCAGGCCCTCGACGAAGGTGGCCACGCCCTCGCTCCGGGTGGGCCCGGCGAGGATGGAGTTCACGGTGACCCCGGTTCCGCGGGTGGTCTCGGCGAGGCCGCGGGCGACGGCCAGCTGCGCCGTCTTGGTGGTCCCGTAGTGAATCATCTCCACCGGGATCTGCAGCGCGCTCTCGCTGGAGATGAAGAGGACGCGTCCCCAGTTCCGCGACTTCATCCCCGGCAGGTAGGCACGGGCCAGCCGCACGCCGCTGAGGACGTTCACCTCGAAGAAGCGCATCCACTCGGCGTCGGGAATGTCCTCGAAGGGCACCGCGGCGAAGATGCCGAGGTTGTTCACCAGGACGTCCACCTCGGGAGCCTCGCGCACCACCCGCGCGCAGCCCTCTGCGGTGCCGAGGTCGGCGGCGACGCCTCGCACCCGGGCTCGCGGATGCCGGGACCGGACCTGCTCGACGGCCGCCCGTACCCGCGCCTCGGTGCGCCCATTCAGGACGACGTCCGCGCCCTCCGCGGCCAGTCCGGCGGCGATGGCCCAGCCGATGCCCGCGGTGGAACCGGTCACCAGCGCCCGCTTTCCTTCGAGCTGCAGATTCATGGCCGCTGACGTATCAGCGGTGCCCTTCGGCGTCGAACGCGGAAGCGAAGCTGGAGTAGCTCTCGCCCAGCGCGTGCTCGAAGGCGGTCGCGAACGGTGCGCCGGTGGACATCTCGGAGAGGACGGCCCGGACTCCGGCCTGGCCGTGTCGCTCGATGATCCGCTCCACGGCGTGGCGGCCCTCGAGGTAGGCGAGGCGCACCTGCTTGTGGTTTCCGATCTTCCCGAAGCTCGCCTCGAGGTCGTGGAGCGGGAACAGATGCGCGTCGAGGGTGCAGCGCACGGATGGCCCCGGGTCGCCCTGTAGCCCGGCGACACTCGCGAAGCCCTCGTTCAGCCAGGCCGGCCCACCCCTCCGGCCGGTGGCCCGATGAAAGAGCGCATGGGCGTACTCGTGGAAGAGGGTCCCGCGAAAGCGCAGCGAGGTGGCGCTGGCGCCGGCCGAGGGCAGACGGATCTTCCCGTCGTAGGAGCCGGCCGACCACGAGACGTGTCCTTCCTCCTGGTAGGAGCGGTCCGGATAGAGCACCACCGGGATCGGGCCACCGGGGTACAGCTCGAAGAGCGCCCCGACGCTGCGGTACGCGGCCTCCATGACCTCCAGGCTCGCCCGGGCACCGGGCACGTCCGCGCGCCCATCGAAGGCCACGACGAAGTGCTCGGAGGCGACGCGCTCCAGGCCACCCAGCCGCTCGGCCTCGGCGCGGCCGCGCTCCAGCCGCCGGGTGAGCGCGGCGTCACCGGGGTTCAGCCGCAGCCCGTGCTCCCAGGTGTCCAGCGCACCGGCCAGGTCGTTGTCCTGGAACTGGTACTCACCCAGCGCGAGGTAGGCCTCGGGCGTGGAGTCGTCGAGCACCAGCGCCGCGCGTGCCTGCTGCCTCGAGCGATCGGCCTGCCCCGCTCTCGCCGAGGCGAGCGCCATGGTCCCGAGCAGCCGCGCCAGAGGGGCCCGCACCCGTGCATCGGAGGTCGGAAGCTCTTGCAACCGGGGCAGGAAGGGCTCGACCTTCGAGGCGCCTCCGGCGGAGGCGCGCTGGCGGGCGGTCCTGGCGAGCAGCTCCAAGGCAGGCACCGCGGCCACGGAGCGTTCGCGGAACAGCGCGTGGACCTTCTCCACGGCCTCGCCGTACCGCTCCTCGAGCAGCATCGCGCGGACCGCCTCGAGCTCGGCGACGCTGTCCGGTGTGAGGCGTCCCCCGGTGGCAGGCGAGACCGGCCGTGCACCGGCGTCGGCCGCCCGTCCACCCACCGTCGCGGCCGGGCCGGCGAGTGCAGCGGCCTCGTCCTCTGCCCGGCGGCGCGCTTCCTCGAGGCGCGCCATGCTCGCGGCGAACACCTGCTCGTCCGACGGTCCGGCGTCCGCCGGCGCGAGCGCAACGGTGCTCGCCGGGGACGCCGGCGCCGGGCCCGGAGGAGGACGGCGGACCACCAGAGCCACGGCCAGCGCACCGGCGAGTGGAAGGAGCAGCCACCACGCGCGAGGTCCTCGTTCCCGAGGGCTCAGTGGTGCACCTCGGCGTCGAACGCGGTGGTGAACGCGCCGTACTCGGCGCCCAGCGCCTTCTCGAACGCGACTGCGAACGGGGCGCCCCTGGACACCTCGGCCAGGACGGCGCGAACCCCTTGCTCGCCAAACCGCTCGAGGAGGCGCTCCGTCGCGTGCCGCGACTCGAGGTACGCGTACCAGGCGGCGTCGTGGTTCAGGCCCTGGAAGCTCCCCTCGAGCGAGCGGAGGCGAAAGGAGTGCGCATCGGGCAAGCAGCGCGCCGCCGGTCCGGTGTCGGCGCGGTAGCGAGCGACCTCGGCCAGGCCCTCGTTGAGCCAGGTGGGGACGCTCTTCCCGGCGGTCGCGCGGTGGAGGAGCGCGTGCGCGTACTCGTGGAAGAGCGTTCCGCGGAAGGCGAGCGAATGGGGGTCGGCTCCGGCGGCGGGCAGCCGGATCTTCCCGTCGTAGACCGCGGCGGACCAGCTGGCGTGCCCCTCCTTGTCGAAGCTGCGTTCCGGATAGACGACGACCGGGACGGGCCCTTCGGGAAAGATCTCGAAGAGCTGTCCCACCGAGCGGTAGGCCGCCTCGAGGATGTCGAGGGAGGTCCGGGCGGCGAAGCCGCCGGGTCCGCAGTCGAACGCGGCGACGAAGTGCTCGGAGGAGAGGCGGCAGAGCGCTCCCAGCCGCTGCGACTCGGCCCGCCCTCGCTCGAGGCGACGGCTGAGCGCCTCGCTGTCCGGGTTCAACCGGAGCCCGTTCTCCCAGGTGTCCAGCGCGCCGGCGAGGTCGTTGTCCTGGAACTGGTACTCGCCGAGCGCGAGGAACGCGTCGGGGGTGCGCTCGTCGAGGGCGAGCGCCGCGCGGGCCTGCTGTCGGGAGCGCTCGGGCTGGCCCTCCCGGGCCGAGGCCAGCGCCATCGTCCCGAGGAGCTGCGCCAGCGGGCCCCGGACCTTCGCGTCCGAGGTGGGCAGCTCCTGGAGGCGGGCCAGGACCGGCGTGATCTGGTGGGCCGCTCCGGCGCGGGCGCGCTGTCCGGCGGTGATGGCGAGGAGCTCGAGCCCCGGCACGGCGGCGGGTGAGTGGTCGCGGAACAGCGCGTGGACTCGCTCGACGGCGGTCGGGTACTGGCTGTCGAGGAGCATCCGCGCGAGCGTCTCGAGCTCCGCTCGCACCAGCGGCGAGATCCCCCCGTCGCTCGCCGCCTCCAGGTCGGCGAGCGCACCGCCGGCATCGGGACGGGCCAGGGCGAGGGGCGCGCTTGCGTCGGGGTGGGCGGCCGCGGCCTCCTCCTCCGACCGCCGCTTGGCCTCCGCGAGCCGCGCCATGCTGGCGGCGAACACCTCGTCGTCGCTGAGCCCGGCGTCCGCGTTGGCAGCGAGATCGACGGTGGGAACGGCCGCAGGCGGCCGTGCAGTGGCGGGGCGACGGAACACGACGGCGCTCACCGCGCCGGCGATCAGCAGCACCGCGAGGAGGACGAGCGACCAGCGCATCGAGGAGGGAACTCCAGTCTGCCAGGCACGGAGGGGGGTTCGCACCGGCTCCGGGCGGCACACATCCCGGTTCCGGCCCGGACCCCGTGTGAGGGTCCGGCCCGGCGGGCGCGGTCGCGGTGCACCCGGCAGGGGACACGGACGTCGCGAGACGTGCGTCATGCCCCGGGTTCGTCGTAGATCCCCCAGGTGCGAGGGACGGGCGATGGGTCGACCCGGGGAGGCTCTCCTGATGGAAGCGATTCGTCGCTGGGGGTGGTGGCTCGCGGGCGGCCTGCTGGCGCTCGGGTGCTCGTCGTCGGACAACGGGGGCGGGACGCCCGACTCGGGACTCCCCGATGCGGGGCTGCTCCACGTCGCCTCACCGACGTGGGAGGAGCAGGTCGTCTACTTCGTGATGATCGACCGCTTCAACGACGGCGACCCGAGCAACGACGACCAGCACCAGAACGAGTTCGACCAGACCGACGGCGACAAGTACTCGGGCGGAGATCTCCAGGGCATCATCGACAAGCTGGACTACATCCAGGGCCTCGGCGCGACCGCGGTATGGATCACGCCCCCCGTGGCAAACATGTGGTGGGACCCGCTGCAGGAGTCCGGCGGCTACCACGGGTACTGGGCGCGTCACCTCAAGAAGGTGGACGAGCACGTCGGCACGCTCGACACCTACAAGGCGCTCAGCGACGCCCTGCACCGGCGCGGGATGTACCTCATCCAGGACGTCGTCCCGAACCACATGGGGAACTTCTTCACCTGCTCACCGACCTACGACCCGTCGGACGTGACGAAGAACGTGGTGATGAACACCCAGGCGGTGCCGACGGCGAAGCCCGAGCAGCCGCCGTTCGATCAGGACGACCCGCGGGACGCGGCCCAGCGCGATGCGGGCATCTACCACTGGACGCCGGTCATCACCGACTACTTCGACGCGAACCAGGAACTGAACTACCAGGTCTCGGACCTCGACGACCTCGACTCGGAGAACGCGACCGTGCGCACCGCGCTCCGTGACTCGTACGGCTACTGGATCAAGGAGGTGGGCGTCGACGCGTTCCGGGTGGACACCGTGAAGTACGTGCCGCACGAGTTCTGGCACGACTTCTTCCATTCGACTGCCACGGACGCGCCGGGGATGATGGCCGTGGCGCAGTCGACGGGACGAAATGCCTTCTTCGCCTTCGGGGAGGTCTTCGAGAACTCGGACCCGCTGAGCGACACCGCCGACCAGAAGGTGGCGAGCTATCTCGGCACCGCGGCGAGCCCCGAGCTGCCGGCGCTGCTCGGATACCCGCTGTATTCGGAGATCAACCGCGTCTTCACCGGCGGCCAGCCGACGTCGTACCTGACCTACCGGCTGGGGCGGTTCATGGATCCCGCGCTGTATCCCAACCCGTACGCGACGCCGATCTTTATCGACAACCACGACAACCAGCGTTTCCTCGCCGTGGGCAGCCGGAAGGCGATGATCCAGGCCCTGGCACTGATCTTCACCATCCCGGGAATCCCGATCGTCTACTACGGCACCGAGCAGGACTTCTTCGAGACGCGCGCGGCGATGTTCGCGGGAGGCTGGCGGTCGAACGGCATCGACTGGTTCCTCCAGGGAGATCGCTACCTCTACCTGAAGCGGCTGGCCGACATCCGCCGGGGGAACAAGGCGTTCACGCAGGGCACGCTCGACGTGATCTACGACAACGAGGCTGCGCCCGGCGTCTTCGCCTACCGCCGTCAGATGGGGAGCGACACCTTCTTCGTCATCATGAACACGTCGGACGGGAACACCCTCATGTCCGGGCTGCCCACGGGGCTCCAGGCTGGAACACAGCTCAGGGTCCTGGATGCCGAGGGCTTCACCCCGGCGATCCCCGCCGGAAGCCTGATCGGCGTGGGCGACGGGAACATGGTCAGCATCCTGCCCGGGCGCTCGGTGCAGATCCTCCAGGCGACGACGCAGCAGACCACCGTGCCTCCGCCCGCGGCGACGATCACCGTGGACACGCCGATCGACGGCCAATCCTTCAGCGACGACGTGACGGTGACCGGTTCCGTCAGTCCCCTCGGGACCCCTCTGCTGAAGATGGTGGTCGATGGGTCCTACGATCGGGCGACCGACGTGCCGGTGAAGGCGGACGGCACCTTCAGCGTCGTGCTGCCGGTGTCCACCTTCCCCATCGGCACCGCGAACCACACGCTGGCGTTCTACGCGCCGGCGGCGGCGGTCTCGACGCCGCGGCTCGGGTTCGCCAGCAACATCGTCTTCGTCGGGAACGGCGTCACCCAGGACGACCCGGCCGGAGACGACCGCGGCCGGTCCGGAACGTACACCTACCCGCAGGACGGAACCTTCACCGGGAAGCACTTCGGCGACGTCACCCGGGTGGTGGCCGAGGTGGGGAAGACCACCATGCTCCTGCACGTGACACTGGCCGACTGGAGCGTGGTCTGGAAGCCCGCGCTTGGATTCGATCACGTGGCCTTCAACATCTTCTTCTCGCTTCCAGGACAGCAGGGACTCACGGTGCTCCCGAAGCTCAACGCGTCGATGCCGGGTGGTCTGACCTGGAACCTCAACCAGTTCACCTACGGCTGGAACAACGCGATGTATACGACCCAGGGAGCCAGCAGCTCTGCCTACGGGACGACCACGATCCCGCCGGTGGTCCAGGCCGACCAGGCGACGAAGACCGTGACCTTTTCCTACAACCGCGCGAACTACGGTCTCTCCACCTGGGAAGGGGTGAAGATCTACGTCACCACCTGGGACTTCGACGGCATCGGTGGGAACTTCCGCCCGCTCTCACCCGCCGGGGGGCAGTGGGACTACGGCGGCGGGCAATCCACCGACCCGCTGATCATGGACGAGGTCCAGGCGGTCACCCTTCCTGCCCCGCCGCCCTAAAGCAGCACGGTCACTGTGGCGTGCAGGCGGGCACGCCGACGTTCGAGACCTGCAGGCGATCGGTCGTCCCCTCGAAGCCAACGTCCATCGCTTGAAGTGAGACGCTGAAGTCGGTGTTCGACTTCCAGGTCACCGTTCCGTCGGTGGCGTCGAGACTCGCGCTCGGGGGGAGATCGGCCGTGGCCTGCACCAGCTGCCCCACGACCTGGCCAGGCCCTGGAACTGCCTGCTGCGAGACGACGGTCCCCACGGTGGGGGTCGTGGTCCCCGTGGCGAGGACCAGCGTGAGCGTCGTCCAGGTGCGCGCCGGGAAGTGGCCATACTGCTGGCAGGCGTTGGGCTGATCGCTGAGCAGGACCGTGAAGACGTTGCCGTTGGCGATTGCCGCGCTGGAGTTCGCCACCAGGCGGACGCCGTCGATGGTGACGTCGAACGGGGGAAGACCTGCGTCGGGGTTGAAGGGACCCCCATCGTCGCAGCCGACGAGAGCAAGCAGGAGCAGCGCAGCACGAGCTCGAACGTTCATCTCTGGCGGGGCGCCCCGGGTCAGTGTGGCGGGGTGATGGCGACCACCACCGCATCCGCCACGTTGCCCGAATTCAGCGTCCGCGAGAAGGCGTAGACATTCGATGGCGATTGAAGCTTCTGGTGAGCCCCACCACCCACCGCGGCGTGCCGCTTGCGGAAGGAGCCGACCTTCTGCCAGTGGGCGAGGAGGTCCGCGTCCAGCGCATCCCAGTTCATGTCCGACCGGGTGCCCTGGGTCGGATCGCTACCGGACGGGCCGACCCTCCGCCCGCTCTCGTCTCCGTAGAAGATCTGCACGCCCCCGGGCGCGAGGAGCAGGGCCGTGCCGGCCTGCTTCTGGAGCGCAACCTGATTCCCCACAGAGGCGAGGAAGAGCGAAGTGTCGTGTGACGAGAGATACGAGAGCACGTTGAAGCTCGGGTCGGTCGAGACCAGCGCGGCGTAGCTGGAGTAGAGCTGGTCCACGTCCGCCTGCGCAGCGATCAACGAGCCGCTGGTGGTCAGGTACGAGAGCAGGAAGCGCTGGAAGTCGAAGTTGATCAGCGAGTCGAACCCCCCGTCGGTGTAATACGCGTCCTTCTGCACCCCGTGGCCGAAGACCTCGCCGGTCATCCAGAAGGGCGCGTCGTCGAGCTTCTTGGTGGGGTTGGCCGTCTTCCACGCCGCGAGCGCCGGGAGCGCCGCGTCCTTCAGCGCCTTCCACGACGCCAGCTCGACGTTCTTGGCCGTGTCGCAGCGGAAGCCGTCGAAGCCGAACTGCTGGAGCCAGTCGGTATGCCACTTCACCAGGTACTCGCGGACGGTGGTGTTCGCAGTGGCGACGAAGGCGGTGTCCGATTTCTGGTCGAAGAACGGCGGCCGGGGAGCAGCATCGGTCGCCTCGGTTCGGAAATCTGGTAGCGAGCTCAGCTGCTGGGTCTCCGGGGTGCTTCCCGCCGGGGGAAAACCCGGGAAGCCGGCCCGGATCCACACCGGGGTCCACCAGTTCACCCACTGGCTCGAGTTGTAGTTCACCAGGTCGTTCCACGCCTGGTAGCCACGGCCCGCCGGCGGGACGAACGCCTTGAAAGCGTCGCCGGTCCCATCGAAGAACACGGCCGGGAGGTATGCGACGAGGTCGTCGCCCGTTGCGTACCCGGGGTGGTTCAGCACGACATCGACCAGGACCCGAATGCCACGGGCATGGGCCGCGTCCACGAGAGCATGAAGGTCTGCTTCGTTCCCCCAGTTGGCATCCAGCCGGGTGAAATCCAGCGCCCAGTACCCGGCGTAGGCGAAGTGCTTGAAGTCGCCCGTTCCTCCGCCGACCCAGCCGTGCACCTGCTCGACGATCGGGGAGATCCAGATCGCGGTCGCCCCGAGGCTAACGATGTGGTCCAGCTTGGCGACGACACCATTCCAGTCGCCGCCGTGCCAGCCGCCGATGTCGTTGGGACCCGCATCGGGCCGGGTGCCGTAGCCGTGGTCGTTGGACGGATCGCCGTTGAAGAAACGGTCGGTGAGGAGGAAGTAGACCGTGGCGTTGGCCCAGCTGAAGGGCGTGGCCTGCGCGCCGTCCTTCTCGAGGAGGAGCAGGCCGCTCGCGTCCGGGGTGACGGTGATGGTGCCCTGCGCGCTCACGGTGGCGGTGGCACCCGAGGAGACGTCGCGGACGACCGTCCCGGCCGGAAACGCCGCCCCGACGTCGAGGGTGAGAGGCTGTCCGGGGGTATAGGTGTTGTTCCCGGCGTCGTTGTTGTTGTTGCCGTTGTTGTTACCGCCGCCAGAGCACCCGACCAGTGCGACCAGGACGAGGAGGAGCGGCGCGCGACGCAAGTGGGTCGTGGTCATCGGGTTCGGATCATCGGGTGTTGCAAGGAACACCGGCCGCCTCGGCCTGCGTGCGCTCGAAGACAGCGGTGGTGCGTGCTGCCACGTGGAACTTGCCTGGCACGGTCGCGTTCCAGTCCGCACGGCCTCCGAGAAGCGGATCGGCGGCGAGCGCTGCCGGCACGGTGAAGGCGTCGCCGGCGGCCGTCCCGGGGATGGTCACGTCCTGGGCCGTGACGCCGGCGTTGACGATGACCACGATCCCGCTCCGGAGCGGGTCGAGGTCGTTGCCCGCGCACGCCGCGTCGCTGATGGTCATCACCAGCACGGCCGGGGGCTGGTTCGGACCGGAGTACGGATCGGGAAAGTCCACTCGCTTCATCACCTCGGCTGCGGTCTGGAGCCTGAAAAGCGGCGAGGCCTTTCGGAGTGCCAGGACCGCCTGGAAGTGCGCGGACATCTTGGCGATGTCCGAGGCCGACGGAGCGATGCTGGCGTCCCCGAAGATCGGCCGGATGGTGTTCCAGTTGCCGGAATCCTTCCCGGAGTTGGGCAGTCCGCTTCGCCAGCCGTTGGAGGTCCCCGTCCAGTCGATCCGGTTGAAACAGTCTCCGGAATCGTAGCTGTCGTGCTCCATCGACTTGCTGCGGAGAAGGTCGTCCCCCATGTGGAAGAAGCGGACCCCCTGTCCGAGCATGACGACGTCCATGGCCTGGGCCACGGCGCGGACGCGGTCGTCCATCGTCCGGGCAGTGGGCAGCTTGTACTGCACGATGTCCCAGAGGATCTGATTGTCGTGCGAGGAGACGTAGTTGATCGTCTCTTGAGGATCCTTGGTGTAGGCGGCGCTCTTGCCCCCGTAGCCGATGCCGGCCGCGTTGCTGGTCGTCCCGTTGGCGTTGGTCATCCGGAAGGTGCTCAGGCCGCCGGCCATTCCGATCTTGATGAGATCCAGTGCGTGGTTGAGGGCATCCTTGTTCGCCTGGGTCGCCGAGCTCAGCTCGTTCGGGTCGGTATAGAGCCCGCTGGAAAAGCCCTGGTTCTTGCGAAGGTCTGCCGCGGAGTCGAACGGTCCACCGCCACGCGCGCCATCGCGAAGCCGATCGTTGAACGTGCCGATCCCCGTCCCACCCATGTTCGGCTGGATCGCGGCGATGCCGCGCCCATTGTTCGTCATCTCGCCCACCTCCCAGCCTTCGCCGTAGAGGTAGATCGACGGGTCGATCGCCTGGAGCGCATCGCGGACATGGAGCATGTTGTCCTTGAGGTGCAGGCCCATCAGGTCGAAGCGGAAACCGTCAATCTTGTAGTCGCGCGCCCAGCGAACGAGCGTGTCGATCATCAGCTTCTCCATCATCACGTGCTCGGTGGCCGTGTTGGCGCAGCAGGACGAGTTGAGGACGAAGCCGGTGACTGGGTCGAGGCGGTGGTAGTAACCGGGCACGACCTTGTCGAGGACGGACTTGTCGCCCACGCCCGCGGCGTTGGTGTGGTTGTAGACCACGTCCATCACGACGCGGAGCCCGATCCCGGCGAGGCCCCGCACCATGCTCCGGAACTCCTTGATCTTCTCCGTTCCCTCGGCGGTGGAGGCGTAGCTTCCCTCGGGCGCTCCGTAGTGGAACGGGTCGTAGCCCCAGTTGAACGAGTCGAGGCCGTACAGGTACGAGGCAATCAGCTGTTGCTGATCCGAGTCGCCGGGATAGCTCTGGTAGGCGGAGAGGATCGTGCCGCTCCCGAACTGAGTGCAGGTCGCCGCGGGAACCGCGGAGTTCTTCGCGCAGAGGTCAGAGAACGGCTGACCGATGTCCACTCGCTGAGCCGGGTCCTCGTTCACCGTCGCAAAGTCGAACGCCGGCAAGACGTGGAAATGGGTCAGGCCCGCCGTGGCGAGCGCGGCCACCCGGGCAGCGCGATGGACATCCATCCCGACGTAGCCCTCAGCGGCCACAGTCGGGGTTCCCGTGTGCAGGCCCATCCGCACCGCGATCGGCCCCGACGCGAGCGCCCGCTGCCCCTCCCTCGCCGAGGCGGCGGCCCCAGCAGCGGTCGGGAAAGCGACGAAGAACGCGTCCCCCTGGGTATCGACCTCCACACCGCCTTCAGCGACGAACGCATCCCGCAGCACGCGACGGTGACCGGCCAGCGCCTCGGCATAGCGCTCCGGCCCGAGCTCCCGCAACAGCCGCGTCGACCCCTCGATATCCGTGAACAGGAACGTCACCGTTCCCCTGGGAAGGTCCTGCCGCATCAACGCATCATGCACGGCTGCCCAGAACGATCACGCGTAGCGCCTCGCCTTGGCGTGCCTCGCCCAAGATGCGAGCAGCCGCGTGGACAGCAACGCCGGGGACGTCA
>Ga0105246_10001514_pt1 | contig 13781 bp, 17 predicted proteins | sample KBSM64metaG_FD_99694 | JGI IMG/M metagenome (GOLD analysis project Ga0105246, IMG submission 99694) | Miscanthus rhizosphere microbial communities from Kellogg Biological Station, Michigan, USA - KBS M6-4 metaG | ecosystem: Host-associated > Plants > Roots > Rhizosphere > Soil | place...
ACAAAGCCAGGCACTGCGCTTAGACTTGAGACGGGTTTGTTTTCCTGGGGCAAGTCCACCAATTCGGGAGAGAGTTTTCATGAAGCTAGTCACTGCCATCATCAAGCCGTTCAAGTTGGACGACGTACGCGAGTCACTGTCCGAGATCGGCGTGCAGGGCATTACCGTTACTGAGGTCAAGGGCTTCGGTCGGCAGAAGGGTCATACCGAGCTGTATCGCGGTGCGGAATACGTGGTCGATTTCCTGCCGAAGGTGAAGATTGATGTCGCCATTGACGACAAGGATCTTGACCGGGTTATCGAGGCGATAACCAAGGCCGCCAACACCGGCAAGATCGGTGACGGCAAGATCTTCGTGGTCAATCTGGAACAGGCTATCCGCATTCGTACCGGCGAAACCGATACCGACGCAATCTAAGCCGCCAAACCCCAACGCCCCAGGAGAAAAACACTATGACTCTGCGTAAATTCGCAGGGCTCGGAGCCCTGTTGTCCATCGTAATGCCAAGCCTTGCCATGGCGGCGGACGAAGTGGCGGCTCCAGTCCTCAACTCCGGCGATACCGCCTGGATGCTGACCGCCACCGCACTGGTGCTGTTCATGACCATTCCTGGCCTGGCGCTGTTCTACGGCGGTATGGTCCGCTCCAAAAATATCCTGTCGGTGATGATGCAGTGCTTCGCCATCACTGGCCTGATAAGCATCCTGTGGGTTGTCTACGGCTACAGCATTGCGTTCGATACCACCGGTATGGAACAGGGCGTCGTCAACTTCAACTCCTTCTTCGGCGGCATGGGCAAGGCATTCCTGGCGGGCGTCACTCCGGCCAGCATCACCGGGCCTGCGGCGCTGTTCCCGGAAGCGGTGTTCATCACCTTCCAGATGACGTTTGCCATCATCACTCCGGCGCTGATCGTCGGTGCATTCGCCGAGCGCATGAAGTTTTCCGCGATGCTGATCTTCATGGCCATCTGGTTCACCCTGGTCTATGCGCCGATTGCGCACATGGTCTGGAGCGGCAACGGCGGCCTGATGTGGGACTGGGGGGTGCTGGATTTCGCCGGTGGCACCGTGGTGCACATCAACGCCGGTGTGGCTGGCCTGGTGGCGTGCATCGTGCTCGGCAAGCGCAAAGGCTTCCCGACCACCCCGATGGCACCGCACAACCTGGGTTACACCTTGATCGGCGCGGCCATGCTGTGGATCGGCTGGTTCGGCTTCAACGCCGGTTCCGCTGCCGCGGCCAACGGCACGGCCGGTATGGCGATGCTGGTCACCCAGATCGCCACTGCCGCCGCTGCGCTGGGCTGGATGTTCGCCGAGTGGATCACCCACGGTAAGCCAAGCGCACTGGGCATCGCCTCGGGCGTAGTGGCCGGCCTGGTCGCAATCACTCCAGCTGCCGGCACCGTGGGCCCGATGGGGGCTCTGGTCATCGGCCTGGCAGCAGGTGTGGTGTGCTTCTTCTGCGCCACTACGCTCAAACGCAAGCTGGGATACGACGATTCCCTGGACGCCTTCGGCGTGCACGGTATTGGCGGTATCCTCGGCGCGATCCTGACCGGCGTGTTCGCGGCTCCATCGATGGGTGGCTTCAACGCCGCTACCACCGACATCGCTGCACAGGTCTGGATCCAGTGCAAAGGGGTCGGCTTCACCGTGATCTACACGGCGATTGTGACCTACGTCATTCTCAAGGTACTGGACATGGTCATGGGCTTGCGGGTCACTGAAGAGGAAGAGGCGGTCGGCCTCGACCTAGCGCAACACAACGAGCGCGGTTACAACTTGTAAATACACGAAAAAAAGATGCCCGGCTTGCCGGGCATTTTTTTGCCTGGCGTTTGTCTTTGACTATAAGTTGCATGGGTTTTCCATCGACTTTGTGGTGCGATCCACACGGCACTTTCAAGGGTGCGAATGTCTTACAGGCATGTGGGCGTATTCGGCACTTTGTTTTTTTCCAGAGCGCGCTAGAATGCGCGCCGATGGGCGGAGAAGTGTATGTGGCAACAGACCCTGATTACGCTGCGGGCCAAGCCCCGGGGCTTTCACCTGGTGACCGACGAGTTGCTTGCCGGCCTGCCTGAATTGAAGGCCTGCCGCGTGGGTCTGTTGCATCTGTGGCTGCAGCACACCTCGGCCTCGTTGACGGTCAACGAGAATGCCGATCCGGCGGTCCGCCGCGACTTCGAACGTTTTTTCAACCTGCTGGTGTCGCAAGGCCAGGCGGGATTCGAACACAACGACGAAGGCCCGGATGATCTGCCGGCGCACTTCAAGGCCAGTCTCCTGGGCTGCCAGCTGAGTTTGCCGGTGAAGGCCGGCCGCTTGGCGATGGGGACCTGGCAAGGTGTTTATCTGGGCGAGCACCGTGATCATGGCGGTGCTCGTAAAGTCCTCGCCACCTTGCACGGTGAAGGGGCATAAGCCACTGGTGATCCAGTGGATGTTGATTTTTTTCCGGCGGCCTCGACAGAGGGTAAAGCTGGGCTATAACTAATCTGCTTTTCGCAAGTCATGAGGTAGAACATGAGCGACGATGATCTGGAAAACGACGACCTTGAAGTAGGTGACGAAGAGGACACTGAAGACAGTCTTGAAGTGGCGGCTGATGAAGTTGCTGAAGACCTCGATGACAGTGCTGCCGACGATGCCACTCCCAAGGCCAAAGGCAAGGCCAAGGCTGCTGTTTCGGTAGACGAGCTGCCCAGCGTTGAGGCCAAGAACAAAGAGCGCGATGCCCTGGCCCGAGCGATGGAAGAATTCCTCGCCAAAGGCGGCAAAGTGGTCGAGGTCGAGCCCAATGTGGTTGCGGATCCACCGAAGAAGCCGGATAACAAGTACGGCAGCCGTCCCATCTGAGGTCAGCTGACTGCTTGTAAGAAGAAGCCCGCCGTCGCTGCGGGTTTTTTCATGCCTGGTGATTTACTTGAGCCTTGTGGTGATTCAACTGTGGGAGGGGGCTTGCCCCCGATAGCGGTGTGTCAGCCACCAGATGTATTAGCTGATCCAGCGCAATCGGGGGCAAGCCCCCTCCCACATTTTGTTCTTTGCGTTGTCGCTATAGCGTTACTGCTTGTAAGAAGAAGCCCGCCGTCGCTGCGGGTTTTTTCATGTCTGGTGAATTACTCGAGCCTTGTGGTGATTCAACTGTGGGAGGGGGCTTGCCCCGATAGCGGTATGTCAGCCACCAGATGTATTAGCTGATCCAGCGCAATCGGGGGCAAGCCCCCTCCCACATTTGGATCTCCAGTGTTACTGCCAACCGCGCAGCAACGCCGGCAACTCCGTCAGGCTGCGAATCTCTGCATCCGGAGGCTTCGGCGCTTCCCACGCCTTGCCTGTCGGGTTAAACCACACCGCCCGTAACCCCGCCTGCTGCGCGCCGGCGATGTCATCCCCGGGATGATCGCCCACATGCACCGCCGCACTGGCGTCCACACCGCCGCGCTGCAACGCTTCCTCAAACAAACGCGCATCCGGTTTGGCGATACCGATATCCTCGGCGCGCAGGGCAAAGTGGAAGTAGTCGGCCAGACCTACGCGTTGTACGTCGGCATTGCCGTTGGTGATCACCCCCAGGAGGAAGTGCTGGCGTAGCGCTTTGAGCATGGGTTCGGCTTCGGGAAAGACCGTGAGCTGGTGTCGCGCATGAATGAACGCCTCAAAACACACATCGGCCATCTCGGTCGCTTCGGGCTGCGGATAGCCGGCCTCTTCGAACGCATGCAGCAATACGCGGTGGCGCAGGACGCTGATGCGGTGTTTGAGTTCAGGATGACGCTCCAGCACCTGTTGGCGCAGGCTGGCAAAGTGCTCCAAGGGCAAGTCGCCGACCCTGGATGCATTGGCCGCCAACCATTCGCGCATTGACGCTTCGGCGCTGATGATGACGGGTACGTTGTCCCAGAGCGTGTCGTCCAGGTCGAAGGTGATCAGCTTGATGCTCATGAGTCGCCGTCCTTGATGCGTTTGGCCCGTGGATGGGCGCTGTCGTACACCGTTGCCAGGTGCTGGAAGTCGAGGTGGGTGTAGATTTGCGTGGTCTTGATATCGGCGTGGCCGAGCAGCTCCTGGACCGCGCGCAGGTCCTGGGATGACTCCAGCATATGGCTGGCAAAAGAGTGCCTGAGCATATGTGGGTGCAGGTTTTGCCCCAGTTCACGTTCGCCGGCGGCCTTCACGCGCAGCTGAATGGCCCGTGGCCCCAGGCGTCGACCTTGTTGGCTGATGAATACCGCGTCGTCTTTCGGATTGGCCAGCGCCCGTAACGGCAGCCACAGCTGCAGGGCTTCGCGAGCCTTCCTGCCGACGGGCAGCACGCGCGTCTTGCTGCCTTTACCCAGCACCTGCACCAGCCCATCGGCCAGGTCCAGTTGCTCAAGGTTCAGGCCGGTCAGCTCCGACAGGCGCAGGCCCGAGGAGTAGAACAGTTCGAGGATCGCCTGGTCGCGATGGGCAAGGAAGTCATCCTCGATTGCGCCATCCAGCAGTTGCAGGGCGCGGTCGGTGTCCAGGGTCTTGGGCAGGCGTCGCTCGCCTTTGGGCGGCGACAGGCCGTTGGCCGGGTCGTGGTCGCACAGGCCCTCGCGGTTGAGGTAGTGATAGAGGCCGCGCACCGCTGAGAGCAGGCGCGACAGGCTGCGCGAGGACTGGCCTTGTTGGTGCAGCCGTGCGACCAGGCTGCGCAGGCCCTGGATATCCAGGGCTTTCCAGCTGGCAACCTGCTGTTTTTCGCAATAGGCCAGGACCTTGTTCAAGTCCCGCCGGTAGGCTTGCAGGGTATGAGGCGACACCTGGCGCTCGTTGCGCAGGTGAGCGCAGTAAGCGTCCAGTTGCCGTTCCATGGCTAGCGCACCGCGCGCAGGGCAGTGGTGAAACGCGGCAGGACGCGGCCCAGCACTTCGGCGATATAGGTCAGGAACAGGGTGCCCACCGAGCTTTTATAGTGCGCCGGATCACGGCTGGCGATGGCCAGTACGCCGTGCAGGCCCTGGTGGCTGAGGGCAACCACGGCGGTAGAGCCGATCTGTTTGCGCTGTTCGGCGCCGAACAGGAAATCCAGTTCATGCTCGCGCAGCGTACCGCTGATGGTCTTGCCCTCCGAAAGCAGGCCGCCGATAGCGGTCTGTGCTTCGCCACCGCTGACCCAGCGACCTACCGGCATCGGGTTGTCGCTGAACAGGATGAGGCTGACAAATGGCACCTGGAAGTCCTGGCGCAGGCTGTCTTCCACTGCCATTACTGTTTCTTCCAGGCTGGCGGCATCCATCAGGGTCAGGATCAGGCGACGGGTCTTTTCGAACAGGCGATCGTTGTCGCGAGCGACGTCCATCAGGTGCGAAAGGCGGTGGCGCATTTCGATATTGCGCTCGCGCAGGATCTTCATCTGCCGCTCCACCAACGACACGGTATCGCCGCGTTGGTGAGGGATGCGCAAGGCCGGGAGCAATTCTTCGTGCTCGACGAAGAAGTCCGGATGAGCCTCAAGGTACGCCGCAACCGCAGCGGCCTCCAGGCTTTCACTTGAGGTGACGGGGGCGGGTACTTGAGGCTTATCGGTCATTGGCTTGGCTCACTCATAGACGGACCTGTCCTTCGTATACACGCGTGGCCGGCCCGGTCATCATCACCGGGTGGCCAGGGCCTGCCCATTCGATGGACAAGCGTCCACCCGGCAGGTCGATCAGCAGCGGCGAATCCATCCACCCCTGGCTGATCGCGGCCACGGCAGCGGCGCAGGCGCCGGTGCCGCAGGCCTGGGTTTCGCCGGCGCCGCGTTCCCACACACGCAATTGCGCGCGGGAACGGTCGATCACCTGCAGGAAGCCCACGTTGACCCGCGCCGGAAAGCGCGGGTGATGTTCGATCTTCGGCCCCAGTTCGTGCACGGGTGCATTGTTGATGTCGTTGACGCGCAGCACCGCATGGGGGTTGCCCATGGACACAGCCGCGATATCGACCGTGTTGCCGTCCACGTCCAGCGCATAACTGAGGGCCTGCTCGGGCGCCTGGAACGGAATGTCCGCCGGCACCAGGCGTGGCGCGCCCATGTTGACGCTGATCTGGCCGTCACTGCGCACATCCAGTTCGATCACGCCGCCCTTGGTTTCGACGCGAATCTGGCGCTTGGCGGTCAAACGCTTGTCCAGCACAAAGCGCGCGAAGCAGCGCGCACCGTTGCCGCACTGTTCCACTTCGGAGCCGTCGGAGTTGAAGATCCGATAACGGAAGTCCACCTCCGGGTTGGTCGGCGCTTCCACCAGCAGCAGTTGGTCGAAGCCGATACCGGTATGGCGGTCGCCCCATTGTTTGGCGTGCTTGGGCAGGATGTGCGCGTGCTGGCTGACCAGGTCGAGAACCATGAAGTCATTGCCCAGCCCGTGCATCTTGGTAAAACGCAGCAGCATGGCTTACTCCGGCAGCGGGCTTTCGCCAGCATACAACTCGGCTACCGTCTCGCGGCGACGCACTTCAAACGCTTGATCACCGTCCACCAGCACCTCGGCGGCGCGGCCGCGAGTGTTGTAGTTGGAACTCATGACAAACCCATAGGCACCGGCCGAATGCACGGCCAGCAGGTCGCCTTCCTCCAGGGCCAGCTGACGATCCTTGGCCAGGAAGTCGCCGGTCTCACAGATCGGGCCGACAATGTCGTACGCACGCGCCTGGCTGTGGCGCGGCGCCACTGCCGTGACGTTCATCCAGGCCTGGTACAGCGCCGGGCGGATCAGGTCGTTCATCGCCGCGTCGACGATGGCGAAGTCCTTGTGCTCGGTGTGCTTGAGGTACTCGACCTGGGTCAGCAGCACGCCGGCGTTGGCGACGATATAGCGGCCCGGCTCGAACATCAGCGTCAGGTCGCGCCCTTCGATACGCTCGCGCACGGCCTTGATGTAGTCGGCAATCAGCGGCGGCTCTTCATCGCGGTAACGCACGCCCACACCGCCACCGAGATCGATGTGATGCAGGTAGATGCCGCAGTCGCCCAGGCGGTCGATCAGCGCCAGCAGGCGGTCGAGGGCATCCAGGAACGGCGGCAGGGTGGTCAGTTGCGAGCCGATATGGCAGTCGACGCCCAGCACGTCCAGGTTCGGCAATTGCGCGGCGCGGATGTACACGTCTTCGGCGTCGGCAATGGCGATGCCGAACTTGTTCTCTTTGAGACCGGTGGAAATGTACGGGTGAGTGCCGGCGTCGACGTCCGGGTTGACGCGCAGGGAGATCGGCGCGCGAACGCCCATCTCGGCGGCCACGACCTGCAGGCGCTCCAGTTCGTCGGTGGACTCGATGTTGAAGCAGTGCACGCCCACTTCCAGGGCGCGACGCATGTCTTCGCGGCTCTTGCCGACGCCGGAGAACACGATCTTGTCGGCCTGGCCGCCAGCGGCTAACACCCGTTCCAGCTCGCCACGGGACACAATGTCGAAACCGGCGCCAAGGCGCGCCAGGACATTGAGCACGCCCAGGTTGGAGTTGGCTTTGACCGCGTAGCACACCAGATGCGGCACGCCTTCGAGCGAGTCGGTGAACGAGCGGTATTGCGCTTCGATATGGGCGCGCGAATACACATAGGTCGGGGTACCAAAGCGCTGGGCAATCGCGGACAGCGCCACGCCTTCCGCGAACAGCTCGCCGTCCCGGTAGTTAAAAGCGTCCATGGGGATCCCTTAGTAAGTGTCGTGCTTGTGCGCTTTGGACGGCTTTTGCGACGACTGCGCCTGTTCGTTCGGGTCTTTGCTGTCGTCAGGCAGGTACAGCGGTCCTTTCTGACCACAGGCACTGACGAGGCAAGCAACCGCGACGAGCGCAGCAAGGGAAGAGATCAGGCGCTTCATGGCGAAATCCTTGAATATGCATTAATTGCGCCCGAGTATACCGACCACCCGCCAGCTTGCCTATGCGCTGGAATACCCGTCCGGCGGGGGTTTGCCGAGATAGTCGGGAAGCGGGCTACGTTGGTTGAGGATATTTCATACCGCCATCTATGATGAAATCGGTATCCTTTGCAATCGGCGGGGCGCGTCCGTATCGTGCGGCGCTTGAGCAAAACCAGACACTTTCGAGGTTGCCACAATGAGTTTGACCGAAGCCCGTTTTCACGACCTGGTGGATGCGACCCAGCAGGCGCTGGAAGATATTTTCGACGACAGCGGTTTGGACGTGGACCTGGAAAACTCGGCCGGCGTGCTGACGGTCAAGTTCGAAAACGGCACTCAGTTGATCTTCAGCCGTCAGGAACCGTTGCGGCAGTTGTGGCTGGCGGCACGTTCCGGTGGTTTTCACTTCGACTACAACGAAGAAGACAACAATTGGCAATGCGATAGCAGCGATGAGCTGCTCAGCGAGATGCTGGCGCGTCTGGTTCTGGAACAATCCGGCGCCGAGCTGGATTTCGACGAGATTTGACTGTGAGCCAGTCCGCACCCACGCGCCCGCCCAAGCCGCTGTTCAGCAATGTCAGCCCGGCGGTGCCGTCACCTTGTATCAGTTTATGTCGCCTGGATGAGCAGAAAGTCTGCCTCGGCTGTTTCCGCCATGTGGAAGACATCCGCGAATGGCGCTCCGCCGACGATGAGCGGCGCCGTGTGATCTGTGCCGAGGCCGAGCAGCGCCGAGCCCAGGCCTGAAGTCGTCTTGTTTATTTGTGACGCTGTGGTAGTGTCCGGGTACGCCTCAACTCATCGAGGCCCGTGAGAACCCCGCCTTTTCCTGGCGGGGTTTTGCTTTTTTGTGCAGAAAAAAGGAGTCTGCCTGAATCATGACCACCGCACCGTCCATCATTCTCACCCGTCTTGACGTGCAGCGTCTGGAGCAACTGATCGACCGCCTGGGCGACGAGTTTCCCGGTGTCGAAGCGTTGCAACGCGAACTCGACCGCGCCGAAGAAGTGGTTGGCCACGATGAGGTGCCTGCGGGTGTCGTGACCATGAACTCCAGCGTGCATTGCCGTGAGCAAGGCAGCGGCAAGGATTACCACCTGACCCTGGTTTACCCGAAAGACGCGAACGCCGATGAAGGCAAGATCTCGATCCTGGCACCGGTGGGCAGCGCGTTGCTCGGCCTGCAAGTGGGCCAGCATATTGACTGGCCTGCACCGGGCGGCAAGACCCTCAAGCTTGAGCTGCTGAGTGTCGAAGGCCAGCCCAGGGATGGCGGCGCCTTTGCGCTTTAAATCTGCTTCAGCGCCTGATTGAGCGCGAGCTCAAGCTCCGCCTTGTAGCGCAGGTACAGATTGCTCGGGCTTTGCACGTCGCCAAGCAGGCCCGACAGATCCAGATCGGTGATGTAGCAACGGTAACGCTCGGTCTCCCGGCGCTGCCCGACGATTTCCCGGGCGACTACCGCAAACAGCTGGTCGCCAAACTCCAATTCGGAAAATTCCCGCTGATTGCAGTACAGCGTGATACCCACCTGCCCGGGCGCCGCCCTGGCGATAATCGCCTGCACGTCATAGAACGGCTGGTTGGCGCGGTTTTGCGGAGCCGGCCTTGGCTCAACGAGACGAGCACGGGCATTGCCCGACGGCAGCAGTTGGTAATAGGCGATCTGCACTTCGCCCAACGGCTGTTGGGTGTCCAGAGCCGATAGTGCTTCGCGGCGATAGATGATCGAGAGCAGAAAACGCTGCAGCGGTGCCAGCAGGCTTTGCTCATCATGGAACGGCAAACGCTGCTGCCAGAGCGCATTGAATTCGTCGAGCACATACAGTTCGGCAAATTCTTCATGGACCCGGTAGAACACCTGTATGCAATCGGCCGCACCCATGGGCAGCAGCAGCGCCAGGTCATGGTCTTCCAGAGCCATCGCGTCCAGGTGCCAGGGGCTGTAACTGGCCAGCTCTTCGCTCAGGTAGGCGATCAACGCGTCCTGGGTCGGCAGCGGTACATGGGTGGCTTGGCCGGGGATCAACTCCATGATGTGATAGTGCTGCTGCACCTGGAGCAGGTAGCGGTGATTGCCCTGGCCGAGCAGCAGGTTCTGCGCGGTGTCGAATATCTCTTCCACGCGCTGGGCAATGAACTGCGCTCGGTTGTGACAGAAGCAACGCACGCGCAACCGTGGCAAATGATCCGACGGCAGTTGGTTGAGGTAGTCGCGCAGGCAGTCGAGCAGAGCATGGGGCCCGTCGTAGCGGCTGACCATCACCTCGTTCCAGCTATTGAGCGTGACCTGGTCCAGGGTCAGTACCAGGTTCTCACGCACGCCGGCATAACTCAGCGAGTCGGTACGCTCGGTGGTCATCAGAATATTCAGGTCACGGTGATGCTTGAGTGGGTCCACGCCGACGTTGATCAGCAACAGCACTTCTTCGGGCACCGCCGAGCGTAACAGGCGGGTTTCATCAACGCTGGCCATGGGCAGGGCGATAGTCTGCTGCAGGCTGCCCAGCAGGTTGAACAGCTCGAACTCGGTCATGTCGCTGGCGCCCGGGTGCAGCGCCAGGCGCGTACTGCTGTCGATCACCCCGTTGCGATGGCACCAGGTAAGCATTTCCAGCAGGTCGCGGCTGCGCTTGATGGGGGCGAAATGCTCCCATTCCAGGGCGGTGAGGTTGCCGTTATACAGGCCCCAATGGTGCTGCCCCGGCTCCTTGCGGTTGGGTGAGTGCACCAGGGTCAAGGTGTCTTCGGCCAGGTCCGGGGCAATGCCGGGGTTGATGAACTCGACCTTGCCGGCCTTGCGTTCAAAGGCTGCGTACAAGCGCCGGCCCAGTACATTGAGGTCGCGCCGGTTGATCGGGCTGACGGTCTGTTCCGTGCGGGCGAACTGGGTGAGGAAGCGATAACTGTAGTTCAGTTCGTTGACCAGGGCGCGGCGCTCGGAGGCGACCTGACGCACTTTCCATTGGCTGCGGCTGTCCAGCAGGGCCAGTTGGCGCTGGTCCCAGTCCCACTCATGGGCCAGGCGTTCCAGCAGCAGTCGTTGCCAACTGGCAATGCGCTGGCCGGCGCTGAGCTTGCGGTTGACCTTCAGGTACAGGCTGCGCCGTACCAGTTCCAGGCGCTCCGGTTCATTGCGGGCCTTGAGGTATTCCTCGATGCGGCGGTAGACCACGATGTAAGGGTCCAGCTCATCCAGGTCCATCTGATTGGCAAACACCGCGCGCTTGAAGCGCAGGCTCAGGCATTGCACGTCGGGGTGTTCGCTGGCATAGACCTCGGTCAGCAGCAGCTTGAGCACCGATTTATAGGGCGATTCGATGCCCTTGAACAATTGCCACAGCCCGGCACCGATGAACTCTCCTGGAGGGATGTGCGCCAGATGGCCGAGATCCAGGGTTTCGTCGGCGCGGATGAAACGTTTGGTGAGCAGCGCGTGGGTGAACTCGGCGTAGCGGCTTTCTTCATACACCGGCACCAGCCACCAGATCGGCGTGCGCCCGGCCAGCCAGATTGCGGTGCGGTAGAACTCATCCAGCAGCAGGTAGTGCTGAGTGGTCCCGCAATCGTCGGAGCTCAGTTGCGTGTCCCGTTCACCCAGCACAAAGCGTGTCGGTTCAATCAGGAAGAAGTGCGCCTCGGCGCCCATGGTCTGGGCCCAGGCTTCCAGCAGTTGGCACTTCTTGCGCAGCTCGACCAGCTCGTTGTCACTCAAGTCGGGCGCGTGGCATACCCACACGTCCATATCGCTTTGATCCGCCTGGGCCAGCGTGCCCAGGCTGCCCATCAGGAACAGGCCGTGAATGGGCGTTGGCGGGTTGCCGCGACGGGCTTTGTAGGAGAACGAGCGGGTCAGGCGCTGGGCTTCGGTCAGGGCCTGGGTGTCGGGTTCGAAATTCGACAGGCCTGCTGGCGTACTGCCTGATACATAGCCGGGCAGCAGCGGATGGTTCACGTGAAAAAACAGTGGCAACAGGGTCAGCACGCTCTGCTGGCGTGGTGTCAGCCCTTCGATCGCCCGGGCCATACGCCCTTCGTTGAGGGCCATGAAACGCGCGCGCAATTGGGCGAGCACCTTGCGGTCGATGCCTTCGTCCAGGTCGGGGCGGATTTCATGGGTGCGGGTCATGTCGAACTCGGTGGCTCGCAGGGCCCGACGTGGGCGGCCGTGTAGGAGTTTACAGACAGTCGCGTAGGAGTTTTAGAGGAAATGGACGTTGGCTGCAGAATTTTGTGAGCTGCGCAGCAACGCCCGTGGAATCCGCAGAGGGCGGACTCCATGGGCGGGGATCAGGGGTCAGGCGGCTTCTTTGGTGGAGGCGGTGGTCAAGATAGTCAGCAAGGTCTGGGCTTGCTCGGCGGCGTCCCGGCCAAGGCTGGTCAGGTAGCCTCCGTCCGGTTGGTCGATAAGCCCTTTGGCATGGAGGCGCCTGGCAGCGGCGACGGCAGTGGGAGCGGCGGTCTGATGGACTTTCAGACCCTCCTTGGTGCTGTCCAGGGGGAAGAGTACAAGGATTTCCAGTTCGGCAACCAACTCAGGGGTATACGACATAAGGACTCCAGACGTTCTAAAATTTATTAGAGGCTAGCAGGCCATAAGGTGAACGCACTTTGCCGAACTGTCCAGCGTGTTGCAGCGCGGCCGGATTATTCCTTTTCAGGCGGCAGCTCGGGCAGTGCCCGCAGCGCGGTTTCATACCATTGGGTATCAAAGGCGCGGTCCTCATCCAGCATTGCGTCGATCTCGAAAGCCAGCACGTGGGCCATGAGATTCAGGATCTCTTCTCGCTCATAACCGACCAGCGTCAGCTTGTTGAACGTGGCCTTGGCCGCCGCCGGGTTGTCGCTGTCGATCTGGTTCTCGATGGCCTGGATCAGCGTGCTTTCGGTGAATTCTTCTTCGTCATGGTCGATATCGGTCGGCTCGCTCATGGCAGGCTCCTCAAGGAAAGGGCGCCAGTCTAACGCCATTCAGGCCGCTGATGCTGCTGGCAAGGCCCAGCCTCAGCGTCTATAACGCTTGCAGCCAACCCCGCACCCGGCCTGGAGGCTTTGCGATGCTCAAGCTTTATGGATTTTCGGTCAGTAACTACTACAACATGGTCAAGCTGGCGCTGCTGGAGAAAGGGCTGCCTTTCGAAGAGGTGCCTTTTTACGCAGGACAAACGCCTGAAGCCCTGGCGGTGAGCCCACGAGGCAAAGTACCCGTGCTGGGTGTCGAGCAAGGCTTTATCAACGAAACCAGCGTGATCCTCGAATACCTCGAGCAAACACAGGAAGGGCCTGCGCTGCTGCCAGCCGACCCGTTCCAGCGTGCCCAGGTGCTGGCGTTGTGCCGGGAAATCGAGCTGTATATCGAATTGCCGGCACGGGCGTGCTTCGCCGAAGCCTTTTTTGGCATGACGGTGCCGGAGGCAATCAAGGAGAAGTCCCGCGCTGAATTGTTGCTGGGGGTCGGTACGTTAGGCCGGCACGGTAAGTTCGCGCCCTATGTGGCGGGAGAGCACTTCACGATTGCCGATCTGTATTTCATGTACAGCTTGAATCTGGCCTGTGGGGTGGGCGAAAAACTGTTCGGGCTGGACCTGCTGGCGCAGTTGCCGCAGGCGAAGGCGTTGCTGGGGCGATTGAACGAGATGCCCAATGCGCAAAAGGTCGAGGCGGACAGGCTGGCGGCGATGCCGGGATTTCTGGCGATGATTGCAGCAAGGAAATAATCAAATGTGGGAGGGGGCTTGCTGCCGATGGCGGCCTCTGGGCCGACCAGGATGCTGGATTGGGTTGAGTACATATCCGTTTCTGCGGTAACGGCTGCTAATGGTTCCGCTTTTACAGCGGCTCACTTTTGAAAAGCGCAAAAGTAAGCAAAACGCTCTTGCCCCACCACTCGGCACC
>Ga0105246_10001521_pt1 | contig 13753 bp, 16 predicted proteins | sample KBSM64metaG_FD_99694 | JGI IMG/M metagenome (GOLD analysis project Ga0105246, IMG submission 99694) | Miscanthus rhizosphere microbial communities from Kellogg Biological Station, Michigan, USA - KBS M6-4 metaG | ecosystem: Host-associated > Plants > Roots > Rhizosphere > Soil | place...
CGGCTCACTTTTGAAAAGCGCAAAAGTAAGCAAAACGCTCTTGCCCCACCACTCGGCACCTCGCTTAGGCTCGGTGTGCCCGAACGCAGGCTTGAATCCGTGGGCCGCCGCAATGGGCCATCCTTGGCCCAGTGCGGCTAACCCGGCGTCCTGCCGGGTTACCCACGGATTCAAGCCTGCGTTCGGCCAGCGTGGTTTAACGGGGCGCTTAGATCTAAAGCCAGATCAAGAGCGACTCGCTTCGCATCGTGGTTACGGTTGAGCGCTACAGAGTTGTGTAGATACCTATGCCTATACGGCAAGCCAAATGCACGCATTGAACATCCATAGCGCTTGAGTGGATTGCCGCACCGCCCCAACAGCCCTTATTCTCGACACTCCCGCCCGACCCAATCCGGAGCCGCCATGGACCTCGCCACCCTCGCCCTCTTCCTGCCCGCCTGTTTCGCCCTGAACATGGCACCCGGCCCCAACAATCTGCTGTCGGTAAGCAACGCCACCCGTTACGGCTACCGCACCTCCTGCCTCGCCGGCATTGGCCGCTTGCTGGCCTTCGCCGGCATGATCGCCCTCGCCTCCGCCGGGCTGGCGGTGGTGCTGCAAACGTCGGAATTGTTGTTCTACGGGATCAAGCTGCTCGGCGCGGCGTACCTGTTTTACCTGGCCTATCAGCTGTGGCGCGCAGACCCGCAGGCAGAAGCGGAAATAGCCGCCAGCAAGACGGGCTTATGGGCCCTGGCACGGCAAGAGTTTCTGGTGGCGGCGGGCAACCCCAAAGCCATCCTGATCTTCACCGCCTTCCTGCCGCAGTTCGTGGTGCCCGGCCAACCCATCAGCGCGCAATTCGCGTTGTTGGGCGCGATGTTCCTGGCTCTGGAGTGGATCGCCATCAGCGCCTATGCCTACATGGGCCTGCACATGCGCCGTTGGTTTGCCGAGCCGAGCGGCAAGCGGATCTTCAATCGTTGCTGCGCGGGGTTGTTGTCGGCGGCGGCCACGGTTTTGTTGACGGCGCGTCGGGCGTGAATCCCGCGCCTGCCTGCGCAAGCAGTGCAGGCGCCCGACCGCGCTACTCCTTGGTCAAATCAACCAACGGCGTCTGCCGCACTTCAGTTTCCCGCCCGGCCTGAATTTCGCTGACCTGCTTCAAGGCTCCGTCCACAGCTGCCTTATCCGCCAACAAGCTGTAGCTGATGCGGAACTGTTTGTGTGCCTTGGGCTCGATGGTGGGTACCAGGTTCAGTGGCCGTTGATAACGGCGGTTGTAGGAAAAACTCGTGCCCGGCTCCAGCCCCGTGACATAGCCCTGCCCTTGGGTATCGGTGTTCTTCCACAGGGAAAACACCGGCAGCGTCTGCGTATTGAAACCGACCGACACGCCCAGGCTGCCGGCCTTGTTATGCAGCACAGTCAAGGTATCGCCCTTGGCATCGGCATAGGGCACCACGTTGTACACGGTTTCGTCGTAGTCCTTGGTGGGCGCGCGGTAGGTTTGCCAGTCGGCCAATTCGCCCTTGGCCTTGTCATTGAACGGCGACACCTGCTTCACCGGCGCGGCGAACCGCGCGCCCTGCTCCAGGAACGGGGTGCTGAAGTTACTGTGATACAGCGCCTGGTATTCCTTCGCATAGTCACCGTTGTTGGTCAGCGTGTCGTTGAGCGCGAACACAACGCTGCCGGGCTCGGTGACCAGTTCGGTCGCCACGGAAAAATCGACCTTCTTGAACGCCTGCTCTTTCAGCTCACCGCGCAGAGTGATGGCGTACGGCGGTTTTTCATCAATGTGCAGGGTGACTTTATTCGCAGGAATATTCGCCGCCCGACCATGCAGGGTCAGCAATTCGCCATTGTCGATGCCGGGGTGACCGACCCACTCGTAGCCGCACCGAGTGACCAGCTCGTTGAAACCCTCCAACCAACCCAGCCCACCGCGACCATTGAGCTCGATAAAGGAAGGATTGACCACTTCCTTGACCGGCGAATCCCATCCCATGCGCACATCGCCGACCGAAGCCTGCAACACGTTCATACCGCGAGTCGGCACCACCGAGAGCTTCATCGTGCCGTTATCGATGTCGACAATACTCACCCCCTCCTGCCGACCACCGTGCAAGGTACGCAGGGTCACGCTGAAGGGTTTGTCGGTTTGCACGCCCAGTTGCTGGCTGGTGACCTGCCAGTTCTGCGCGGCTTTGTCGGTGTCGAGGAGGACGTAATCCCAGGCCATGGCGTGGGAAGCGGCAGAGAGTGCGCTGAGGGCGACAATGAGTTTGAGTGGGGTCATGGCGGTAGCCTTTTTTGGAGTTGTGGACGTTTTATAAACGCGATGAAACGTTTCAGCAAGCTTAAAAGGTGGTATTACGTGGGCAATTGCGCTGAGGGAGTTGGGGGAATTGGAAAAACGAGTCGGTGCCATCGTTCGTCTTGAAGAAGAAAACGTGCTGTTGCGTCAGCGTCTTTTCGGGCGCAAGTCATCGCGGACTGCTGATCCTCAAAACCCCGTAACCCTTGCTGAATTTGATTGCTCGAAAGCTATCGTGACTACCTGATGACCGATGATTACGCTGGTTACAACGCCTTGGATGCGCAAACCGGTGTCGCATAGTCAAACGCGCTGTCCATCTTGGTGGCCAGGTAGGGCTTAAGATGAGTTTAAAGAACGAGCGGAGCAACGATCATGGAATACGACGATAAACTGATTGAAGAAGCCATGCTTGCCCTGTTGGTAACCTTCAGTTTTGATAACGGCAATGCTTGGAAAGGGTTCGACTTCGAGACCATGAGCCGATTGCATGAACAGGGCTTCATCAGCAATCCAGTGAACAAGAACAAATCGATTTGGTTGACGGCTGAGGGGCTGGAGCGTGGTCGACAGATAGCCGACCGATTGTTTGGGTTAAGCACTCAAGTGGAGCATGGATCCGACTCGGATACCTGACTTCACGTACAAACGGGGTCAGGCCACCACTATATAGAGTGTGGTCCGACCCTGACTTTCTGATTAATCGTGGTCTGACCCCTATAGTCCCATAGCGATCAGAAACATTTGACGACAACGTGTCGCTCTCCCACTCTGTTTGCCCCCTGTTTATTCACTAGGCTTCGATATGCCATTCGCAACAGTAGTGCTGCTCGACCGCTGGCCACAACCAAGTACATCCCCCGAACCCGTCGTGTTTGCCACCGACACGCAGCTATGTTTAAGGTATTGCACCGCTGGGGAACAAATAGTTGTAATCCATTTTCCCCTGGTTAAAAAAATTCAGTTCGGCTCCCCAAACGACGAGGTTTTGGGGGGACATCCGCTTGTCAGACTTGGCCTCAAGCATTACCAAATTCATCGAATAGATAATTCGCCTTGGCTAGCAGAGCTTGAGCAGAGAAACGCCATTCATCCACGACACGATAAACAGCGGTTTCTAGAAGATGCCATCCATTATATCTTTACGTTTCAAGACTCTACCCTGGAATGCATAGTAATTGAGGGGGAGTTCTGGCATCCAAAAATACAAGTTTTTACTTCGGAACAGAAGGCCAGGGACGTTTGGCGCGAACTGATAAATAACATAGACGCTTGATCCCAAGCGTCACTTTTGCCAGACCGAGCGTTTATGTAACCTTACGAATTCACCAGCACTCTCGCTTTTAGAATACGGGATCACTTTATGCAAACTGACCAGACCAGGCTACTCGCGCTCGCACTGCTCGAGATCAGGACATTGCTTGCCGATTATCTGGGCACAGATGTAGATGCTTCCATGAGCGTCCGTGTCGCGGCGCACATGGCTTACGCGCTCCACAATGAGGCGGAGGCTGCATACAGCAACGCAGATTTTCAGATCGCCAATGCAAGCTTTAAAATCGCTGCAATCGATCAGATTCTTGGTGTCACTGACGGTGCCGAATTGTTGAGCAAATTTAACTTGGATAAAAGGCCGCGTTAGCGGAGGGCGGGTGCCGTTGCCCCATACCCTCATGGCGACAGCGGCGAGTCGTCCCTGCAACTGCCCGGGCGACATTCCGAACACTCTGTCGGGGTTATCGAGCGACCTCACATCCAGTTGATAAGCATGCGTCACGCTCCCGATGACAGGGTCCAGAAACCCGGCGGCGATCAGTTCGCGGGCTCGCATTGGATTGGGGCAAAGAAAGCATCGCCGCGGCCTTTTCTCTCTCCCGATGTGTCGCGCGTACAGCCTGCCCTGTTATTCTGATTCAGCAATATGGTGTGTAGATAAGATGCTATACGGTATTAAGTCACAGGAATGTCGGCTAATTGATAGTTAGGGAAAGCTGAGTATGCGTCGCTTAAAAGCCAATGGGTTGGTGTTTGTCAGCATTGCGATATTCTGTTCCGGCTGCACATCTTATTCGTCCCAGCCGACAATCCACGAACCCGCTGAACCCGAGACACAAGAAATCATCTCCAGCTTCAGTTACGCAATAAACTCCCCATGGAAAAACAGTCGCTTCGGCAAGGGCGCATACGCAGCGACACTCAAGGTTGTTCCCGATGCACGGGATACGGGCTCCAGCCTCGCCGCCCCAACCCTGCCGGCGTTAGAAATCAAGATCTCGGAGTTCTCATCTGGCGGCGCTTGCGGACAAGATTACCTGACGGGCTTGAGTCTGGGTTTGATCCCCAGTTGGTGTACGCGGACTAACCTTTTCAAGTTTGATTTTATATTGAATAAGGATCAGCGCTTTTGCAGGCAGAAAACCTACACGATAAACTCTACGTCGTTTTCACATCTCACGTTGATTCCATTTGCACTATTCAATACGGACAATCAGCCATTTAAGCTCTATCAGGCGGCGCTTAAAGATTTTCTTCGAATAGGTCAATGTGCGCGTTGAGACGCATGTTAACAGGCTTTGGGGCGTTCGAAATTTATCTCAAGTGAGCGGCAGCTTTTGGCCGACTCCCGCCCATAGTGAACGGCAGAATTCGGTCAAGGTGGTCCCGAGAGCTATGCCAGCATATGAAGCATGTCCATGAACATCGGACCTGAGAGATCACGTATCTCTCCGTCGTCAGCAACCAAGCAACCTACAGCGCCAGCGAATGACTCTTGGTCATGCGCTGGGATGTCCAAGCTGCAAATGATCCTGTAGCGGAACAGCCAGCCGCAGGCCACGCGACCGCACAGTTCTACCGTTTGATGATAGCCATCAACGGACAGGGGCCGGGCACCGTGGGCCTGCGCAAGGTTATATGCTGTACTGCTGCCGGTAGATTCGCGCTGGGAAAGTTCGTTGTTCATACGCACTTGAAATGGCTGGAATAGCAGTCGATTATCTACTCGTTTGGTTTGAATGTCTGAGCATCCGCTCTGAGTCGATTACGGCCCTCGCGACAGGCAGAGATCGGCCAGAAGCAGACGGACCGTGAATGTCAGAAAGCGACCGGTCCCTGACCGACCCGAAGAATCAGCGCCTGGTCACCGGACGCACTGATCAGGGTGTCGTCAGTTACCGAAAGTGCGTGAGTCTGGAGGGAATCGCACAGCTCTGACAGAAGCCCTTGAACGACGCTGAAGGATAAATCGGACTAACAAGCGCCGAACTTAAGTGATAAATGGATGGACGTGAACGGCTTTTCTGAAAAGCTGCCCTCAATTGTGAAGGACTCGTCCTTCACAAACACCCCTTGGATGCACCCGGGAGCACCAGCTTAAGGACCTGCGGACCAATCCTTCATCCCCGATATCCAGAACTTCATCGACGTTTGCCAAATTATCAGTGCGGGAGCCTACCGGCTTTAAGATGATGATGTCATAGCTCATACGTTTTCCTGTGGCCCATCCCCCACGTGCGCTTCATCTCACTCGTTAGAGGGGATAAGCAAGTGACCGAAAAAGGTAGACTTGTCGCTGCTAGTCCCAGTCCATTTTAATGTTCTCCTGTTTTCGGAACGCGTCCAGCACGCTCTGGAACTGGGAGCGTTCGAAAGTCAGGCTCGGTATTGAGTCGTACCAATCAACAGCAGGGGATTGCAGCGTAATTAAATCCTTCAGCAAGCCAAATCGGCGCCACTGGACATAGTGCTCACCGGCATGCTGCTCAGCGACTATGACGGTACAAGTCAGATCCAAGTCATCAGAGCAAACAAGTAGTGGAACCAAGGTCCGCCAGCCCGGCGCTGTTGAGTAAATCCGGTCCCATACCAAACAGGTGTCTTTATCGCTGTACAAGCCTGAATGAGCGGCTACCAAGTGTAGCTCAGCTTCTCGATTGTGCCGAGGTAGCCAAACCTCCATAGGTACTCCGTCAACGGCAAAGGTCGGATAGAAGCCCAGGCTGTGTTTAGATTTATGGCTTGCAATGGATAGCAGATTATTCATTCTGACCCTCGAACCCCTGAAGTTTACAGAGATTACTTTCCCTAGATGCGGACGGCTTCTAATCGCCGACACCCGAAAAATTCAACGTTTTGTGATCCGAACGATATGGCTCGCATGAGCATCTTCTATTCGATTGAAGCCGCAGCGCAGGTAAAAAGCGCTCCCCTCCAAGGTATCGGTGTAGAGACGCACACGCTCAAAATGCAACGCGGCGTGGGCAAGCAATGCGTTAACCAATCTGCGGCCAACCTGTTGCCCGCGTGACGCAGGCGCCACATACACACGTCGCAGCCTTCCTGTACGGTCATGGGTGAACGGATCAACCGACAGGCCTCCAATGCCCACAAGTTGCTGGTTCAGATAAGCCGCCATGAGGCATTCGCCAGGCGCATCAAAGCAATGGGTGCCTGACTGCCATTCTGAAGTCAGCCGGGTGAGAAACCTGAAGCCTCCTGCAACTGCCGCTTTTTCCAGGTCGAGGATTTGGGGCGGCAGATGCGTGATCCGTTGAATCTCCATTGAGTTCAATCTTCTCCGATCGGGCGCGAAACCCTTCTGAGGTCTCTGGGGATATTGATGTGGGCCGTGGGCACGCCGGTGGTAGATTGCCATTGCCGCCAATGCCGAAAAGGTCACGGGGCAGCATTCGCTTCGTGCGGCAGCGTTCCCCGTGACGCTCTACGGATATTTTCGGCGCCACCAGCATTAAAGCCTACACATCCTCAGAGACAGTGTTACGCGAATTCTGCACGCACTGTGGCTCACCATTGTTCTGGTCATGATCCCAAGGCGAGTTTGCCGACTGGACTTCGATAGCACTAGGCACGCTCAACACGCCCATCATGCCTGAAAAGCGAAAACGCCTTCATGTTGACTCCGCAGCCTACTGGTACACATCATCCCAATCACGCTCCCAGGTCGGCCGACTGCTTTGAATCATTTTCAGCTGGTCACGATAGGCAAAAAACGGCCTGTAGCGTAGCTATCGCCAAGTAGTCTTGCGTGCGGATGGGCTAGGATAGCGTTGATGTAGCGATAGTGCATCTGTGGTCACAGTCGCTTATTGCCACTTATGAAAAAAAAGGACGTGAGATGCGAATCAATGTGCCCCCAAGCTCCGAGCATCCTGCAGTTTTCCTACGACAGCTAGAAAGATCGGACGCGAATGATTGGTATACATACCTCACGTTGCCAGAGGTGTTTGAACACACGAGTTGGGACTTGCATTCGATTGAGGACCTGTTACCCATGTTTGACGCGTTCGATTCAACGTCTGTGGATTCGGTGCGGCGTCTGGCCATTGTTGAAAATCATAGCCAGCAATTGGTCGGCACGATCGGCTTTCACACCCTCTCAAACGCCAACCGAACGTCCGAAATAGCCTATGACATCGCTCCATCGCACTGGGGAAAGGGAATTGCTAGCGCAGTATGCGACGCGGTTACTCGCTGGTCCTTTTCCGCATACGGCTTTGTTCGTGTGCAAGCAACGGTTCTGCACACAAATGCACGCTCTGAGAATGTTCTCCGGCGTTGTCATTTTCAGCGCGAAGGACTACTGCGTTCTTACCGGATGGTCCGTGGGACACCTAGAGACTTTTTACTTTATTCGAGGTTGTCTACCGAACAGAGATGAGCATCTCGCGACCGCCTCAGGTCGATTCTGTTGAAAAATTCGACTTCGGTTTCGGGTAAAAAAGGACACATTTAAGATAGAAAACCTTTCTTCCCGCAGAAGTTTCCGTACTGATTTCACGTAGCATCCGTCAATATTCAAGCAGTTCGGGCAAGCCGATTTTTTCAACAGAATCGATCGTAAGGAGCTATTGCGTCATAGATAGCGCGGCTCAGTGCACCGCTCAAAAAAAATGGCGGCTCGGATCGAGACGAGAGTTTAAGTGGTCAGGCGAGGGTTACTTCGCCATTTACAGCGTCGTAGCTGACGCCACTCACCTTACGGCCCAAAAGGGTCAGCACTTCTAGATTATCTTGGTCGGACGGATCAACGGCCATGCCCAATGTGGATACAGTTATCGTCACCCAGCCGCTCCCAGATGTTGTTCTCATCGTTCGACAGGCACTGATCATTATCGCTGCGCAACCGCGATCAATGCGGTAGATGGAATGGACAAGACCGGATTATTGCCTGCCATTTCCCTGACGTGCGCAATCACTGCTGCCTTTTCTATCTCGGTCAGGCTCGTCCAGTCGGGCGACATTCCAAACACTTCGTCGGGGTTATCGAGCGACTTCACCTCCAGTTGATAAGCATGCGTCACGCTCTCGATGACGGGGTCCCGAAACCCGGCGGCGATCAGTTCGCGGGCGAAATCCTGTGGGTTGCTCAACGCTTTTACTGCCTCGGGCATCGCCATGCCCTCGCGGTCCGGGAAAAGCTTTCGCCTGACATTCCCTAATAAAAGAAACGACGCCGCACCCATTTCTTGCCACGTTGCGACAATGCCATATCCCCCGATGGCGGTGACGCGTTGCATTTCAGCCAGGCCCTTGCGCCAGTCAGGAAACATGATCACACCGAAGATCGAGAACGTCGCGTCGAAGCTTGCATCTGGCAGATCGAGCGATTGGCCGTCCATAACTCGGGCCTCCACATTGGGAAGTCCTGCGTTCTTCACACAAGCCACCATGGCGGGGGAAAAGTCCGTTGCCAGAACCTGTGCTCCGGCTCGCGCTGCTGCCAATGCAAGGGCTCCGGTGCCAGTGGCGACATCCAGCACGCGGCTTTGCGATGTAAGCGAGATCCGTGCGAGCGCCGCCTCTGCGAACTGTGCAGTGAAGGGGTGTGCCGTTTTCTGATAGTGCTTTGCTGCAGCGTCCCAGTGAACAGCATTCTCAAATTCACGCATCGCGTCGCCCTCACATTCATGTAACTTTACACGTATCATGAGTCAATGCTTTCTGCCAAGTATCAGAAACGAAGGAGCAAACGATGCGTTACGACTGCCGCCTTTCGCAAAAAGCGGTGGGACAGCCCTCGCTCTAACTCTCGAAGCAGGCCGCCCCATTCACTTCAGGTTCTGCTCAATCCAACCGACGGTCGTCGTCAGCTCAATGCCGTTTGCAGCGTTGAAGGTCTGGCTCTTATCCCAAGCGACTCCTTTACCTTCAGCGAACACAACTCGGTACTTGCTTAGCGAGTCATTCGGCGCAGCATTGAGATCGTCCTTCAATTTGGGAATGCTCCATTCAATGCGAGATACCGTTCGGTTGAGTGTTGCGTCAACCGCATCCGCCAACTGTGCGTAGGTCAGGGTATCTCCGGCCACGAAGACCACCTGATTGGCGAGGCGCGGCTTGGCGAACATAATCTTTGCCGTCAGCATCCCTATATCTTCTGGGGTAGTAACGGTGACCTGATTATCCCAGCTGCCTAGTGCATGAACGGTATTTTCTGCCAGATCAACCACTCCAAACGCGGGCTCGAACAAGAAGCTTGTAAACATTCCGGTGGAGATGATGATCCATTCGGTAACGCGCTGCGCACGCAGTAGCTCGCGAACTTCAAGTTGCTCATTAAATAAATCCTGCGCACTGCCTTTGCCAATCACGTCGTAGTCCACGCCAAATTGCCAGGGCACGTAGCGTCTTACACTCCCCTGAAGCACTGCACGGGTGAGTTTGAGCTGGGTGCCCGCACCCGCTATGAAACCTACGCAACTGATGATCGTGTCGAATCGGGAGAAATGCTCGGCAAGTTCCTCAACGGAATCGTTAATGACGTCAGCCTGCAAAATATCTATGCCTAGCCCACGGAGTTCTCCAATGGCGCGCGCTTTAGACGCGTCCTGAATCATGGTCGACGGTGGACGCAGAAGCACCGTAATACGAACACCGGCATCTTTCTTGTCTGACGTAGTCCTGGCCAGCTCGCGCAGTACGGACATGCCGAGTTCACCGGCCCCCAGCACCAGAATGTTGTCGGTTTCCACTGGTTTTGGCGTTTGCATGAATTTGCTCCAAATGTGCTGATGAACGTGAGGGAGAGTTATCCTGTCACCATTGGAGCCTGCCCATAAGTAGGTACACGATTGATCCTGAGGGGCGAATGAATACCGAAGAAATCATTAGGCAGTCGCAAGCTGCATGCGAAGCGCTCAGCGCAGAAGATGGTGGTCTGAAGCGAGAAGTTCTCAGCCATGCTGGTAATCGCTGGTCGCTGGGAATCGTCCATACACTGGGTGTGGCGGGACGCCTTCGGCATGCAGAGATAGCCAGGCGCATGAGCGGCGTGACGCAACGGATGTTGACCCGTAGCTTGCGCCAGTTGGAAAGAGACGGCTTGGTAATACGCCAGGATTACAACGAGGTGCCGCCACGTGTCGACTACGAATTATCCGAGCTTGGGCGAGGCCTGCTAGCGCAGATGATTCCACTGTGGATGTGGGTGGCAGAGAACGCTGAAGGCTTTCGCGATGCTCGTATTCTCTACGACTCTGACATTTCGAGTGATACGAAGTGACCTTTTTTGGCCAATTGCTGCCTGTCGCCTCCGTCAGCTTTGGGTCCAGACTGTAATAGCCGGTTGCTGCAACTGGCACCACTGCTCAAGCTATTAAAATTTAAGGGTTGCAGGCTGGATATGCGTTAGTTCCTGCAGGTTGTGAAATCTTTATTCATCCGACATGTCAAAAACAGTAACCCTTGGCTTAAAGAATTCTGGTTGCCTGCCGCTATAAAGGTTGAGTCTCGCTGTCTTTTCGATACAAGACGACGCGCAAGGACAAGAGTCATAGTGATTCTCAAATTAAAGGGATATTCATGAGATTCGCTAACCTGTTCGGGGCAGCAACTCTATTCGCCTCTATGATTGCATCTGCCCAGGCAGGCATAATCGTCACCGTCAAGGTAAAGAACTCTACGACCGGTCCAGCCGCCTACACTTTCGAGTACTTTTCAGGGAGTGTAGCCCCCTCCCCAAGTACGATTCTGCCGTCTGCAACGACCACATTTGCCCTGACCAGTGTGGCGGATACGGTTTATGGAGTATCACCATGAATATGTCGATTAAATCGTATCAAGCAAGCACACAGGCAAAAGTGTCTACACAAGAGAAGCCGCCTTCGTCCAACCCTGTAAATTTACCTTCAGGGGATGTCGCCCTCAAGACGACGGAGACCGTCACAATCTCCGATTCTGCACGTGCACTGTACGCATTAAGTAAGGCTGATGATAAACAAGCCTTTATGTCCAATAAGGATTTAAAAGGACAATATGCAAAAGGTCAGAGCGATATATACAATTTCGGGCAGCGGATTGCTGGCGGGAATCTTAATAATGAGGACCTGCTTCCCAAAACAGACGACCCCGCCCGTTTGGCGTTAGGTCAGCATTCACTGGATTACGCAATTGGGCTTTCTAAACTCCCCCCGGAAAAACTTCCAAACCCATTTGAAGGTATGGCTCGAAACGGGCTAAGTAATATTGTTTATGACGATTCAGGAACCTATACGGATGCAGAACGATATGCCGCCTATGGGGAGCTTAGTAAGCAGGATGAAACCTATTTTTCCAAGTTGTACGCCAATATCACGAACGGCGGTGACAACAGTGAAATCTTCAAAGGCATCATGGACTATTTCGATGATCTTCCAGCGGTCGAGAAAGCGGCATACCCTGATGGCTTTAGGGACAGTATCAAAAGTCTTTACCAAGAGCAGTTAGAACAATCGGGGCCGCTCGCCCTTCTCAGGCAATCGACTGAAAACGAAGCTGATAAATTGGCACCGAGCGTCTTCAACAAGGCAAAATCACCGGAGAAGATGTTACAAGCCGTCTTAGAAAAAGCGATTGCCCTTTCGACGGCCTGACCAGTCCAAAGCAACCAATGTGTCACTGCTCGGATCAATCAGGAACATCAGCATGGTGGGATATCCGACAGTATCAGCGGCTTGCCTGGGTACGCCACAACACAGGCCAATACACCTGATCCAGCCCCATGCACGGGATCATTTCAGCCGCATGCGTCAGCGTGAAACCGTTACCATCGTAACGCCAGCGCAGCGCAGTGCCACAATTGCCCATACTCATCGCCCTTACCTGACTGCTTAGTTCACCCGTGGCCGGATCAAACTCTACGAAGCCCTGGGGCTCTCTTTCCGGCAGGTTTGGCACGTCGGCGATCAGCGCCGCACGCGCCTGCTCCGGGTGGTCCAGAGGCGCCTGGTAAATAGTGTAGAAACAGTTGTAGGCCCCACAGCCGGTTTCGATGATCACTAGCGCTTGATCTGAACTCAAGGCATACGCTTTGGCTTTTGGCGCGATACCTTCATTCAGATATTCCTGCCAGTCCTTGCGCGTGGCGACCATCACGGCATCCGTGATCTCTTTTGCTTTGTCCGGCGTCAGCGCGGCAGGTGCCTGCCAACTTGGCGCTAGCGGAGCGGCAGCGGCTTGCGGCACGCTGCCAGCGGGCGCCGGCCCCTTGGAGATCAGGGCGTCCTGCGTGCCGACCCGCCCCTGGACCGAGTCCATCAGCAACAGCGCCGCACTCATCCCGCTTAGCGATGCGTACGATTTATCCTCCTTGAACGGCAGTACCAGGTAGTTCCCGTTGCGCAATTCTGTGATCAGGGCTTGGGCTGACTTACCGTTCAGCGCAAACACCTCGGGTGTATCGCCTTCTTTCAGTTCGCCAGGCTCAAATTGAGACTTCAGCGGTTCGTCATCAAGTGTCGGCTGGCCGAGGGGGTTCGTGTAGCTGAACACCCCGACATGCAAGGCGCCCTGCGGGCCGGCTTCACGTGTGATTCGTACGCTGAACGTTGAAAAACCAGTGTCATCGCGCTGCTGCACGGCACTGATGGCCGTGCATGTTCGTGTGTTATCGCAGCCGATAATCCAGTCCTTGATTTCGCGCGCCAACGGCACCTTCTCGGCCGCGTGGACGCAGCCAATGCCTGCAGCCAAAAGGAATATGAAAGTGCTTCGTATCATCAGACAGACGCCTTTGAACCAGTAAAAGCCTATTAGGACAGAATTATTTGCTCATACCTATTGCATGGCCGTCAGTCACAACAGAATTGCCGTAATGAACAATCGGCAATAAAAAAAGGGGGCAGACTTTAAACACATGAAAAACTGATATGTCGCAGCGTTACCTCCATCGTAGATAATCCCGCGCAATCTGATCCCGATTAGAATCACACTGTCGATCATAGGTCGTAAACGCATGAGCGCTCTGAACTATCTGATAAGTCAAATCTACGAGCAGGCCAAAAATGGAGACTGGGACAGCGTTATGTCGCAGTGGATGCAAGAGCCTTTGCTCGGCCGGCTTTGCAGCCTGTACCAGGCGCCCTCCTCCGGCTGGACATTCTTGCACCAAGCCGCTTATTTCGGGCACGAGGCTGCATGCATTGAACTCATTCGCCTTGGTGGTTCATCTGCCAG
>Ga0105246_10001522_pt1 | contig 13743 bp, 10 predicted proteins | sample KBSM64metaG_FD_99694 | JGI IMG/M metagenome (GOLD analysis project Ga0105246, IMG submission 99694) | Miscanthus rhizosphere microbial communities from Kellogg Biological Station, Michigan, USA - KBS M6-4 metaG | ecosystem: Host-associated > Plants > Roots > Rhizosphere > Soil | place...
ACGACCTGCGTTCCATGTCCGAGTCGACCCGCCGCATCCTGACCAACCCCGGCGTGATCGCGGTGAGCCAGGACAAGCTGGGTGTGCAGGCGCTGCGCGTCATGGTCGACGGTCCGCTGGAGATCTATGCCAAGCCGCTCGACGGTGGCCAATGGGCACTGATGTTCCTGAACCGCTCCAACCAGCCCGTCGACGTTCACCACGACTGGAAGGCGGAAGTCCTGACCGATGGCCTGAGCAACCGGTCGGTCGATTTCAAGCAGACTGTCTACCGCTGGTCCGACCTGTGGAGCAAGAAGACGGGCGACACCAACACCAAACTGCAAGCGCGGTTGGCGCCGCACAGCGTGCTGATGCTGCTCCTGACCGGCCCTGCGAAATCATAGCGCGCGCCCGGCCGCACTGACGCTGATCGCTGGCCACCAATGCCAATGCCAGAAGGAAGTCGAATGATTCCGCGCCCGTCTCCACGCACGACCTGTATCTCGCCTTCGAGGGGCCAGATGACGCGGTACTCTTCGGTCCTGATCTGGGTTGCCCGCAGCGTCCTGCTGCTGTGCATCGCCATACCTGCCAGCTTGATGGCTGCCGACCCTGCGCCGGGCAGCAACCCGCTGTTGCGCGATGTATTCACCGCCGACCCCGCGCCGCTGGTCGTGGGCGACACGGTCTACCTCTACGTGGGACATGACGAGGCCAAGGGCGACGACTTCTTCCTCATGAAGGAGTGGCTGGCCTATTCGTCCAAGGATCTGCGCCACTGGATCGCCCACGGCCCCATCATGAAACCCACTGACTTCAAGTGGGCGGTGAGCTCAGCCTGGGCGGCGCAGGTGGTGCGGCGCAACGGCCGCTATTACCTTTACGCCACCGTGCAGCACGACGACACGCAGCCCGGCATGTCCATCGGCGTCGCGGTGGCCGACAACCCGTTGGGCCCGTTCAAGGATGCGCGCGGCTCGGCGCTGGTCACCGATGCCACGACCCCCAGCCCCTACGGTTGGAACGACATCGACCCCACCGTCTTCGTCGACGACGACGGCACCGCTTGGATGGCCTGGGGCAACCCTGTGCTCTATCTGGCCCGGCTCAAGCCGAACATGACCGAGCTGGACGGCCCCATCGAGAAGATCGCGCTGCCCAACTATACCGAGGGGCCGTGGCTGTCGAAGCGCAAGGGCATGTATTACATGACCTACGCATCAATGGCGCACCAGAATGTCCGGGAGCGCCTGTCCTATGCCACTGCGCCCACCCCTCGCGGGCCCTGGACCTACCAGGGCGAGCTGACCGGCCAGACCCGCAAGAGCTACACCATCCACCCGGGGATCATCGACGACTTCAAAGGCCAGTCCTACCTGTTCTATCACAACGGCGAGCTGACCCTGCCCGACGGCCAGGCCGGGAACGGCAACCGCCGCTCCGTCACGATCGACTACCTCTACTACGACGCCGATGGCCGCATGTGGCCCGTCACGCAGACCGCGGCAGGCATCAGCACGCCGCCCCGTCCGCCCGCCGGCAAGGTGCCCGCACCGGCAGACCCGGGCCGTTCCGATATCGGTGTGACGGTCCATCAGTTCGCCCAAGGCTATCCCGAGACCTGGCCGGGCCACCCGGCGCTGGCCTCGGTTACCCGGCCCTTCGACCAGGCTCCCGAGCCGGTGGGGTTCAACAGCGACAGCGGCGCCAGCCGCCTGGCGCAGACCTTTGTGCCGCGCGCCGACATCGCACTGGACCGGCTTAGCCTCTACGCCGGCGACGGCCTCGGCACGGACGCCGCGCACCCGTTGCGGCTGTCGCTGCGCGATATGGAGACCGGCACCGACCTGCTCGGCGCCGGCCAGGGCGTCGCCATCGCCTACCGGCCGCAAGGCGCCGGCCTGCTGACCTTCGACTTCAGCGCTCATCCGCCTATCGGTCTGCGGGCCGGTCGCCGCTATGCGCTGGCGCTGCAGGGCGACAAAGGGGCGCTGACGCTCTTTCTGCGGGCCAGCCGCGACGACGTATATGCCGACGGCGAGGCCAGCGTCGACGACCGGCCGCTGAAGGACCCGAAGGGCCACCCCGCGGACATCGCGTTCGCACTGTACGCACGCGATGCGCGCTGAGCCTGCCCATCCGGCGCATTCAGTTCCGCGGCCGACCCGCCTGCTCGGTAACGCTCGCGTCATACGGCGTGCCGTCGCCCCCAAGCTCAAGGTCGAGGGCGGCAAGCTGGTCATCAGCGTCGCACCGGCACCGGTGACGGTGCTTGGTCTCGATTAGTCGGAGCGCCCAAGAGTGATCCGACACCCTTCCATCGTAACCAATCCACCAAACCGAGATTTCGGTTATCCGCAGTTCACGTTTGAAAGACATCCATAATATGAATTTCCAAAAAAACATGCGGGGAATGAAGGCTTTGGCATTCTGTTCGCTGAGCCTGGCGGCCATGGCCCTGCTGGCCGGATGCGCGGGCGGCCGCGGAGCGGCTGCCGGTCTATCCTCCTCATCCCTGGCGCCGTCTGATGGAACCTTTTACTGGAAGTCGAGCGCACCGCTGATCGGACCGCAGCCTGATCCATCCCAGACCGTTTACGCTGTAAAAGATCCATCCGTCATATTTGCGAACGGAAAATATCGCGTCTTTATGACCACGGCCGGATCGAAGGGATGGGGCATCGCCTACACAAGCTTCGCCGATTGGTCATCCGCATCTACGGCGCCGATATTTCCCCTCGACAAATCGCCGATAGGCCCCGGGTACCGCGCGGCGCCGGAAGTGTTCTACTTTGCTCCGCAGAAGCTCTGGTACCTGATCTTCCAGGGCGGCGACCCGATGTATTCTACCACGACCGACATCGATGACCCGATGTCTTGGAGCCCGGCTCGCCTGTTTTTTGCCACGGCGCCGGACATAACCAAGCCGCCGGCGGGAACGGGGTGGCTCGATTTCTACATTATCTGCAATGAAACCAAGTGCTACCTTTTCAATACTGACGATAATGGCCACGTCATGCGGTCGGAGACATCGATCGATCAATTCCCTGGTGGCTTCCACAATACCGTGATCGTCATCAACCAGCCCCGCGACGACGCATTCGAGGGAAGCAGCCATTATCGGGTTAAAGGAACCAACACTTACCTCACTGTCGTTGAGGCAATCGGCCGGAAGGGGCGCTACTTCCGGATATGGAAGAGCGACGGTTTGGAAGGCGTCTGGGTGCCGCTCGGCACAGCCGCCAAGAATCCCCTGGCGGATGCCGACAACGTGGAGAGCATCTGGTCCGAGGGCATTTCCCATGGCGAACTGATCCGGGACACCAACGATCAGACCCAGGTCATTGACCCCTGCAAGTCGCTTCGGTTCCTATTCCAGGGTAACGACCCGTCGATCCACACCTCCGATTACATCCAAATTCCGTACCGACTCGGCCTTCTGACCGCGAAGGGATCAAATCCGATCACGGACATGTGCCGAAAATAGAATCCGTGCCGGTAGGTTTCGACCAGCTGCGAGAAAAAGCGGTCAGGGAGCTTCGGGAATACTATACCAAATAGGTCAAGCCAATCTAACCAAGTTTGCGCCCGTTATCTGGATCCTGATCGGCAACGTTGTGCCCGCAAGCTTCGTGACCGAATGATCAAGCCTTCCTCCGGTGCTGTCAGTCTAATCGGAACTTGCCTCCGATCGACGCAGCTGCCGCTTAAGGGCGCGAGCCTCAGCCCATGAGGCTTTGCCACTCGGCCAGGGCGGCCGAGCGGCGTTCCTTGTAAGTCTGGCGATCGACGAGGTGACGTTCCTGATTGAAGTGGTTGTGGACGTTGGCGTGGACCGAGGCGAACGTCTGCAAGCAGCTCATTCGCCTGAATCGCAGCATCGCCCGCTCTCGTCGTCGGAATGGCAGACGGCTGTTCTCCACCCGGTTGTTGGCCCCGCAGCCGATCTCCTGCTTCTCAGCGTTACCTAGCCCGCTCATCGCTTCCTTGTAAGAGCGTAAGCCATCGGTGGTGATGGCTTCAGGTGAGCCATGGCGCTTGAGCGCCTTCTTCATGAAGGCGAGAGCAACCCCTTATCCCTGGTCTTGGTGACGTAGCTCTGGAGGACCTCACCTTCCTGGTCGACCGCTCGCCACAGGTAGTGCATCTCGCCATTGATCTTCCCGTAGACCTCGTCGAGGTGCCACTTCCACTGCCGAAACCCGCGCATGCGGCTCGCCCGCTGGCGGCGAACGTCGGCGGCGAACAAGGGCCCGAACCTGTTCCACCAGTGCCGCACCGTCTAATGGCAGATGTCGATGCCGCGCTCGGCCAACTGGTCCTCGACATTGCGCAGTGACAGCGGAAAGCGGACGTACATCATCACCACGAGGCGGATCACCTCCGGCGAGGAGTTGAAGTAGCGGAACGGGCTATAAGGGTTCTTCGGACGAGGCATGCCGGCGCCCTGCCCTCAACTCCTTACCAGCCCGTGCATTTGCTCTGAAGGCCGACGGCCGAATCCCGACGGCGACAACTACCGCTTCTTGAAGGTCCAGCGTGCGCTATCGTCAGCAGTGTTAAAGCGCGCTAGGATGGGCGTGCTCGCGCCGATTGCGACAAGCGCCGATGGGTTGCCTGAGTCGAGCGGTTGGCTAGGCATGATGCGGTAGGTGCCGTCCGTAAGCTGATCGATGCGCCAAAGTTGCTCCGGAGCGCCGGTGAAGTTCGGCTGCGCCACGACCGTGTTTTCGCGCGTCGCCGCAAGCACGCGTTCGGTCCCGGCGATGCCGATCCGGTAATAGGGCGCCCCGAAGGCTCCGCCGGCTTCGGGCACCGGCGTGACCGCCCATTGCTGGTGCGAGCGGATCATGTAGTCGCCGAGATCGACCGCGATCGTACCGCTCGGCCACACGGCCGAATCCTGCGCCAACGTCTGGTTGGGGATCGGTCGGAGCTCTTCGCCCGCAGGAGCGGAGAACGAGCGTCGGAAATCGAACGCGATGCGCACAAAATCGGTCGCCAGCTCGAGCGCGCCACCGCTCCGTTCCGACTGAATTTCATATGTGCCCGGAGTAACGTTCTCACCTGCGACAGGCCAGCCGTCCCTCCACAACAGTGGCGCGATCGCGAGCACGCTGCGTCCACCGCGATCCATGTCAGACTCGTAATGCATCGAGAATTTTTCGACCCCGCCGCCGAGGTCGATCAGCCCGAAATGGCCGGGTCCGTAGGTACGGCCGCGTCCGGCGATCACCAGCTTGCCGCCACCCTTCAGGAGCGGAACGCCCATGTGGTCGACATAGGGACCGAGCGGGCTGCGCGAGCGGCCGACACGGATGTTGTACGATGAATTGGGCCCGTCGCAGCAGGTTCCGTGCGTACCGAGCAGGTAATACCAGCCGTCGCGATAGAGGAGGTCGGTCGCCTCCATGTCGATCGCCACATCAACCGGCTGGTTGCCCCGGAGCCGTTGCCCCGTCTTGGGATCCAGCTCGACCATCCGGATGGACCCGAAATAGGTGCCGTAGCTCAGCCACAGGCGGCCCTTGGCGAGCAGGAAGGCCGGGTCGATGGCGTCCTGGTCCTCCTTGCCGTTGCTCGAGGCGACGATGCCGACATCGTGGTAGCCGAAATCGGGCGACTTGGGATCGAGCGAATTGGTCCACATGACCTTGACGTTGCTGGCGTGCCCGCCATTCATCCCCCCACCGCCTATCGCGTACGTGACATAGTAGCGGTCGCCGATGTGGATGATGTCGGGTGCGACGCCGCCGCCGGGCCGCTCACCGCCCCGGTGCCAGGTCCACCCGTCTTCGGAGACGAGGCCGCCGCTACCGGTCCCGAAGGTGTAATACTTGCCGTCGGAATAGACGATCGTCGAAGGGTCATGGATGAATGGCTCGCCCGCGAGCTGCGCCCGGACGGCGTTGGGAAGGGTCACCAGCAGCAATGCGGCGGTCGCAGGGAGGAGTTTCATGCAGGCTCCAGAATGGCGGTCGCGGGTCATAATCAACGGGTCGTCAGCGCGATGCCGCGAACCGGCTGGCCGTTTGCGTCGAGAAAGCGCACGCAAAAATCGCTCAGGCCAGGCCCATTAATAACCGCACCCCGAACGATGTTGCGACCCTTGCGGAGAGTGAGCGGCGGCGAGAGGACATCGTCCATCACCATTCGCCGGTCGCCGAACAGCCCAGCGGCTTCCTTGCCGTTGACCCACCACATTGACGCGGAGTTCGAGCCGACGGCCAAGCGGACATTTGTCATCTCCCGCGGGCTGTCGACCACCGTCACCGCCCAGAAGATCACGCCGTAGGTCGGCTTGCCAAGGTCGCGCGCGAAATCGAACAGCTTCACGTCGAACAGGCTGGAGTCCATCGCGTGCCAGGTTAGCGGCGTGCCGGCGACCGTCTCGACCTGCCCGTTCTTGGGCACCGGCCCGAACTGATCGGAGAAATACGGTGCCGTCAGCGCCTCGCGGACATAAATGCGGGTAAACCCGATGTTGGTGCGGTTCGGCTTCACGATCGGCTCGAGCAGCAGCCAGCGTTGAAGGAAACCCTCCGGATCCGGCGCCTTGGGCGCGGCGGTTGCAGACGTGAAGGCTGGCGCCGGTTGGGTGACCGCATTGAGCGGCGAGGCGGCCATTGCCGCCGCAACCACGCAGCTGCAGAGCCTGACGCAGGTCGACTTCGTGAATGTCATCACGTGCAATTCTCCCTGCGTCACGGGTTCCTCGCGACCGCGATCGCGGCGTTCGCGGCCAGGATGTAGGCCGAGGTGGTGCTGACCGTGTATTCGTTCTCGAACCACAGGAACGGCCACTGCGTCTTGAGCTCGGGAAAATCGGGCTTGGCGACCAGTACGCCGGGAACGAGGCCGCCGGCGATGAAGCTGTAGTCCGCCCGGTTATGCCCGTAACCGACCAGCTTGGATTCGGTCCCGATGGTCGACACCAGCGAGAGGTTGTTGGCCGGGTGGCGGCCGAGCAGGTAGTCGATCGCGTCGAGCGTGTATTGCGTGCCGACAATGTCGGGGAACTCGCGGTGCAACAGGTACATTGTCGAGGCGAACACCGCCACTTCGTGCGAGCCCGCCCATGATCCCTCCCCGATCGGCACGCCGAACGGGTTCTTCGTCCGCAAGCCGTCCGCGCGTTCCTTCGTCGCCCGCACCGCGGGGATGAGCTGCGCCTTGTACTCGGCGCCCATGTACGGGATCGCGCGAACCGCGGCGGGGGCGACGAAGGCGAACGCCTGCGCGAGCGCCGGCATCAGCTCCTGCACCCGGTTGCGATAGGTCGCGTCGCCGTCGGTGGCGATGAGCAATTCGACCGTCGCCTCGAGGTCGGACAGGTCGAGCCGCTCGCCGCTGCCGCGCCCGTCGCTGGGGTCGGCATCGGGCCCGATCCTCGTGCGCTGGGCCTGCCACAGCGCCTTGGCGGCAGCGAGGGCCTCGCCGGCCAGCTTCGGGTCCGACCCGTGCAGGACCCGGCTGGCGCTCGCCAAGGCCCCCGCCATCGCCAGGTCGTTGGCGGGGTAATCGGTGGTGAAAACCCAGCGGTCGTCGGGGATGCCCGAACGATCGCCGTTGCTCTCCAGCTTGCCGAGCTTGGGGTCGTAGACCTTGCCGTCGCTCTGCGAGCCGGCGTCGCCGAGGTGGGTATATTGCGGCAGCGTCGGATCGACGATGCCGACGATCGCGTGATGGAACACGTTGTATTGCGCGAGCAGTTGCAGCGTGCCGTGGCGGATCTGCTGGAGCGCATCCTGCACCCCATCGGGCTTGCGGATCTGCACCGAGCGCGCTGCCTCGTCGACCGTCGTTTCATCCCAGTCGAGGCCGAACAGCTCGCGGCCCCACACCAGATCGCGGATGACGGAAGCGTTGCTCGGCGTCTGAATGTCGTAGTCGCCGGCGTCCTGCCAGCCGCCCACGGCGAGCCCGGGGATGTGCTCGCCGGGTTTGAACGGCGAATCCAGCCGGGATTCCATATGGTAGCCGTCGAAATGGACGATGTTGGGCGGGGCCTGGCGCGCGTCGTCGAGGTGCGAGGGGCTTTGCCAGATGCGATACTGCTCGCGCACCTTCACGTGGTCCATCTGCACGGCCAGGTACGTGTCGAGCGAAGGCTGCCAGATGCGGTCGTAGGCGTTCCCCGAGATCGTGAACGGGCTGGTCACGTGCCCGGCGTAGGAAATCGCGTAGAGGCCCGGCTCGCGCACGCCCGAGAAGTCGAACGTGGCGTAGCGATAGCGCAGCCACTTGCCCCACGGCTTGACTGCGGCGGTCAGGACCGGCTGCGGCTTGCCGGCGGCGGTCAGCTTCACCAGCGTCGCCTGTGCGGGCGCCTTGAACCGCGGATCGAGTTCGATCACCGCGACCTTGCTGCGGTCCGGCGTGTAGCCGGCTTGGTTGTACGAGACGACCGGCTGGCGCACCCAGGCCGCGTCGACGGTCGGCTCGACGTGCCACACCACGGCATCGGTGGTCGCGCCGGCGGCGATCAGCGAGCGGACGACGAACCAGCCGTTCTGCGCCCGGTTGCGCGCATCATACAGGGCCAGCGTGCCCTTATCGGAGGTGATCGTCACCCGCGTGTCGGGATTCTCCGGCGACAGCGTGATCGAGCGGCCGCCCGAGGCCACGGGCAGCGGGTCGCCGCTGCCGTCGGTGGCCATCGGGCCATCGGCGTTGCGCGGGAACAGCCCGGGGGCACCGTCGAGGTAATAGGCCTTGCCGAAATAGGCGGTGGGCAGGAAATCGAGGTTGAAACCGGCCTTGCCGGCGAGGCTCGCCGGAAGCGGCTTGTCGAGGTCGACGGCGATGCGGAAGCCGTCGCCTTCGGGCGTTACCCGGATGCGGTAATTGAGCCCGGCGTCGGGATAGGCGGCGCGCACGACGACCTGGCTCGGCTTCGTTTCCACCGACCGGTCGATGAAGTTGGGCACCGGGTCCCACTGCTCGGGCGTGGGGTTCAGGCGAACGTCGCCGTCGACGGCGATGCGCTCGTCGTGGAGGATGATCTGGATGCCGGCGTTCTTCTCGTCGAAGAAGATCGGGCTCCATCTGTTGTGGTCGACGACCACGCTGACACCGGGCGCCTCGAGCGTCTGCTCCGGCGATATGGTGAAGGCCTGGCCTTCCTGTGCATGGACCGCCTCGAGCGGACAAGCCGTCGCCAAGAGTGCTGCAAGAAGTCGACCGCGCATCATCATCTTCCTAACAACAGGTAGCGCTATCATGAGTCGTCCCCCGGCGCTCTCGCAAGTGTCGGAGTAACAAGCCTTTCATTTCGCCGGCCGATGCTATTCGGGCAGAGCGACCGCCACCGTGGTGGCAAACGTCGCCGACCGGCCGGGAACGCCCGTTCCCGGCTGCCCCGAACCCACCGTCACGCGATAGCTGCCAGGCATCACCTCGCGCTGACCCTCGGCGGTCACTGCGCTGAGGTCGCGCGGCGCCAGATCGAAAGTGACGGTGCGCCTCTCACCGGGCTCCAGATGGATCCGCTGGAAACCGCGCAACGCGACTTTCGGAGCGCCGGGCCGATCTGGGAAGTTGAGGTAGAGCTGGGGGACCTCGTCACCGGCGCGGCCGCCGGTATTGCTGACTTCGGTCGTCACCCTGATGCCGTTCTGGGCCCCGCCGGCGGCCGGCGTGACCTGGAGCGGGGCGTAGGTGAACGTGGTGTAACTGAGGCCGTAGCCGAACGGATAGACGGCGCTGCCGGTGAAATAGCGGTAGGTCCGACCCGCCATTCGGTAATCCTCGAACGGCGGCAAGTCGTCGAGGCTTCGGTAGAAGGTCAGCGGCAGACGGCCCGCGGGATTGGTCTTGCCGGAGAGGACGTTGGCCACCGCCAGCCCGCCTGACTGGCCCGGATACCAGGCTTCCAGAATTGCATTGGCGTTTTTCTTCGCCCACGAAAGGTTGATCGGGCTGCCGTTCAGCGCGACCACGATCAGCGGTTTGCCGGTGGCCTTGGCCTCCTCAAGCAAATGCTGCTGGTCGGCCGGAATATCGAGACTGGTCTTGTCGCCGCCCTCAAAGCCCGGAATCTTGACCGGCGATTCCTCGGCTTCGAGGTCCGAGGTCAGGCCGACGACAGCGACCAGCACGTCCGCATCGGCCGCAGCCTTGCGGAGATCGCCTGCCGGATCGGCCGACACGCGCTTCCAAACCAGGTTCACGCCGGCATCGCCGGTCTGCGCTTCGCCGCTGATCCTTATCCGGTAGCGGTGGCCTTTTTCGAGCGTCAGCCTCTTCATCGTCGGCAGGCTGCCCCAGGGCGCGTCGCCCAGGTCGATGAACGGCTTGCCGTCCATCTCCATGAGGCCGTTGCGGTACCCGCTGAGGCCGAGGCGATAGAGGCCGGTTTCGGGTGGCATGAGGAAACCGGTCCACACGACCCGGTGATGATCGGAAACCGCCGCCAGATCGAGGCTGTGGCCGCCCACGGTGCTTTCACGGCGAACGACGACCGGCTTGTCTGCATAGCGCAGGGCCGCTTGGTAGGCTTTGCGCTGCTCCGGCGTGAAAGTCGCCGGCGCGGTCCCGAGCGCGTTGTAGTATCGTGCGGTCAGGCCCGGCTGGCCGTCCTCCGCGCGCAGCGCCGAGGTCGGCACCGGATCGCCGTCGGTGAAGGTTTCGCCGAAAGGAACGGAAGTGACCCGCGCATCAGGCATCGCGCTCTGCAGTCCGGCGAGCACGGAGACCGGCGGCGCGGAAAACGGCGACGAATAGTTGCCGCGCAACACCCGTGTCGCGTCGCCGAGCGGGCCGATCACGGCAATTTTCGCACCCGCGGTCTTGAGCGGCAGGATGCCGTCGTTCTTGAGCAACACGAGGCTCCGTTCGGCCGCCTCGAGCGCCAAGGCGCCGTGCCGGGGCGTTCCGACATCCGCAACAGAGGAGGTTTTCGTGCTGAGCGGGCGAACCCCCGGTAAGTCGCCGTTGCGAAGGCGGGCGGAAAACAGCCGCACCAGCGCGCGATCGACGTCGGCTTCGGTGATCAGGCCGCGATCCAACGCTTCGCGATAGCGATCGGGCAGCCCGGCGGTATCGGAGAGGGTCGCCGTATGGCACTCGTTGTCGACGCCAAGCCGCATCGCGGCGGCCACGGCAGCCGCGGCGTCGGGAGCATATTTATGGTTGTCGGCGATGTCCTTCACCGCGTCGCAGTCGGACACGACGTAGCCCTTGAAGCCCCATGCTCCGCGCAGATGGTCGACCAGCAGCTCGTTGCTGGCGCACGCCGGCTGGCCGTCGATGCGGTTGTACGCACACATCACCGAGCCCGCCTTGGCCTCGACGATCGCGGCGCGGAATGCGGGAAGGTAGGTGTCTTCGAGGTCGTGGCGCGAAACGAACACGTTGGCCTTGTGGCGCGTGCCCTCCGGCCCGTTGTGCACGGCGAAATGCTTGGGCGTGCTGATCACGTCGGGAAGATCGGCATCGGGCCCCTGCATGCCGGTGACGAAGGCGACGGCCATGCGCGCGGTCAGGAACGGGTCTTCGCCATACGTCTCCTGCCCCCGCCCCCAGCGCGGATCGCGAAAGATGTTGATGTTGGGCGACCAGGTATCGAGCCCGGTGCCGATGCGGCCCATGCGGCCGGTCTGGCGCGCGAGGGCGTGCAGCCCGCGAACTTCGGCACTGATCCCGCCGGCGACCTGCTTCACGAGCGGCGCGTCGAACGTCGCAGCCAGCGCGATCGGTTCGGGAAAGTTGGTCGTCGGCACGGTGCCGAGCGCGCCATGCAGCGATTCGGTCCACCAGTTGTAGGCCGGGATGCCGAGCCGCGGGATCGCCGGCGCGACATTGAGCAGTTGCGGCAGCTTTTCGTCGAGCGTCAACTTACCCACGATGTCGGCCGCCCGCGCATCGGCGTCGGCGCGCACTTTGGATGGCGCGGGGCTTGCGTTGGCGCTTTCCTGGGCGAGAGCCGGAGTTCGTGTTGCAAACAGCGCGCTGCCCGCGATTATCAGGGAAGCCACGAGCGAAGGGCGCGATCGGAAATGGGGCACGTCGGTTCCTTTGCTGCCCGGGGAGCCGGGAGGATGAATGTCACACCGGCTGCAGGCCGTGTTCGATGATCTTACGGATCAGATCGCGGTGCCGCGGCAGGCCAGCGCGCAGCCGCTCGGTATGCACCGTGTTCTCCCGCATCGCCTGCTCGGCGGTCCGTGCTTCGGCGGACAGAGCGCCCGGATCGACCTGCGTGCGGAAGCCCATGCCGTAGAGCACGTATTGATAGCTCGCCGCGGGGAAGACTTCCTCCACGCGGTCGAACTCGTCGTGGAACCACGGTGCCTGGTATTGCCACAGCAGCAGCAGCTCCTGCAGGCGCTCAGGGATCGATTCCGGCCGCACGTTGTCGCGCCAGAACTCGCTGTCGGTCCTCTTCGTCAGCACGTAATGCAGCTTGAGAAAATCGATGATCCGGCCCCAGCGGTATTCGGTCGTGGCGTTGAAGCGCTTCGCCACGACATTCATGACCTCGCGGTTGACGGGCATCTGCTCGGCGATGAGCTTGGCCGACAGCTCGATCAGGACGATGGCGGAGGATTCGAGCGGCTCGAGGAAGCCGGCGGCGAGCCCCACAGCCACGCAATTGCGCTTCCAGGTGGTCTCGCGATGCCCCGCACGAATGGGGATCTTGCGCAGGCTCAACTGCTCGGCGGCCGGGCCAAGATAGCGCCGGTACTCCTGCTCCGCGTCCTCGTCGGAAATGTGGTTGCTCGAATAGACATAACCCGTGCCGCGCCGGCTGGGCAGGCCAACGTCCCAGATCCATCCGGCGGATTGAGCGGTGGAGATGGTGTGCGTCGCAATGGGCGCGCCTTCGGCATCGTAGGGCACCTGGACAGCCAGGGCCGTGTCGCAGAACAGCACATCGCTGCACTCGCGGAACGGAACTCCGAGCGCCTGGCCGATCAGCAGCGCCCTGAATCCGGTGCAATCGACGAACAGGTCGCCTTCGATCCTGCCGGCCTGCTCGGTCACGATGGCTGCAATGTCGCCATCATCGGCCATCTCGACGCTCTGAACGTCGGCCAAGACGTGGCGCACGCCGAGCTTTTCGGTGCAGTGTCGCTGGAGAAACGGCGCGAACTTTCCCGCATCGAGATGATAGGCGTAGTTCGCGGCGCCCTGATATTCCGGCGTCGTGATCGCCTTGGGCGCCAGGCCGTCGTCGCAGATCTTGCCCTGGGGGCAAACCGCATCGCAGAAACTCTCGCCGCGTCCCTGGGTCAGCCAGTGGGGCACCAGGTTGAGTTGCTCGAAACCCTGCGGCAGCATGAGCGGGTGGTAATAGGCGTCGTCATCGACGCCGGTCGTCCAGCGGGCGAACTTGGCACCCTGTTTGAAGGCAGCATCGCATTCACGGAAGAACTCGGTTTCGGAGACGCCGATTTTCTTCAAGGTCGAGCGCAACGTGGGCCAGGTCCCCTCGCCTACCCCGATAATCGGCGTGGTTGGGGATTCGACCAAGGTGACGCTGAAGCCGCCGGGCATGCGCCCCTGGTGCTTGGCCGCGATGAGGCTGGCCGTCAGCCACCCTGCGGTTCCCCCGCCGACGATGACAATTCTCTGAATTGGTCGCATCAAAACATTGGCAGAGAAAGCAGCGGGGATGTCAATTGTTCGACATCCCCGCTCCGAAGAGAATTTCAATACCTGAAGCGCATTCAGCCACGCTCGCCGGTTGGCTGTACGGCCGGCGGCGGCGGAGCAACCGGGGCCGGCGGAGGCGGAGGCGGAGGCGGAGCGGCCTCG
>Ga0105246_10001523_pt1 | contig 13723 bp, 9 predicted proteins | sample KBSM64metaG_FD_99694 | JGI IMG/M metagenome (GOLD analysis project Ga0105246, IMG submission 99694) | Miscanthus rhizosphere microbial communities from Kellogg Biological Station, Michigan, USA - KBS M6-4 metaG | ecosystem: Host-associated > Plants > Roots > Rhizosphere > Soil | place: Michigan...
GGGATCGGACACCGACCGCAAAGCCACCGCGCAGATGATCGCAGAGCTCGACCGCTATCACGGCCTTCCCAACGGCATGTTCTCCTGCGACGAACACCTCTCCGGCCGCGATCCCTCCCAGGGTTCGGAGCTCTGCACCGTCGTCGAATACATGTTTTCGCTCGAGCGCGCGCTGGCCATCACGGGCGATGCCGCATTTGGCGATCGCCTCGAGCGCCTCGCCTTCAATGCGCTGCCCGGCACACTCACCGACGACATGTGGGCACACCAGTACAACCAGGAGCCCAACCAGGTGGAGTGCAGCCTGCACCACAAACCGTGGGTAAGCGACGGACCCGAATCAAATCTCTTTGGCCTGGAACCGAACTTCGGCTGCTGCACCGCAAATTTCCACCAGGGCTGGCCCAAATTCGCTGCCAGCTTGTTCCTGCTCTCCGGCGATCCGAATTCCGATCACAACGACGGCCTTGTCGCCGCGGCATACGCACCGTGCGAGGTTCGCGCCGATATTCGTCGAACCGCCGTACACATTGCGGAGGAGACCGACTACCCCTTCCGCGGCTCGGTCAAACTCACGATTAGCCCCTCCGCGCCGCTGGCTTTCCCGCTCCATTTGCGCATCCCCGCATGGGGCTCAGGCACAACGATCGCCGTGAACGGCAAGCCCGAGCCGCAGCCGCAACCCGGGTCCTTCGCGCGCGTCGAACGGACTTGGAAAGCCGGCGATCGCGTCGAGATCGCCTTCCCTATGCACCCACGCACCTCCCGCTGGTTCAATGACTCGGTCGCAATCGAACGCGGGCCTCTGGTTTTCTCTTACGGCATCGGTGACAGCTGGGTAAAACTCCGCGACCGCGGCATGACCGCCGACTGGCAAATCTTCCCGACGACCTCATGGAACTACGCGGTACACCTCGATCCTCAGAATCCCGCAGCAGACATCAAGGTTTCCGAATCAGAAATCGGCGAAACTCCCTTCGCCCGCAAGACCACTCCGGTTCAGCTTCGTGTGAAAGCACGCAAGATCCCCGCGTGGCGCGCCGAAGACGGTGCTCCTGATGCTCTGCCGCAAAGTCCGGTAGACAGCACTGAAGCTGAAGAAGAGATCGCTCTGATCCCCTATGCGGCCGCAAAGTTGCGCATCACTGCTTTTCCAGCGCTCAAGACTTAGAGGAGCGCAACCGCTCAGTTGCGCTTCTCAAGCGAGGCCACGATCATCTCCGTATCGTAGACGCATCCGCCCCATACTCCGCCGCTCGCATTAACCAGTGCTGCCCACAGCCGCGTATCCTCCGGAAGGTCCGGATGCGGCTGCAGATCCGTTCTCGGCTTTCTCGCTGCCAACCTGCGTGCACCCTCTTCGGCACTGAACTCTCCCGTTGCATCGCCGACAAGATTGACTCTGCCGGTCAGCGCGCCGCGATCGATCTCGATCTCGATCAGGTCGCCCTCCAGCACTTTTCCCACCGGCCCGCCCGCGAGCGCCTCCGGCGAGACATGCCCGATACATGCGCCCGTTGAAACTCCACTGAACCGCGAATCCGTCAGCACGGCGACATGCTTGCAGTGCGGCAACTGCTTCAGCGCAGAAGTCACCTGGTAGGTCTCCTGCATCCCCGCGCCCTTCGGGCCGCCGCAGATCAGCACGATTACATCTCCCTGCCCAATCTGCGCCTGCTTGATTGCCGCAATTGCTGCTTCTTCCGTTGTGAAAACCCGTGCCGGTCCGCGATGCCGGTACACGTTGTCTTCGCCGATCAACGACGGATCGATGGCCGTGCTCTTGATGACCGACCCTTCCGGCGCCAGATTCCCCACCGGAAAACAGACCGTCGCCGTCAGCTCGCGCGAACGCGCCTTGTCTGGAACCATGATCACTTCATCTGCGTCGATGCCATCGAGATCCTTCAGTCGGTTCCGCAGAGCCTGCCGCCGCTCGCTCTGCTTCCACCAGTCGAGGCTCGCATCGAGCGACGCTCCACTCACCGTCCTCGCACTCGTATCCAGCAGCCCCGCTTCACGCAGATGAAGCATCACCTCCGGCACCCCTCCGGCAAGAAACACCTGCACCGTTGCGAATCCCCGCGGTCCATTCGGCAGCGCATCGACAAGACGCGGCGTCTCGCGATTCACCTTCTCCCAATCCTCGCGTGTTGGCCGCTTCAACCCTGCCGAAAACGCAATTGCGGGCAGATGCAACAGCAGGTTTGTCGATCCGCCGAAGGCCGCATGCAACACCATGGCATTGCGCACCGACGCATCCGTCAGCACATCCCGTGCGCCCATTTTAAATTCATGCAACCGGATGATTGCGCGTGCCGATCTCTTCGCCGCATCCAGCCAGATAGCCTGCCCTGAGGGCGCCAGCGCCGTATGCGGCAGCGACAGGCCAAGCGCTTCGCCCACCACCTGTGCTGTAGCTGCCGTTCCCAGAAACTGGCATCCTCCACCCGGCGACGCGCATGCGCGGCATCCAACCTCTTGCGCGTATTCGAGCGTGATCTGCTGCTGTGCAAACCGCGCTCCGATGGTCTGCACCTTGCCTGCATCCTCGCCGCTCTCAGGCAGCAACGTCACGCCGCCCGGCACCAGCACCGCCGGATAAGCTCCGGACGAAGCCAACGCCATCATCATCGCCGGCAATCCCTTGTCGCACGTCGCAACGCCAAGCACGCCTTTACGCGTCGGCAGTGACCGCATCAGGCGTCGCAGCACCATCGCCGCATCATTGCGAAACGGCAGCGAATCCATCATCCCTGCGGTGCCCTGTGTTCTCCCATCGCAGGGGTCCGTACATGCTCCCGCGAACGGCACCGCGCGCAGGGCCTTCAGTTCGCGAGCCGCTTCTGCTACCAGCAGACCCACTTCCCAATGACCCGTGTGAAATCCTAAGGCAATTGCGCTGCCATCCTCCGCGCGCACACCACCATGCGTACTCAGAATCAGAAATTCCGGATCGAGAAGCCGACCCGCCTCCCAGCCCATGCCCGCATTCTGGCTAAGGCCGAACAGATTCCCCGAGGGCTCTTTGACCAGCATCTCCGGGGATAGCGGCAGCAATCCCTCCGGCCCTGGCGCATGCGTCTTCACATCGCGCAGTTCTGCGCGATCCGTCTCCAGCACCGATGCAAGTGAAATCGAACTGATAATCAACTCCTTTTATCCAACGGCAAACGCGCAAATGCCCTGGAAGAGCACGCCACTCTATCTCGTGCTCTGCGTCGTTCCCGTCGCCACGGGGGTTAGGCGGAACACATGCGGCTTCGGCAAAGCCGCCTCATAAAGCAGATCCTCCTGCATATTCTCAAAAGACTGCATCGCGTCTTTTCCGTCCTCGCTACCGATGTCGGCATTGCGGGCTCGCATCCGCGCATGGATGAAATGTGTCTCATCGCGATCGCGCACCAGCCAACCCACGGACTGAGCCTGATGAAACATCGGCGTTGGATAGTCGGCCAGGTTGATTCCGGTCTCCAGCGCCTCGGGAGAAAACGTGTCCACCGCATCGCCATCGATGCTCAGCGTGTACCGCCCCGGCCCAAGCCCGGTCACGCGAAGCATCTCCTGGTTCAATTGCTTTTCGATATCGGACACGTCCAGCAGCAGCGCATCCGACGCATTACTGCGCATCAGCGGAAGCGGCAACCCGTATTCCAGCGTCGTCCATTTCAGCCCCTCGCCCGTCTGCTCCACTCGACTCACCGATGCATTGCGCGCCGCTGCGACTGTTCCTGCGCGCCCGTCCAGGGCCACCTCTGATACCAGTGCCGGCGCATGCCACCCCTTCAGCAGCGCCTCTGCCATCACCCAGTGAGCCAGCGGATCGGGATGCACCCGGTCCGGCAGTAGCAGCGGCGCGATTTTCGAATCCACGACGTCCGCCTTCTGAATTGCTGCAACCACTGGAGGGTTCAAGTTCACGAACGCCGCTCCAGCTTTGTCCGCCAGTGACTGATCGATCTCTGCAAAGTGCTGCATTACTGTGTTGTAGCCGCCCGGAAACGTCACCGGCCGCGTCACGTCATCAAAGGGCGAAGGTCCCAGCAAAGTCAAGCGCACTCCCGGAACATGCTCGCGAATTGAATCAAGCAGATGCTGGTAGCCCTTCACGTAGGTCTGTTCAATCTCGTCCGTCGTCGGGCGATAGCCACCGTCGTTCATGCCCAGCATCACCGTCACCACGGTCGGCTTTTCTGAGAAGACATCCCGCTCGAGCCTCTGATCGACAGGGCCAGCCCATCCGCCGGTTACCCGATCGCCGCCGATCCCCGCTCCGTAGAAATGCACGCGCATCCACGGAAACCGGGTCGCCACGTACACCTGCACCCACTGGTTGTAGTAGTTCTGCTCGGTAATGCTGTCGCCGTAGAACACGACGGTGTCGCCATTGTGCAGATAAAAGCCGCGCGCATTTGCCTCGCCTCCCACGGGAATTCCATCCTTCGTCGCGACTGTTGGTGTCTCAACAACCACGCCTGCCGGCGGCTCCATGTGCAGCGACTCCGCGCTCATCGCTTCCGCGGGAGCAGTCGCGACCGCCACCAATGAGTCGGCACAACCGTAGTAGAGGAACCACTTGTCGTGGAAGTACACCAGCCCCTCGGCGAAGGTCGTTCCCGCCGCGTACTGGCCTGTCTTCTCATACGGCAACTCCGGCTTCAGCACCGGCCTGTCCGTCTGCTGCAACAGGTGCGCCGGGTTCGTCGCTTCAAAAAGCGCTTCGCCCGCAGCGTAAGCACTCGGCCCCAGCGTCGGATCGCCGCCCTCTTCCGCATTTTTGCCGTTGTAGAGCACCACGATTCCCGCGCTCGTCAAAATCGGCGGAGGTCCAGTCTCAGGAAATGTGCTGTCAAAGTGCCCGGTTCGCGGCCGCAACAGCTCCACCGGACTGCCATCGGTACTCTCCACCGGTGTCCAGTGAATCGCATCCTCTGAAGTTGCCAGTCTGATCGACCCTTCACCCCAGTACATCCAGTAACGGCCGTTGATCTTCATCGCAATCAGCCGCCCGTCCTTGAGCTGCGTCACGATTCCTGCCGATTTGTACTTAAGGTCAGCATATTTGCCGCCCGAGGCTGTCAGAAATGCCGGCCCGTGCTTCGTCCAGTGCTTCAGATCGCGCGAACTCGCAATCCCCACTGAGTACGTCTTGCGATTCCACTGCGTATAGGTCAGCACATACGTGCCGTCTTCGAGTTCTACGATGCGCGGATCTTCGACGCCGCCCGGCCACTCACGCGCTTTCTGATCGTCCTCAGCGGGGTAGAACACCGGCTCGCCCGATCGCTTGAAATGGATTCCGTCTTCGCTCTCCGCCATGCCTAGCCGCGACGTGTGCCCGCCGATCTCCATCGCGCCCGAATTGTCTTCTGCCCGATACAGCACATGAATCTTGCCGTGACGGACAATCGCGGCTGGATTGAACGTGTGCAGCGCCTCCCATTGCACCGCCTTCTTCTCAATCGGGTCCTGAAACGTCGATGCCGCATTTGGCGAGACCACGGGATTTCCAACTGCGGGGCGCGCAAATGGCCCGATCACCCATGGCGTCGTACCCTGCGCAAAAGCCGCAGCGGTACCAATCAAGACAACCAGTCCAGCAATCAACTTCAGAACGTTTTTCAAGCTCATTCTCCGTACCGGAAGATCTTAAGCTAAGAGCTAAAAGCTAGTAGCTAACAGCTGCTTTATAAAAACTCAGCGCCGCATCGCCCTGCTCCAGCACCCGCGTCCGCTCAAGCACACCATAGCGCTCTTCGAGCTTGTACTTGCGCCGATGCTCCGCAATCACCACCGCGTCCTGCCCCAGAAGACGTGAAGCTTCTCCTCCCAGAAGGCCCAACGCAAGCGCGTACTCATCCTCGGCATCGTAGGGTGGATCCATGAACACAATATCGAAGGCGAACCCCGCGCTCTCCGGACGCACCTTCTTCAGGAAGGCTGCTGCGCTCACCGCCTCCACGCGCACTCCGCTGCGAAGCCCGAGGTTCTCCAGGTTGGTGCGAAGAATCTTCAACGCCGCTGCAGCCCTCTCCACCACGACAACCCGCTCCGCTCCGCGACTCGCCGCTTCGATTCCCACGCTTCCCGATCCGGCATAGAGATCAAGAAACCGTGCCCCCTCGATCCGCGGCGCCAGCACGTTAAAGAGCGTCTCGCGAAGGCGGTCGCTTGTCGGCCGCGTCCCCATCCCCGGCGGCGCCTCCAGCGTCCTCCGGCGTAATGTCCCTGCAATCACGCGCATCGCGAATCAGCATACCGGAATCGCACCTCTCTCCGACCTCCCCATCCACGTCGGAGGGTGCGCCTTTTACAATTCCACTATGCGTGGCTGGACAATTCCATTGGGCAGATGGATGGATGTGGAGATGCGTATGCACATCTTCTTTCCAGCCCTGGCGCTCGTGTGTCTCGGCCTCAGCAGCGGTTCGGGTTCCGGAGCCCTTCGAGGGATAGGCCTCTTCTTCCTCTGCGTGGCGGCGGTCTTTGTCCGCGAAACCGCTCGTCTCATCGTCGCCGCTTATCTCAATCTCAAGCTGCGCGCCGTCCTGCTGCTCCCCATCGGTGGGCTCTTCGCCTACGCCAATCCCGAAAGCCAGGATGCCGCAAACAACGGCTTCGGCGAGTTCGCCATGGCTCTTACCGGCCCCATCGTCAATCTCATCACCGCGCTTATGATCGCCGCGGCAGCTATCGGCGCGGGCGGAGATGTTCAACTGCTTGCGCGTCCGCTTGTCACCCCCGACCACCTCGTCCGCAGCATGGTCTGGATGCAGGTCGGCCTCGGCCTCCTACACCTGCTCCCTGCCTACCCGCTCGACTTCGGCCGTCTGCTGCGCGGTAACTTCGCGCGAGTTCACGGGCTCACCCCAGCGGGACGTGCCGCGTCGGGCCTCGGTCAGATCATTGCGGTCACGGTCATGCTTCTCGGCTGGCTCGTTGTGCACAGCCCATGGCTCATCATCGCCGGCTTCTTCATCATGATCGGCGCGCAAATCGAAGACCAGGGCGTCTTCTTCCAATCCGTGGTCGACACCGTCCACATGCGCGAGGTGATGCTCACCGATTTTGCGACCCTTTCGCCGTCTGACACGCTTGCCGACGCCCTCGTCCGCTGCGTGCATTCGTTGCAGGAAGACTTCCCCGTCGTGCGAGGACCGCAGCTGGTCGGCATCGTCTCGCGCCAGCGCATTGTCGAAGCCTTGCGCAACGATGGCAATGGCTACATCCAGGGCATCATGTCGCGCGCTTTCCAGGTCGCCCGTCCAGAAGACACTCTCGGCACCACCATCCGCCGCATCTCTGCCGGCCACGGCCTCTCGCTGATCCCCGTCACCGAGAGCGGCAAGGTAGTCGGCATCGTCAGCGTCCAGAACCTGATGACGTCCATGTCCTTGCTCTCCGAGCAGCGCCGCATCGAGTCTGAAGAATCCAGCGAATAGGTTGCATTTTCATTTGAACGCTATCCAGCGGCGATCACAACGTGCAGATGCGGCTCAATTCGGAGCGACAAGTATGCAATCGGAAACAAACACAGATTACGAGCGCCTACTCAGCTCTAAGTGTTATTGAGGGGTCAAGCTGCGCAGCACGCCACGCGGGCACCCAACACGCGATTCCAGCGAGGCACGCAATCAACGCAATCACTCCCACGTAGGTGATTGGATCGAATCGCGAGATTCCATATAGCATCGAAATCAGTGCTTGACTCGCAATCAGTGATCCGCAGAGTCCGATCCCGGCTCCGATCTCGGTGAGTTTCATTCCCTGTCGAAGAATTAACGCCAGAATGTCGACCCGAGTCGCGCCCAATGCCGTTCGTACCCCAATCTCGCGCGTTCGCTCGGTGACGCCGCCGGAGAGAACGCCATAGATGCCAACGGCAGCGAGTAGCAGCGCCACCATGCCGAACGCTTCAAAGAGGGTCATCGCAAAATGACGTTCGGCCTCCGAGGTGGTGACCAGGTTGTCCATCGTGGCTACGCGCATGATTGGCTCGCCTTTGTCCACCGACCAGACGGCTTGCTTGATCGCTGGAGCCAGGGCTGCTGCATCGCCGCGGGTTCGGATCACCAGGGACTGCGCAGTGTCCACCCATGACCACTGTGTGGTCGAGGTATAGAACGCATCGGATGCGGTCAAGGCGAGAGATGTCTGTTTCACATCGCCAACCACGCCGACGATCGTAGCCCACGGACGATCTGCATGTCCCGCATCGAGACCGACCCGGACGCGTTGCCCGATCGGATTTTTACCCGGAAATTTTCGTTTGGCCACGGACGCGCTGATCACAATCGCCCCAGGGGCGCCCGCGCGATCCCGTTCATCCAGGCTGCGGCCAGCTATAAGCGGGATACCCATGGTCTCGAAGTAGGTTGGACTCACGGCGTATCGAAGCATACTTTCGGAGTTGTCACCTGGGCGAGACTGAAACTCCATACCGTAGATATCCAGGTCTCCGCTCAGTGGCAATTGGCTTGTGAATGCCGCCGAGGTAACTCCGGGAACTCGCCGCACCGCCTCCAGGGCGTCTGTAAAGAATCGGGCACGGACGTTGTCGTCGTTGAAACGGCGGCCGGACTCCTGAATCTGCATCGTCAGCAGGTGCGCACTCTCAAAGCCCGGATCAATGGAAAACAGGCGTTCCATGCTTCGCAGCATCAGACCCGCACCGGCCAGCAGCACGAGAGCGAGCGCAACTTCTGAGATCACCAGCACCTGTTGGGTGAATTGATGGCCGCCTGCGGTCGTCCGGGAACGCTGTTGCATACTTTTGTGCGGATCGCTGTGTGATGCCTGCAATGCCGGCACCAGGCCCACAACGATGCCGACCAGCGATGTGATTGCGATTGCGAACATAAAGACGGCGCTGTCAATTCTGATTGCCTCCACACGAGGCAGTCCGGGGGGACTTAGCGCCACGATCGCTCGTACACCAACCTTCGCGACAATCATCCCCAGAATGCCCCCAACGGCTGCAAGGAGCAGGCTCTCCGCCAGCAGTTGGCGTATCAAGCGGGTGCGCCCGGCACCAAGCGCGACGCGCATGCTGAACTCACTGCGCCGCCGCCCGCTTCGTGCGAGCAGAAGATTCGTTACGTTCACGCAGACCACCAGCAGCACCAGCCCGACAGCACCGAGGATTGCAAGTAATGCTGGCTTGACGCTGCGGGTGATTTCATCCTGAAGGCGGGTGACTACCATCGTGTCCGGTGCCCCGCCGCAGCAGTCATATCCCTTCGCGTACGTCTTTGCAAACGGGTGCATCATGCGTCCCAGTTCGCTCGAGGCTTGATTCGCGCTCACGCCAGCGCGCAAGCGTCCCAGCATGTGTAGATGGTGGCCCCATTCCCTGCCGTCTATCGGAAGGGATGAATCATATTGCAGGGGCGCCCAGAGCTCCGCGGTAGGTCCCGCCACATTCTCAAACGAACCCGGCATCACTCCGATGACGGTATAGAGACTTTCGTCGAGCGTGACCTGCTTGCCAATTATCGATATGTCTCCGGCAAAGCGCCGCCGCCACAGCCTGTCACTCAATACCACCACGTTGGGACCGCGGAATTGATCGTCGGACGGCTGAAAGCTCCGTCCCTGCAAGGGCAAGATTCCGAGTACGCGAAAGTAGTCCGCGCTTACCCGTTGACCATCCAATCTTTCCGGCTCATCGGTTCCCACCAGGGTCGGCTGCCACATCTTCAACGCTGCCGTGGCATCAAATATCTGGCTCACTTTTGACAACCCGAAAAATGTGGCAAAATTCACGGGTCGCGGCGATCCGTTCCGCCGCATCTCCTGGATCACCATCACTCGTTCGGCATGAGGATACGGAAGAGGTTGGAACAGAATTGGATTTACCGCACTGAAGATCGCGGTGCTGGCCCCGATTCCCAACGCAAGCGTGATCAAGCTGACAAGAGCGAACCCCGGATTGCGAAGCAGTTGACGCATTGCAAAATGCAGATCGGCAACTAACGTTCCAAACAGGTGCTCCCATCCGTACGAACGTACCTGTTCGCGAATGTTAATCGGGCTGCCAATCTCCAGCCGCGCAGTACGTCGTGCATCCTCGTGCGAAAGTCCATTTGCCTCCAGTTCAGCGGCGGCCTGTTCGAGGAAATCTTGCACCTCTTCATCAATCTCCTGATCAGCGTCCTTTCGATGTGTCAATACGCGCACGCCGCGCGTTAGCTGTCGCCAGAGAGACATTTCGTTATATCTCCGCATTCAGAAGCCACGCTATAGCCGTCGCTCGACGTGTCCAGTCCGCAGTTTCGAACTCCAACTGTTTTTTCCCGGCACGCGTGAGTGAGTAAAACTTGGCACGACGCGAATTCTCTGTTTGGCGCCATGTGGCATCGAGCCATCCCGCGCGCTCTAATCTCTGGAAGGCGGTAAGGAGCGATCCAGGGTTTACCTTGAAGACTCCGCGCGAAATCTGCTCGATGCGCCGCGAGATGCCGAAAGCATGCATAGGCTGAATGCTCAGCGTTTTGAGGATGAGCATGTCGAGCGTGCCCTGAATGAGGTCCGTATTATTTGAATTTTCCATTGAAGCCCCGGAGTTAATTCCCTCCGAGACTAGCGCATTCTCATCTTGGACGTCAAGATGTGACAATCATATTGTGCCGGTGACTTTTTTCCCGGGCGACTCTTGGCCTCAATCTCGACTGAGCCGAAAGCTCTACCATGTTCTAAGCAATGCCCGACACTCTTGTCTCCGGCCTCTATCTCGTTGCCACGCCCATCGGCAACCTAGGCGACATCACGCTGCGCGCGCTTGAGGTTCTCAAAAACGCCGACCGAATCGCCTGCGAGGACACCCGGCAGACGCAGAAGATCCTCAACCACTACGGCATCGCCACGCCCACCATCAGCTATCACGAACACAACGAGCGCGAGCGCGCGGCAAAGCTTATAGAAGAACTCAAAGAAGGCGCTCGAATCGCCGTCGTCTCCGACGCAGGAATGCCCGGCATCAGCGACCCCGGCTCAGTCCTCGTCCGCGAAGCCATTGCAGCGGGAGTCTCCGTCATCCCGATCCCCGGAGCGAACGCGGCGCTCAGCGCCCTCATCGCCTCCGGGCTGCCGGCTGACGAGTTCCACTTCATCGGATTCCTGCCTGAGAAAGTCGGCGCCCGCCGCACCCGGCTCGAATCCATTGCCGAACAGCCGCGCGACACCGCGCAAACGGTGATCCTCTACGAAGCCCCGCACCGCATCGCCGACACTCTAGCCGACCTTGAAGCCGTCTTCGGCCCCGCCCTGCCCGTCGTGGCCGCACGCGAACTTACCAAGCTTCACGAAGAATTTCTTCGTGGCACCGTCGCAGAAGTACGCGCGCAGCTCACCGATCGCGATCGCATCCGCGGAGAATTCGTTCTGCTCATCGAAGCCCCCGCCAGCACCGCAAAGTCGGGTGCCCCGCATCTCGATTCTGAGATGTGGGATGCGAAGTCAGTCATCCATAGATCCATCTCAGACCAGGTCAAGCGTCTTCAATCCGAATCCGGCCTCGACGAAAAGGAAGCGCTCAAGCGATTGGCCCGCGAATCCGGCAAGTCAAAAAGTGAGCTCTACCGCGAACTTCAGCGCGAACGCGCAAAACGGAAATAGCGCCTCTTACCTGATCCCGTTCCCTTGTTCCCTCGGCCCCTCGTTCCCTGCTTTTACAAGCCCTACCGCTTCCCTCGCCGTCCCCACCACATCAAGCAGCCCGCGATTGTCTGGCTTTAGAAACCCCGCCTCCACGGCTCGATCCAGAAACGTCATCAACCCATCCCAATATCCGGATGTGTTGATCAAGATGCAGGGCTTTGCATGCAAACGAAGCTGTTTCCAGGTCACGATCTCCATCATCTCGTCGAGTGTGCCGTAGCCCCCGGGCAGCATGAGGAACGCATCGGCCAGCTTCACCATCCGAGCCTTGCGCTCGTGCATCGTCGGTACCAGTTCGAGCTGCGTCAATCCTCGATGCGCAATCTCGCTGCCCGACAGGATCTCCGGCAGAACGCCGATCACCTCGCCGCCCCCGGCCAGTGCAGCATCCGCCACCGCGCCCATCAAGCCCACGCTCGCGCCGCCGTAGACGAGCCCCAGGCCCGCCTCCGCAATCGCACGTCCAAGTTCTATTGCTTCCGCCAGAAATGCTGGATCGCTGCCGTTCGCCGATCCGCAGTAGACGGCTATTCTCTTCACTGTCATCGTGAACCCAGAATACCGCCGGCTCTCAGCAGGAATTCACACGCAGAACGCTGACGGGATCTCTACACAGAGCTGACCTTCTAAGATCCACTTTGTCCGCACGTATCAATCGCAGACGGGACCGACCTTATTGACCCGCGTCGCTGGAACGCTCCGCTATCGCAGGCGCATGTCCGAAGTTGTTCGTCCAATCGCTCCAGGCATCGAATTGTTTCCGCGAGAGCTGAATGGAACCCTGAACCCGATTCGGCCTGACTTCAACATCTCCGACGCGCGGCGGGCGCGAACTGCCGGTGCGTCCAGGCGCAAATACGTCGGCAAACGACGTCGTCTTCTGCTCGAAAAACCTCTTTCCGCGATCTTCATTCGCGTGGAGCGAAAAATGCATACGAATCTTCGACCCAAAGCGCGCTCCCACGATCAGCACATCTGCGCCCTCGAAGAATCTCGCCCATGGGCTCGCCGGCTTTGGTGCTGTGTAATATGTAGGGGTCTTCGGCAATGAACTCAGGACATTCCATGAGTTCACATCAAGAGGCAGCTGGCTCAGTCGCTCTCGAATCACCATGTCAACGTCCGCATGGTTCAAATAACGATGCAGGGATTTTTGAACGATCGATGGAGTCCCCAGCATCACCAGCCGGTTTTCCAGGATGATCAGCCAGCGCGTCCCATTCATTACGCCCTTCTCGCGCGCGAACGGCTCAACCAGAATCACCTGTTGGCCTTCGTACTCTGTCTGCTTCGCACCGGAAAGCTGCAACGATCGGAGAATCTTGTTGCAATTGAACCGTCCCGCCACCAGCAGCAGATGTTCGGGCAACACCCCCCCATCCGGAGAAGCGGCTACCTCAATCACTTCCTCGATAGCTCTCTCGTGATCGACACCCGCAATCGCCTGCCAGTCAGCCAGATCAAGCCGGTTGTTCCGCGTTGTCAACAGCAGCTGGCCGTGGTGACGTTCGTCGTGGTAGTTCTCGAACCCAGCCACAATTTGTGCGCCAGGCGGAACCAGCCAAAGCAATTTGCTGTTTGTCGGCGAAGCTGAGCACGAGAGAGATGCGAATCCCGCAAGTGCGAGCAGGAAGCAGAAAGCGCGAATTCGAAAGCCCATGACCCACTCCCCTTGCACCGGGGTGATCGCTCATGGGCCTGCTGGGCTTACATCGGGCGCAAGGTTAGAAAAAAAATGCTTGAATACAACCCCGCGAGAGTACCGCTCCGCGTCAATGCCGGCTATGTCGTGGGTCACAAATGGTGTGTTCATAAAGCACTTCGGATATTTGGCCAACGCGCGTCGCACCAGTTCCGGAAATCACAACAGTGGTAATTCCACGGTCTGAGCACGAACATCGCGGGAAAGGTAAACTAGACCAAGGATCTTTCCCTCCGGGATGCCACCCTTTGTCGCAGTCGCTCATCGCAAAACTCAATCCTGAACAACGCGCGGCCGTCGAAACCACGGAGGGCCCCCTGCTCATCCTTGCGGGCGCCGGTTCGGGCAAAACGCGCGTCATAA
>Ga0105246_10001530_pt1 | contig 13706 bp, 8 predicted proteins | sample KBSM64metaG_FD_99694 | JGI IMG/M metagenome (GOLD analysis project Ga0105246, IMG submission 99694) | Miscanthus rhizosphere microbial communities from Kellogg Biological Station, Michigan, USA - KBS M6-4 metaG | ecosystem: Host-associated > Plants > Roots > Rhizosphere > Soil | place: Michigan...
AGGCGCCGCCCTCACGGCCCTCACCCTGGGACTCTCAGCGTGTGCGCAGGAGGATGCCCTCGCCAAGCAGGCCAAGGCCGGCGACAACAAGAACTATGTTGCGGGGGACGGTTCAGTCACCGAGTTCGCCGCTGCGGACCGCAAGTCCGCCGTCGCAATTAATGGCACGCTGTTCACCGGCACCGCCGTAACTCCAGCCGATTTCCAGGGCAAGGTGACAGTGCTGAACTTCTGGTTCGCGGCGTGCGCGCCGTGCCGGGTGGAGGCCCCGCAGCTGGAAGCGCTGCACCAGGAGTTCAAGGACCAGGGCGTGCAGTTCTTCGGCGTCAACCTCCGGGACGAAAAGGCCACGGCGGAAGCATTCGATAAGACCTTCAACCTGACCTACCCCAGCTTCGACGACAAGAATGGCGGGGTCCTCCTCGCTGTCTCAGGCCTGGTACCTCCCGGTGCCGTTCCGACAACCCTGGTGCTGGACAAGCAGGGCCGGGTGGCCTCGCGCGTACTGGGCGAAATCGAGAAGGGCACCCTCAAGGCCCTCATTAGCGCAGCAGTGGCGGAGTAAGCAGAGTCGTGAACAGTCCCTTCGCCGAAGCCATCCTGAACGGCTCACTCCTCCTTGCCATTCCGGTGGCGCTCCTGGCCGGACTCGTGTCCTTCCTGTCGCCCTGCGTGCTGCCCCTCGTGCCCGGCTACCTGGGCTACGTCACGGGACTCAGCGGCGTGGACCTGGAGCGCCAGAGGCGTGGCCGGATGCTCGCGGGCATCGGCTTGTTTGTGCTGGGGTTCTCGGTGATTTTCGTCCTGCTTGGCGGGGCGTTCGGCCAGCTCGGGACCTTAATCACGGGTGCCCAGAACGCCTGGATCACGCAGCTGCTGGGTGTCCTGGTGATCGCCATGGGCGTCGTGTTCATGGGCGGCTTCGGCTGGCTCCAGCGTGATGCCAAGATCCATGCCAAGCCGCCGGCCGGGCTGTGGGGTGCTCCGCTGTTGGGGATCACATTCGGGCTGGGCTGGGCGCCGTGCATCGGACCCACCTATTCCGCTGTCCAGCTCCTGAGCCTGTCCGGCGGTTCGTCCGCCGCCAAGGGCGCCCTCCTGGCCTTTATCTACAGCCTCGGCCTCGGCATACCGTTCCTGCTCATTGCACTGGCAGTCCGGCGCGGCATGGGCGTGATGTCCTTCTTCCGCAAACACCGCCTGGCCATCCAGCGGACGGGCGGAGGCATCCTGATAGTGCTGGGCCTGCTGATGGCCAGCGGAGTCTGGGGCGCCTGGGTCACCGGGCTGCAGTACTGGTTCCAAACCGATGTGAAGTTGCCGATCTGATGAGCGAGCGCGTGAACGTAAAGAAGAAGCCCCCGGCCCCTGTGGCCGCAGCCAAGGCAGAAGCAGCCCTGCCAGCACTGGGGCCGGTGGGGATGCTCCGCTGGGCCTGGACCCAGCTGACCAGCATGCGCACCGCGCTGTTCCTGCTGCTACTGCTAGCAGTCGCCGCGGTTCCCGGATCGCTGTTCCCGCAGCGTCCGGCCAACCCGTCCAACGTGACGCAGTACATCCAGGACCATCCCGACTACGGCAAGCTGCTGGACACCCTGCAGTTGTACGACGTCTATTCGTCAGCCTGGTTCTCGGCCATCTACCTCCTGCTGTTCATCTCCCTGATCGGCTGCGTGGTTCCCCGGGCCATCGCCCATTACAGGGCCATGCGCTCCCAGCCGCCCAGGACCCCACAGAGGCTCTCCCGGCTCCCGGAGTACGGCACACTGGTGGTTCCTGCGGAAGCCGGCCTCCCGGCGTCGGACGCCATCCACGGCGCCGCCCGGCTGCTCAGGAAGCGCGGCTACCGCGTCGATGTAAGGGACGACGACGGCGCGCTGCCGTCTTTAGGAGCCGAGCGCGGCTTTCTGAAGGAAGTGGGGAACCTGGTGTTCCACACGTCGCTGATCGGTGTGCTCGTCTCGGTGGCCGTCGGAGGGCTGTTCGGCTACAGCGGCCAGCGCATCCTGGTGGAGGGCGACACCTTCGTGAACACGCTGGTGGGCTATGACCAGTTCACGCCGGGCACCAATTTCCAGAGCAGCCAGCTGCAGCCATACTCCATCCAGCTGGACAAGTTCGATGTCACCTTCGACCGTGAATCCAAGGGCAAATTCGGCCAGCCTATCGACTTCACGGCGGCCGTCACCACCAAGGAGACGCCTGACTCCCCGGCCCGGCAGCAAATCCTCAAGGTCAACGATCCCCTGAACCTTGGCGGCACCAGCGTCTACCTCACGGGCAACGGCTATGCGCCGATGGTCACCATCCGCGACGGCGCCGGCAACGTGGCCATGCAGGGTCCCGTGGTCGCCAAGCTCCAGGGTGACAACTACTACTCGTCCGTGGTGATCAAGGTCCCCGACGCCAAACCCGACCAGCTCGGTTTCGTCGGCTTCTTCCTTCCCACGGCGTTCGTCAACGAACAGGGCGTATCCTTCAGTGCCGATCCCGCGCTGTTCAACCCCCAGCTGACGCTGAACTCCTATTACGGGGACCTCGGCCTCAACAACGGGGCGCCGCAGAACGTCTTCGAGCTGGACGTCAGGAAGCTCACACCGTTGAATGCACGTGACCTGGCAGCCGGCGGCATCACCCTGACGCCGGGCGCCACGTATACCCTGCCTGACGGGAAGGGAAGCATCAGCTTCGACGGCGTCAAGAAGTACGTGGGCGTGGATATCCACAACAACCCGGGCCAGGTCTACGCGTTGGTCTTCGCCCTGCTGGCTGTAGCCGGCCTCATCCTGTCGCTCTACGTGAACCGGCGCAGGGTCTGGGTGCGGACCGGCACCCACGAGGACGGCCGGACCATGGTGGAATACGGCCTCCTGGCCCGCGGCGAGGATCACAGGCTTGCATCCGAATCGGCAGCAATCCGCAATCTGCTGACCGCGGAATGGCAACTCCCGGAAGAGGCGCGCCAGGATTCCGACCCGGCCGGCTCCTCGGCCACCCAGCAAACTCCCAGCCGCCAGGACGATAATGGCGCAGACTCCGTCACCACCCCAGCTGGCCCCGGCGGGCCGAAAAAGGACCAGTAATGCCTTTCCCCATCAACGAAACCATGGGCCAGTACAGCGAGCTGTTCATGTTGCTCGCCGCCGGCACCTACACCGTGGCCTTCATTGCCTTCGCCTGGGACCTGGCGAAGAGCAGCAAGGCCCTGCGCGCCGTTGACCTCAAGGCCGCAGAAGCCGCCCTGGCGCAAAAGGTGCCGGTGGTAGCTGGTGTAGGAAGCGCCGGCTCGGTTGCCGTCCTGGACCGGACCGAGTCCCACCTGGCGGGGCCGGTGGGCCGGGCCGAACGGCCCACATCATCGGCGTCGAAACAGGCCGGCCCCGCGTCGGGCGGCGGACAGACAGCCGACGGCGACATGCGCTACGCCGCTGTCCGTCGCGTTCCCGCTCGAGTGGCAGTAGCACTCGCGGTGCTGGGTGCCGCGATCCATGCCGCTGGCGTTATTACCCGGGCTATCGGGGCCGGTCGCGTGCCGTGGGGCAACATGTACGAGTTCCTCACCACGGGCGCGTTCGTTGTCATGGCCATGTTCCTGCTGGTGCTGATCCGCCGTGACCTTCGTTTCCTGGGCACGTTCGTGGTGGGCCTGGTGATCATCATGCTGGTGGCTGCCTCGGTGGCGTTCTGGACCCCCGTAGGCCACCTGGTGCCCGCCCTGCAGAGCTATTGGCTCATCATCCACGTCTCCATCGCCGTGATGTCATCCGCGCTCTTCACCCTCACTTTCGCCATGTCCGCACTGCAGCTGGTCCAGGCACACCGGCAGAAGACGGTGACGGCAGGCAGCCCGGACAAGCTGGGCTTCATGCGGCTGGTGCCTTCCGCCCTGAGCCTGGAGAACCTCTCATACCGGATCAACGCTATCGCCTTCATTGGCTGGACCTTCACGCTCATGTTCGGTGCCATCTGGGCGGAAAAGGCCTGGGGCCGCTTCTGGGGGTGGGACACCAAGGAAGTGTGGACCTTCGTCATCTGGGTGGTCTACGCAGGCTACCTGCACGCCCGGGCCACGCGCGGCTGGACCGGCACACGGGCCGCGTGGTTGTCGATCGTCGGCTACTTGTGCGTGGTCTTTAATTTCACCATCGTCAACCAGTTCTTCAACGGGCTGCACTCCTACTCAGGCCTCTAAGGAGGTCTTTCCAGTACCGCGTTGATACGCTGCAGCACCGAATAGCAAATCGGTGTACCAAATAAGGGTGTTGCCCGCGATCCGGTGATGCTACCTTGGTGGGAGTTCGCCTGTGATGCAGCTCGCAGACGACTCGCAGCGTTTCTCGAGGTACCTATGAACTACGTTCTCGCCATTGATGTCGGGACCAGTTTCACTGCGGCCGCTGTAGCCCGACTTGACCGGAACGCCCGGCCTGTTCCGGAGAGCCTACCACTGGGCCTCCGTGGAACGGCAGTCCCGTCCGTGGTGTATTACCCCCAGGAGGGACCCATCCTTGTGGGAGAAGCCGCGGAGCGACGCGGCCTCGATTCCCCCGAGCGTGTGGTGCGTGAATTCAAGCGCCGGGTGGGTGACGCAGTACCGATCTGCGTCGGCACGTTGTCACTTGCCGCCGAAGATGTTTTCGCCACGATGGCCCGCTGGGTCGCTGACCGCGCTGAAGAGCGCGAGGGAGCGGCGCCGTCGCGGATTATCATGTCCCATCCTGCCTCCTGGGGCGGGCACCGCACCGCCCTTATCCTCGAGGCCCTGGCCGCGAAGGGCCTTGCCGACGTCGATCTGATCACCGAACCGGAGGCGGCGGCACTGCACTACGCCTCCCAGGTGCGGGTGGAGGACGGGAGCACTATCGGGGTCTACGACCTTGGCGGCGGAACCTTTGACACCGCTGTCCTGAGGAAGGCAACCGCCGGCCGTTTTGAATTCCTGGGGCGGCCGGAAGGTATTGAAGGGCTGGGCGGCGCCGATTTCGACGCCGCTGTCTTCGGTCATGTCGCGGAGCACGCAGGAGCGGCCCTGGCCGGCGTGGATCATGACATGCCTGGAGCACTTGCGGCGCTGGCCCGGCTGCGGCGGGAATGCGTTGAAGCCAAGGAAGCGCTCTCTTCCGACACTGAGGCAAGCATCTCGGTGTTCCTGCCCGGAATCCAGCAGCAGGTACGGCTGGTCAGGGCTGAATTCGAGGCGATGATCGAGGGCCCTATCCGCGAGACGGTGGACGCCTTGGAAAGTTCGCTCCAGGACGTTGGGCTGACAGCCGGGGACTTGTCTGCCGTGCTGCTGATCGGCGGGTCCTCCCGCATACCACTGGTGGCGCAGCTCATTTCGCAGCAGCTGGACCGTCCCATAGCCGTTGATGCTGATCCCAAGTCGTCGATCTGCCTGGGGGCTGCCGTCTCCGCGCTGGGCGCAGAGGCGCCGGCCGCTGCCGAACTTGTTGCCGCGGCGGGGGTTCCCGTAACCGGCAACGCAAGCCCGCACGCCAGCTGGTCCCGGAAACCTGCAGGCATGCCGCGTGTCCTGTCGGACGGCAAAGCCGATGGCCCGGAGCAACACCATCCAGGGCACAGGCCGCACCGCGGCACCCATGTCCAGAAGCCCACGGTGCGGGTGACAACGGCAGCCGCAGCTGCGGCCCTCTTCACGGTGCTTACAGCCACAGCGGCCCAGAGCCCTGAGGGGCTGGGACAGCTCTCGTCTATCTTTGTGCCGCCTGCCGCGGACGCGTCGAAGGACAGCGGGGCCGCCCCGGCCCTTTCCCCTGCCGTTGGAGGCGGCGAGGATACCAGTATTGGGGCAGGCGCCCCTGCAACCGGGATCGAGGCAAGCGGACAACAGGGCACGGGCAACCTTCCCGGCGCAACCGGGATCGCGATGGCGATCCCGACGGCCGGCCTGCAATCCTGGGCAGGATCGGGACAGGCGGCAGGCTCAACACCCCAAATCGGAGTAGCAGCAGCCGGCAACGAGAACTCACAGACCGCTGACGGCTCCGCGGCGCAAACTCCCGATCAGGCCGGAACAACTGCTGATCCCGCCGGCTCGCCCACGGATTCCGACCCTGCTCCCGGCACGTCCACCCCCACCGATCCAGCTTCCGAGCCGGCGCCGGAACCTTCGGATCCGGCTCCCGCGCCTGACCCCATGTCGGAGCCCGCACCCGAGCCGACACCTGAGCCGACCCCGCAGCCGACGCCGGTACCGACCCCTGAGCCGACGCCTGAACCGGCCCCGCAGCCGACGCCCGTACCGACCCCTGAGCCGACAATTCCCGAACCGACTATCGACCCGACAGCTGAACCCTCACCCACCCCGGAACCTTCAGCCGACGTTCCCACCACCGAGACATCCACTGCAGCTGACGCAGCCCTCCCGACCGAAGCGGCGGCCTGAGGATGAACGGGAATCACATGCATCCGCCGTCGCACCATAGTGCGGAGTACATGGCGCAGCGCCTGCAGGGCGAAAACGCGGCCGTCAGGGAACTCCTGCTCGCCTTGTCCGTTGGATTTGCCCTCCCGGGCCCCCTGCCGCAGGCGCTGGAACGCAAGCTGGACGGCGACGAAGTGGAGAGCCTTGCAGCGCTGGTTGCGAAGGCAGAGTCAGCCGGCCTCCTGCAGCCGGACGGAACCGTAGTGGGTCCGGTGCAGCATTCGCTCCTGACCGTCACTCCGACCGCGCGCGTGCATGCATTGCAGCGCGAACTCGTCGGAAGGTTCGCTGCGGAACGCAGGCCGCTGGGAGACTTCGCGCGGGACCTGGCACGGAGCGGACTGGCCGATCCCCGCGTGGCGGCGGAGCTCGAAAAGACTGCTGACAAAGCACTTGAACGCGAGCCCGCGCTGGCAGTCCAAATCTATGACGAAGCATTGTTGGCCGGAGCCGATGAGATGGCAACGGCTGCCCGCCGGGCCCAGGCTGCTGCCGCTGCCGGAGATCTCGATGCTGCCGGCCGGATCGTTGACTCGCTCCTTGTCAGCGCCGATCCGCCGGACCTCGTGCGCGGAGTGGATGTTGCGGCCGCAGTGTGGGCCCACCGGGGAATGCTGGCCCGCAGCGCAGACGTGTACAGCTGGCTGGGCCGGACCAGGGTAGGCCAATCGGCACCGCTGGCTGCTGTTGCGATGATCGGCTGCGGCAACCGGTCCGGGGCGGAAGCGATATTCCCTTCCGATCCGGCGGCGGCGTCGCCCACGCTACTGGCCGTCGCCCTGACGCAGATGGGCCAGGGCATCCTCGAATCGCTTGGGACCGAGCCGCAGCATGCCCTTCCCGTCTTGATCCATGCCTCGGACATGCTCAATGCCTCAGGCTCGGCCCACGCTCTCCCGGACACTCCCGCTGCGCTGGCTGCATTGCTTGCCATGCATGGCGGGGAGCCCCGCCTCGCTGAGACCATTCTTCGTGCCGCCGTTGCTGCCGGCCAGGGCGGTCATGCCGCCAAACCCCGTCTCTTTCTGCTCCAGGCCTGGTCCGCCATGCAGCAGGACAATCCTGAGGAAGCCCGCCTGGCGATCAACGAGGCCATGAAAGTAAATCCCTGGGCTTTGGTGCCCCGGGATGAATTCCTGTGTGCGGCACTTGAAGTGGGCCTTGCCCGGCGGAGCGGCGAAGTCCACGAACTTGTCATGGCGTGGGAGCGGGCCAGGGAGGCGATGCTGCACACCTCCGTTGACCTGTACAGCCTCCTGCCATGGGGCGAGCTCATGGTCGCCGCCGCCCGGCTACGGGAAAGCAAGCGGGTGGCGCACTATCTGGAGGAGGCGTGGGCCCTGCTGGCAAAGCTTGGTGAACCGCCGCTCTGGGCCGTGCCCCTTCACTGGGCGGCAGTCCAGGCCGCATTGTTGACCGAGAGCCCGGCTGACCTGGCCCCGCACGCCGCAGCCCTGGTGCGGGCGGCAGAACGCAGCCACCTCGCCTTTGTGCTCGCGGCAGCGGGCAAAGCCTGGGTGTCCGTCCTGGCCGGACAGTTCAACGCCGCGCATGTGGAAGCGGCGGCCCGCGGGCTGAGCAAAATAGGAATGCCGTGGGAGGGTGCACGCCTGGCAGGGCATGCCGCCGCCCGCGCAGACGAGCGCAAGGACATGATGAGCCTGCTCGCCTGTGCCCGCGACCTTCATCCGCAGGGAAATTCGGCTGTAGTGACCCCGGCAGGACCGCCGGCCGGCCGCAAGCTCACCTCGCCTGACAACAACCCCGGCATGCGGTCGCAGTCTGCCGGACTCAGTGAACGCGAAAAAGATGTGGCAAGGCTAGTCCTTGAAGGCAAGACATATCGGGAAATCGGGGAAGCCATTTACATCTCCCCCCGGACCGCCGAGCACCATGTTGCCCGGATGCGCGCACGGCTCGGTGCGCAAAACCGCTCGGATCTCCTGGTCCGGTTACGGCTGGCACTAGGGGCAACGCCTGAGGATTCTGATGAATAGGGCATCCATTGCCCCTAACGGGAGGGAACCCAATCCCCTAACGGAGGCCGGCCAGCAGGGGGACGCAACCCGATGCGGGGTTTCCGGCCGGAACCTTACCTTTGATTCAGGCCGGCAAGGACGCCGGGAGATCCACACGCCGGAGTAGTGAGGTCCAGCCGATGCCAACTCTTGCAAGCCAACTCGTCCAGTTCCTGATGAGCCTGTTCAACAACCCCCATGCGGCCCAGACTTTCCTGGCCGATCCGGAGCAGGCCCTGTCGGACGCCGGACTGGCTGACGTGTGCGCGGCAGATGTTGACGCGGCAATGCCTGTTGTGCTGGACTACGCCCCCATCACCATCAGCGCCTCATCCTTTGACCGGCAGTACAACACCGGGGGAAACGGCGCTTGGACCGGCCACAACGGCGGCCATGGCTCAGGCTTCATACCTCCCCTGGCCGGGGGCGGCAGCGGGAACTATCTGAATGACCACGCCCAGACAGTGCAGCAGTTGCAGCAGGTAGTTAACAACTACTCCTACAGCTCAACTGTGGATGACCGGGACACCGTCAGCGACCAGTCAGTCAATCAGAACATCTGGGCAGACGGCGACGTGAGCCAGTTCTTTGACAACCACGCCACCATCGCCCAGGGCGACCATGCCATGGCCGCGGGCGACAACATCGACTTCGACGATTCTTTCAACGTCAGGGACTCCGGCAGCACAGACAATTCAGTGGACAACTCGACAGACTACTCAGTGACGGCGGGCCGCGACGCCAATATCGGTACGACGGATGTGGATGTCGACTTTGGGGACGCCTTCAACACTGACAGCTCGATCGACGATTCCTTCAATACCGATTTCGATCTGGACGTCGCCGACTCGTTCAACGACAGTTCCGATAACTCCGCAGACAACTCCCACAACTCCGTCGACATGTATGCAGACCTGGAGGATGTCGGCAATACGGACAACTCAGTTAGCAGCACGGTTGACAATTCCGCGGAGTTGGAGAACGTTGGCAACACGGATAACTCCGTTGCTGTTGATATGGAGTTCGAGGACTTCGACACCACGTACACGGACGAGTCCGTCACGGTCGGCCGCATGGAGGACAACGTCGTAGCGGCGGTTGACGATATCGCAGCAGCGGACAACGAAGGGGAGTTCTAAAGCAGTCCCATGACAGCCAAGTGACCCGGTGACGATGACCGGCAGGTGGCCAAGCGCCCTGCCGGCAGATGCATGATCCATACCTGCGAGCCCAAGGAAGACAATGTCGGATGAACTGGTGAAGCTGGTGGAGCAAGGCATAGCGCTGGTGGGGACTGGGGACCGGGCCGATCTTCGCCGGCGTCTGGACCAGACACTTAGCCGGCTGCGGGATCCGAGCATCCGCGTGATTGTGGTGGGGGAATTCAAGCAGGGCAAGAGCAAGCTCATCAATGCCCTCGTCAACGCGCCCGTCTGTCCTGTCGACGACGACATAGCCACTTCCGTACCCACCATCGTCAGGCACGGTGAACCGGCGTCGGCTGCTGTCCTGATCCCGCGGCGGGACAACGAACCCGGCGACGACGGCGTGGAACGCCAGTCCATCAACATCCCCGATCTGGCTTCCTACGTTTCGGAACGGGGGAACCCGGGAAACGCCAGGCAACTGGTGGCAGCTGAAGTGTTCCTTCCCCGCAAGGTGCTGGCCGGAGGCCTGACGCTGATCGATTCCCCGGGCGTTGGCGGACTGGGTTCGTCGCACACCCTGACCACACTGACGGCTTTGCCTTCGGCGGACGCACTGCTCCTGGTGTCCGACGCGTCCCAGGAGTACACCGAGCCGGAACTCCGGTTCCTTCGCCAGGCCATGAGGATCACCCCCAATGCCGTGGGAGTCCTGTCCAAGACCGATCTGTACCCGGACTGGCGCCGCGTCGCCGAAGCGGACAGGGCCCACCTGGCGACAGTGGCTCCGGACATCCCGCTGATTCCGGTTTCGTCCGATCTCCGTCTGGAAGCAATCCGTCTCCAGGACGGTGAACTGAACGCGGAATCCGGCTTCCCTGCCTTGATGACCCACCTCCGTGTCGAAATTGTGGGAAAGGCGGAGAGGATCCAGCGGCGCTCCGTGAGCCAGGACGTTCTTTCGGTCACCGAGCACCTTCGAATGTCCCTGCAGTCGGAGCTCGCTGCCCTTGAGGACCCCGAAGGCACCCCGCTGATGATCGAGGGGCTTGAAGCCGCCAAGGCACAGGCCGATGAGCTCCGGAAGCGCTCGGCCCGCTGGCAGATCACGTTGAACGACGGCATCAGCGACCTCATTGCTGATATGGATTATGATCTGCGTGACCGTCTGCGCAGCATTCAGCGGGAGGCGGAGGCGGCCATCGACCTGGGCGACCCGAGCCCTACCTGGCCGCAGTTCTCACAGTGGCTGGAAGAGTGCGTGGCCGCAGCGATATCGGACACCTTTGTGTGGACCAGCGAACGGGCGCAATGGCTCGCGGCGCAGGTGGCTGAGCACTTTTCGGAGGACGAGGTGGCCTTGCCCGTGCTCCATGTTGCGGACGCGGGAGACGCTCTGGATCCCGTCGACGACATGCCGGGGTTGGACTCAGGACGCATCAATCCGGTCCAAAAGCTCCTGATCGGTATGCGGGGATCTTACGGCGGAGTGCTGATGTTCGGCCTGCTGACGGGCATTTTCGGAATGGCGCTGATCAATCCGGTATCTGTCGGAGCGGGCCTGCTGCTGGGGCGCAAGGCGTACCGGGAGGATAAGGAGGCGCGCCTCAAGCGCCGGCAGGCCGAGGCCAAGGCCCTTGTACGGCGGCAGGTTGACGACGTCGTCTTCCAGGCCGGGAAGCAGCTTAAGGACAGGCTCCGACTGGTCCAGCGCTCCACCCGGGACCATTTCACAGAGATTGCCGAGGAGCACCACAGGTCCCTGGCAGACTCAGTGGCGGCAGCCCAAAAGGCCGCCGCCGCGTACACCCTCGAAAAAGACATGCGCATCCGGGAGATCAGGGCGGAGCTGAAGAAGGTCGATGCCCTGAACCGTGCCGCCCGGCAGCTTGCCGAGGGACCAGCCCGGGGAGGGCCGGCGGGAAAACACCCGGCGGACCCGGCGGAAGCACCTGAAACGGCGGCGGCGGGATGAGGGACTCACCCGCCACGGGTGCGGCGGCCCTGGTCCAGGAAGCCCTTGCCGTATACTCCAACGACGCAGCCGCGACGCAGGTTCTGGAGGGCTATGCCCGCAGGCTGGCTGAGCCGCTGCGCATCGCGGTGGCCGGGATGGTCAAGGCGGGCAAGTCCACGCTCCTGAATGCCATCATCGGCGAGGAAATCGCCCCGACGGACACCAGTGAATGCACACGCATCGTGACGTGGTACCAGTACGGGCACACTCCACGGATCACCCTGTACCCCTTGGCGGGGGAGCCGCGTGCGCTTCCGCTCCACCGAGTGGACGGGCGCCTGGTGTTCGGGCTGGGCGGCGTGCGGGCGGAGGACGTGGACCGGCTCGTGGTGGACTGGCCATCGCCAAGCCTGCGCGAAGCCACCCTCATTGACACCCCGGGGATTGCCTCGCTGTCCGAGGATGTGTCAGCCAGGTCCGCCAGCTTCCTGGCCCCTGGCGATGCACCGTCGCAGGCAGATGCCATCATCTACCTGATGCGGCATATGCATGCTTCGGACCTGCGGTTCCTGGAATCCTTCAGGGACACGGGGGCGGGACGGTCGGGGACAGTGAATGCGGTGGCGGTGCTGTCACGGGCAGATGAGATCGGTGCGGGCCGGATCGATTCCCTTCTGTCCGCGGGGGACGTCGCCGAGAGGTACCGCCGGGACCACAGCTTGCGAAAGCTGGCATTGGGGGTGGTCCCGGTGGCCGGGCTGTTGGCCCAGAGTGCGCGCAGTATGCGCCAGTCTGACTTTGCGGCGCTGTCTGTCCTGGCTGAACTGGACAGGCCCGGGCGGGAACGGATGCTGCTCTCCGCGGACAGGTTCGTGCGGGCAAGCCAACCTCAGGCGCTCACCCGGGAGGCCCGTGCCTCCCTCTTGCGGCGCTTCGGGCTCTTCGGAATCCGCCTGGCTGTTGTGCTCATCAGGGGCGGGATTACAGAGCCCACCGCCCTGGCCCATGATCTCGCCCGGCGCAGCGGCCTGGATGAGCTGCTGGATCTGGTGGGCCGCCAGTTCCTGTCCCGGTCCGATGCACTCAGGGCCCGCACTGTGCTGGTGGGCGTGGAAGCGCTGCTCCGCTCCGGACCACGCCCCGGTTCAGCACAGCTGACGGCATCCTTGGAACGACTTCAGGCCAATGCCCACGAATTCCGCGAATTGCGGCTGCTGGCCACGTTGCGCACTACCGGCGTGTCGCTCAATGATGCACTCGCAGAAGAAGCTGAGAGGCTGATTGGCGGGTGGGGCCTCAGTGCGCAGCTCCGGCTGGGTCTGGGGCAGGACGCATCCCCGGACCAGGTCAGTGCCGAGGCCAGGCGATACCTGGACCGCTGGCGGGTGGTGGCCGAACATCCGCTGACCGACCGACCCGGTGCAGAGGTATGCCGGGTAGTGATGCGCAGCTGCGAAGGCATTCTCTCCGAACAATCCGCGCTGCAGGTGAACCGCTAGGCGGCCTGTCCGCATATGACGCGGCCAGGATATAACGTGGCCAGGGTCCTACTTCAGTCCGTCGGTATCGTGGCTGTCCGCTTCGCCGCCATGATCTCCGGCAGCTTCGCCGGCCCCCGAACCCGGGCCCTTTCCGCCGGCGCCCCTGGTCCCCGAGCCCGACGCGTCTGAACTGCCTGGCCTTGAACTGCCGGGACCGGAACTGCTTGAGCTTGAACTGCCGGGGCCGGAAACCCCCGTGCCGGCGCTGCCGGCTCCGGAACCCGCGGAGCCGGTGCCCTCGGCCGACTTCGCGGCTTGGGCTTCGAGCTCGTCCTTCAGCTTCTTGAGCCGCGCGGCTTCGGCCTGGTTTCGCCTGCGCAGTTCCAGGTTGCGGAGAAAGTCCGGATCGTCATCCGGGGCCGTCGGATGGCTGTAGCTCTGACGGACCGGCTCGGTGCCGCGGGGGCGGCCGATGAGGAGCCACAGGATTGCGCCCAAAACGGGCAGGATGATCATCACGATGATCCATGCGGGCTTGGAGATGCCCCTGGTCTGGCGTCCGTCAGTGCGGATCACGTCCACCAGTCCATACACGAAAATGGCGAGTACTGCGACGGCGAGAGCCACACGGAAGAGCATGGCATTAAGTCTATCGTCCGC
>Ga0105246_10001535_pt1 | contig 13698 bp, 9 predicted proteins | sample KBSM64metaG_FD_99694 | JGI IMG/M metagenome (GOLD analysis project Ga0105246, IMG submission 99694) | Miscanthus rhizosphere microbial communities from Kellogg Biological Station, Michigan, USA - KBS M6-4 metaG | ecosystem: Host-associated > Plants > Roots > Rhizosphere > Soil | place: Michigan...
AGCGACTTCCCGCCCATCGACAACTCATGATGCGTGACTGAGTTCTTCTCCGGCGGTACCGGCGCTTCCTTTGCGTCCTTCTGCTCTTCTCCGGTGGGATGCGATTGCTGAGCCTGTGCCGTCTGCTGCGCAGGCGGGTGTTCCTGCGCGGCCACCGGCATGCCACAAGTTGAACTAAGTCCAAGGATCACCGTGTGGACAGCCAATCGTTTTACGACATCCATGCGCAATGCCTCCCAAGATGACTGCATCTTAATCTACGCATGGCTTCCAGCCTCCCTCATCCCGCATCAAAGCTACCGTGCGCTTCCTCTCTGCTTTGCGCAAACACTTCAGATACCCCGACCCGCTCGGCGAATAGGCAGCTCCATGAGTCACTCCGCAAGTTCCAGACGATTTCCAATCTACCTTCCTGCGTCTCTCCTTTTCGTTGCGGTCATGATCAGCTCCTGTGGAGGAAGTGTATCTATATCCTCGAACCCTCCTTCCTCGCCAACCCCGACTCCGACGCCAACACCTACCGGCATGCCAACGAGCCAGCATGTGGTGCTGGTGATGGAAGAAAACCAGAGCTACCTGACCGTTGCCGGAAACATGAACGCGTGGCCGCATCTCAATGCTCTGATCAAAACCGGCGCGCTGGCCAACAACTACTTCGCGGATGCGCACCCTTCCATCCCGAATTACTTTATGCTCACAACCGGACAAACCCTGACGTTCGATGACAGTTCAACGAAGGTCTGGGACGTGGATAACATTGCCCGTCGCATGCTCTCGGCGAAGATGAGTTTCAAGGTCTACGCGGAAGGGATCAAGCAGGGATATGTCGGCGGAAACACCGGGTTATACGTGATCCGCCATAACCCGTTCGCGATGTTGTCCGACGTGGCTTCCAACACCCAGATCGCCAATCAGGTCATCCAGCCTTTCTCTCAGTTCACCACTGACGCCGCAAACAAGACGCTGCCAGCCTTCTCCTTCGTTGTGCCGGACGTCAACGACGACGCCCACAGCAGCACTCCGCAGGCCGCTGACAATTGGCTTCAGTCGAACGTCATTGGGCCCCTCGCCGCCAATCCCGCATTTCAGCCCGGGGGCGATGGCCTGCTCATCGTACTCTTCGATGAATCAGTAAATTTCGACATTGTCAACGGCGGCGGCCGGGTTGCCTGTGTCTTCTGGGGGCCCATCGTCAAAGCCGGATATACCCAGAGCACGAAGAATGCCTATCAGCACCAGAACATGCTGCGCACCGTGATGGAAGTGCTTAGCCTATCCAGCCCTCCTGGGGCCGCAGCATCTGCTGCCGACATGAGCGAGTTCTTCAACCTCAAATGAGGTACGCGCACTCCGGCATAGGGAACGACTGGAACAGCGCGGCTTCCTGGCCCTTGCTCCTCCAGCTCCTGTTTCTTCCGCCCCCTGTTCCCTGTCTTCCGGCCATCCCGGCCGGTCGTCAACTCATCCCAAACCTCTGCAGACCAGCACCCGTCAGATGTAGCATTCGGTTGGTTAGATACCGCTCGATGGAGTCTCTGTGAAACACGCTTTTGGTCTTCTCGTCGCGCCAACTCTCGTGAGCACAATCTTTCTTCTTACACTTCCATCACATTCTGAGGATCTCCCTCAGCACGGCCCTGCCATCGCCCCCTCCTATATGGCGAACTCCGTACGACCCGGTGATGAGTTCTACCTTTACGCCAACGGCACGTGGGAAAAGAACACCCAGATGCGACCGGACCGCGCGTTCGAGAGCCCTGCCTCTGATATCTATGACCAGCACGAGCAGAAGCTGCAGGACCTGATTCTGGAAGCGGCCAAGGCGCAGGATGCCGTTTCCCGCCGCATCGCCGATCTGTACCACTCCTACATGGACGAAGCCGCTATCGAAGCCGCTGGAATGAAGCCTCTACGGCCGCACCTTCAGGCCATTGCCGCGATCAACGACAAGCACCAGTTGGCTCGTGCCATGGGCGAGACTCTTCGCGCCGATGTCGACGCGCTCAACAATACCAACTATCACACCGACAACCTGTTCGGTCTGTGGGTAGCGCCAGGCTTCGACGACTCCGAACATTACCACGCCTATCTGATGCAAGGTGGCATCGTCCTTCCCGATCGCGAATACTACCTCTCCGACAGCGATTCGATGCGAGAGATCCGCACCACTTACGAACAGCATGTCTCAAGCATCCTCAAGCTAGCGGGCTTCGACGATCCTGATAAACGCGCTGCGCGTATCGTCGCGCTTGAGCGCGCCATCGCACAGACGCACTGGTCCCTCGCCGACGACAACGACGTCCACAAGGCCAATAACATCTGGAAGCCTGCCGACTTCGCATCCAAGGCTCCCGGCCTCGACTGGACGGAGTACTTCCGGGCAGCCGGTCTCGACAAGCAAGCCGGCTTCTACGTCTGGCAGCCCACCGCCTTCACAGGCGAATCGGCGCTCGTCGCCTCCACTCCTCTGGAAGACTGGAAGGACTGGCTCGCGTTCCACACTGTCGAGCACTACGCCTCTATTCTCCCCAAGGCATTCGCTGACGAAGAGTTCTCCTTCTGGGGCAAGACGCTCAACGGCGTTTCTGTCGAGCAGCCTCGTTGGCGTCGCGGCGTTGCAGTCGTGGACGGGCATCTGCCGAGCGAGTTGGGTCGGCTCTACGTCCAGCGCCACTTTCCGCCTGAGGTAAAAACCCAGGTGCAGGCGATGGTCACAAATCTGATCGCCGTCTATCGCCAGCGACTCCAGGGCATCAAGTGGATGGCTCCGGCAACCAAGGCGCAGGCGATTGCCAAGCTCGATTCTCTCTATGTCGGCATCGGATATCCCGATCGCTGGGAAGAGGAGAGCTTCGAAGTCAAGCCGGATGACATCGTCGGCAATCTATGGCGCAGCCGGGAGGCGAAGTACAAGCGCGAACGCGCACTCATCGGCACCGCGGTCGATCGCAAACGGTGGTGCATGTCTCCGCAGACCATCAACGCGGTGAACCTGCCGTTGCAGAACTCGCTTAACTTTCCCGCTGCTATTCTTCAGGCTCCATCCTTCGACGCACATGCACCCGCCGCTGCGAACTATGGCGCCATCGGCGCAGTAATCGGCCACGAAATCAGCCACACGTTCGACAGCGAGGGCAGCGCATTCGATTCCAAAGGACGCCTGCGCAACTGGTGGACGAAGGACGACTTCGCGCACTTCAATGCAGTCGCTGCCCGGCTCGTTGCGCAATACGACTCCTACAAGCCTTTTCCCGATCTCGCGCTCAATGGCAAGCAGACATTGGCTGAAAACATCGCCGACGATGCCGGACTCGCCGCGGCCTACGACGCTTACAAAGCCTCGCTCAAAGGGCTGACCGCTCCTGAGCAGGATGGTTTCAATGGTGATCAGCAGTTTTACATCGCATTTGCGCAATCATGGGCGGCGAAGCTACGCGATTCAGCGTTACGAAACGAAGTGATGACCGACACGCACTCGCCCGATCACTGGCGAGTCTTCGAAGTCCGAAATCAGGATCCGTGGTACAAGGCCTTCGATGTGAAGCCGGATGAGAAGCTTTATCTGGCTCCCAATGAGCGAGTACAGATCTGGTGAGAAAGGCAGCTCCTGGCTTCTAGCCTGCAGCAAAGATGACCAAAGCAGATCACCATGAGAGGAATGTCTCGATTGGAACTGATCATTGACCCCTGATCCCTGATCCCTGTCGTTTCTTCCACATCAGGTACAGCCCCCATGCGGCCACGGTGCAACCATCGCGGATGCGTCCGTCCAGCATCATCTGCTCGAACTCTTCCACAGGCTTCGTGTGGATGACGATGTCATGCTCTTCTTCGTCAGGATCGCTCTCCTGCAGCGTCAATCCAGTCGCCAAAAACACATGCTGCTTCTGCCGGCAAAATCCATACGCAATCCACAGAAACCCCAGATAGACCATCTCGGCAGCATGCAGGCCAGTCTCCTCTTTCAACTCTCCGCGCGCCAGCTTCTCGGGATCCTCGATCTCCATCTCCCAACCACCCTGGGGCAACTCCATCGCACGTTCCTGAATCGTGTAGCGAAACTGCTCCACGAGCCACACATTTCCGTCCTGGATGGGGAGAATAACCGCGCAGTCGTCTTTGTCGACGACGCTGTAGATTCCTCCCTTCCCGTTTGATCGCAGGATCTTGTCTTCGCGCAATCGAAGCCACTGGTTGCGATAGACCTCGCGCGTCTCAAGCGTGGTGATGGATTCGACCTGCTCACTGCCCCCCTGCTTCAACGTGCCTCCTCGAATCCTGATCATCTTCGCCCGCGATCGCATCGTCTCGCAAACGATACTTCCGCAACCGCCCAACCAGCGACGCAGGCCCGCTCACCTTCAACCGCACAAGATTTCCCTCATACTTTCGCTCATGAATCACCATGCCCGACTCGATGGCAGCCAGCGCCGCGCCATCGCTCTGCGGTACCCGCATCTCCGTCTCAATCACCGGGTCGGAATAGAGCGCCTTGTCGATTGCTTCAAGCAAAGCATCCATACCCTCGCCCGTTTGGGCGGAAACCAGCACCTCGGGATGACGATGCTGTTCGCGTTCTGCAAGGCCCTCGCGCTCGTGCGCATCGAGAAGATCGGCCTTGTTGAGAACCTCGATCTGCGGCTTGCTCAGTGCTTCCAGCTCGTCCAGAACCTTTTCCACCTGCGCCTTCTGCTCCTCGCCGTAGGTAGACGAAGCATCGCGAACATGCAGCAGAATTTCCGCCTGCTCCACCTCTTCCAGTGTGGCGCGGAAGCTCGTGACCAGCGTATGCGGCAGGTTGCGTATAAATCCCACGGTATCGCTCAAAAGCACACGACGGCGGCTCGGCAACTCAATCGCTCGTAATTTCGGATCGAGCGTCGCAAACATGCGTGACGACTGCAGCACATGCGCGCCTGTGAGCCGGTTGAACAAGGTGCTCTTGCCTGCGTTCGTGTACCCCACCAGTGCAACAGTAGGTACGGGAACCGCCTCGCGCCGCTGCCGTTGCTGCCTGCGCACGCGCCTCACTGCCTCGAGGTCCGTCTTGAGCTGATCGATCCGTCGCTGAATCTTTCGCCGGTCGGTTTCGAGCTGCGTTTCGCCGGGACCTCTCGTTCCGATACCGCCGCCAAGCTGCGACATGGCTTTGCCTCGCCCAGCAAGTCTAGGCAGCATGTACTCGAGCTGCGCCAGCTCCACCTGTAGCTGGCCTTCGCGCGTCCGCGCATGTTTCGCGAAAATGTCGAGGATCAACTGAGTTCTATCCAGCACGCGACAAGGCAAAGCCGCTTCAAGGTTGCGCAATTGGGTTGGGCTCAGATCGTGGTCGAAGAGCACCAGGTCGGCATTGGTTGACGCCGCAATACCCGCGATCTCCTCCACCTTGCCCTGTCCGATCAGAGTGGCCGGATCTGGCCGCGCGCGCCGCTGCATCAGTTCGGCGGCAATTTCCCCGCCCGCGCTGCGCACAAGCTCACGAAACTCCGCAAGCGACTCCTCGGCGTCGAGTCCCGGTGAGTCCACTGCAGACACACGGGCGCTGTTCCGGCGATCGCCTTCTTCGCTGGCCAGACTCTCAATTGCATCTTCACTGGGGCGCGCCGCGGCTCTGCGCGCACGGTCGAGAGTGGGCCGATTCCGTCGTCCGCCCGCCGTCAGGTCCACTGCGACCAGAACGGCGCGCTCCGCCGATCCCTCCCAACGGCCTGCATCAGCCATCGAGCGGTTCCGGCTTTGGCTCCCGGTGCCGCCTTCAACTGCCAAGTACGGCGCTCCCTGTCTTATCGCTGCTCGGCGTTCGCTGCCGGCGGTGCGGGCGCCGGAACGGCGGCGGGTCCCATGCCGGTCAACGCAGGGCGATGCTCCGAGTGCATCACACTCCGATTGCTCACCACGGTCGAAATAGCGTGTTTGAAAATCAACTGCTCCTGACTGTTGTTCTCCAAAAGAACGGAGTACTTGTCGAAGGAGCGGATCTTTCCGGTTAGCTTCACGCCGCTGACCAGATAAATCGTGATGGGAGTCTTGTCTTTGCGAACTGTATTCAGGAAAGTGTCCTGAATGTTCTGTGCCGGCTTGTTATCCATATGCCGATCTCCTGCTTCTTTACTTAGATTTGTTGGATGCAAACGCGCTGCGCCCTTGTGATAAGACAAATCGGCGGGGACGGCATCGGAAGCCCCGGAGCCGCCATTTCCCGCAATGTGACCACAATATAGCGGTTCCCTGACCTTTTCAACCTCTCCGCTCCGAAACTCTCCTGAACCCAAGTGCCGCTCGTCACAATCCGGCACGCCTTGCCGGCGAATCGCGACCGAACCTGCTGTTACCATGATCTGTGCCAGACCACCCGGATTCAGCAGCCTCCCAGAACAAGACGGCAGCCGCCGTCCCCATGCTCGACCTGAAACGGCAATATGAGCCGCTTCACGCGGAACTCATGGTCGCCCTCGAGCATGTCCTACAGACGCAGCAATTCATTCTTGGGGAGCAGGTTGCGTCATTCGAGCGCGCCGCCGCCTTCCAGCTCGGCGTAAACCACGCAATCGGTTGCTCTTCGGGTACGGACGCGCTCTGGCTTGCCCTCGTCGCTTCCCAGATTGGCCCCGGCGATGCCGTCCTCACCACCCCCTTCAGCTTCTTCGCCTCCGTAAGTGCAATCCTCCGGGCTGGGGCGCAACCGGTCCTGGCTGATATCGACCCGGTCACTTTCAATCTCGATCCCGACGCAGTCAGATGCGCCCTCGACACCCCAGCAGCTGCGAATACCAAGGCCATCCTGCCCGTCCACCTCTATGGACAGTGCGCTGACTGGGACGCCTTCTCGAAAATCGGCGGCGAGTACGGTCTCAAACTCATCGAAGACGCCGCCCAGGCCTGGGGAGCCAACTGGAACGGCAAAGCGGCCGGCGGGCTCGGTGACGCCGCCGCGTTCAGCTTCTACCCAACCAAGAACCTCAGCGCGGCTGGCGATGCCGGCATGGTCACCACCAATGATGACGAAATCGCAGAGCGAGCCCGCATGTTGCGCCAGCACGGAATGCGCCGCCGTTACTATCACGACGAAGTCGGATGGAACACGCGCTTGGACGGCTTCCAGGGTGCGGTTCTCGAAATCAAACTCAAATACATCGTGGGCTGGAACGACGCCCGCCGGGCAATCGCGGAGAGATACCACTCCCTCTTCCGCAAAGCCGGCGTGGTCGATCCGGGGCCCTACCCCGGCAAAGGCATTGTCCTGCCGGTTGAAGTCTCCGGCGCACATCACGTCTGGCACCAATACGTCATTCGCTGCACCCGCCGCGACGTTCTCCGCGACTTCCTCTCAGCGCGCAAGATCGGATCCGAGATCTACTACCCCGTCCCGCTCCATATGCAGGAAGCTCTCAAAAGCCTTGGCTACGCGGAAGGAGATTTTCCGGAATCGGAGCGCGCCGCCCGCGAAGTGCTGGCACTGCCCATCTTCCCCGAACTCCGCGAAGACGAGCAGCAAACGGTCGTGAATGCAATCGCCGACTTCCTCGGCTAAGCTGATCCCCGATCCCTGTTCCCTGTTCCCTGTTCCCTGCATCTACATGCCTTAGAATTCCCCATAGCATGAAGTGCCCCTACTGCGGATTTCCTCAGGATCGCGTCGTTGATTCGCGCGAAAGCAAAGAAGCTGACTCCATTCGCCGCCGCCGCGAATGCGAGAAGTGCAATCGCCGCTTCACCACATACGAGCGCATTGATGAAATCCCCTACATGGTCGTGAAAAAGGATGGCCGGCGCGAACGCTTCGATCGCCAGAAAATCCTCAGCGGTCTGCTCCGCGCCTGCGAGAAACGCCCCGTCTCTTCCACGCAACTCGAAGAGGTCGTCGACGCCACAGAGGGCTTTCTTATGGATGCGCCCGAACGGGAACGCACCACGTCCGAGATCGGCGAGCTCATCATGAAGTACCTCAAGGGACTCGACACGGTCGCCTACATTCGTTTCGCCTCTGTCTATCGCGACTTCAAAGACGTCCGCGAATTCAAGGAAGAACTCGAAGACTTGCTCGAGAGCCACCGCACCGGCAAACCCAAGAAGTAAAGCTGATCAGAACGTGAAGTTCAAAGCCGTCGTAGTGCCTGCGGAAATCGAGACTGAGGATGTCTTCGCATCTCCCGATACCGTAACCGAAACTGCGTAGTTGCCGATCGGAATGTAGCCCGCGTTGTAATTGCCGGATGCGTCCGTCACGACGGAGTTGGTCGTGTTGAAAACTCCGCCTGTGAACGTGACCCTTACCCCTGCGATGCCCAGACCACCGGATGTGCTGACCTTGCCTTTGAGCACTCCCGCCGTCGACAGTTGGAAGTTGTGCACGAGCTGTGATCCGGCGGTCACGGTGACTGCCGCGCTTGCGGGCAGTCGTCCGGTACTGCTGGCAGTCAGCGTGTAGGGCCCGGCAGCTATCGAATTGAATGCATAATTGCCATTGCTGTCGGTCGTTGTTGTCACGGATCCGGTGGAGACCGTCGCGCCTGCAAGCGCGTGACCATCCGATGCACTCGTGACTCTGCCGCTGATCGACGTCGCTCCAGTGGAGAGCGAGACGTTCAGCGTTGCGGTCTGTCCGGTGTTGATCGTTGTGCTTGTCGAACCTGAACCGTATCCCGATGCCGTCACCGTTACCGCGTAGGTTCCGACCGGCACCCATCCGAAGGTATAGCTGCCGCTGCTGTTCGTCGTGGCTGAGAAGGACAATGAGAGAGCGCCTCCAGAAATGCTGACCGTTGCCCCCGAAACGCCAGCCCCGCCCGTGTTGCTCACCTTGCCCTGCAACACGCCGGCCGTCGATAGCGCAATATTCTGGCTGGTTGTGCTACCCGTTGTTACGGTGACGATGTAGCTTCGCGCAGGGTATCCGGAGGCGGACGCCGTCAGTGTGTACGTTCCCTGTGACACATTGTTGAAGCTGTAGTGTCCGGTACCGTCGGAGGTGGTGGTAGCCCCGCCAAGACTCACTTTGGCGCCGACCAGCGCAGATCCGGTTTTCACATTCGTGACCATTCCAGAGACGCCAGTCGATGCACTCCCCACGGTCACCGATGAAGAAGCCGTGGAGGTCACTCCGGTATTGTCGGTCACGGTAGCTGTGACCTGATACTTGCCTCCAGACGCATAGGTGTGAAGTGCTGTCGGACCTGATGCAATCACCCCATCCCCGAAGTTGATCTTCGACGCGGAGATCCAGCCATCCGCATCCGTTGAAGTCGCAGTGCAGGCCATCACCTGGTTCCCTCCGCCAAATGGCTCAACCGCAAGCACTGCATTCGGCGGAGCATCGCCGGCTCCCACGGTGAAAGTCACGTCAGAAGAGATGGAGTTGGCAGCCGCAGTCGTATCGTGTGCCACAACCCTGAGCGTGTGCGTACCGGCGGCTATCTGCAGGTTCGTATCGATTGCGGAACCTGTCGTGATGTAAGCGTTCGTTGCCGCATTATCGAGGAAAACTTCCATGTAGCCGACGCCGCCTGGAATCAAGCCTGTCGCGACTACATGCACTGGTGATTGAACACTTGCGCCGGAAGTCGGAGAGGTGATCGTGACGCCCGGTCCCGCTGCAACAGTGACGGTCTGCTGCGTGGTTGAGAAAACTCCGGCGTTATCAAAGACCGTGAGCGTGACCGTATATGAACCGCGAGCCTGGTAGGTGTGCGACGCGCCAAATCCCGCGCCTCCTGAGACCACCTTGCCATCGCCGAAATCAATCTTCACCGAGTTGACGCTTCCATCCGGATCACTGGAATTAGCGCTGGAGGCGCTCACCGTGAGTGGCGCGGCGCCCGAAGAAGGACTGAGTGAAAGTAACGCCACGGGCGGCTGATCGCCCGGATTGAAAGCCACGGCAGGCGACATGTGATTCACAATCGAAGCCCTGCCCACTGCTTTCACGTAGAGCACATAAGTACCGGCTGCGAGATCATACTGCGACAAGCTGAGCGAATGCGTTCCCGCGGCAACATCGGCCAGATTCATGAGATTCTGGCCGTCCGTGGAAATGAACACGGTGTAGTGGTCGATCGTCTTTTCGCTTGCTTTCGATCCGATACTCCAGGTCAATGTAGACCCGGCCACTGTCGGCGCAAGAGCCACGCAGTTGTCAATTCCAGTCTCTATCTCGGTACCTTCCTCGTAGTCATTCCAGGTGACTACCTGGATCGCGTCCAGTTGATTGGAACTGGAGTAGTACTTGCCGGCTTCGGCAAATGTATCGAGCCAGGTCAACCCGCATTGCTGATTGATAATTCGATTCGCGCTCCACGCGGCGAGGGTGTCATTGAAGCCTTTGTAGATGGATCCGACCGCAACCTTGGAAGATGATTGCGCCGCATTGTAGAAGCCATCGAGATAACTGAGCATCTCGTCATTCGGATTGGTGGCACTTGTCTGCAGCCAGGAAAAGCCGCCGTCGGTTGTGGGATCGGCGAAGGCAGCCTTGTTGCGCATCATGAAGATCGGGTTTCCGGCAATGCTGGCGCGGACCCTGCTCCAATCGACGTAATAAGACTCGACGCCGAAGAAGTGCATGACCGGCCGCCCACCGATTCTCGTATAGGCAGGCGATCCGTAGAATGTGCTGGCGACGTAGTTGAGCTCATTGATCAGCTCCGTCGTCACATCGCAACCGTTCTGTTGCGCATAGGCCTGCACCGCGCCACCTTCAAGGCGCAACGAGAACTCGAAGTTGCCGGCAGACTGTGCGGCCTGCATGAAGTTCAGCGCCATTGCGGCGTTGTACGAGCTTTGTCCATACCACGGGATGATGGCGCCTTGGATGCCACGGCTACGCAAGTCGCTGATTTGTGAGTTTATCTGTGCGGGATCAGAAGACGTGTACCCAATTGATATGTGGCTGGGACTACCAAACCACGGCATGACCGATGCATAGATCTTCGTTGTCGAGCCAGGATAGAGCAAACTGCGAAGCGACGCCTTGCTGACATTGCCGGGAGCGGCGTTCCCATCGGTCTGCGCATGAAACGTCGAGCTTGCGCTCGTGTTGTTGGAAGTCTCCGTGCTCAGGGTCGTGCTGGGGTTGATTGAAAGCTGCGCAGACGCGCTAAGCGACAGCAGAATAAGAACGCAGAATACGTATACACTGCGCAGCAGAACTTTGCAGAGCATAGGGGCCCACCAGCACTCGGCGCTCCAGCGGAGAAATCGAGATTCCTTAGAGAATTTGAAGTTGGCGCTATGATACCCCGGATTTGCTTTCGTGCAACTGCTTTCATGGAATTTCAACGGCCCGTAAGTTTGAAGTCTCCATGCCGAGAACGGGCGGAACACACCCCTCATTCCGCGACCACAAGATAAGCTAAAAGCTAAGAGCCAGGAGCTAACAGCTACTCATGCCTGAATCGAAAACGCATAAAGTCACTCTCATCCCAGGCGACGGGATCGGTCCCGAAGTCACGCAGGCCGTGATTCGCATCCTCGAAGCCACAGGCATCAAGTGGGAGTGGGAACGTTTCGCAGCCGGAGCGGAAGCGTTCGAGATCTTCGGCGAATACATCCCCGCCGACCTCAGCGACTCCATCGCCCGCAACAAGGTCGCGCTCAAAGGCCCCGTCACGACACCCATCGGCGGTGGCTTCAAGAGCATCAATGTCACTCTACGCAAGCAGTTCGATCTCTTTGCCAACTTCCGTCCCATCAGGAATCTTCCTGGCCTGGAAACGAAGTGGCCCGGCGTGGACCTGATCATCGTCCGCGAAAATACCGAGGGCGAGTACGTCGGCCTCGAGCACGAAGTGGTTCCCGGCGTCGTGGAGAGCATCAAGGTCATCACCGAAAAGGGCTCAACCCGCATCGCAAAGTTCGCGTTCGATTATGCGCGCAAGCACGGCCGCAAGAAGATCCATTCCATCCACAAGGCCAACATCATGAAGCTTTCAGATGGCCTCTTCCTGCGCTGCGCCCGCAAGGTGTCTGAAGGTTTTCCGGAGATTTTCTACGGCGAGCACATCATCGACAACACCTGCATGCAACTCGTGATGAATCCCTACCAGTACGACACGCTTCTGCTCGAAAACCTCTACGGCGATATCGTCAGCGATCTCTGTGCGGCCTTCGTCGGCGGACTCGGCCTCGTGCCAGGCGCAAATCTCGGCCACGAATGCGCCATCTTCGAAGCCGTCCACGGCTCCGCGCCCGACATCGCAGGCAAGGATCTCGCCAATCCAACTGCGCTGCTTCAGTCCGCGATTCTGATGCTGCACCACCTCGATGAATCTGCGGCCGCTGAGAAATTACAAAAGGCTCTCGAAACCGTTTACACGGAACGCAAATGCCTCACCCGCGACGTCGGCGGCACCTGCGGCACAACACAATTCGCCGATGCGGTACTCGCTTCAATGGAACGCGCCTGAGAAAAGCGGGGCTGGACTTCGAGTGACATCGCTCCTTTCAGCCCGCTTGCGGCGGCAGCCACCCGTTCATTTGGCCAGATGACGTTCATCACGGCCATCTTCTGAGGGCGCATGCTCTCATCCACGGCGATAAACAGTCCGCAGACGAAGGCAGCTACGAGCGAAATCCAGGCGAAAACCTTGAGCAATTCCAGCTTCCGCTGTTTACTCCGGCAGCACCGGGCACAAGCTTTGTTGAACGCTGATTACTTCGGGGTGCTTCGGCTAGGCCTCTGATTTCGCTGGAGTTCACCCCGTGCGTGCTGCGGTACGCGCCATCCGTGCGCACACTGTCGCAAAATTGCCACACTCCGCTTCCGCTATTCCGCGTCTAATCTGACGGTTACGACCCCCCGGTCTGTCGTAATCAGTTTATCGGGAGTTATCAACCTTGGTTCAATCCGCCCACCTGGAGCAGACCATTGCAGCACCGCTTGAGTTCACAGGCGTAGGGCTGCACTCTGGCGCTCCTGTAACCATGCGGCTCCTGCCTGCACCCGCTGGCTCCGGCATCGTTTTTCGCCGCACCGACCTCGACAACTTCGAAATCCCCGCCACCGGCCGGAACGTCGCCAAGGTCAGCTATGCCACCAGTCTCATGCGGCAAGGCGTGCTGATCTCCACCACAGAGCACCTCCTGAGCTCGCTCATCGGAATGGGCATCGACAACGTCATCGTGGAGATCGACAACCTCGAACTCCCCATTCTTGATGGCAGCGCTCTTCCCTACGTTCAGGCCTTCCGCGACGCCGGTATCAAGACACAACGACGAAAGCGCGAGTCGATCAAAGTTCTCCGGCCCATTGAAGTTCGCGATGGCGACAAGTTCATCGGACTCTACCCTGGTTCCGGTTATCGTATTCAGTACACAATCGACTTTCCCGCACCGATCGGCCGGCAGGAAACCAGCATCGACCTCGCAGCCGAGACGTATGGAACCTTCATCGCCCCCGCCCGCACCTTCGGATACAAAGCAGACGAAAAGAAACTCCGCGATATGGGCCTCATCCGCGGCGCAAGTCCTGAGAACGCAATTGTCCTCGGACCCCACGGTCCTGAGAACGGCTCCCTGCGCTTCAGCGATGAGTATGTTCGCCACAAGGTCCTCGACCTCATTGGCGACCTCGCCCTGGCGGGACGTCGCATCGAGGGGCTGGTCGTTGCCGAGCGCGCCGGTCACGCCATGCACACCGCACTCGTTGCCAAGCTGATGAAGGACCGCTCGACCTGGGAGATGGTGCACGTTCCCGCCCAGCCT
>Ga0105246_10001538_pt1 | contig 13685 bp, 6 predicted proteins | sample KBSM64metaG_FD_99694 | JGI IMG/M metagenome (GOLD analysis project Ga0105246, IMG submission 99694) | Miscanthus rhizosphere microbial communities from Kellogg Biological Station, Michigan, USA - KBS M6-4 metaG | ecosystem: Host-associated > Plants > Roots > Rhizosphere > Soil | place: Michigan...
ATTGTTGTTTGCGATCTTCTCGGGCATCGCGTTGGTGATGGCGGCGGCGGGTATTTATGGAGTGATGGCGTACTTTGTGACTCAACGCACTCGAGAGATTGGTGTGCGGATAGCGCTCGGCGCGCAGTGGCGTGACGTGTTAGGGCTGATCCTGCGAAGTGGGATGTCGCTTGTGGTCGTTGGACTGGCTATCGGACTGGCAGGCGCGCTCGTATTAACACGTCTGATGTCGACGCTGCTGTTTGAAGTATCTCCCACGGATCCGATCACGTTCGGCGCCGTGGCGCTCTGTGTCATCCTCGCCGCACTGCTCGCGTGCTACGTCCCGGCAAGACGCGCAACCAAAGTCGATCCGCTAATCGCATTGCGCTATGAATAGCTCTCACTTGGACACAGTAGCTCATACTTGGACACAGTCAGTACCGCCCGCGGTAGCGGGTTTGGTTTTGCGTGGACGACGATAGACCGGAGTCCGTTCTTTAAGTAGCTCGGGGTGTCTTGTTTCGATATAGATGCGAGGGTTTGATAACGTACTCCTAATAAATTGGCCGCGTGAGTAGGACTTTTGTTTGCTTTCGCCAGTGCGTCACTGATCAAGTCCCGCTCATATTTCAAGACCTCATCTGGCAAGCGAATTGGTTTGTGAAAGAGCAGTTCAGTCGGGTCCTTAATATTTAGACCACGCCCTAACTCTTTAGCAAGTTTTATCCCGGCCGCTTTGAACCTCAGCAATAATTCCTGGCTGTAACAGTTGGAGAGCCATTCGCTCGCGTGCTGGTATGCAGTCGCCACGACATCTGGCTTGAGATCGTCTATTTCTTCGATCATTGTCAGTGCCTCGATTCCTGCCTTATTAAGCGCGTTGACTTCAAGAGCTAACTCAATAGCGTTCTGAAAAGTGAATTGGGCCTGCTCCTTTCTGCCGAGTCTCGGCCGAGCTTCACTTGAGCTTAACCAGATGATTTGTTCCTAAATAAAATTGCTGGTCGTTATGTTGCTGCGTATCGACGAGGCCGTTCAGAACCAATTCTCTGCCACTATTACCAAGAGAAGTTGAAGCTATTTTTTGCTTGCAATAATTCGGGTCAAGTGTTACTAGTTCAAAAATAGAGTCTCTCTTGACAATCCAAAGACTCGGATTTTCGTGGTTGGCATTCGATCCTGTTCTCTGAGGCCCAGAATTGCAACAACCTCTCGCTAACCACGAGCATTCAGCGCCTCGCTCTGAGGCAAGCGCCTAAGACTCCAGCGCCTCAAATTGGAGTCAAAAAGTCCAGTAGCCCAACCCATAATACGTGTAATTACATCTATGATTTTATGCTGAGCTTCAAGCGAAAATAACAAAGACCGAATGGTCTTCGATTTCGTATATAAGCGTGGAGATATGTTCACGAACGATGGACTTCCACTGACCGTTGAGTCGAGACGGTTATCTTCTTGATAACCGATCTAGAGAGCCGAACCGACGACACTCAAGGGTATTTCTGGGCGGGAGTAATTGAGTGCGATGGAAGGCTAATTTCTCAATGACATCGTTTTTGAGCGAATTCGTTCTCCTGAAGCGAGTAATGCTAAAAGTGATCTCGCTGCAGCACACAACAAGATGAAGATCTCGCTAATTAGGACAATATCAGCTTGCTTGCTTTTGTGCGGTGCTGTGATTACCGGTCAGCAGCGCGATCAAAGAGCAGCCGATGGCCCAATCTCAGTGAACTTGGGTGACGTCGTCGAGAAAGGCAAGACCAAGATTGAGGCAGCGGATTTAACTAGATTACCTGCTCTACCAATGGGTTATTCGCCGATGTCTAGCATGGCCTACCGAATTACGACCGAGGCAAAAGCTGTTGGACCATACACCGTCGTCTTTGGTGTTCCTTCAGTAGCTGACGAAGAGACTTTTAATAAGATGCGGGTTTTTCATGCGGAGCCGGATGGATTTGATCCGGATAGCGCGGTTTGGGTAGACCGGACTGCCACCGAAGGGGCTGCATCCGCGCCTAATTTTGGCCTCAGAACGATTACGGCTTTTAGCGACCAGTTAGACAGTGGCGTATATGTGATTGCAAAGTTAACGGAAAAGCTTTCGCCAAGCACAGCCACTGCAGACGTGGAAGTCGTCGCTCCACCTGCGCCTAAAATTGTGCAAATGCCAGCTCATATAACGACGTCGGTGATCGTCAAAAACAACGGCCCGGAAACCGCTACCGATGTTGGTCTCAAACAACAAATAACAAGGGGTCTGGTTGTCTCGATGAAACCAAGTCAGGGTGCCTGTAAATGGAAGCTAAACCCCGGCTGGGTGTATTGCAAACTGGGAGAGCTACCAGCGGGAGGCTCCGCAACGATAGCGGTAGTGATCGATCCTTTCGATGATTTCGCGGGACAGTATCGAAGTTCCGTTGAGGTTGCCGGAAAAGAAATCGACCGGAACACCGAGAACAATTGGGCGGTAGCAATCGCGAATGCGGTCGGTGATCCTAATCTGCCGCCCGAGGTGAAATTGGAAAGTCCTGAGACGGACCAGTTCTTTGAGCCGGGCGCGACGGTAATTCTTAAAGCGACTGCAACCGATTCTGATGGCTCGATCACGAAGGTAGAGTTTTTCGATGGCGGTGAAAGTTTAGGAATCGCCAGTACGACCGATGCGCAACACTTTTCGTTCAGCACTGATCAACTGGCAAACGGTCGTCACATTCTCAGCGCGATTGCCACTGATAATGGTGGCCGTCGAAAGGGATCAAACGCCCAACACATTTTTATAAACGGACCGATCAAGATCCGTATCCTGAAACAGAAAAACCATTCGGAGTTAACCGCAGGTTCGGATCTGACGTTGACGGCCATCGCGACAAACCCGGTCGGCTCAATTAAGAAAGTAGAGTTTTTTTATAATGGATCTCTGTTGGGCGAAGCGACAGCGGCCGGAAACAACCGCTATACGATTGATTTGCGAGGTTTAGCGAAAACAGATTATTCCATCGAGGCGATAGCAACTGACGATGCAGGACACATTTCCAAATCGGCCAGGCTTCGTTTTAACGTGATGAAATAAATCATTCCTGAGAATAAAAGCCCCGTCGTTATGTTGAAGCATACCGACGAGGCCGTTCAGAACCGACTCTGCCACAGTTAAGGGCAAAGATTCGTTCCGATCCAAAGCGGATCTTAACTTATCAAGTGGCAGGGCTCAAGTTAAACCGTTCTGCGAACGGTTCAAATGAAAGGGCCCAAAATGCTCACTCAACCGCAGCCAGAAAAGTACCGCTTCTTCTCCACCAGAATCAAAAAGACAATGCATCTCAACGGCCGGACTAAAGTGGTCCTGGCAGCAGTTGTATTGGTCTTGATCGCCATTACCTCTCCGTTCCATGCCGGTTCATCCTCAGTTGATTCCACCGTGCCGGATCGCGTCGAGATAAGTAGTACTGGGTCCAACTCTCCATCAGGTATCGCCACTATTCGCGGGGACAACTCTGCCCGACCAGAACCAGCGATCAAAAGAGACGCTGCCCCAACTTCGTCAGCGACCACGGCGTCATTTATACCAGAACCGTTACAAAGCGGAGGGAAGCAGGTCGTCGTTAATTTTGACGATGTTCCTTCGGCGACTAATGTCGGCAATCGCTATCCAAATGTCGTCTTTTCGTCGCCGAACCGAACCGTTGAGGCTCGGGATAATTGGGGTGGGACCCCACCCACCAGTCATCCCAATGCAGCCTCACCGTGTTGTGACCAGCTTGCAGGGTTTGGAGACTTTGTTGTTACCTTCCCCCAACCGGTAAATGGCCTTGTCTTTAATGTCACCTCGTGTGATTCGATTGGCACTGCAGCCCTCGTAGATCTTTATCAAAACGGAATACGTACCGTTGCCAACCAAAACGTTCGCTGCAACGGTGTATTTGACACGTCGGTAGTGAACTATTCTTCTTTCAATAACATTACCAAGGTAGTTGTCCATGACATCACAGAGTATCTTGGGCTTTCTTATGACACTTTCTCATTCACTGTACCGGCAGCAACACCAACGCCGACTCCGACGCCAACTCCCACGCCCACTCCTCCCCCTGCACCTACCAATCTAAAAGCCATTCCTGATGAGGAGGCAATAGATCTTAAGTGGACAGCCTCACCGGGGGCGACGGGATATATCATTAAGAGGACTAACAATCCGACCAGTGACACGGCATTTCTGCGAGGCGTCGCCGAAAAGACATCCGCTTTAACCGCTACTGATGGCGGCGCCGGTGATTTCAATTTACTAACGGTAATCAACACCAATACCACTACATTTCGTGATGAGAAATTATCCAGCGATGTGACTTACAGCTATGTAGTGTCTGCTATGGGCCTCGGCGGCACCGGCCCCGATTCGCAAAGTGCTTTCGCCAAACCTTTGCCCAAGAATGGCTGTTCGTTACCGACTCTTCCACCGCTTAATGGAGGTCAACAGAAGTTTGTGAGCGGAAGGGGTTGGAGCATGAATTACAACATTTCTGAAAATGATGGTTTGGTTCTCAGAGACGTTGCGCTCAATGGTAGAAGAATGGCCGCACGAATCAGTGTGCCGTATTTTCGCCTCGAAACCCAAACAGCGGGACAGAGTTCTGTTTTAAAACGTGGAGAACTAAAGCCGGATGGTACCAGTGATGGACTACGTAGCAGAATTGTCGAACAAGAGGTGATAGTACCTGAGCCTCCCAACACCGTACTGTCTTTCCATGTGGTGTATGCCATTGACCAGATGCCAGCCACTCCGAAGGCATGTCTCCTGATAGCGGAGGACTTCCAGTTTTTCATGCCAGGTTGGACGAGTCTTCCCGGCCAGGGTGGGCCATGCGAGCCGAGTACAACAGTGAAGGACTGCGCAAAGTTTCGCCCCATGATCCATTACCAATTTACTCCAGGTAATTCGAATGAATTCCTCAAGAGACTGGATATTCCGCAAAGACAGCACTACGAAGTGGGAAAATTCGGCACGACTACTGCAGCGCCAAGGAACACCGTCGGACTCTTTCAAGACACAGATGACACGGCAGATGCGATTTCCAAAGGAGGGTTCGATTTAAGAGTGAACCCAGTAGACCGGGAAATCTGGGGACATGCAATTAGGAGTGGACGGAAGCCTACGAATATTGGAAGTTTCTGTCCTGGAACGGGTGTCCTAATGCCAGAAGAGGGACCGTTTGACAACTTCCATCAAACATACAACAGCTACACTACAACTCCAACCCTTAATCCATCAGTATCTAACCTGTCTCTCCTTGGATTCGGGTGCCCAGAATGCGTGCACCTACACTGGCGATGGGGTAAGTGGCTAGGCCCAGACTGGGGAGGCGGTCTACCTCTGCTCTACCCGAAGCCGTTCGGCAGCAACGAACAAGCGTCATTGGATGTTTCGGTAGTTAAGCAGGTGGATGGAGAGGAACACCCGAATGATTATTTTGGGACTTTCAAGTGTATTGGCGTTGAGCCAATAAAGGGCGACGATGACCCAGTCCTTTGGTACGCCGCAAGTTCCTCCAGACCCGAAGACTACATGTTTTGGCACACTGCTTGGTACAGGGGTGGGACTCCGGAAGAGAGCAACCTAAAAAAATCACTCGTCCAGAACCAAACAGCAGCACCTCAAGTAGCTGCACAGGATGGTCCTCTATCGATTGATCTCGGCGATGTGTTTGAATCAGGAGCAAACAACGTCGAAGCCGTGAGCATAACAACGTTATCCCCTCTTCCTCCAGGTTATGTAGCACTCAACAACGTTGCGTACAGAATCACCACTCATGCGGTTGCTGGAGGCCCCGGAACGATCGATTTTGGCGCAGTTTCAGTTACGGATGAACCAAGCTTTAACAACTTACGAATATTTCATGCTGAGCCTGATGAGTTCGATCCTGAAAAGCTCGTATGGGTTGACCGAACTATATTGGCTCCGAATTCGCCGGCGCCGAATTTTTCAACGAAGATTCTAACGAGCACAAGCGCTCACCTGGGTGATTTTGTAATTGGGAAACTTGTCCAGGTAGTACCGCCAAGTTCAGACCGTGCGAACCTCTTGGTCACCTCAACTGATAGTCCTGATCCTGTCATGGCCGGCCAGGCGTTAACCTACACGATTACGGTGACAAACACGGGACCGCAAACAGCGCACAACGTGGCATTGCGAGATGAGTTGTCAGGAAATGTATTCTATGATTCAGGTACGGCGAGCCAGGGAAGCTGCAAAGCTATTGATAGAAAAGCCTACTGCAATCTCAATACACTTAATGTGGGCGCATCGGCAACCGTGACTCTAAAGGTTCTACCTCGCCACGGTTACGCGATCAATCATGAAGTTCCGAATTCCGTCACCGCACGAGCCGCTGAACAGGATGACGACGCCTCAAACAACACCTCTCTGCTCTCGACGACAGTCTTCCCGGATCCAAATAACCCTCCAACGGTTACGTTAACGACAACTTCCGCACCAATAGTCAGCGGTCCGACCTCAGTCCAACTCACGGCGACAGCAACAGATAGTGACGGAACGATTGCAAAAGTCGAGTTCTTTGATAACCGTGAGTTGATCGGAACGGGCGTTCCCATTGGAGGCGGCGCGTATACGTTCAATGCCACTGTGCAACCTTGCAACCCCTCTGAGGACCACCACAGCGAACAGGACGATCATCATCAACTACCTTGTGGAAGTCATGCACTGGCTGCGATTGCTACTGACAATGGTGGAAGGACGGGCATATCCACTTGGGCCGTTGTATTCGTAAATGGCTCTCCGAGCGTAAGCATCACGAGTCCGTCGTCTGGATCGCTTATGAGTCCGGGTGGAAGCCTTACACTAACTGCGAGCGCTACGAACTCAAGTGGCTCTATCTCAGAGGTTGAATTCTTCGCGAATGACGTACCGCTCGGGCATGCGACGCTAAATGGAACGAATCAATATTCCTTCTCGTGGACAAACGTGCCCGCAGGCAACTTCAATATCGTCGCCGTAGCAAGAGACGCTAACGATGTACCTTCGAGGTCTGTCCCAGTAACGATCACGGTTGGAACTCCACCCGTAGTTTCTCTACTTACACCACTCGAGGGGTCGACGTTTGCATCCGCTCCTAATATCGGTATTTCGGCAGTTGCGACCTCTGCAAACAGTTCAGTCGTTAAGGTCGAGTTTTTTGCGAACGGCATACTGATTGGAAAAAACAGCGGTATCGTAAAAGGAACGTCTTTTATGACATGGCGTCAGCCGGCCGATGGGAAATATACCTTAACGGCTGTTGCGACTGACGATACAGGTCTAACTTCAACCTCCGCACCAATAAATATCGGTATTAATGCGGAGGCCACGAGACCGGGTCTTACCATTTGGTTCGACGACTCGCTACCGGCCGGCGCAATACCGCAGCCGGATGCCAATGCAGCAAATGATGGCTGGAACTGGGTGGACGCAAATCCAGGCGCTTTCTCAGGAACCAAATCACATCAATCGCTTAACTTCAAGTTCACCAGTAATACAGTCCATGCGCACGGTTTCGATGGAGCCACTGCAAAGCTGCACGTGGACGCAAACGATATTCTCTTCACGTACGTCTTCCTCGACATAAACAGCCTGCCACGTGAAATCATGTTGGAGTTCAAGGACGCGAGTGGCTGGGAGCATCGCGCGTATTGGGGAGATAGTTGGATTAGCCGTGGTGTCGATAGGTCACCTAGTCGTTTCTTTGCGGGACACTTCTTACCCAAACCAGGCCAGTGGACGCGTCTTGAAGTCAGAGCTGGCGATATAGGCCTAAGTGGTGCTGATATCAGCGGGATGAGATTTATTTTGGACAAAGGACGGGCGACATTTGACTATACCGGAAAGGCTGTTTCTCCATTCCCCGAACTACCTGCGACTCAACCCGGCGACACCATCTGGGTTGACGGCGCCGTACCGGCAGGAGCAACCGCACAAGTCCAGGATGACGTTTGGGAGTGGATACCTTGTGTCGGCGTTGCAACCAGGTGTCATCTATCGATTCTCGCGCCGATCAACAACAACGGAAAGTTTCGCCAGCACTACTTCACTGGTGGGTCTCCGCAGTTGGTTAATCCAGGAGACGTACTCTTCACCCAAGTCCTTATAGATCCAACCTACAAGCCTGACCAGATCGTTGTCCAATGGCATGATGGAACGAACTGGCATCGTGCCTATTGGGGCAATAATTTTCAGCAGATAGGAACGGAGGGCACTGAAAACTGGCGCTACATGGGCGGCCTTCCCGACGACCCTGTCTGGGCTCGTTTGGAAGTACCGGCTAGTTACGTCGGTTTAGAAGGGAAATATGTTTCCGGCATGTCGTTCGGATTCTACCGACAGACCGATAATGGTCAGGTGGAGTGGGGCAAGTCCGGCAAGGCATCGACCGCATCCACAGTCGCGCCGGTCCTGTCGCCCATGACGGCTGTGTCGCAATTCTTTCACAGTAACTTTGGTTATTACTATTCGACCAAAAACATTGCGCTCAACAGTGCTGATCGGCCGGATGGAATCAAGTTCTACGTCCATCCAAATCAAGCGCCCGGAACGGTGCCGTTTTGTCGGTACGCCAACACTGATACCACAAAACGGGAGTTCTTTTACTCTAAGTGCTCAAACCCACCTAACATCAATTTGTGGAAGCCTGATGGGCTCAATCCAATTGCATTCTATGTATATCCGGACAATTCCACACCCGGAGTAGATGCTCTCAATCTGTTTCACGACATTCAGAGCACGAATCATTACTTTCTCAGTACCGAGAATTCCGTGACAGGGATGATAAAAGATGGAGTATGGGCATATGTCCATAAAACCAATCCGATCGTTCCAGCACGTCCTTACTTTCTAAGGCGTGATCCGGACGGATGCCGGTTGCGCTGGCTCGATGCCTCCAACAATGAATCGGGATTCAGAATCGAGACCCAGTCACATATCTGCTACCTGTACATGGATGATACTGGAAGTACGTATGAGCGCTGTTTCTGGGAATGGCAGCAGGACGGACAAGTCGGGCCGAATATAACTGAGTTCAACGCCTGCACTGGAGGTGGCGATGACGGGGCGGCACTAGAATCCCAAGGCCCTACGGGGGGTCCGAACGCCAGTGAAAATGCGCTGAATGTCCCTCCGTACATCCTTTTCGGCACTAGAGTTGTTGCATTCAACGCCGTTGGAGACTCTGAACCGTCGAATCCTGTCAGCACAGTTTGCAAAGGGTGCCTATCACTCGAGTCCTTGGCAGTAGGCGAGGCGATCGGCTCCGCTCCTCTGAGCATAGCGCCGACGGTCGACATTGCTTATCCACTCGAAGGGCAGATAGTGTCCAAAGAACTGACCGTAGTTGCTAATGCCTTCGACAGGGACGGCAACGGGACATTGGCAAAAATAGAGTTGTATGATGGCGCTGCAAAGGTCGGCGAACTAAATGGTCCTGGTCCATATAGTTTGATTTGGAACAATGCTTCCAATGGACTACATACGGTTACCGTAGTTGCGACAGACGCGTCGGGTGTATCAGCGACGTCAGCTCCGATTCACATAACAGTTACCGGCGCCCCGTCCGTTTCTCTCACGAGCCCTGCAAGTGGAACCGTAGTTACCGCGCCCGGAAGTGTCACTCTTCAAGCCACGGCAACTGATCCTGAAAATTCGGTGGCCAAGGTCGAGTTCTACCAGGGAACAACGAAGATTGGCGAAGACACTTCAGCGCCTTACTCATTCGCATGGAGCAATATTCAAGCAGGTAGCTACGCATTCACTGCGAGAGTTATCGACACTGCGGGACTGACGGCGACGTCAACCGTCGTTCCACTCATAGTCAACAGTTCCCCAACAGTCGAACTTACTTCACCTGCAAACGGTGAAATCACACAGGCGCCTGGCAACTCTCTTTTAGTCGCCAACGTTGCTGATACAGACAGTGCTATCAATAAAGTCGACTTCTATCAGGGTACGACGCTGATAGGAACGTCAACTACATTTCCCTACACCTACAACTGGACCAACATCCCTTACGGAACCTATAGCATTACGGCGAAAGTCACTGACAGCTACTCAGCCGTAACAACTTCTGCGCCCGTCAGCATCATTGTTAACAGCGCCCCTGCTGTCAACATCACGTTACCAAATCCGAGCGCGGTCTTTAACACTCCCGCGACGATTACCATTGCGGCAAGCGCAAGTGATTTGGACGGCAATATAAACAGAGTAGATTTTTATCAAGGTGCCACGCAAATCGGAACCGATAATGCCTCGCCGTTCACAATCACATGGCCCAATGTTCCCGCGGGAACGTACATCCTTACTGCAAAGGCGTTCGATGATAAAGGAGGTATTAATACTTCCCCCGCCACAAGTGTAACAGTGGCATCGTGTGCGCCAAGTTCAGGTGTACTCATTAGTGAGTTTCGGCTGGCTGGTCCAAACGGGTCAGGCGACGAGTTTATAGAGCTGTATAACAATACAGATCAGAATATCCCGGTCTGTACTGACGATGCTTCGAATGGGTGGGCTTTGGTTTCCTCTGACTCTATCGTCAAGTTTGTTGTACCTAATGGAGTGGTGATTCCTGCGCGTGCTCACTATCTCGCTGTAAACAGTGGCTACAGCCTTAGTAGCTACTCCGGACTTGGGGATTTACCTTACAGCCAGGACATTCCCGCTAATTCAGGAATAGCACTTTTCAAAACTGCAAATTCCACAAACTTCACAGCGGCAAATAAATTAGATGCGGTTGGCTTTACGAGTTCTGGGAGTCTATATCGAGAAGGAAGTGGTCTAAGTCCCCTCGGAGTTACAACTGGGGAATACAGCTTCGTGCGAAAGTTGAATTCGGGTGTGCCACAGGACACAGGTGACAATGTGGCAGATTTCGTGTTTGTGGCGACTAACGGCGGCAACTACGGAGGCGTACTTGCGATCCTTGGTGCTCCTGGTCCTGAGAACTTGTTCAGTCCGCTTCAGCGCAATTCGACACTGCCGGCGGTCGTAATTGATCCTGCTGTTTCTGCGACAGTAGCACCGAACCGAGTGCGGGATACCGCAGCAGTTGGACCAAATGCCGCATTTGGTACGCTCACAATTCGGCGCAAAATAACAAACAACACTGGTGCTAACGTCACTAAACTGCGATTTCGGATTATTGACATCACAACCCTTAACACCCCGGGGTACGTTGCCGGAGGTGGTCAATCTGATATGCGAGTCCTCTCTTCCAACGATGTGACAGTTAGCTTGTCTTCCGGTCAGAATGTTCTGGTGCGAGGAACAACTCTTGAAACACCACCCTCGCAATCCAGTGGAGGAGGCCTCAATACAACCGTGAACGCTGGAGTTATCACGTTGTCACAACCGCTAACACCTGGTCAATCGATCAACGTCCAGTTTGTCCTCGGTGTGCAACAGAGCGGTAGTTTTCGCTTCTTCTTCAATGTCGAGGCCTTAACGCAATAGGAGCTATTGACGGAGCGCACTATGAGTCTCAAAAAACTGTTAACCCTTACGTGCATATGTGCACTTATGACGCTTCTCTCACCTAACCATGCAGATGTCTCAGCGCGGCAGAGTCTTACTGAGCTCCGGCACACTCTTTCAAAAAGTGCAGCTCAAGATCCACAAGAGATATTAATCACTTTGAAATCCGACGGATTTGACCCTTCGGAGATCAGACCGCAAACAGGCCGTTTCTTGCTCTCTATTGATAACCGCAGTGGAGTCGCTGAATTAGTTCTTAAGCTTTCCCGCGCAGATGGAACTCTGCTGAAGGAACTTCGCGTTTCAGGCGTGGGTGGGGATTGGAATGAAGCGTTTGATCTTCCCCCGGGCACTTATCGCTTGGTAGAGGCGACCCATAGCAACTGGATCTGCGTCATCATTGTCCCTCAAAGCGGGCAGTAGTGTTCACGACAAATGTGCAGAGTTTGCGTCGTAGACGCTCTCGGATCCAAAATGCTGCGCATGCACCCACCCGCTACCGCGGGCGGTACTGACTGTGTCCAAGTGAGAACCATCACATCAAGCTCGATCCCACGACGCTGAAGAGGGGAATGAGGGCGTGAAGCGGATTGCTTTCTTTTTCGCGGGGTTGAAACCGCACGCGGAGAATGCGGCGGCCGTCGACTTTCTCAACGCGAAACGTACCACTCCCATGATCGATCTCGTCACCAACACTCAACACCCTGCCGGCCTTATTCATCAGAAAGCCGGCGATCGTCGTGTAACCATCGCGCTCGGGAATTGACAGCCTGAGCTGTTGATTCGCAGCACGCACTGCCAGCATCCCATCCAAGACAAAACTTTCTCGATCCCGTTTGATCTGCGACTTCGTTTCTTCGTCAAACTCGTCATCGATCTCACCGACAATCTCTTCCAGCAGATCCTCCAACGTGAGAATGCCCTCAACACCACCATGTTCATTTACGACGAACAGAAAATGCACCCTCGTCGATTGCATCTGCTTCAACGCTTCGCCCGCTGAAACAGTCTCCGGAATAAACGCCGGCGGACGTGAAAGGTCTTCAAGTCGAAAAGTGTCCGCATCGAGCCGGCCCATGTCGACGTCCTTTCGATAGAGAACACCAACGATATCGTCGAAGTTGTCTCGATAGATGGGCAGCCGCGAAAAACCGGACGAGCGAAATGCCTCGCGCGTATCCGTCAACGACGCCGTGACAGCGAGAGTTTGAATCTGTGTACGCGGCACCATCGCTTCGCGCACGCTGACGTCGGAAAACTCGAATACACGATGGATCAGTTGACGCTCATCCGCCGCCACGTGTCCACTCTTTTGAGAGATGTCAATCAGGTGGCGAAGTTCGTCTTCGTGTAAACAAACGCATGTTCCCCCGAAGGGTGTAATCCAAACAGTCTGACAGTCCGAACATCCGCCCAATCGAGAACCCGAATAGGCCAGCGAAAGATTTTGTAAAAAGCCTCCATGGGCCAGGAGATTGCGAGCGCCACTTTTTCTGCTCGTTCCAGAGCCAGTGTTTTAGGTGCGAGCTCACCCAGCACGATGTGCAGAAACGCGATGATCGTGAACGCGATAATAAAAGCGAGCGTGTGAAGTGTTACGTCCGAACTCGACCTCTTAGCGGCGCTTCGATCATGTGGGCGAAGACCGGCTCACCGACCCAACCGAGAGCGAGCGAAGCCATCGTGATGCCCAACTGTGTCGCTGAAATATAGCCGTTGAGATTCCTAAGCAAACGCAGCAATCGCTTTGCTCTCGCGTTGCCGCTTTGCACAAGCATCTCGATACGTGACCGGCGCACGCCGACGAGTGCAAACTCCGACGCCACAAAGAATCCATTTGCAAGAACGAGGAAGAAGACTAAGGCGAGATAAAGAACTGTGATCATGCGCAATCAGTCTATTCGATCTGGTGTGCGACCCGAAATGCGCGTCTATCTCGAAAAGCGGCACGTGCGGGCGTCGGGTAGCCCCACGTACGTCAATTCGTGATCGCAGTTATCTGCGATAACGATTTATTTATTTCTCCACCGGCGTCTGAAAGCGCCTGCTGCACCCACTAGACCAGTGCCCAGTAGGAACACGCTGGCAGGTTCCGGAACCGCGGCACTACCTGTGATAGTACCTTGAAGGGTAGTTGTTCCTGTTCCTGCTCCTCCACCGACGCCGGTCACTGGCAAGGCAATCGTATACACCGGGTTAACAG
>Ga0105246_10001540_pt1 | contig 13684 bp, 14 predicted proteins | sample KBSM64metaG_FD_99694 | JGI IMG/M metagenome (GOLD analysis project Ga0105246, IMG submission 99694) | Miscanthus rhizosphere microbial communities from Kellogg Biological Station, Michigan, USA - KBS M6-4 metaG | ecosystem: Host-associated > Plants > Roots > Rhizosphere > Soil | place...
GCCGCCGCCGCCACCGGCTCGGACTTCCATTATCTGTTGGGCACCGCCATGCGGGAGTCCAGCCTCAAGCCCAACGCGACCTCCAGTTCGTCCTCGGCCACCGGCCTGTTTCAGTTCATCGACCAGACCTGGCTGGGCCTGGTGAAAGAGCATGGCGCCCAGCATGGCCTCTCGCATTTCGCCGAAGCTATCACCAAACAGGCCGATGGCCGCTATCACGCCGACGCCAATGCCAAACAGACCATCCTGGCGCTGCGCAAGGACCCGGAAGTTTGCGCCTTGATGGCGGGCGAATATGCCAAGTCCACCCAAGGCAGCTTGCGCGCCAGCCTGGGCCGCGATGTCTGCGGCGGCGAACTCTATGCCGCGCATTTTCTGGGACCCGATGCGGCGGCCAAACTGATCAAGCTGGCGGGCAGTGATCCCACCGCCAGCGCGGCGGCGCAATTTCCCCAGGCTGCAGCTGCGAACAAAAGCGTGTTTTTCCACGCCGATGGCTCGGCGAAATCGGTGCGCGAAGTTTATGACTGGGCGCTTGCCCAGCCGGGCAGTGCGGGCACGGCGCGCTTGGCGCAAGCGCCGCAAGCCGCAACCGAAACGCCATTGACGGCGGAAAGCGCTCGCACCCGGATTGCCGGCGCTCAAGACGCCCAGATTCAAATGCTGATGGCCAGTGTGATGAACTGGCAGCCCAAACACGGCATGTTCAGCGCGATGTTCGGATCCAACGAATCCACGCCCGGTTCGGCAATGAGTTTCGGGCCTGGCCTGTTGAGCATTCTTTCCGACGCCCGCAACCGGCAGTTCTGAAATAGTCCCTCCAGGGGGCCAGCCGGCTATTCAGTTTTGCCGATAATCCGCTACGATCTCGCGTAGGAATTCTATATAGAGGCTGTAGGCTTGACGTCCTTCGCGGGAAAGTTTGACCCGCGTGCGCGGCTTGTTATCGGCAAAGTCCTTTTCGATGGTCAAATAGCCTGACTGTTCCAGCGTCTGGAGATGAAGACTGAGATTGCCTTCGCTTGTGCCGACGAGTTTTCGGAGTTTGACGAACTCGACTTTTTCCGTTCGGGGAAACGGCTCCAGCGTTGCAATGATTTTCAACCGTACGGGTTGATGGATGATGGGATCGGGCTGCTCCATATCAGGCTCTTTTCAGCCACACGCCCGTCAGGATCAGTGCGGCGCCTCCGAAGAGAGCCATCCAGACGAAGAAATAGTCCTTGAGAAGGAAATAGCCGCAGAGTGTCGCGGCGGCGAGTGCCGCGCCGATGGCGACATATCGCAAGCCAATCCACAGGCCCACACCCGCATAGAGGGCGGAAAACAATAGGGGAAAATAAGCTGCTATTGCGCGAGGATTGGGTGGCAGAATCGCAAACAGGCTATAGGTGAAAATCCACATCACCAGAAACGAAGCGGCAATCCTCCAATCGGTTTTGTGCGCGCCTTTGGCACCCGCGATACTCCATAGGATCGATGCGAGGATCGCGCCCCACATCGCCAGCGGCATTATTGTGTCGAAGCGGCCAGGGTTCGCCGCGCAACCCAGATATCCCGCCATCCAGGCCGCGCCCCATATGTACAGATGGGGGGCGCAACGATTGTAGCGATAGGTCTCAATGCTTTGGCGCTGGCTGATTTCAGCCGATCTAAGAATGGCCGCTGCCTCACTAGGGTCGAGCATCGTGTAATCCTTTCCGCTGAGTACTTATCTATACTAAGTACTTAGTCCTAAAAAAGCATGAATGCGGAAGACAAATCTGAAGGGCGGGGGACTGCGAACCGGTGGGCGCGCACCGCCACGTGGCGTCTGATATAGTCTCCCGCAAAACAGCGGCGCACAGCCGCAAATCTGGGGGAACATGCCAATTCACAATCGCCGCTTTGTTGTCCTTGCGGCATTGCTGAGCGCTCTGCTTATGCCAGCAGCGGCCCCCGCGCCCAAGCCTGAAGGCTGGATCGGCTGGGGCAACGGTCTTGCCTATCAGCGTTTCGCGCCGGCGGACCAGATCAACACCGGCAATGTCGGCCAGCTCAAGCCGGTGTGGAAATATGTGGTCCCCATAAAAAGCGCTTGGGAGATCACCCCTGTGGTGATCGGCGGTGTGATGTATCTGCAGGACCCGGAAGGCAATGTCATCGCGCTGGACCCCGAAACCGGGCGCGAGCAGTGGCGGTTTGCCATGGGACGGCGCGGCAGGCAGCGCGCCGTGTCTTATTGGCCCGGGGATGCGGCGCATGGCCCGCGCCTGATCACCGCGGTCGACGATCGCATCTATGCGCTGGATATCGCCACCCATCAGCCGGTTGCGGGTTTTGGGAATGTGCATGGCTATATCGATATCCGCGCCGGATTCGCCACAGCCGATCAACGCTATGCCGTCACCTCGCCGCCGGCCATCTACAAGAACCTGATCATCACCGGACCGGGAACGCAGGAGTTCGGAGCTCATGGTCCGCCCGGCGATCCGCGCGCCTATGATGCCGTTACGGGAAAATTGGTCTGGCGTTTTCATACCGTGCCGCATCCGGGCGAACGCAACGCCGGCAGTTGGGGCGAGGAGGGCTGGAAAGACCGCTCCGGTCCCAGCGCCTGGGGCGCGATGTCGGTGGATACCGAGACCGGCCTGGTCTTTATCCCCACCGGCAATCCCGCCGACAGTTTTGTGGGCGTGGACCGGCCCGGCGACAATCTCTACGCCAATTCGGTCCTGGCGCTGGACGCGGCCACCGGCGCATACCGCTGGCATTTTCAGCTGGTGCACCATGACCTGTCCGACTTCGATGTGGCGGCGGCGCCCAGTCTGCTCGATCTCACGGTGGAGGGACGCAAGGTCAAGGCGCTGGTGGCGGTCGGCAAGCATGGCTTGATGTTCATCCTCGATCGGCAGACGGGAAAACCGCTGTTCGGCGTCGAAGAGCGCGCCGTTCCGCAAAGCACGGTCCCCGGTGAGAAGACCTCGCCCACGCAACCATTTCCAAAGAAGCCTGGGCCGCTGGCCAGGATGAGCATGACCCGCGCCGACATCACCAATGTCACGCCACAGGCGCATGCCTACTGCACTCAGTTGTGGGACAAGCTTGGCCTTACCGATACCCAGCCGTTTCAGCCGGGGCGGCTTAACGGGCCCAGCCTGTATCTGCCGGGCAATGTCGGCGGAGTAGGGGGCGTGTGGGGCGGGATTTCCACCGATCCGCGCACGGGCATGATCTTCGTCAACAGCAGCAATTTGCCGGCCTATGGCAGTATCGTTCCCGCCGCCAAGGACGATCCCTTGGCCGGCGGCGGCTACAAGATGATCAACGCCTACATCAAATTCCAGGACGCCAATGGCATGCCCTGTGTCGCGCCGCCCTGGGGCGAGATGATCGCGGTCGATGGCAATAACGGTGAGATCGCCTGGCGCAGGCCGTTGGGGGCCGCGGAGATTTATGGCAGCGCCGGCGTCAATACCGGTGGCGTCACCATGGGCGGATCGCTGGCCACCGGCGGCGGGCTGGTGTTCATCGGCGGCACCGGCATCAATTACTTCGGCGCCAAAATGGGTCAGCCGGTTTTCCACGCCTTTGACTCGCGCAATGGCGCAGAGTTGTGGAGCGCGCGTTTGTCATCTCCCGCCCAAAGCAATCCCATGAGCTTTGTGGGCAGACACGGCCGGCAATATGTGGTGGTGGCGGAAAGCGGTTCAAAACCGGCCGAAGCCGAAGTGGCGTTGGTGGCGTTTGCCTTGCCGCGGGCTGGCGATGCGCCGGTGGATCTCAAACCGGCCCCGCTGCCAGGCCGCTAGTTATTTCTTGTTCGTTCCGCCCAGAACTTCATCAACCCGCGCATCCAATTCCACGCACAGCGCCTGGGCGGTCTTGTCGTTGGTGTCCTGCATCTTGTGCTTGTGAATCACCTGAATGGCGTTCACATGGGCGTCAATCAGATGCAGGGGGACATCGGTGGTGGGCGGCAATTCGCCGATCATGCGCGACAACGAAGCGGCGACGCGGGCGATCAACGGATAGTTATAAGTCGGTGCCTGGCCTTTGATGTCATGAGCGGTGCGCAGCAAAGAGGCCCTGGCATCGCCATCGGGCGTGGCCGCATAGCGGGCACGGGTAGCGATCAGTTTCTTCACATCCTGGGCGATCCAATCATTGAATTCGCTTTTCAGCGCTTCCATGGCTTGTTCGGCACGCTGGATCGCCGCCATGTCGGGGCCGCCGCGTCCGCCGCCAACCTTTGCCTTGAGCATATTGGGCGGCATGAACAGTTCGAGAGGTTGTTTTCTGGCCATAGCTTACTCCGCCGCCTGACGCGGCGCTTCGCTGCGGCGCTCGGGACCGTGATACTCGTTGGTGTTGCGGCGGCGGCGGCATGGACCGAAGAAACTCACCGTGCGCACATAGGGCCTGGGATGCTCGATCACCGCCACCAGGCGCGACATCATGGTTTTGACCGAGACCGGCTTGACGATGAATTCGTTCGATCCGGCATCGCGCGCCTGGCGCACATATTCCAGCGACGTATGACCGGTCAGCATGATCACCGGCACGAAGGGATTGGGCGCCTGGGGATTGGTGCGGATCATGCGGATCAGCTCCACGCCGGACATGCCCTCCATCACCCAGTCCAGAATGATTACGTCGGGATTGGATTCGCGTAAGACCGCCCAAGCGCGTTCGCCGCTGTCCGCTTCCAGGATCTGGGTCACGCCAAAGGCTTGCAGGATGGTTGTGACGAGCTTGCGCATATGGACATTGTCGTCCACCACAAGCACCTTCAGCCGGTCGAATTGATAGTCGCTCATGCCCCAACGCCCGCGCCGCCCCGGTAGCAAGGCTGGCTCGTTGTCATTTAACTTAATTTGCATTAACGCTTCGTGAAGCTGCACCGTCTGACAGCGTGAGAATGCAGGGTTTTAGCGAATCTCGAGCCCGGCAGCGAAGCCGCCGGGCGACCAGCAGCATCCGACAGCTTCCTTCCCCCTTCGGCGCAAAGCGCCAGGAAGGGGGAAGGTGTCGCAGCGAGGTGTTTGCGATTTCGCAAACCCGAGCTGCGACGGATGGGGGTCAATCAGAAAATTGCTCGGCCAGAATCCGCTCATCCAGGTTATGCCCGGCGTCGTACAGCAGGGTCATGGCGATGCTGCGGTCTTCGGCCACGTCCACGGCGGTGACGTCGCGCACTTCAAAATCGTCGGCCACCGCGCTGACCGGCCGCTTGCCGCTTTCCAATATTTCGAACCGCACCTTGGCGCGATGAGGCAGCAATGCGCCGCGCCAGCGGCGGGGACGGAAGGCCGAAATCGGGGTCAGCGCCAGCAGGTCGGAGTCGATGGGCAGGATGGGACCATGGGCGGACAGGTTATAGGCCGTGGAGCCCACCGGTGTCGAAACCAACACGCCGTCGCAGATCAATTCGGAAATGCGGGGCCTGCCGTCCACCAGGATGCGGATCTTGGCGGCTTGGCGCGCTTCGCGCAGCAAGGACACTTCGTTGAAGGCGCGCGCTTCCACGCCTTTTGAGGCGGTATGTGCCGTCATTTTCAAGGGATGGATCACCGCGCGCTCCGCCACGGCCAAACGTTCCAGCAAGTCATGCTGGTGATATTCGTTCATCAGAAATCCGACAGTACCGCGATTCATGCCGTAAATCGGTTTACCCTTGGCCGTGAAGGCATGCAGGGTCTGCAGCATGAAGCCGTCGCCGCCCAGAGCGACGATAATTTCAGCATCCTCGGGGCCGCAATCGTTATAACGCGTGCGCAGTTCGCTGAGCGAATCCTGGGCTTGCGGCACCGCGGTAAAATGCAGCTTTGTCATGGAGGCACCCTAACACGTTCCGGACCTGGTAACTCAATGAGGCTCGAGCGAGGCATTCCGCCGAGCGACCAGCGGCATCCGACAGCTTCCTTCCCCCTTCGGCGCAAGCCGGGAAGGGGGAAGGTGGCACAGCGAGGTGTCGGCGCAAGCCGACCTGAGCTGTGACGGATGGGGGTAATTTAAATAGAAGACTTCAGCTCTTCCATCGCTGTCTGGCGGGTGAGGCCGGAGAAGATGGAATCCACGGCGGCAATATCGCCGCTGTTCAAGGCCGCGGCCATGCCGCGCGCCTGGCGCGACAGGTTGAAGACGGTGGTGAAGACCGCGCGGTCGATGCCGACGGCGCGGCAAGACAGCGCCACCATGCGGGCGCCGCCGTCATAGAAGGCGGCACGGAAGCTGGCGAGCTCGACGCCCAACAGCCGTGAAAAAGCCAGATCGAACAAATCCACTTGGCCTTGGCTCAACACCCGCATCAAAAAGCCGGTCTTGAGCTGGCCGCTGGCGGCGAGCTTATCGATCAATTTGTGGGCGCTGTCGGCGGGCGGGTCCTTAGGCCCGGGGGCCGGGCTCTTCACCGCCTGTGTGGCGGAAGCCAATGCGGCATCCACCGCTTTGGGCGCCATCTGATAATTGGTCTTGATGAAGGTCTTCAGTGCGTCCGAAACCCATTCGCACATGCTGGTGGCAAGCTGCGGCGGCATGTCGGGACGCTTGACCAAAGGTTCCTGCAAGCCGGTGATGGCGCGCGCCTTCTCCACCAGAGCGGCGTAGCTTTGCTCGGAAATCTTGGCGGTGGCGTTGCGTACCAGCGCCATCAGCACCGATTCATTGTCGGACTTGGCCAAGGCATCGGTCACCGGCATGCCGATATGCGGCCGGGCCGCCACGGCTTCCTGATGCTTCACGCCGCCATGGGTGACGAGCTTGAGCACGTCGGTTTCCGACAGCAGAGGTGAATTGAGGATCAGAGGGCGGGCGACTTCGATACTGTCGTCGACCAGAAGCAGGATCAGGTCATGCGGGGCGGTGGTGTCTTCGGCCAGGCGTTGGGCCAGCGCGATGCGGATCGCCATTTCCACATCCAAGGTCAGCCGGCGCAGGATTTCGCGCATCAACTCGCGCTCGCGCTGGTTCAGGCCGGCGCCCTGGATGCGATAAAGGGAAGCAACCGCCAGATAAATTTCCTCGCGGCTCGCGCCTCCTTGCGGATTCATCGCCAGCTGGGCCAAACGGCCCATATCACTCATATCGTGTGCGGTAAGCCCCACTGAAACGCCCCATGCATTCTGCACTTGGCCGGATGAACGGCCGTACGATTTCCTACCAGCCTGATCCTTAACAGGCACTTAAGCGTGAAACTTCCGTTCACGGAGCGTTCCGCCGGCGTGATTTTGCGTCGTGGGTGAGGCACGCCCGCGAAGCGGCAAATCGGTCCTGCGGACCGATTTGAGTGCCGAACGCCGCGAGCTTGGGCGAGCGGCCGGGTGGCATTTGTATAGGCTGTTGCTTCCCGGCGGGGCGATTCTGCTTTAGCGGGCGGCTTTGGCCATCCAGAGGCGCTTCAAAAACGCCAGTTTGGGATCGCTGAGATCGGCCAGCGGCATGGTCTTTTGGAAGGTGACCCCCACTTCGGTGCCGTCCGTCCGCACCAGCTTGGCCTGATAGACGCAGCGGTCGCGGATATTGATGAGATAGAAGTCCGGCGGCAGTTGCGCGCTCTTGCCGACGGCGAGGCGCGCTCCGGTTGCCGACAGGTCGCGGAAGGTGCAGTCGAAACTGCGTTCTCCCCCGGCAAGGGCGATGACACCGGTCAAAAGGACGGATTTGCGGTTCTTTGGCCGGCGCTCCGCCGGTCCGGATTGATCATCGGATTTGTTAGACAGGCCAGCCCCCCAAGTCAGTCCCCACAACCATCAAATAGCTCCAACCCGGTCCAGCGGTCTTTGTTCCCGTCTTTGCGCGATTGATGACCCAGGCGGCAGGGATGGAATCAAAGTATCCTATGTAAACATGTTCATAAATCACGGCGGCTGATGAGTTGCAACAATGACGTGCATAAAGTCCCCTCCGGTTGGCCCGGGCTGGGCTGAGCGCAACCGACATCGGGGGTTGATATGAGCCAGGAATTACAGGCGGCCGGCCTTTGGCCGGCGCCCTATGCGCCCCAGTTGGACGCGACCGATAAGGCGTTGGAAGCGGTGTTTGAGTCCATGGGCCAAGCGTGTGTGCACCGCCTTGTCTCGGTGCCCCATCCGTTTGGGCTGGCGCCGCGCGACCGCCGTGTGGCTCAGCGCTGGCTGTCGCGCCGGACTTGGGCGCAACGCCATCGGGATATCACTATCGTTTTGGCTCTGGTTGCGCTGGGTCTTGGCGCGCTTTTGGCGGCGGCTTTTGTTTTTCTCGGCCTTTACCCTTCTGTCTGACCGGCACCCCCCGCTTGCGTCCCTCGCGCAAATGGTGTGCCTTTTGCCGCCATGCGTAAAACCACTCTGCTGGCGATCGACCAGGGGACTACCTCGACCCGGGCCATTCTGTTTGATGCAGAGGCCAGGCCGCTGAAAAGCCATGCCGTGCCGCTCAATCAAATCTATCCCGCCAATGGCTGGGTCGAGCATGATCCGAGCGAGATCTGGCAAGCGGTGCTGGCTTGCTGCCGCGCGGTGTTGAAGGGCGTGGGAGCTGATAGTGTCGCCGCCATCGGCATCACCAACCAGCGCGAGACCTCGCTCATTTGGGACCGAAAAACCGGCGCGCCGCTCCACAATGCCATTGTCTGGCAGGACCGGCGTGGCGCCGCGCGCTGCGCCCAGTTGAAAAAGCAGGGCCTGGAAAAAACCATCAGCCGCAAAACCGGCCTGCTGCTGGACCCGTATTTTTCGGCCACCAAGCTGGAATGGCTGTTGAAGAATGGTAAAGGCCTAAAGGGCCGTGAGCTTGCCTTTGGGACTATCGACAGTTGGTTGATCTGGAATCTGACCAAGGGAAAGACGCACGCCACCGATGTCACAAATGCGTCACGAACCATGTTGTGGAATTTGAAAAGCCGCGACTGGGACCCGGATCTGCTGAAACTGTTTGGCGTGCCGCGTGAGATTCTACCGGAAGTACGCGAAAGCCGCGGCGATTACGGGGTTACCGATCCCCTGCTGCTGGGCGCGGCGATCCCGATCCAAGGTGTGGCGGGCGATCAGCAGGCGGCAAGCTTCGGCCAGGCCTGTTTCTCACCAGGTGACGTTAAGTCTACTTACGGAACGGGGTGTTTCGTCCTGGTGAATACCGGAAGAGGTGTGCCGCGGTCTATAAATCGGCTGCTGGCCACGGCGCTGGCGGAGAAACATTATGCCATCGAGGGGAGCATTTTCATCGCAGGCGCGGTGATCCAATGGCTGCGTGATGAACTTGGTTTGCTGGCCACCTCTGCGGAAAGCGAGGTTGCGGCCAAGCGGGCCAAACCGGCGGAGGGGCTCTATATTGTTCCCGCCTTCACCGGATTGGGCGCGCCTTATTGGCGGCCCGAGGCGCGCGGCGCCATTTTCGGCCTGACCCGGGATGTCGGGGCTGCGGAAATCGTGCGCGCCGCCTTGGACGCGGTCTGTTACGAGACGCGCGATCTTTTGGAAGCGGTGCGCAAAGACATGCCATCGGTTGGCCTCAAACGGCTCAAGGCTTTGAAGGTCGATGGCGGTATGGTGACCAATGACTGGTTTTGTCAGCGGCTGGCCGATCTGACCGGTTTGGCTGTGGAACGGCCCAAGGTCACCGAGACAACGGCCTTGGGCGCCGCCTATCTGGCGGGATTGGGCGCGGGGCTGTTTTCGGGACAGAAGGATATTGCAGCGCGGTGGGCGCTGGACCGCCGTTTCAAGCCCGCGCTGGCCAAAGCCGAGCGCGACCGTCTCTATTTGGGATGGAAGAGTGCAGTCGCCCGGACGTCCTAAACTGTACTGTATCTATCTGAAAGAATTCATGCGTTGACAGTTGAGCCCGGTGAAAGGACATTTATGCCGGGCTGGGAGGCGCGCATGGGGCAAGTACAAACAATCAATCTGGAAAGCGTTCGCAGTCGCCGCAAGGACGACAGCTCGGGCCGGCGCAGGCCGGAAAGTCTGACCAAACTCAAGCAGGCGGCGCGCAAGCTGTTCGTGGAACGGGGTTATGACGCGACCCGGCCGCAGGATATCGCGCGTGAGGCGGGCTTGGGGCACGGCACCTTTTACCTCCACTATCCCGACAAGCGGGCCTGCTTTCTCGCTTTTGTCGAAGAGGCGCGTGAGGAGCTGAACGCGCATTTGCGCGCGCACCGCCAGACGGGCGCCAATCTGGAACAGCGCATCGCCGCGGCGTTGCACGCCATGTACGATTATTCCGATCAGCATCCGGGCGTGCTGCGCGCCGCTTTGGCGGACGAGCGGATCATCGATGCGGATGGCGTTCAGGCGCGGCCGCTGATGATGCAATGGGGCGATGAATGGGCGCAGATGATCCGCGATGCGGCGGCGGAGGGCAAAGCGCGCTGCGACTATGACGCCGAGATTGTGGGTCAAGCGATCGCCGGCGCGCTGCATCAGACCGGACGCGAGGCGCATCATGCCGGCCGCGGCCGCGATTTGGTGATCGTCAATCTCACCGCCTTTCTGTCCCGCGCCTTGAAGCCGGATTGATAAGCCGTCCGCTGCGTCCAAAGTTCATAGACGTGGAAATAGTCGTGGGGGTTGTCATGGAGCGCTGCCTGCTTGTTGCCTTGTTGATGTTGGCTGGTCCGGCCGTGGCCCAGCCGGTCTCGGATCAGGCGGTCAACGATTTTGTCGACAGCCATGCCGCCGTCGCCCATTCCGGCAAGATCGCGCGCTGGGAAGATCCGATATGCCCCCAGGTCACCGGGCTGCCGGCCAATTTCACCAAATTCATCGCCAAGCGGGTGCGCGAGGTCGCGGCTCAGGTCGGCGCGCCGGTCGATCCCGATGAAACAGGCTGCAAAAGCAATATCGAAGTCGTCTTCACTGCCACGCCGCAGGATCTGCTGAACTCCATCCGCGCGAAACAGCCGATAAGGTTGGGCTATTATGACAGCGAGGCCCAGGCCGATGAGATGGCCAAGGTCAAGCATGTGGTCCAGGCCTGGCACGCGACCCAGCAAGTGGATCTGCGCGGCAATAAGATGGTCGAAAGCCGCAATCCCGTCCGGCCCAATGGGCGGGACCTCAATCTTACCGCCTCCGACGGGCGGCGGACGGGCGATGGCGTGCACAGCACCTACCTTAGCGGCGTGGTCGTCGCCGATCCAAACAAGCTGGTGGATTATGAAATCGGCACCCTGGCCGATCACATCGCCATGCTGGCGCTGGCCCAGCCGGCAAATATGGACGTCTGTCAGGAGTTGCCCAGCATCCTGGACATGACCAATCCGGCCTGCCGTAAGGACAAGCCTGTCAAGGCGCTGACCGCCGCCGACACCGGATATTTGCAAGGACTCTACAAAACGCTGCAGGCGGGCGCTTCCTTGCGGGGCGAGAAGGACTCCATCGCCTATCAGATCAAGCAAGTGATGGCGAAGCCGTAAAACCGGTCAGAGGCGCTATTTCTTCAGCGAGGCGCCCGAAAGCAGCGCCACGCCCGATAGCGTGGTCTGGACCGCATTGAGGCCCAGGCGGAAATCCTTGTCGCTGTAAGTGGCGTAGAGATCGGTGGGCTGGTGCCATTGCGGGTCCCATCCGGCGCCGATATGGGCGCCGCGCTCATTCTCGCGCAGGCTGATCGAAGCCGTCACATCCTGGAATTCATGGGAGTCGGTGTTGGACATATGGCTGCCGATATTGGCGGGATAATCCGTCGCATATTTCTCGTTCGCCGATTGCAACGCTAAGCCCAAGTCGCGCGAGGCGGCAGCAAATTTGGATTCGGCCTGGAATTCGATATTGACGTCGGCCTCGGGACGCTGCTGGGGACTGAGGCTGCCATCGGCGCGCGGCATGCCGTGATCGAACAGCATCATGTCGTGCTGGATCATGCCCAGCCATTTGGGCTCGGGATATCGGCCCGATCCGGGCGGGGATTCCTTGTCCTGCAATTTTTCGCGCTGTTCGACATAGGCGTGGGCGCCGTTCAGGCCGGTCTCTTCATTGTTCCAAAGGATGAAGCGGATGGAGCGGCCGGTCTGCACATCAGGGCCGGCGAAAATACGCGCCAACTCCATAACCAAAGCGGTGCCCGAGCCATTGTCATTGGCGGCCTCGCCCCAGCCGATGCCGTCCATATGGGCGCTGACGATATACATTTCGCCCGGATGGACCGCGCCGATCTTGGTGCACCAGACTTCCTCGCGCTCGCCCGCTTTGGCGGGCTCAGCATCCAGGGCGCGAATGCGGGTGTCGGGCTGGGCATTGGGATCATTGTTGACGCCGGCGGGCCGCAAGGTGCCGCGCTGCCGCGCGCCGCCGACACCGAAATCCGGCTGATCCGTTCCCGCCTGGCGGACGGTGCTTGACGCCAACACGCGATGCGGCGGTTCTTCGCCGAACTGGTATTTCAGGCGCTCGGTATTGGCGCAGCCATAGCTTTTGAGTTGCGCCTCGATCCAGTCGATGGCGGCGCGGTTGCGCGCCGTGCCCTGGCGGCGGTCGCCGAATTGGGTGAGGCCTTTGATGGTGGCCTTGTATTTTTCCAGGTCCAGGCGCTGGACCAGAGAGCGCACCGGATCGGCGGGCTGGGCGTGGGCGGGGGCACACAAGCCCGCAAAGGCGCACAGGGAAAGAAACAAAGCCGCGCGCATCATGGCCGTCACTTCGGGCCTCCCTGTTCCTTCAGGATCGCATGATACATCGCTTCCTGGATGTCCGCTTCGGTGGTGCAGCCGGCAGGATCGATGAAGGGATTGGGCGCGCCCGGTTTTGCCCGGGCATATTTCTCCAGCATGCGGTATTCCGCCGGATGGTCGCCCAACGGCACATCGCAGGGAAGGGTGCGGACCAGCTTAAAGGAACGGTCAAACTCCGCCGCAATCGCCGCGGCGACCAGCGTGGGCGCGCGCAGGCTGCAACCAAACACCACGTTATAAGTCTTGCCGCCCTCCGTTGCCGTGGTCGTCCAGGTGGTGCAGCCGCGGGTATGGCCGGCCGTCAGATGCGCGGTGAGCGTGACCCCGCCCAGGCTAACCGTGTCGCCGTCGGTTATGACTTCGTCGATGGGATGGCGCTTGCCGCCAGGCTTGATCGCTGCCAGCGCCGGAACATCCTGGGCCATCACAATCACACGGGCGCCGGTCATCTGTTTGGCCAGTGCATCTCCCTCCATGTGATCGCCATGAGCGTGGTTGCCCAGAATGATCTTTGTATCGGCAATTTTGAAGCCAAGTTGCGCCACCGATCTGGCAATCACGGGCACATTGGCCTCAAAGCTGGTGTTGATCAGGATGTTGCCTTGGGTCGTCACGATCAGGAAGGTGCTGAGGGTCTTTGACCCCACATAATAGATGTTGCCGATGATGCGATGGGGCGGGAATGGCGCCAATTGGTCGGCGGCGGCGCCCATGTTCCGCCGCAGAATGCCGAGCGGCGTGTAGCTGTTGCCCTGAACCGTCACCGAAGGATGGTCGGGCGCCGCGGCGGGCGTGATATCCGTCTGCGCCCGGACCGGAAACAAAGCGCCGCAGACCAGAAAAGAAGCACCCGCCAGAACAGTCATGCGCCGATGAATTCTGCGTCGCTGCATGTGGCCTCGCCTGCTTGTCACGTCTGAGATGATCAAATCAATGCGATTTTTCATTGCATGCCCGCGTCAGGCTTGTCGCCGCAACGCGCTTCGGTGTTGGCACAGATCGATTCCGTGTGCGGTGGCTGATAAAGGAGCGCGACCAGGCCGATCGCCAGGC
>Ga0105246_10001543_pt1 | contig 13671 bp, 10 predicted proteins | sample KBSM64metaG_FD_99694 | JGI IMG/M metagenome (GOLD analysis project Ga0105246, IMG submission 99694) | Miscanthus rhizosphere microbial communities from Kellogg Biological Station, Michigan, USA - KBS M6-4 metaG | ecosystem: Host-associated > Plants > Roots > Rhizosphere > Soil | place...
CTTTCCAGAAATGGACGCAGATAGGTAAAGAAGGCAAAGTGACCGGTAAACATCATGATTACCGCCAGCATTCCCCAGCGCATCACACCAATACGCAGCAGCGCCAGCACCCCGCCGTTGCGGGCTTTGTTCTCTGCCGGCATGGCGGGCAGGGTAAAGAACTGCCACAGCAGCGCCACCGCACCCAGTCCGGCAGTCAGCATAAAGATGTTGCGCCAGCCCACCAGTCCGCCGAGATAGCTGCCCAGTGGCGTAGCGATAATCGTCGCCAGCGAGATACCGCTGAAGACGATAGAGAGCGCACGCGGCACCTGTTCGGTGGGAACCAGGCGCATGGTGATGGCGGTTGAGAGTGTCCAGAAGCCGCCAATGGCCATACCCAGCAGCACCCGCGCCAGCAGGATCACCGTCAGGTCAGCCGCAAACGCCACCATCAGTGCCGACGCGATCAGCAACAACGAAAACACCAGCATGACGATGCGGCGGTCGATGCGCCGCGTGACGCTGCCGGTGACCAGACTGGTAAACAGCGCCACCAGCGCGGTGATGGTGACGGTCTGTCCCGCCTGGCCTTCGGATACGCCGAGGCTGTGGGCCATCGGCGTCAGCAGACTCACGGGTAAAAATTCGGCGGTGATGAGGCTGAACACCCCAAATGCCATAGCAAATACCGCGCCCCACGCGGGACGGGTCGGCGAGGAAACCTCATCAGCCACTTCGGTTGTCAGACTCATGCTGCTTCTCCGGAAGATAAAAAAGTGAGTGTGAGCATAGAACGCCGTGTCAGGACGATCTATGATGCTTACACCTTCATTTTTGATAATTCGTCTGGAATCACATGAGCCACTATGGAGATCTGACCAGCGAGCTGCTGATGGGGATGCGCCTCTATGGCGTGAACTATCAGCGTATCGCAGTGAGCGCGCCGTTCGGGCTGCGTTATGAGCACGCGCCGGGCCGGGCGCAGTTCCACTTTGTCGGACGCGGCTCACTGATGGTGCGCAGCGCCTCCGGCGAGGTGTTTCAGCTCAACAGCGGCGATGCGCTGCTGGTGCCGCACGGCAAACCCCACAGCCTGATCTCCAGTGAGGAGGCGAGCTGCCAGTGTATTAAGAACATGGCGAGCAAGCCGCTCTGCGACAGCGTCTGCGCCATTGCAGCACCGGAAGATGCCTGTGATGACGAGCACAGTGTGCTGTTGTTCAGCGCCTGCATGGCGTTTGAGCTCGGCGGCATGCAGCCGCTGATCAATACCATGCCCGATGTGATGCTGGTGAGTACTCTGCTGTCGCAATACCCGGAGATTCAGCCGATTCTGGCGGCGATGGAGCGGGAGTCGCTCACCCGCCAGGCGGGATTCGCCGGGATACTATCGCGTCTGGCAGACGTGGTTGCCGCGCTGATTGTGCGCGGCTGGGTAGAGAACGGCTGCGGCGAGCGCAGTGGGCTGGTGCAGGCGATGCGCGATCCACGTCTGAGTCAGGCGATTGCTGCGATGCATCGGGAGCCAGGCGAAAACTGGACGGTGGCGCGGCTGGCCAGCGTGGCAGGCTGTTCGCGCTCAGTGTTTGCCGGACGGTTTCTCAATGCCACCGGCATGACGCCGCTGCGCTATCTGACGGAGTTGCGGATGCGGCTGGCGGTGCAGCGGATTGTGAACAACGGTGAAGCGGTGGAAGCCGTGGCTTATCATCTCGGCTACGGCTCGATTGCGGCATTCAGTCGCGCCTTTAAACGGATTGTCGGTCAGTCACCAGGCGCATTGCGTGCCGGACGCGACGGCACGCAGGCGCTGGCCTCTTAACCGGGCTGCTGAATCTCTTCTCTTAACGAAAGACGCTGATCGCTTCGACCAGACGGTTAGCCTGATGGGTCATTCGACCTGAAGCCTCGGCGCTTTCTGTCACGCGGGCGGCGTTCTGGTGAGTGATATCATCAAGATCTTCCACCGCTGAACTGACTTCGCTGAGCGCGGTCGCCTGTTCGGCCGTGGCGGCGCTGATCTGGGCGATCAGTGCGGTGACATTCTGCACCTGCGACACGATATCCTGCATCGTGCGGCCTGCCGCGCTGGCGTGCTCATTGCCCGAGTTGACCCGGCTGGCGCTGGTTTCAACCAGCATTTTGATTTCGCTCGCGGCTTTGGCGCTGCGCTGCGCCAGGCTGCGCACTTCTCCGGCGACCACCGCAAAGCCTTTGCCCTGCTCACCGGCCCGCGCCGCTTCCACGGCGGCGTTCAGTGCCAGGATATTGGTCTGGAACGCAATCCCGTCAATGACGCTGGTAATATTGGCAATCCGCTTTGAACTGTCAGCAATTTCGCCCATCATGCCCATCATTTCGGTCATCACCTCGCCGCCTTTGCTGGCAGCGTGGCTGGTGCCGGCTGAGAGGGTATTCGCCTCATGCGCAGTTTCAGTGTTGCTCTTCACCGTGGCAGTCATTTCGTTCATGGTGGCCGCAGTCTGCTGCACGTTGGCAGCCGCCTGTTCGGTACGGCGGCTGAGTTCGTTGTTGCTGCGGGCGATGGCGTCGCTGGCGCTCAGCACGTTGATCGCCTGGCCGCTGACATCATCCACCAGCCAGCGGAACATCAATCCGAGCTGACCGATGGCGCGCAGCGTCACACCCACCTCATCAACGCGGTCCATCTGCTCCACTTTATGGCTGGCACCGGTTGCAACGCTCAGCGCCTGTTTGCACATCCGCTCGATAGGGCGTGAAATCTGCTGCTCCAGCCACAGGCTGCAGAGCAGAAGCAGCGCAGCCATTCCCGCGGTAAAGCCTGCCAGTGCCGCGGGCGTCATGCCCAGCGCCCAGACGCCCGCCACCGAGAGGGGCAGTAACGTCAGCAGCGTTGTGCGGATCCGCCAGCGAAGGGGCAGCGTCTTCAGGATTGAGGCGGGACGACGCCAGCCGCTGCGAACCAGCAGGCCTTTGTGAAAACGTCGCCCTCTGGCGCGGCCTTCACGAAAATCCTGATAGAGCACCTCAGTCTGACGCACTTCCTCTGCCGTGGGTTTGGTGCGCACCGACATGTAGCCCTGCACTTTACCGTCGCGGACTACCGGAATGGCGTTGGCCCGCACCCAGTAGTGATCGCCATTTTTACGGCGGTTCTTGACCAGTGCCGTCCAGGGTTCACCCTGTTTCAGCGTCGCCCACATGTCGGCAAACGCTTCTGATGGCATATCGGGGTGACGTACCATGTTATGCGGCTGGCCGTTGATCTCGTCGGCGGTGAAGCCGCTCGCCTCGATAAACGCGTCGTTAGCGTAGGTGATGTGGCTGTTAAGATCGGTGGTCGACATCAGTGTCGCATTATCGTCGAACAGATATTCACGCTGAGAGACAGGCTGGTTGTTACGCATCAAAAGTCCTTGGAGACCCGACGTCCTGCACGCGACGGTCTGAGTGTCGGCATGAAAACTGTGGGCTGAGAGATAACGATTACCTTTTTTTATGTTTTCGGCATGCTTCTGCCTACTCTTTAGCGTTTAAGTTAAATTAGTGGCAATAATAAAGCCGCTTTGTAGCGGCTTTCACATTTTTGGTTGATTATCCATCCGTTAGCCGGACTGGATAATTCCGGCAGCGGGTCAGCTGAGGTCGACATTACGGGTGCCAAACCACCAGGTGAGCAGGAATCCGCCGATCCAGGCCACCATCAGCCCGGCCAGATAGACCGCCATGCCCGCGAAGATCCCCTGGCTGGAGGTCATCAGTGGCAGCGTGACCAGGCCGGAGGGTCCGAATACCGTGTTCATCCCGACCGGCAAACCCAGCCACGCCACCAGCCCGATAAAGAACCCGCCCAGCGCACCACCGCCGCAGGCGGTGATAAAGGGCTTGAGGCGCGGCAAAGTGACGCCGTAGATCAGCGGTTCACCGACGCCAAGCAGCCCCGGCACGATAGCGCCTTTGATCTGCGCCCGCAGCAGCGCCCCTTTTTCTGCTTTGCACCACAATGCCAGTGATGCGCCGACCTGGCCTGCTCCCGCCATCGCCAGAATCGGGAAGAGCGAGTTAAAACCCTGGGTTTCCATCAGCGCAAAGTAGACCGGAATAAAGCCCTGATGGATGCCGAACATCACCGCGATCAGGAACAGCCCGGCCAGCAGCGCACAGCCAAAGGGATTGTTATTGAGATGGATAAACAGCCACGACATCCCTTTAAACAGTTCGCCGCCCAGCGGCATGATCAACAGATAGGTGATGGCGCCGGTAATCAACAGCGTAAACAGCGAGGTGAGGATCATATCGAGATTGTCGGGAATGATTTTGCGCAGCTGTTTTTCAATCCACGCCCCGATAAGCGCCGCCATCAGCACGCCAATAATGTTGCCGCGCGGGTCGATCGCCAGGCCAAAGAAGTTTTCCATGCCGCTGTAGTAGCCGGTGGTGGCCGTGGGCACATAGCCGAGCACAAACAGCGAGGCGATGATTGCGCCATTGACGCCGCTGCCGCCAAACGCTTTTTGCGCGTTGTAGCCAATCAGGATGCTGAGAAAGGTGAACAGCCCTTTACCGAAGACTTTCATGTACGCCACGGTATGCAGCAGCCAGGGCGCGTGGTCACCGGGTGCATTGAGGTGGAGACTCTGTTCAATCAGCGTGGCAAATCCCAGCAGCAGCCCCGCGCCGATAAAGCCCGGAATCAGCGGAGTGAAGATGGTGGCGAAGCGCGACAGGAACTGATGCACGCCGCTGGTCTGTTTCGCCTTTAGCTGCTGCTTCTGCTGCTGTGCCAGCACGCGAAGTTCCGCTGTTTGGCCCTGCGGTGCCAGCGCGGTATCACCCTGAGCTAGCAGGTTCTGCATCCCCTCGGCGGCGGTTTGCGCCTTGCCAGGCCCCAGCACAATCTGCAACTGTGCCTCGCTGTCGATAACGCCTAAGACACCCGGCAGGCTTTTTAACCGTGCCAGATCACTCTCTCCAGGCTGATTGAGCGTCAGGCGGAGCCGCGTCATGCAGTGACCACAGGCCGCGATATTTTGCGCGCCACCGACCGCCTGCAGGATGTCGCGCAACAGTGCCTCGGTGATTCTGGCCATTAGCGTGCTCCCGCTGCCTGTAAAGCCTGACGGATAAAGCCCTGATGCTGACTGAGCAGCGCTTTCGCCTCATCGGCAGCCAGGTCAGCCAGCACCATCAGAATGGCGGTTTTGCAGTGTCCGCCACAGGCGGTGAGCGCGGCGCTGGCCGTCGCCTCATCACAGTCAGTGGCCTGCATGACGATGTTAACCTGACGCTGTACCAGTTTCTGATTGGTGGCTTCCACATCGACCATCAGGTTGCCGTACACTTTTCCGCTGCGGATCATCGACCCGGTAGTGAGCATGTTGAGTACCAGTTTTTGCGCCGTGCCCGCTTTCATACGGGAAGACCCGGTGACCACTTCGGGGCCGACCACCGGCGTGAGCGCAATCGCGGCAACCTGCGACATGGCGCTGCCTGGATTACAGGTGAGCGATACAGTGGTTGCGCCAAGTTCGTTCGCGTATGCCAGCGCGCCCAGTACGTAGGGTGTGCGACCGCTGGCGGCGATGCCAACCAGCACATCGTGGCGGCTGAAGTGGATATCTTTCAGATCCTGCGCGCCCTGCTCCCGGTTGTCTTCCGCGTTTTCTACCGCCTGGAGTATGGCGGTATGGCCTCCTGCAATCAGGCCGATAACCTGCTCGCGGGGTGTGCCAAAGGTAGGTGGGCACTCGCTGGCATCCAGTATGCCCAGCCGACCGGAGGTGCCTGCACCGCAATAGATCAGTCGTCCACCGGCCTGGAAGGCGGCGCAGATGGCGTCAACGGCGGCGGCAATCTGCGGCACGATGGCCTCTACCGCCAGCGCCACCTTTTTATCTTCATCATTGATGACGCGAAGCATCGCTTCGGTGGAGAGTTCGTCAATATTCTGGCTGGCCGGGTTGCGGCCTTCGGTGATCATCTGGCTGAGGTCGAGTTTCATGGCGGGCTCCGCAAAGGAATAAATTATTCAAATTACTAACTATCATAACGAATGATTAATTCATTGGGTGAGATCTTTTTTCGATGGATGTGGGGTGAGTCATGTTGCGGGGGATCAGGTTGGGTGAGTGATATTGGGCATTGGGAGCTTAATCGCTCCGCATTCCGGCTTGGGTGCGGTGCATGTGAGTGGAATCGCTGGGAGACTGGTGCAGGTCAGAATAGGTTCACCTGATCGTAAAGACGCATTCGTCATCCATGACGCTCGGCCCACGCGATTACGCACCTCATCCATGAGGTGCGCCCGTTGCCGGGCCAACGCTCTGCGTTGTTCAAAAACGCTCCCGGCGTTTTTGTCCCTGGCGTGGGACGCTTTACTCTGCAGGTATCAGAAAATAGTGATCAATTGCCTGCCTCATAATGGGTTCTGAGGACACCATTCGACATCGCGAGGGAGCCGCGTCAGCCAATTAAATCCCGCAAAATGCGGGTTAAAAGCGCATCCATTTAATCAATATAAAGTTGTGACGTTCTGCAGCCATATAAAGCAGCCAGCTTCTCAAGCGTTTGTTTTTGAGGTTTCTTTCTCGACTCTAACTTCGACACGCCAGCCTGCGTGATGCCCAGTTTATTCGCCACCTCTTCCTGTGACATGTGACGATGCAAACGCCAGGCAACATGCAAAGGAACGGATTGCCGTCGGCTGATTTTCATTACATCGTGAGGAATCGTTTCATCATCGTCTGGACCCACTTCATAAGGGACAGACTCAAACACATCATCTAAATGACGTTCAGCCATGAGCTTATTAAACAGCTCTATAGGGATGACAGCACCAGTGCGGTTCCCGCGCTCGTCCGTCAGAAACTGTATAGCATTCATGGGTAATCACTCCTTACTGGTACGGCAGGCAACACTGTCTGATCGTCTGCCTGTGCTGCGGAACGCTAAACCCGGCTGCACAGAACTTATTGATGACGCACATTGCTCCTGCCACACTGCTAGCGCTTTTTGTACGTGGTCGATGTTCTTCTTACGACTTCAAGTATATCTATCACTACTGGCTGACCTTTCTCTATCTTCCAGAGTACGCGGTAGTGACCTACTACCAGCTTCATTCGCTTCTGTTTATCATCAGTCAGCTTTTCGACTTTCAGATGGGGAATATCCGGCCATTTAGCCAGCGCCTCTACAGCATCTTCAATAGCGTTACCCTCTTTCTGAGGCAGCCCATAAAGCTGTTTCAATGCCTTTTTCGTCCAGTTAATTTCTGGCATCCGTCAACACTCCATGTTGTCAAAGAAGACAGTCAACTTACCGCAACGAAATATAACTATAATCAATCATAACAACAATACTATCGTCTCATAATTATGGTTTTTAGTTATAAAAATATAACCTTTTAATTTTCAGTCAACCTGTATATCTGCCATGAAAAATCTCATAAAAAAAAAGGCCCAACTTTCGTTGAGCCCATTCTTACGTTAATGCCGTGTTCAGCTTGCGGTCTGTGTCCGCAGCTCCAGCTCATACTCTTTCGCCTTTTCGACGTCGAACTGGTTTTCCCAGCGGGCAATCACCAGCACCGCCAGCGCATTACCAACCACGTTCAGCGCGGTACGCGCCATATCCATGATGCGGTCAACACCGGCGATAAACGCCAGACCTTCCAGAGGAATGCCGACGCTGCCCAGCGTGGCCAGCAGCACTACGAAGGAGACGCCTGGCACGCCAGCGATACCTTTCGAGGTCACCATCAGCGTTATTACCAGCACAATCTCGTCGGTCAGCGACAGGTCAATGCCATACAGCTGCGCAATAAAGATCGCCGCGATACTCTGATAAAGCGTTGAACCATCCAGATTAAACGAATAACCGGTCGGCACCACGAAGCTGGTGATCGCTTTCGGCGCGCCGTAGGCTTCCATCTTCTCCATGATACGCGGCAGCACCGTTTCCGAGCTGGAAGTAGAGTAAGAGAGAATCAGCTCATCCTTCAGGATACGCATCAGCGTGGTAATCCGCAGCTTACAGAAGCGCGCCACTCCGCCCAGCACCACAAAGGCGAAGAACAGAATCGCCGCATAAACCAGCAGCACCAGCTTAGCCAGTGGCCAGAGCGAGGCAAAGCCGAAGTTAGCAATCGTCACCGCAATCAGCGCAAACACACCCACCGGGGCATAGCGCATGATCATGTGCGTCACTTTAAACATCGCTTCAGAAATGCCACGGAACAGGTTCACCAGCGGATCGCGCTGTTCTGACGGCAGTGACGACAGGCCTAAGCCAAACAGCACCGAGAAAAAGATAATCGGCAGCATGTCGCCCTTCGCCATTGAGGCGAAAATATTCTGCGGGATCAGCGACAGAATGGTGGTGACCAGGCTGTGCGGACCGCCCTGTACCTCTGCCGTTGTCGCTTCATATTTAGAGATGTCCACCGTTGCCAGCGTTGACATATCAATGCCGGTGCCGGGTTGAAATACGTTGGCCAGCGTAATACCGACCACAATGGCAATGGTGGTGATCACTTCAAAGTAGAGAATCGTTTTGACGCCGATACGTCCCAGCTTCTTTGCATCACCCACGCCAGCGATGCCGACAATCAGGGATGAAATCACAATCGGTACCACAATCATCTTGATAAGATGAATAAAGATATCGCCTGCCGGGCTGAGAATGTTGGTGACTAACCATTCACGATTGTCTGGCTGATTATGCAACACAGCACCCACAACGATGCCAAGCACCAGGGCTGTCAGAATCTGCCAGGCCAGGCTGATTTTAAAACCTTTCATAACGCGTAATTTCCTCAGTCAAAACCCGTTTCTCTCTACTGCGAAGGTGCAGAAGACAATACACACAGGGAGTGAGCAAAAAGCCCGGTAAATTAGAGGGTGTCTTGAAACAGCGCCTCGTATGAAAATCTGATGATTCCCATACCCATTTTCAGACGCGGTCTGAGTTGATACCTGCAGAACAGGGGCGAGATAAGTACCATTTTCACTGTGGTAAATGCAACCCCTGGCGGATCCGATTAAAAGTTCACCATCTAAGCAGCATAAAGTGCTGCTGGAGCTGAAAAACCCTAACCTGCTGTTATGAAAAGTATTACTTCGATGAATTTACGCATAGCTATGCAGAAACGATTAAAAACTGATCCGGCGCGTTTGCTCGCTTTTTATTCAGGATAAAAGCGTAAAACAGATGCCTGACTTCTCCAGCGCCACCAGAGCGTTAACCTGATAGATCAGAATGGCTTAACGCTTCTCGGGGGATGTGTATCACGTGATCTGTGGCGCAAAAAAGAAACAAAGCTCTGGCGCAGGCTTTAATTAACCATTGATTGACATATCATTAACATCTTCAAGGAGATCCGCCATGAGCCAAATACACAAACATCCCGTTCCAGAGAATATTGCAGCAAACACCCTGATTACTGCAGAACAGTATCAGGCGATGTATCAGCAATCTGTCGACGATCCAGACAGTTTCTGGGGCGAACAGGGCAAAATCCTTGACTGGATCAAGCCTTACAGCAAAGTGAAAAATTGCTCGTTTGCACCAGGTAACATTAACATTCGCTGGTACGAAGATGGCACGCTCAACCTGGCGGCAAACTGCCTTGACCGTCATTTAGCCACGCGCGGCGATCACCCGGCGATTATCTGGGAGGGCGACGACGCCAGCGAAAGCAAAACCCTGACTTTCCGCCAGCTGCATGCAGAAGTCTGTCGCTTCGCCAACGTGCTGGAACTGCTGGAAGTGAAAAAAGGCGACGTGGTGGCGATCTATATGCCGATGGTGCCGGAAGCCGCAGTAGCGATGCTGGCCTGTGCGCGTATCGGTGCCGTTCACTCGGTGATCTTTGGCGGTTTCTCACCGGAGGCGGTCGCGGGCCGCATCGTCGATTCCAGCGCCTCGCTGGTAATCACGGCCGATGAAGGGATCCGCGCCGGTCGCAGCATTCCGCTGAAGAAAAATGTTGATGACGCGTTAAAAAATCCTAATGTCACCAGCGTGAAAAACGTGGTGGTGTTCCAGCGCACTGGTAAAGATGTGGGCTGGGTTGAAGGCCGCGATCAGTGGTGGCACGACCTGATGCTGAACGCGAGCACCAACCACGCTGCCGCAGAAGTCGGCGCGGAAGATCCGCTGTTTATCCTTTATACCTCCGGTTCAACCGGCAAACCCAAAGGCGTGTTGCACTCCACCGGCGGGTATCTGGTCTATGCCGCGACCACCTTTAAGTTCGTCTTTGATTACCATCAGGATGATATCTACTGGTGCACCGCTGATGTTGGCTGGGTGACGGGCCACAGCTATCTGGTTTATGGCCCGCTGGCCTGTGGCGCCACCACACTGATGTTTGAAGGGGTGCCAAACTGGCCAACGCCGAGCCGTATGGCGGAAGTGGTCGATAAACATAAAGTCACGCTGCTCTACACCGCGCCCACTGCAATCCGTGCGCTGATGGCGGAAGGTGATAAGGCGATTGCCGGCACCGACCGCAGCAGCCTGCGCATTATGGGATCGGTCGGTGAGCCAATTAACCCGGAAGCCTGGGAGTGGTACTACAAGAAAATCGGCAACAGCCGCTGCCCGATTGTTGATACCTGGTGGCAGACCGAAACCGGCGGCTTCATGATCACGCCGCTGCCGGGTGCGACCGAACTGAAAGCGGGTTCCGCCACCCGACCGTTCTTTGGCGTGCAGCCCGCGCTGGTGGATAACGAAGGTCAGCCACAGGAAGGCGCCTGTGAAGGCAATCTGGTGATCACCGAGTCGTGGCCGGGTCAGGCACGTACCCTCTATGGCGATCACGACCGTTTCGAGCAGACTTACTTCTCTACCTTTAAAAATGTCTACTTCAGTGGTGATGGTGCCCGTCGTGATGAAGATGGCTACTACTGGATCACCGGACGCGTCGATGACGTACTCAATGTTTCCGGTCATCGACTCGGCACCGCCGAAATTGAATCGGCGCTGGTCTCGCACCCTAAAATTGCCGAAGCGGCGGTAGTGGGGATTCCGCACAGCATCAAAGGCCAGGCGATTTATGCCTATATCACGCTGAATCATGGCGAAGAGCCGTCGCCGGAGTTGTACACCGAAGTGCGCCAGTGGGTCCGTAAAGAGATTGGCCCGATAGCCACACCGGATGTACTGCACTGGACCGACTCACTGCCGAAAACCCGCTCCGGCAAAATCATGCGGCGTATTCTGCGCAAAATTGCCACCGGGGATACCAGTAATCTTGGTGATACTTCTACGCTCGCCGATCCTGGCGTAGTAGAAAAACTGCTTGAGGAGAAACAGTCGATCAAAATGCCTTAAGCGCACGCTGTCCGGCGGGAAGATCGCTTCCCGCCACACCCGCCCTACGCAGTCTGTTTCGGTAGTCACAAATATTATAACCAGCTGAATCCGCGCCCTGTCGCGAGGTTCTCGCCTGCAAGCCCTCTGGAGAAAATGTGATGAATGACGCCCTTTCGAATCAGGATGCCATCAATCAACAGATTGAGCGTAATCCCCTTTTTCATGAGTTAGTCCGTAAGCGCCAGGCGTTCGCGATGCTGCTGTCGCTGATCATGCTGGTGCTCTATGTCGGCTTTATCCTGCTGATCGCGTTTGCCCCCGGCTGGCTCGGTACGCCGCTGCATGCCGGCACCAACGTCACGCGCGGTATCCCGATTGGGGTCGGGCTCATTGTGATGTCGTTTGTGCTGACCGGCGTCTATGTCTGGCGTGCCAACGGTGAGTTTGACCGTTTAACGAAAGCGATCCTCAGCGAGGTGAAATCATGACTCGTCTCACCTTATGGCTGCTGGCCTTAATGCTGCCGTTTTCAGCGCTGGCTGCCGATGCGATAACCGGTGCCGTGCAGCGCCAGGCGACCAACTACCAGGCGATTATCATGTTTACGATTTTCGTCGGGGCCACGCTGGGAATTACTTACTGGGCCTCAAAGCGCACCCGATCACGTAATGACTACTACACCGCGGGCGGCAATATCACTGGCTTCCAGAATGGCCTGGCGATGGCGGGTGACTTCATGTCGGCCGCCTCGTTCCTGGGCATTTCGGCGCTGGTTTACACCTCCGGTTATGACGGGCTGATCTACTCGCTCGGCTTCCTGGTCGGCTGGCCGATGATTCTGTTTTTAATCGCTGAGCGACTGCGTAACCTGGGTCGCTATACGTTTGCCGATGTCGCCTCATATCGTCTGAAGCAGATGCCGATCCGCACCCTGTCAGCCTGCGGCTCACTGGTGGTCGTGGCGCTCTACCTGATCGCGCAGATGGTAGGGGCCGGTAAACTGATCCAGCTGCTGTTTGGCCTTAACTACCATGTTGCGGTAGTCCTGGTCGGCATTCTGATGGTGATGTATGTGCTGTTTGGCGGCATGCTGGCCACCACCTGGGTGCAGATCATCAAAGCCGTGCTGCTGCTGTTTGGCGCCACCTTCATGGCGGTCATGGTAATGAAGGCGACCGGTTTCAGTTTTAATACGCTGTTCACCGAAGCGATGGCGGTCCATCCAAAAGGCATCGCGATTATGCAGCCTGGCGGACTGGTTAAAGATCCTATCTCGGCGCTGTCTCTGGGGCTGGGGCTGATGTTTGGTACGGCCGGATTGCCGCATATCCTGATGCGCTTCTTTACCGTAGCGGATGCTAAAGAGGCACGTAAAAGCGTCTTCTGGGCCACCGGCTTTATGGGTTACTTCTACTTCCTGACCTTTATTATCGGCTTCGGTGCCATCCTGCTGGTGGGCGCTAATCCGGCCTTTAAAGATGCCAGCGGCGCGCTGATTGGCGGCACCAATATGGCGGCGGTGCATCTGGCGAACGCCGTGGGCGGCAGCACCTTCCTGGGCTTTATCTCTGCGGTTGCCTTCGCCACGATTCTGGCCGTTGTCGCAGGCTTAACCCTGGCAGGTGCGTCGGCGGTGTCTCACGACCTCTACGCCAGCGTGTATCGTAAAGGTCAGGCGAGCGAGAAAGATGAGCTGCGGGTTTCAAAAATTACCGTGCTGGCGCTGGGCGTGGTGGCGATTGCGCTGGGTATTCTGTTTGAGAAACAGAACATCGCCTTTATGGTCGGGCTGGCCTTCTCGATTGCGGCCAGCTGTAACTTCCCGATCATCCTGCTGTCGATGTACTGGTCAAAACTCACAACGCGCGGCGCGATGGTAGGCGGCTGGCTCGGTCTGCTGACCGCCGTCATCCTGATGATCCTCGGCCCGACGGTGTGGGTACAGGTGCTGGGCAACGCGAAGGCGATTTTCCCCTATGAGTATCCGGCGCTGTTCTCCATGGCGGTGGCCTTCGTGGGCATCTGGATCTTCTCGATTACCGACCATTCGCAGCAGGGCGCAGAAGAACGTTCACGCTTCCGTGCACAGTTTATCCGCTCGCAGACCGGCACCGGCATCGAACAGGGCAAAGCGCACTGATCGTGGCTTTTCGTTCATAACGAGCAGGCAATAAAAAAGGGCGGCTACCGAAGTAGTCGCCCTCTTCTTTTGCGCAGCAGAATCAGAAGCGCAGCGATGCACCCACGTACGGGCCATCGACCAGTACGTTATCTTTGCGTCCATCTTTGTTGTTCAGTTCGATGTACTGATAACCCACACGCAGGTTAAGCAGTGAAACCGGCGTGAAGCTCAGGCCGCCACCGGCTTCCTGATAGCTGTCGAGCTGA
>Ga0105246_10001545_pt1 | contig 13661 bp, 12 predicted proteins | sample KBSM64metaG_FD_99694 | JGI IMG/M metagenome (GOLD analysis project Ga0105246, IMG submission 99694) | Miscanthus rhizosphere microbial communities from Kellogg Biological Station, Michigan, USA - KBS M6-4 metaG | ecosystem: Host-associated > Plants > Roots > Rhizosphere > Soil | place...
ACTTCACCGTCCACCGAGACCCAGCCGCCTTCGATAAACAGCTCAGCCTCCCGACGGGAGCAACCGACCAGTTCGATAAGGCGTTTGGAGAGGCGTATGGGGTCAGTCATGACAAGGGCCGTAACAAAAGGGGGCGGCTATTGTACCTGCCTGGCGCCGGTTAATCCCGGCCCCATTTCAGCCACTGCGTATTTGCTGCTGGCGCAGGCGCAGATGCAGCAACGGATAGGGCTGGCCCAGGCCATCGTGCTCCGTGCGTCCGATCACCTCAAAGCCTTGCTTGAGGTAAAAACCCAGCGCTTGCGGATTCTGCTCATTCACATCCAGCTCATCGGCATTCATGCAGTTGATCGCGTAGCGCAGCAATTGCTGGCCCAGGCCCTGGCCACGGTGCAGGGGGTCGATAAACAGCATTTCCACCTTGCCCGCCGCTACGCCGGCAAACCCGGTGATGCGCTGGCTCGAATCCTTGGTACACACGAGCATCACTGAATCCAGATAGCGCGTCAGCACCAGTTCTTTGAGCAACACAATGTAACTTTCCGGCAAAAAGTCATGAGTGGCGCGCACCGAGGCTTCCCAGATCCTCGCCAGCTCGGGGTAATCGCTATTGTTGGGGGTGTGGATAACCGAATGCTCACGCATGCCCGCTGTCTCTTGTCGAAATAGGTGCCGATGGGCAAAACGATAGACCTAAAAAAGCCCCGCATCTTATCCAGAAGCAGGGCTTTTTCAATTTTTTACAGCATTAGTCGCGCTTTTGCGCCCACAGGTCGTATTCGTCGGCATCGGTCACGGTGCACCAGACCTTGTCGCCCGGCTTCAAACCGCTGGCATCGTCGATAAACACGTTACCGTCGATTTCCGGCGCATCGAAGAAGCAACGGCCGACGGCGCCTTGCTCGTCGACTTCGTCGATCAGCACTTCGATTTCCTTGCCGATGCGCAGTTGCAGGCGCGCCGAGCTGATCGCTTGCTGGTGCGCCATGAAGCGCTCCCAACGGTCCTGCTTGACGTCGTCCGGCACCACGGCCAGGTCCAGCAGGTTGGCCGGCGCGCCTTCGACCGGCGAGTACTGGAAGCAGCCGACGCGGTCCAGCTGGGCTTCGGTCAGCCAGTCCAGCAGGTACTGGAAGTCTTCTTCGGTTTCGCCGGGGAAGCCGACGATAAAGGTCGAACGGATGATCAGTTCCGGGCAGATCTCGCGCCAGTTCTTGATCCGCGCCAGGGTCTTGTCTTCGAAGGCCGGGCGTTTCATGGCCTTGAGCACTTTGGGGCTGGCGTGCTGGAACGGGATGTCCAGGTACGGCAGGATCTTGCCGGCGGCCATCAAGGGAATCAGCTCGTCCACGTGCGGGTACGGGTAAACGTAGTGCAGGCGCACCCACACGCCCAGGCTGCTGAGCGCTTCGCAGAGTTCGGTCATGCGGGTTTTCACCGGCGCGCCATTCCAGAAACCGGTGCGGTACTTCACGTCGACGCCGTAGGCGCTGGTGTCCTGGGAGATCACCAGCAGCTCTTTCACGCCGGATTTGACCAGGCGCTGGGCCTCGTCCAGCACATCGCCCACTGGACGGCTGACCAGCTTGCCGCGCATCGACGGGATGATGCAGAAGCTGCAGCTGTGATTGCAGCCTTCGGAAATCTTCAGGTAGGCGTAGTGACGCGGCGTCAGCTTGATGCCTTGCGGCGGTACCAGGTCGATCAGCGGGTTGTGGTCCTGGCGCGGTGGCACCACGGCGTGCACGGCGTTGACCACCTGCTCGTACTGCTGCGGGCCGGTCACGGCGAGCACGCTTGGGTGGACGTTGCGGATATTGCCTTCTTCCACGCCCATGCAGCCGGTCACGATGACCTTGCCGTTTTCCTTGATGGCTTCGCCGATCACTTCCAGGGACTCCGCCTTGGCCGAGTCGATGAAACCACAGGTATTGACCACCACCACGTCCGCGTCCTGGTAAGTGGACACGACGTCATAACCTTCCATGCGCAGTTGCGTGAGAATGCGCTCGGAGTCGACCAGAGCCTTCGGGCAACCCAGGGAAACAAAGCCAACCTTGGGGTTGGCTTTTGCGATGGTGGTGGACATGTCTAACCTCGGTATCGAATGACGCCGCCACCGTGAAGGGCAGGCAGCGGACGGGCGCTTGGTGCGCCTCTGATCAAAAAGTGCGCAATTCTAGCGGCGGGCAGCGCGCTTGACCAGCATTATGCGGGGAAATGCGACGAGCGCTGTGCGCTTCAATACCCCAATGCCTAAGCAAATAATTCAGCGTGGCTCCCCAAGTCCACAAAGGTGATCAGGTCAGCCCGCGAATGTTCGTATATCAGCAGGAAATCACCACCAATATGGCATTCTCTGAACCCGTCCCAGTTTCCGGTAAGCGCATGGTCTCGATACTCGGCGGGTAGTTGTTCGCCCAAAAAAAGCGAAACCATCACTACCCTGACCTCACTCATGTCTCGACGCCCGGCGCGTTTATAGCGCTCCCAGGATTTTTTAAACTCAGGTGTCTGTGCGCATTGCTTGGGTATGTCAGCGCGTTTTTGCTTCTTCTCCTGCTTCGCCATCGGCGTCCCTTAGCATGTCATCGATCGAGTCGAACTGGCGACGGATAGCATGCGCTTGCTTCATGGCGCGAGCGGTTTTCTCCGAAGGGATGCGTACCTCGAAAGGCAGCCCTTGCGTCGTCACTACCTGACGGAGGAAAAGACGCATGGCGTCACTGAGGCTAAGCCCACAGGCATTGAGCACAGCAGTGGCACGCTCTTTCAAATCCTCGTCTATGCGACAACGCACATCAGTGGTTTTCAGTAATGCAGACATATCGTGACTCCCTATCAAAAATGTAGCTACGTTGTGGCTACGTCTTGAGTATGGATCAACCCGTCAAAACCGAGCAAACGCTTTTTGCTCCAAGCGTGACGCCCGGCCACCCATACGTCGGAATCACGGTGCCTTTAACACGCGAAAACGTAGCGTTGGTACTCAGTGACGTCAATGCAGGCAAAAAGACGCCTGTTTTAATGCAGAGAAATGCGACCAGCGCTGCGCTATGCTTCGCGCCGTTGCGCGTAGGTAAAATCCGAAGGTCAACAAAACGTCTGTTACGAGAAGTAAAACAGCGCATGCTACGGTCAGTTTGAGCACGTTGTTTATAAGCGACCTCAGGTCAAAGGGCAGGAGTGGTTGATGGGTCAGGCAAGTAGTCAGGCAGCGGGTGCCGAGCATTCGAACGCCAAGCCGATTGGCATGCTGGTAGCAGCGGTCGGGGTGGTGTATGGCGATATCGGGACCAGCCCGCTCTACACCCTTAAAGAGGTGTTCAATGGCGGTTATGGGGTGCAGGTCAACCATGACGGGGTGTTGGGGATCCTCGCGCTGATCTTCTGGTCGCTGATCTGGGTCGTGTCGATCAAATACATGCTGTTCGTGCTGCGCGCCGACAACCAGGGCGAAGGCGGCATCATGGCGCTGACCGCTCTGGCACGTCGTGCGGCCGGGGAGCGCAGGAAATTGCGCAGTTTCCTGGTGGTGTGCGGCTTGTGTGGCGCGGCGCTGTTCTACGGCGACAGCATGATCACCCCGGCGATTTCGGTGTTGTCGGCCGTGGAGGGCCTTGAGTTGGCGTTCGACGGCCTGGAGCGCTGGGTCGTGCCCATCGCGCTGGTGGTCCTGGTGGCGCTGTTCCTGATCCAGAAACACGGCACTGACCGCATCGGCAAGCTGTTCGGGCCGGTCATGGTGACCTGGTTCCTGGTGCTGGGCGGCCTTGGCGTGTATGGCATCACCCTGCACCCTGAGGTGCTCAGCGCCATGAACCCGATGTGGGCCGTGCGCTTCTTCGAGGCTCATCCCGGCATCGGCGTGGCCATCCTCGGCGCGGTGGTGCTGGCACTGACCGGCGCCGAAGCGTTGTATGCCGACATGGGCCACTTTGGCCGCAAACCCATCGCCCGTGCCTGGTTCATCCTGGTGCTGCCGGCGCTGGTGCTCAACTATTTCGGCCAGGGCGCCATGTTGCTGGGCGATCCGGAAGCGGCCCGCAACCCGTTCTACCTGCTGGCACCGAGCTGGGCGCTGATCCCGCTGGTGGTGCTGTCGACCCTGGCCACCGTGATTGCCTCCCAGGCGGTGATTTCCGGTGCGTTCTCCCTGACGCGCCAGGCCATCCAGCTGGGTTATATCCCGCGTATGCACATTCAACATACCTCCAGCGCCGAACAGGGTCAGATCTATATTGGCGCGGTGAACTGGTCGCTGATGGTGGGCGTGATCCTGCTGGTGCTGGGTTTTGAATCCTCCGGTGCGTTGGCGTCCGCCTATGGCGTGGCGGTGACCGGCACCATGCTGATGACCACGATCCTGGTGTCTGCGGTGATGCTGCTGCTGTGGAAATGGCCGCCGGTGCTGGCGGTGCCGGTGTTGCTCTGCTGTCTGTTGGTGGACGGGCTGTACTTTGCCGCCAACGTGCCGAAGATCATCCAGGGCGGCGCCTTTCCGGTGTTGGCGGGGATCGTGCTGTTCGTGCTGATGACCACCTGGAAGCGCGGCAAGCAATTGCTCGTCGAGCGCCTCGACGAGGGCGGCCTGCCGCTGCCGATATTTATCGGCAGTATCCGCGTGCAGCCGCCCCATCGCGTGCAGGGCACAGCGGTATTTCTTACGGCGCGCCCCGACGCCGTACCCCATGCGCTGCTGCACAACCTGTTGCATAACCAGGTGTTGCACGAGCAGGTGGTGCTGCTGACCGTGGTCTACGAAGACATCCCGCGTGTGCCCGCGGCGCGGCGTTTCGAAGTGGACGCCTATGGCGAGGGGTTCTTCCGGGTGATCCTGCACTTTGGTTTTACCGATGAGCCGGACGTGCCCGAGGCGCTGAAACTGTGCCATCTGGACGAGCTGGATTTCAGCCCGATGCGCACCACCTACTTCCTCAGCCGCGAAACCGTGATCGCCTCGCGCATCAAAGGCATGGCGCGCTGGCGCGAAGCGTTGTTCGCGTTCATGTTGAAGAATGCCAACGGCAACCTGCGCTTCTTCAAACTCCCGGTCAACCGGGTGATCGAGCTGGGCACCCAGGTCGAAATGTAAGACGCTGCAGCACGGGAGCCGGCAATCGGCTCCCGGTTTACCTCTGGAGCCCTTTACCTCTGGAACCCTGTGCGATCGTTCGTTGTCGACTAGGCTCTAAGCACCATGAAAGAGAGCCTTGGAGCTTGCCCACAGAACCCGAAGAGGTGCGCCATGAGTCAGCTGCTCGAACCCTATACCCTGCGTCAACTCACCCTGCTGAACCGCATCGCGGTATCACCGATGTGCCAATACTCAAGCGATGATGGCCTAGCCAACGACTGGCACCTGGTGCATCTGGGCAGCCGTGCCGTGGGCGGCGCCGGGCTGATCTTCACCGAAGCCACCGCCGTGACCGCCGATGGCCGCATCACCGCCCAGGACCTGGGGTTGTGGAAAGACGAACAGATCGAACCGTTGCAACGCATTACACGCTTTATTGCGGCGCAAGGCGCGGTGGCCGGTATTCAACTGGCGCACGCCGGGCGCAAGGCCAGCACTTATCGGCCGTGGATCGGCAAGCACGGCAGCGTCAAGCCAGAGGACGGTGGGTGGGTGCCGGTAGGCCCGTCGCCTATCGCATTCGACCCTCAGCACACGCAACCCAAGCCGCTGGATGAAGCACAGATCCGCCAAGTGATCGCCGATTTTGTCGCCGCCGCCAAGCGTGCCCTGGCCGCCGGTTTCGAAGTGGTGGAGATCCATGCCGCCCACGGTTACCTGCTGCATCAGTTTCTTTCGCCCATCAGTAACCAGCGTCAGGACCAGTACGGCGGCTCCTTCGAAAACCGCATCCGCCTGGTGCTGGAGGTGACCCGCGCGGTGCGCGAAGTCTGGCCCCAGAACCTGCCGCTGTTTGTGCGCGTGTCAGCCACCGACTGGGTGGAAGACGGCTGGAACCCCGATGAAACCGTGGAACTGGCGCGCCGCCTGAAAGACCTGGGCGTGGACTTGATTGACGTGTCCTCTGGCGGCACCGCCGCCAACGCCGAAATCCCCACCGGCCCCGGTTATCAGACGCGCTTTGCCGAGCGGGTACGCAAAGAGTCGGGCATCGCCACCGGCACGGTCGGCATGATCACCGAACCGGCCCAGGCCGAACACATCCTGCGCACCTGCCAGGCCGACCTCATCTTCCTGGCCCGCGAATTGTTGCGCGACCCGTACTGGCCGCTGCATGCCGACGATGACCTGGGCGGGCGCAAAGCAATCTGGCCGGCGCAATATCAACGGGCGACGCACCGCGACCAGCCGATTCATGAATCGGATCTCAGGGATTGATCCCCGGCGTGTGCCCACACAACCCACCCTGACACGGTGGGTTTTTTTTGCTCGTGGTTATGATGCAGATCGATCTAGTTGGTCGGTGAAGGCGTGAGAAAGGGTTGTAGGTATTTATTACCGAAGCAATTATTTAAGTGAATACTCTAAAAAAATCCCACACGTAACCAGATTGTTTCTACGCTTACGGTAAGCCTGATTTTCGGCCCAGGAAGTCAGTCCGCTTCACGTCACGCGGATAAAGGGCAGCAGACATATTGGATCGATATCAGGAGAAGCAGTCCATGGCCAAGTCCTATGGTGTAGCGGGTGTGATGGCGTCTTTTCTGACCCGCAGGATGTCCTTGCATGGCCGCAGGTTGAGTACGGATGAAGTTGAACTGCTGGCGCATTATCGCGCCCTGACCGAGAGCGATCAGGTTGCGATGCGGTATTTGATTGGGGCGATGAAAACCGTGTCGCGGTTTTGAATGACTGCCGGGCAACGTGTGGGAGCACATTGCTCCCACAGCATGGGGCACCGTGTCAGGTGTATTTACGCTTGCCCGGCTCGGGCGGGAAGTACTGGTACAGCCAGGTCTCACTCAAGGTACGGTCCTGGGTGCGGATAAACAGACGCAGTTCTACCGGCTCCACGCTGTCACTGGTGGGGTACCAGTCGAACAGAATGCGGTAGCCCTTGATGTTGTCGAGCACCAGCACGCTGAAGTCTTTCACCTCACCGTGAGAGCAAGTAACCACCGGTTCGATGCCCGTGCCGGCTGGCAAGCGATCCAGACCGCCGCCCTTGAAGTCCACCGCAAAGCGGCGTGCCCACACCTCAGGGTAATGCTCGCCTGGGGCCCAGCCTTCGGTAAATCCGCCCATGCCCGAACGGGTCGCGTCGACCTGGGCCAGCGGCGTGCTCACCGGCGGCAGGGCGCTCCAGTAGAGCTTGTAGCCGTAGTTGAGCGAATCACCGGCCGCCACCGGTTTTTTCGGGGTCCAGAAGGCTACGATATTATCCAGGGTCTCGCCGGTGGTCGGGATTTCCAGCAGGTCGATCGAGCCTTCGCCCCAGGCGGTGGTGGGCTCCACCCACAGGCTGGGGCGCTTGCTGTACCAGTCCACGGTGTCCTGATAGCTGGCAAACTCGTGGTCGGTCTGCACCAGGCCGAAGCCTTTGGGGTTGGTGTCGGCGAAGGCGTTGAACTGCAGCTTGGCCGGGTTGTTCAGCGGACGGCAAATCCACTCGCCGTTGCCGCGCCACATGGCCAGGCGGTCCGAGTCGTGGATTTGCGGGTGGATGGTGTCGCACATCCGGCGTTCGTGGGTTCCGCAACTGAACATGCTGGTCATGGCCGCAATACCCAATTGTTCGATGGCGGTGCGCGCATTGATATGGGCATCGATCGCCATCACCACTTGATTGGCCTGGCAGTCGATATCGAAGCGATAGGCCCCGGTCGCGCTGGGGGAATCGAGCAGGGCGTAGACCACGAAGCGGGTGGCATCCTTGTCCGGGGTTTCGAACCAGAACTGGGTGAAGTCGGGGAACTCCTCGCGTTTTTTCGCGTAGGTGTCGATCGCCAGGCCGCGCGCCGACAGGCCGTACTGGCCGGTGGAGTCGACGGCGCGGAAGTAGCTGGCACCCAGAAACGACAGCACATCATGGCGGTCAAGCTCCGGTGCCTTGAACAGTTTGAACCCGGAGAAGCCCAGGTCGCCGGTCAGCTGTTTGGTGTCAACCGTGGTTTTTTCATAGTTGAACAGCGAAGGGCGAAAATGCACTTCGCGGGCCTCGCGGGTCTTGGGATCGACACTGTGCATGCGCACCGGCGTCTTGAAGCCCATGCCGACGTGGAAAAACTGCACGTCCAGTTGCCCGTTCAGTTCCTTCCACAGCGAATGGTTACCGTCGTAGCCAATGGCGTTGAAGTTCTGCGGGGTCATGGTTGCCAGCGTGGGCGGCAGCACCTGCCGGGTGTCTTTGTAGGCGGCGCCGGCGAGCTGTTTGGCCTGGGCCTTGAGCGTATCGAAATCGAATGCCACGGCCTTGCCGTCGGCGGCACGGTTCCCGGCCCAGGCCTGCGCGGCCAGCAGGCCACTGGCCGACAAACCGGTGTAGGCCGCAATGGCCATGGACGCTTTGAGCAAATTCCTGCGGTGCATAGAGACAACCTGTCGTGAGCAAATCCCGCGCCGTTCCTGGCACGTAACGGATCAGAAATAACGGTTCGGACATGCCTTCGGCCAAACGCAACGGACATTAAACAGACGCCGGATAGCTTAAGCGGTTCGATGGTGAAGGAAAAATCATTGATGGCAGCATGATGGCGCCGCTGTGCAACAAGACATTTCCGACGCCAGGGTAGGGCGTTACATCTGGAAGCAATCTAGATGGAGCGTTTTTGGCACTTAGTTTTACGCTGGGGGCCTATTGGTCCTACGAACCCAAGTGTCTGGAGGCTACGAATGAATACCCGTGGATTGCTCGATCAGTTGCTCAAGTCTGGCCAGGATATGTTGCAGAACAAGGCCGGCGGCCAGCGTCAATCAACTGACAAAGGCGCCCTTGGCGGGCTGCTTGGCAGTGGCGGGCTCGGCAGTTTGCTCGGTGGCGCAGGCGGTGGTGCATTGGCGGCCGGCGCCATGGGCTTGCTGATGGGTAATAAGAAGGCGCGCAAATTCGGCGGCAAGGCCCTGACTTACGGAGGCCTGGCCGCGTTGGGAGTCATTGCCTACAAAGCCTACGGCAACTGGCAGGCACAACAGGCCAGTGCGCCCCAGGGCGAGCCGCAAACCATTGATCGTCTGCCGCCGGCTCAGGTCGAGCAACACAGCCAGGGCATTCTCAAGGCGCTGGTCGCTGCCGCCAAGGCCGACGGGCATGTGGATGAGCGTGAGCGGGCGTTGATCGAGGGCGAGTTCACCAAGCTCGACAATGACCGCGAACTGCAAGCCTGGCTGCACGCCGAGTTGAACAAACCCCTCGACCCGGCCGATGTCGCCCGCGCCGCCGGTACTCCGGAAATGGCCGCCGAGATGTACATCGCCAGTGTGATGCTGGTGGACGAGGAAAACTTCATGGAAAAGGCCTATCTGGACGAACTGGCGCGCCAGCTGAAGCTGGAGCCGGGCCTGAAGGCGGAGCTGGAGAAACAGGTGCGCCTTAACCTCGAATAAAACTGCCTACCTGTCCACAGGTGGGAGCGGGCCTGCTCCCACCTTCAAACCCGGCTTGGTTCCAAGCGCCAGGGCGCCTGCAGTGTCCCCCCAAACCATTGGTTAATACACGCCATGGCTCAGCTATACTCCCCTCCATTTGAATGGATCTGCGAGGAATTACTGTGAAGAACTGGACCCTGCGCCAACGGATTTTGGCGAGCTTTGCGGTAATTATCGCGATCATGCTGCTGATGGTCGTGCTCTCGTATTCGCGCCTGTTGAAAATCGAAACCAGTGAGAGCTCCGTGCGCGATGACGCTGTGCCTGGCGTGTTTTTCAGCTCGATGATTCGCAGCGCCTGGGTCGACAGCTACCTGCAAACCCAGGAATTGGTGGGCATCCACAAAAACCAGGGCATTTCCGAGGAGGACAAGCAGGACTACAAGTCTTTCGAGGCTCGCCTTGAGAAATACATGGCCGACTACGCCCAGACGATCAATTTCACCCAGGACCGCAGCGAGTTCGATGCCTTCGAAAAAATGCATCAGAACTACAACCAGATCCTCGCCCAAGTGCTCCAGGCTCAGCAGAGCAACAACGCCGCCGAGGCCTTCAGGTTGTTCAGCGAGCAACTGACGCCCGTCTGGGTCGCAGGCCGCATGAAGCTCAATGACATCATCCAACAGAACAAGCAGGTCGCCGACGAGGCCACCGCCGCCATCGATGACGCGGTCGAGGCCGCGAAGATCAGCATGGGCGTCTCGCTGCTGCTGGCGGTGCTTGCCGCCGCGCTGTGTGGCCTGCTGTTGATGCGCGCAATCATGGCGCCGATGAAACGTATCGTCGATATCCTCGAAATCATGCGCACGGGCGACCTGAGCAAGCGCCTGAACCTGGAGCGCAATGACGAATTCAATATGGTCGAAACCGGCTTCAACGACATGATGACCGAGCTGACCGCGCTGGTCTCCCAGGCGCAGCGTTCGTCGGTGCAGGTCACCACCTCGGTGACCGAGATTGCCGCCACCTCCAAGCAGCAACAGGCCACAGCCACCGAAACCGCCGCCACCACCACTGAAATCGGCGCCACATCGCGTGAAATCGCCGCGACCTCCAAGGACCTGGTGCGCACCATGACCGAAGTGTCGACCGCCGCCGACCAGGCTTCGGTCGCCGCCGGGTCCGGACAACAGGGCCTGGCACGCATGGAAGAAACCATGCATTCGGTGATGGGCGCCGCCGACCTCGTCAACGCCAAGCTGGCGATCCTCAATGAAAAGGCCGGCAACATCAATCAGGTGGTCGTGACCATCGTCAAAGTGGCTGACCAGACCAACCTGCTGTCCCTCAACGCCGCCATCGAGGCCGAGAAAGCCGGTGAGTACGGGCGCGGTTTTGCCGTGGTCGCTACCGAAGTGCGCCGCCTGGCCGACCAGACCGCCGTCGCGACGTACGACATCGAGCAGATGGTGCGCGAGATCCAGTCGGCGGTGTCGGCGGGCGTGATGGGCATGGACAAGTTCTCCGAGGAAGTGCGCCGCGGCATGTTCGAAGTGCAGCAAGTGGGCGAGCAACTGTCGCAAATCATCCACCAGGTGCAGGCCCTCGCGCCGCGGGTGTTGATGGTCAATGAAGGCATGCAGGCCCAGGCCACCGGCGCCGAGCAGATCAACCACGCGCTGGTGCAGTTGGGGGATGCCAGCAGCCAGACCGTCGAGTCCCTGCGCCAGGCCAGCTTTGCCATCGATGAACTGAGCCAGGTCGCGGTGGGTCTGCGCAGCGGCGTGTCGCGTTTCAAAGTCTGATGAGCGACTTCGCGGCTAAACGCGGCGCCGTCCCGGCAGCGAAAAAGGCGTTGTTCCTGGTGTTCCACATCGGCACTGAGCGCTTTGCCCTCAAGGCCACGGAAGTGGTCGAGGTGCTGCCGCGCCTGCCGCTCAAACCCATCGCCCAGGCACCTGTGTGGGTGGCGGGCATTTTTGCCCATCGCGGCGCGCTGGTGCCGGTGATCGACCTGAGCGCGCTGACCTTCGGCACCGTGGCCCAGGCCCGTACCAGTACGCGGCTGGTGCTGGTCAATTATCAGCCACAAGCCGGGAGCCAGGCGCGGTGGCTGGGCCTGATTCTGGAGCAGGCCACCGATACCCTGCGTTGCGACCCCGCCGAGTTCCAGTCCTATGGCCTGGATAACCGCCAGGCGCCCTACCTGGGTCCGGTGCGCGAAGATGCGCTGGGCTTGATGCAATGGATCGGTGTGGCTGAGTTGTTGAGCGATGACGTGCGTGCGTTGCTGTTTTCCAGCGAGATGAGCCTATGAGCAGTGATCCGCGCTTCTCGGCCTTCCTCAAGGAACGTATCGGCCTGGACGTCGCGTCGGTGGGCGAGGCGATCATCGAGCGCGCGGTGCGCCAGCGTTGCCAACTGTCCCAGGCGCCCACAGCGGGCGCCTACTGGCAGCTCCTGCAAAGCTCCCACGATGAGCAGCAGGCGCTGATCGAAGCGGTGATCGTTCCCGAGACCTGGTTTTTCCGCTACCCCGAGTCCTTTGCGACCCTGGCCCGCCTGGCCCATGCACGCCTGGCCGAGATCAAGCAGATGCGCGCCTTGCGCATTCTCAGCCTGCCGTGTTCCACCGGCGAAGAGCCCTATTCGATTGCCATGGCCCTGCTCGACGCCGGCCTGGCGCCGCACCAGTTCAAAGTGCAAGGGATGGACGTCAGCCCGTTGTCCGTGGAACGTGCCCGCCGCGGTGTGTACGGCAAGAACTCCTTTCGCGGCGCCGACCTTGAATTTCGCGACCGGCATTTCACTGAAGACGGCGGCGCCTACCGCATCGCCGACCGGGTGCGCGAGCAAGTGCGCCTGCAAGTCGGCAACCTGCTCGACCCGGCGCTGTTGGCCAATGAGTCCAGTTATGATTTTGTGTTCTGTCGCAACCTGCTGATCTATTTCGATCAGCCCACCCAGAAGCAAGTCTTCGATGTGCTCAAGGAACTGACCCACGTGGACGGCGTGTTGTTTATCGGCCCAGCCGAAGGCAGCCTGCTGGGACGCCATGGCATGCGTTCGATTGGCGTGCCGCAATCCTTTGCGTTCAGCCGGCACGCGGAGTCGGTCGCGCCAGCCCCGGTGTTTGCACCGATACCGGCACCCACGCCGCCGCGCAGTGCGGCGCCTGTTACGCTCAAGCCGCGCCCGTTCAGTACGGTTGGCGCCCAGGCGGCGCCGGTCAAGGCAGCGCATACGGAGGCCGGCGAGCTGCTCAACCAGATCGCCACCTTGGCCAATGAGGGCAAGAGTGCCGAGGCCCGCGCTGCGTGCGAGCGCTATCTGGGCAGCCATCCGCCGGTGGCCCAGGTGTTCTACTGGCTGGGCTTGCTCAGCGATGTAGCCGGCAATGCCCCGCAAGCCCAAGGGTATTACCGTAAAGCCTTATACCTGGAACCGCAGCATCCGCAGGCCTTGATGCACCTGGCCGCGTTGCTCGAGTCCCAGGGCGACAGTGCGGGGGCGCGTCGTTTGCAGGCGCGGGCCGCGCGTAGCGAGCGAGCTGACAGTGAGTCCAAACGATGAGTAGCCCTGACGCGCTGGATACCGCTGGCCTGGACCTGACCCTGGCCGACACCCAAGCCATCGACGACTGCTGGAACCGCATCGGCATCCATGGCGACAAATCCTGCCCCTTGCTGGTGGAGCACATCCATTGCCGTAACTGCTCGGTGTATTCGGCCGCGGCCACGCGCCTGCTCGACCGCTATGCGCTGGCGCAGGACGAGCGTCCCGCGCAAGCCGCCGGCGAGCTCGACAACCAGGTGGTCACCCGCTCCTTGCTGATGTTCCGCCTCGGCGAGGAGTGGCTGGGCATCGCGACCCGTTGCCTGGTGGAAGTCGCGCCCCTGCAACCGATCCACTCCTTGCCGCACCAGCGCTCCCGGGCTTTGCTAGGCGTGGCCAACGTACGCGGCGCATTGGTGGCCTGCCTGTCGCTGGTGGAACTGCTCGGCCTGGACAGCGCCAATACCGGCGCCACCGGCGGGCGCATCATGCCGCGCATGCTGATCATTGCCGCGCAGGATGGCCCGGTGGTCGTGCCGGTGGACGAAGTGGATGGCATCCATGCCATCGATGAGCGCACCTTGAGCGCCGCGTCGGCCTCCGG
>Ga0105246_10001546_pt1 | contig 13661 bp, 13 predicted proteins | sample KBSM64metaG_FD_99694 | JGI IMG/M metagenome (GOLD analysis project Ga0105246, IMG submission 99694) | Miscanthus rhizosphere microbial communities from Kellogg Biological Station, Michigan, USA - KBS M6-4 metaG | ecosystem: Host-associated > Plants > Roots > Rhizosphere > Soil | place...
GCAAGAGCGTTTTGCTTACTTTTGCGCTTTTCAAAAGTGAGCCGCTGTAAAAGCGGAACCATTAGCAGCCGTTACCGCAGAAACGGATATGTACTCGGTCTGATCCAACATCCTGGTCGGCCCCGAGGCTGCCATCGGGGGCAAGCCCCCTCCCACACTTGGAATGCGTTCTCCTGTGGGAGGGGGCTTGCCCCCGATAGCATTAGCCCAGGCAATAAATCACTTAAACCCGACGCCACACACTGGCCAACCAAGGCTGCTGCTCCCTTGGCAAACCCGCCGGTCGATAGTAATGCTCCAGCTCTTCAAACCCGGCCTCAACCAGCAACCCCCGCCATGCCTCCAGATCGTGATAAGACCCATACCGCGGCCCGTTCCAACCTTCCCGGTTGTCACCTCGAGGGTTGGAGCTGAACAGCACCCCACCGGGTTTCAACGCGCCATGCAGTTGCTGGAGCACCCGTGGCAATTCCTGCTTGGGTATGTGAAACAGCACCGCATTGGCGAAGATCCCGTCAAAGCGCTCGGCAGGCAGGTCCAGTCTCAGGAAGTCTTGCTGTAGCACCTCACAACCACTGTCTTCGCGCGCCATCTGTGCAAACCGCTCGGAACCGTCGAGCCCCACGGCGATGTGCCCCATGCGCGTAAATGTCTGCAAATCACGCCCCGGCCCGCAGCCGAAATCCAGCACGGTAAACGGCGCCGTGCCCTGGATATGCCGCAGCAGCGCATCGATGTTCTGGCTGACATCGTGATCGCGGGTGCCTTCACGGAAGTCTTCGGCCACGTTGTTGTAATGGCCGAGGGTGGTGGCGGTGATCTGGTTGAGGTCTTCGGGCTTGAGGGTCATGACAGGCAATACCGGACGCTTGGATTACCGGACTATACCTCACCGCTTGTTCAGTACCCGCGCCAACCGATCCCCGCCCAGTTGAATCACCGCCACCAGCACCACCAACAGCACAATCACCGTCAGCATGATCTGCGTATCGAAACGCTGGTAGCCATAGCGGTACGCAATGTCGCCCAAGCCACCGGCGCCAATCGCACCGGCCATGGCCGATGAGTTGATCATGGTCACCAGAGTGATGGTGAACCCGCCGACGATCCCCGGCAGCGCTTCCGGCAATAGCACGTGCCAGATGATGTGCCAGCGCCGGCACCCCATGGCCTGCGCCGCTTCGATCAGGCCATGGTCGACTTCGCGCAGGCTGACTTCGGCGATGCGCGCAAAGAACGGCGTGGCGGCGATCGTCAGCGGAACCACCGCCGCCCACACGCCATAGGTGGTGCCCACGATCAGGCGGGTAAACGGGATCAGCGCCACCATCAGGATCAGGAAGGGAATGGAGCGGAACAGGTTGACGAAGGCGCCCAGCACCCGATTCAGCGTCGGTGCCTCGTAGATCCCGCCCTTGTCGCTGGTGACCAGAAACACGGCCAGCGGAATCCCCACCAGCAGGGCGATCAACGACGACACGCCCACCATCAACAAGGTGTCGATGGCGCCCTGTACTAAACGATCAAACCACATGGCCCAGCACCTCCACCCGTTGCGCCCAGTTCGCGGCGCGGTTGCGCAGTTCTTCGGCGCTGTGCGGCGATCCGTTCACCGCCAGCAGTAATTGCCCCAGGGCATGCCCCTGGATGCGTTCCACTCCGCCTTGCAGCAACCGCACGCGGCCGCCGAGGGCCTTGAACAGTGCGGCAAGGTCCGGCTCATCGGCGTCGCTGCCGGTGAACTGCAAGCGCAGCACCACGGCGGCGTCGGCCGACGTGGGGGTGGGTTGCAGACGGTTTTGCAGTTCGGCCGGCAAGCCGTGTTGCAAGGGGGCGAGCAGGGTTTTGCTGACGTCGTGCTGCGGATTGCCGAACACTTGCCACACCGAGCCCTGCTCGACGATGCGCCCGTGTTCCAGCACCACCACGCGGTCGCAGATGTCGCGGATTACCGCCATCTCATGGGTGATCAACACGATGGTCAGGCCCAGGCGCTGGTTGATCTCGCGCAGCAGGCCGAGGATCGATTGGGTGGTCTCCGGGTCCAGCGCCGAGGTGGCCTCGTCGCAGAGCAGGATCTCGGGGTCGTGCACCAGCGAACGGGCGATGCCCACGCGCTGTTTCTGCCCCCCGGAAAGCTGCGCCGGATACGCCTTGTGCTTGTCCTGCAAACCCACCAGTTCCAGCAGCTCACGCACCTTTTGCTCCCGCTGCGGCTTGGGCACGCCGGCAACTCTGAGCGGCAACTCGACGTTCTGCCACACGGTCTTGGCCGACATCAGGTTGAAGTGCTGGAAGATCATGCCGATGCGCCGGCGCAACGCGACGAGGTGGTCTTCATCGAAGCCGCCGATATCCACCTGATCGATCAGCACCCGCCCGCTGCTGGGTTGTTCCAGGCGATTGATGGTGCGAATCAGCGACGACTTGCCGGCGCCGCTGCGGCCAATGATGCCGAACACTTCGCCACGCTGGATCGCCAGGTCGATGCCGTGCAGGGCATGCACTGTGCCGTCATAGGTTTTACCCAGGTTGATGAAGCGCACGTGGGCACGGTTCAGATCCGCATGCAGTTCGGTCTGCCGGGCGTCCCTGGGCGGTGTGCCCAGGTCGCGCAGTCGGGCATTGGCGGCGGTCATTTTTTAGCTTCCCAGCCGACTTGGTAAAGCTTGCCGAGGGATTTATCCAGGGCGGCGCGTACCACCGGCGAGTGCTGGTAGATGTCGACGAACTTGATCACCCGTGGGTCGGTCTTGCTCTTGGGCTGGATCACGAACTGGATCACGTATTCCGGGTGGTCCAGGCCGTCGAACAGCAACGCCGATTCCGCATCGAAGGTCTTGGACAGGCGGATGTACGCGGGGTAGCCCTGCACCAGGTCGGCGTCGTCATAGGCGCGCACCAACTGCACGGCTTCCACTTGCAGAATCTTGATTTTCTTCGGATTGCTGACGATGTCTTCTTCGGTGGCCTTGTAGCCCACGCCCGGCTTGAGGCTGATCAGCCCGGCCTTGGCCAGCAGCTGCAGGCCGCGCCCGCTGTTGATCGGGTCGTTGGCGATGGCCACGCTGGCGCCTTCGGGCAGGTCGTTGAAGCTTTTGTACTTTTTCGAATACAGCCCGACGTTGTTGATGATGCCCGGCGCATAAGGCACCAGGTCGAACCCGGCGGCGGCCTTGGCGTTTTCCAGGAAGGGAATGTGCTGGAAGTAGTTCACGTCGATATCGCCGGCAGCGAGGCTGACGTTGGGGGCGATCCAGTCGGTGAATTCCACCAGTTCCACTTTCAGGCCTTGTTTGCCGGCTTCTTCCACGGCGGCTTCCAGGGGAATGGCGAAGGCGGCGGTGGTGCCGACTTTCAGCGGCGCATCGGCGGCGAATACGGCCGTGCTGAATAACCCGAAGGCCAGGGCCAGTGCTTTGACTGGGTGGGTGAGCAGTATTTTTTTCATCATCAATTTCCAGTCATAAGGTGTTAGAACAAACAATGCAGATCCAATGTGGGAGGGGGCTTGCCCCCGATAGCAGTGGTTCAGTTGGCAAATGGGGTGACTGACCCACCGCTATCGGGGGCAAGCCCCCTCCCACATTTTTGATCAGTGTCGGTAGGTAGAGCCGGTGTGTTGTTCGGGTAAGCGGGCAGTGCCGTGGAAGACTTTTTCGCGCAGCGTGCCCTGCTCATATTCGGTTTTGTACGACCCGCGCTTTTGCAGCTCCGGCACTACAAGATCGATGAAATCCACATAGCTTTCCGGCGTCACGATGCGCGTCAGGTTGAAGCCATCCAGGCCCGTTTCGCTGATCCACGATTCCAGCTCATCGGCGACCTGCTCAGGCGACCCAACCAGCGTGATATAGCGCCCGCCCAACGCGTGCTGCTCGAGCAATTTGCGCCGGGTCCAGTCGTTGTTCTGCAGGTTTTTGGTGGCCGACTGGATTGCATTGCTCTTCACGTACTGGATCGGCTCGTCCAGTTCGTACTCGGAAAAATCGATCGCCGTGGACGCCGCAAAGTGCGCCACGCCGGCCTCGGCGCTGGCATAGCTGAGGTACTCGGCGTGCTTGGCCCAGGCCAGTTCTTCGGTCGCGCCGACGATCACGTTGAGGCCCATGAACACTTTGATGTCATCCGGATTGCGCCCGGCCGCCACCGCGCTGGCACGCACCTTGTCCACCTGGATTCTGGTCGAGGCCTTGTTCTGCCCGCTGATGAACACGCACTCGGCATGACGCCCGGCGAACTGCAGGCCGCGCTCCGAACTGCCGGCCTGGAACAGCACCGGCGTGCGCTGCGGCGAGGGCTCGCACAGGTGATAACCCTCCACTTGGTAGAACTCGCCGTGATGCTCGACCTTGTGCACCTTGCCCGGCTGCGCATACACCCGCGCCTGGGGATCGTTGACGACCGCGTCATCTTCCCAGCTGCCTTCCCAGAGTTTGTACAGCACCTGCAGGTATTCATCGGCCTGGTCGTAGCGGCGGTCATGCTCGACTTGTTCGTTCAGGCCCATGGCCTTGGCGGCGCTGTCGAGGTAGCCGGTGACGATGTTCCAGCCCACGCGGCCGCGGCTCAGGTGGTCGAGGGTGGACATGCGCCGGGCGAACAGATAGGGCGGCTCGTAGGTCAGGTTGGCGGTGAGGCCGAAGCCAAGGTTACGGGTGACCGCCGCCATGGCCGAGACCAGCAGGAGCGGGTCGTTGACTGGCAACTGGATCGATTCTTTGAGCGGCACGTCGATGGACTTCTGGTACACGTCATACACGCCGACGATATCGGCGATGAACAAGCCGTCGAACAGCCCGCGCTCCAGGGTTTGCGCCAGGTCGGTCCAGTATTCGAGGGTCTTGTACTGGGTGGACGTGTCCCGTGGATGGGTCCACAAGCCGTGGTTGATGTGCCCGATGCAGTTCATGTTGAACGCATTGAGCAGGATTTTTTTCTTGCTCATCAGATCGTCCCCCGCAGCGGCGGGTTTTCGGCGTTGAGGTAGTAATTGCCCACGGCGTGATATTTCCAGCGCACCGGGTCGTGCAGGGTGTGAACCCGCGCGTTGCGCCAGTGGCGGTCCAGGCCGTGCTCGGCCAGGGTTGCCTGGCTGCCGGCCAGTTCGAACAGCGTGCTGCCGGCGGCGAGGGAAATTTCGGTGCTCAAGGCGCGCACTTCGGCGACGGCGATGGAGGCGGCCGCGACGGTCTGGGCCGTGCTGTCGGCCTGGGCGCGATCGAGGAATTCGCCCGAGCGCTCGAGCAACGCTTCGGCGGCGTGCAGGCGAATGCTCAGGTGGCCGAAGCTTTTCAGCGTCAACGGGTCATCGGTGGCCTTGTCGCTGCCTGAGTCGATCCAGGGACGGGTCTTGGTGCGCACAAAATGCAGCGCATCTTCGAAGGCGGCGCGGGCGATGCCGGTGTCGATGGCGGCGTGCAGAATCTGCGCCAGGGGGCCGACGGTGGTCGGGCGTTCGAAGGCGCTCTGGAACGGGACCACGTCCCGGGCATCCACCCACACGTTGTCGAACACCACCGAACCGCTGCCGGTGGTGCGCTGGCCGAAGCCGCTCCAGTCGTCGATCACCGTCAGGCCGGCGCTGTCGCGAGGCACGAAGGCCAGTTGCTGGACACCGTTTTCATCCACCACCGAGGTCGGGATGCGTTGCGCGTAGATCGCGCCGGTGGCGTAGAACTTGCGCCCGCTGATGCGAAAACCCTCGCCGTCGCGGCTGAGGCGGGTCACGCGGTCATGGGCGGTCTTGGTGCCCAGTTCCGCCAGGGCGTTGCCAAAGCGCTGGCCGGCCAGCACGTCGGCGTACAGGCGCTGCTGCTGTTCGGGGGTGCCGTTGACCCGCAGCACTTCAAGGGCATAGAAATGGTTTTGCGGGATCTGGCCCAGGGAGGCGTCGGCCTGGGCAATCAGCGCAATGACCTTGGCCAGGGTGACGTTGGACACACCGGCACCGCCATAGGCCTTGGGCACGCTGATGCCCCACAGGCCGGAGCGGGAAAACACGTCCAGCTCGGGCAACGGCAGGCGACGTTCGCGGTCGCGCTGGGCGCTGTCGCGGCGCAGGTCTTCGGCCAGGTCGCTGGCGACAATAAGGGCTTGTTCATCGCTGGTAATGACCGCGACGTGATGGGAAAGCGTCATGTGTTCTCCAGAAGCTCGTGGAAAAAGTGTTCTGGGCGGTCAGATCCAGGAATGTCGAGCCGGCAACGTGCCGTTCAAGCGGTAGGCCCCGATGGCGTGATATTTCCAGCGCACCGGGTCATGCAGCGTGTGGACCCGCGCATTGCGCCAGTGCCGGTCAAGGTTGAATTCGGCGAGGGTGGCGCGGCTGCCGGCCAACTCGAAGAGCTTTTCGCTGACCAGCAATGACACTTCGGTAGTGAGCACCTTGGCCTCGGCGACTGCGATAGACGCGCGGGCGGCGGACTGCGCGGTGATCGGTGCAGCGCTGACCTGGTCCAGTACCTGGCCGGCCTTGCGCAGCAGCGCCTGCGCGGCATGCAGCTCGATCTTCAATTTGCCGATGTCGGCGATGACATACAGGTCGTCGCTGGCCCGTTCGACCTTGGCGTCGATCCAGGGACGTGAACGTTCACGCACAAAAGCGATGGTGTCCTCGAGGGCACCCTGGGCGATGCCGGCGTCGATGGCGGCCTGGATCAGCTGCGAGACGGCGCCCTGGATATTCGGGCTTTCGCCCAGGCGCCAGTTGTCCACCACCAATTCTGCGTCCACCGGTACCCGGTCAAGCAGTACAGTGCCGCTGGCGGTGGTGCGCTGACCAAAGCCCGACCAGTCATCGACGATGCGCAGCCCCTCGCTGCCACGGCGCACAAACGCCATGACTTGCTTGCCGTCATCGTTGAGGGCCTTGATGGCCACCCAATGGGCGAACAGTGCGCCGGTGGAGTAGAACTTCTGGCCGCTGACCACATACCCGTCGCCCTCGGCGGTGATGCGCGCCTTGAGCTCCAGGGTATTTTTCGTGCCGCGTTCCGGGCCGCCGTTGCCGATGCGCCAACCCTCGAGCACGCTCTGGAACAGGTGCTTTTTCTGGCGCTCGCTGGCGGTGCTTTGCAGCAGGTGCAGGATGCCGAAATGGTTCTGCGGGATCTGTCCGAGAGCCGGGTCGGCCGCGCTGATGATGGCGAAGACCTCGGCCAGGGTCACGAACGAAACCTGCGGACCGCCGTATTCGCGGGGAATGGAAATGCTGCCCAACCCGCTGCGGGTGAACTGTTCGATCTGCGCCCATGGCAATTGGCGTTGCTGGTCGCGCCTGGCGGCTTGCAGGCGCGCGGCGTCAGCCAACTCCTGGGCGGCGCTCAGCGCCTGGGCGTCGTTGCGCAGCACAGTGGCCGGCAACAACAGCGGCGCTGCGTCCACATCACTCTGGGGGGGTGTTAGAGCCAAGTTAGACATCAGCGCCGCTCCTTGGCTGCACGTAATGCCCTGGCGTTATGCACCGGGGTAATTCTGACCATACCGACCTCGCATTCAATGAAATGAAAACAGAAAATTCAGGAATGTCCGGTGGTCCGGTGCATATACCCTAAGCGTGTTTATTTTTTAAATAAACTAACTTTTAGGAATATGCATAGAAGGGTCGTCACCCCGGTTCGCAGGGGGAGCCGAAAGGGCGAGGTCGATACGTGGCCTCGGCCCCGTCCGCGCCCATGGGAACCCAGGCGGCGATGCGCAAGGTACGGGCCGGCGCCCAGCGCGAATTGTTGCCGACGCGATCCAGGATGCAGTACGTCACCTCCAGGCGGCAGTCGTCACCGCCTTCGATAATGACCGTCGAAGGCACCCACACCTGAACGGGCATGCCGACGCTCCCGGCCTGGATTTTCGGCAGATCCATGCGTACGTCACCCCAGCGCAGGGTGATGGCGTCGCCGCTGGCCATGTTCGCGTAAGGCTCGATGGACAGCGGAATACCGCGTTGCACCTGGCGACTGTTGACGCCGTGGCGGCGGATGGTCTCGGGCAGGCTGACGGGGGCCAGGTTCTGGTTTTCGTCGCTGTACAGGTTCGACGGCTGCCCGCCCGGGTAGTTGGTCTTGACCCGTACCTGGGTGGTGGCCGAGCGCGCCGGGCCGTGCCCGATCTGCATGATTTGGTAGTGAACCCGGGCCGGGCCATCCTGTACAAAGCTTTCCGGCACCCGCAGGTGGGTCGGTGTGCCGATTTTGCCGGCTGTCACCCGGCGTGAAGCGGCAAAGCAGTTGTTCCAGAACAGCTCGATCAGATCGCCTTCCTCCATGCCGGGGTAAGGGGCGATGTCGACCTGCAGTTGCGCGGCCGCGTGGGCACTGATGCCGTTTCGAACGGCCTGGGGCAGGGTGGGTGCGGTCAGCATGGCCGGGATAGTAGTGTGCGTCATAAGTGATCTCCTTGATGCAGCCAGCAGCAATCGTTCCGGGCCTTGGGCGCGGGTGCGCAAAGGGGCCGAAAGAACGATTCAGTGAGTAGCCGGGATAGGATCCAATCCTCTGGACGCTAGATAAGAGGGTTGCTGGAGGAGGGTCAATGGAGGCAAAAGGCTAAACGGCGAGTTTGGCGATATTCAGAAGGGTCTGACGGAGCGAGGGATTTAAAGGCGCTTATGACGGGGGTTTTTACGCGATGAGAGGGTAACCCGTTGTAGGAGCGAGCTTGCTCGCGAAGAACGTTAACGATAACGCGGTGAATCAGATTGACCGAGTTGCCTGGGCGTTTTTCGCGAGCAAGCTCGCTCCTGCAGAGGGGGCGTCAATGGGCGAGAAATTTGCTCAGGAACTGCCGGGTGCGCTCTTCTTTGGGGTTGGCGAACAGCGCCTTGGCTTCACCCTGTTCGACGATCACGCCCTTGTCGAAAAAGATCACGCGGTTGGCGACATCCCGCGCAAAGCTCATCTCGTGGGTGACGATCACCATGGTGCGGTTTTCTTCGGCCAGGCTGCGGATGGTCGCCAGCACTTCACCGACCAGTTCCGGGTCGAGGGCCGAGGTGGGTTCGTCGAACAGAATCACCTCAGGCTCCATGGCCAGGGCCCGAGCGATCGCCACACGCTGTTGCTGACCGCCGGACAGGCGCCGTGGATACGCCGCTTCCTTGCCCGCCAGGCCAACCTTGGCCAACAGCCTGCGACCCAGTTCGGTCGCCGCGTCGCGGGGCATCTTCTTGACCACGATCGGGCCTTCGATGACGTTTTCGAGTGCGGTGCGGTGGGGGAACAGGTTGAAGTTCTGGAATACAAAACCCACATGCTGGCGCAGACGTCGCACCAGGCCCTGTTGCTGGTTGAGCGGTTTGTTGCTGTCGATCTCGATATCGCCCACCTTGATACGGCCGCTGGTGGGTTCTTCGAGAAAATTCAGGCAACGCAGGAAGGTGGTCTTGCCGGAGCCGCTGGGGCCGATGATGGCTACGACTTCGCCGGCCTTGACCTCAAGGTCGATGCCATTGAGCACCACCTGACCGTTGAATTGTTTGGTCAGTTTTTCAACCACGATCATGCTTCAAGACTCCAGGTCATGCCGGTTGACCCGGTCTTCCAGACGATTTTGCAGATGCGCCAGGATGCTCGCCAGGATCCAGTAGATCAGGGCTGCGGACAGGTACATGGTGAAAATTTCGAAGGTGCGCGCCGAGACCAGTTGGGCCTGCCGGAACAGCTCGGGCACCTGGATGGTGGCGGCCAGCGCCGTGTCCTTGACCAGTGAAATAAAACTGTTGCCCAGCGGCGGCAGTGCGGTGCGCATCGCCTGCGGCAGGATGGCCCGGCGCAATGTCTGCGCACGGGTCATGCCGATACTCGCGGCGGCTTCCCACTGGCCACGCTCGATGGACGCGATGGCGGCCCGCAGGATTTCACAGGCGTAGGCGGCCATGTTCAGCGAAAAGCCGATCATGGCGGCCGGAATCGGGTCCAGCTCGATGCCCACTTGCGGCAAGCCGTAGTAGATCAGGAACAATTGCACCAGCAGGGGCGTGCCGCGAAAGAACGACACGTAGACCCGCGCCGTCCAGCTCAGCAGCTTGAAGCGCGACAGGCGCATCAAGGCCAGGCCGAAGCCCAGCAGCAGACCGAAGAACATCCCGCCCAGGCTGAGGATTACCGTGTAATACGCGCCCTTGAGCAGAAAGGGCGCGGAGTCCAGCGCGAGTTGCAAACCTGCTTCCATTATTGAGTGACGTCAGCGTTGAAGTATTTCTCGGACAGCGTCTTCAAGGTGCCGTCGGCGCGCAGCTTGTCGAGCGCCTTGTTCACCGCGTCCAGCAACTCAGGCTCGCCTTTGCGCAGGGCAATACCCGATTCCTGGCGAGAGAAAGCGTCGCCTGCCGCAGCGGTATCCGGGGCTTTCTTGGCGTATTCCAGAGCGGCCAGGCGGTCGATCAGGATGGCGTCGATGCGGCCGATGCGCAGGTCCTGGAACTTGGTCGGGTCGTCGTTGTAGGTCTTGATGATGGCTTTAGGTTGGTTGTCCTTGAGCCATTGTTCGTAGTTGGTGCCCAGGCCTACGCCGACTTTCTTGCCGGCCAGGTCGTTGGCGGTCTTGATCGCGTCGACGTTTTTCTTCAGCACCAGCGCCTGAATCCCGGACACGGTGTAAGGCTTGGAGAAATCGTACTTTTTCTTGCGCTCTTCGGAGATGGTCACCTGGTTGACCACCGCGTCCAGGCGCTTGGATTCCAGGGCGGCGAGGATGCCGTCCCATGGGGTGGCCTGCAGCTTGACCTTGACGCCCAATTCTTTGGCCAGCGCCTCGGACAGCTCCACCTCGAAGCCGCTGAGCTTGCCGCTTTCATCGACGAAGCTGAACGGTGGGTAGGTGCCTTCCAGGCCGATCTTGATCTCGCCGGCTTTCTTGATGGCGCCCAGTTGCTCGCCGGCAACCGCCTGGCCGAGCATGCCTGCGCCAAGCGCCAGGCCCAATGTGCCGACCAGCAATGTGCGACGCAATACAGAAATAGTCATGAAGAGCCCCTATGGTTTTTTATGGTGAGCGAAGCCGGTGACGCAGTAGCCGTATCCTGCCTTAAAGCGCGGTGCGCGTCTTCGCCTTCGGCGCGATGATAAAGCGGGTTTTTAAGACTTGAAAATAATAAAAAATCAACTTCATATTCATATTTCGAATATGAAAGAGGTCAAGTGTGGGAGGGGGCTTGCCCCGATGGCAGTGGTTCAGCTACAGATTAGCTGACTGACCCACCGCTATCGGGGGCAAGCCCCCTCCCACATTCAGTCCGCGTTTATTCAGCTGAATACTGAGTCGTAGGCAAACAGCGCCGGTGCCCCGCCCGTATGCAGGAAAATAATCGGCCCGTCCCCGAACCGCTGACGCCCGATGCCGTCCAGCAAGCCTGCCATGGCCTTGCCGGTGTAGACCGGGTCGAGCAACAGACCTTCCTGGCTGGCCAAAAGTTTGATTGCCGACAACGTGCCCGCGTTCGGTTCGCCATAACGCGGGCCGAAGTATTCGTCCCACAGGATCACCTTGAATGCCTCGGGCACCTCCACGCCAAGCAGCTCGGCGGTGCGCTCGGCCAGGCCCTGTACTTTCGGGCGCTGGGCTTCGTCGGTGCGCGACACGGTGACACCAATCACCGGCAGGTTCGGCAGCGCTTCGCTCAGCGCCAGCGCCAGGCCGCTATGGGTACCGGCGCTGCCCGAGGCCAATACCACCGCTGCAAAGTCGAGGCCGCTGTTTTCGATCTGCGCCGCCAGCTCCAGGCCGGCACGCACATAACCCAGCGCGCCGAGGGCATTCGAGCCGCCGATAGGTACCAGGTAGGGCTTCTTGCCGTTGCTGCGCAGGCGGTCGGCGAGGGCGTTGAGCTGGTCGTCGACATTATCGAGGTTCTCGACCAGCTCAACCTTGGCGTCGAACATCTCGAGCAACAGACGGTTACCGTTACCCAGGTAGTTGGGGTCGTCGGTGCCGGTAGGATTTTCCAGCAGGGCGACGCAGCCCAGGCCGAGCCTGGCGGCCAGCGCGGCGGTCTGGCGCACATGGTTGGACTGGATAGCGCCGGCGGTGACCAGCGTGTCGGCGCCCTGGGCGAGGGCATCGGCGGCCAGGTATTCAAGTTTGCGCAATTTGTTGCCACCCAAGGCCAGCGGGGTGGTGTCATCGCGCTTGACGTAGATGTCCCTGCCCAACCAGGTCGACAGCCGCTCGAGTTTTTCCAGGGCGGTGGCGCCGCCCAACAGGTCCAGGCGGTTAAAGCGGTCAAGCTGTTGTTTGATCATGGCTACGCACGGTGGCTGAGTAATTGGACGACTATAGGCAGGCACTTTTCATCGGGCAACGGCCAATCGCTTATGTCGGATGGTTCTTGGCCTCATACCATTGGTTCTTAAGGATTGCCTGGGTGCATACCGTAAAGTGATGGCCATTTCGTCAGGAGTGAATACCGTGAGTGAGCGTTCCAGCCATTGGCAACTGCAGACCATCGTCAGCCAACTGCGCAGCGCCCGGGACCAGTGGCGAACGCGCAACGGTCGCTTGAGCGGCGAACACGGTGGTCGCGAATTACCGTCGCGCGAGGCCGTGGCGCAGATTCTCGAAGCACTGTGCGGCGCACTGTTCCCGATGCGCCTGGGCCCGGTGGACCTGCGCGAAGAAAGTGAAGACTTCTACGTCGGGCATACCCTCGACGTCGCCCTCAACGCGTTGCTGGCCCAGGCCCGCCTGGAGCTGCGCTACGCCGCGCGTCAGGGTGGCCGGGACGACGGCCAGATCGACGCCGATGCCATTCGCCTGATCCAGGATTTCGCCCTGGCATTGCCTGCGTTGCGCAGCCTGCTGGACACCGACGTACTGGCCGCCTACCACGGTGACCCGGCCGCGCGCAGCGTGGATGAGGTGCTGCTGTGCTACCCGGGCATCCTGGCGGTGATTCACCACCGCCTGGCCCACCACCTGTACCGCGCCGGCCTGCCGCTGCTGGCGCGCATCAGTGCGGAAATCGCCCACTCGGCTACCGGTATCGATATCCACCCCGGCGCGCAGATCGGCCCGAGTTTCTTTATCGACCACGGCACCGGTGTGGTGATTGGCGAGACGGCGATCATTGGTGAGCGGGTGCGCATCTACCAGGCCGTGACGCTGGGCGCCAAGCGCTTCCCGGCGGATGAGGATGGGCAGCTGCAAAAAGGCCATCCGCGCCATCCTATCGTTGAGGATGACGTGGTGATCTACGCCGGCGCCACGATCCTGGGGCGGATTACCATCGGCAAGGGTTCGACCATCGGCGGCAATGTATGGCTGACCCGCAGCGTGCCGGCGGGGGCGAATATTACCCAGGCGAATCTGCAGCATGATGATGGGGCACAGAAGTAAAGAGCCTGCACGCTAATCCAATGTGGGAGGGGGCTTGCCCCCGATAGCAGTCTGTCAGTTGATATAACTGGCACTGACCCACCGCTATCGGGGCATAGGTATCTACACAACTGCGTTGCACCCACCGTAACCACGATGCGAAGCGAGCCGCTCTTGATCTGGCTTTTGATCTTGATCTCAGGCGCCCCGTTAAACCACGCTGGCCGGAGGGCACACCGAGCCCAGGCGAGGTGCCGAGTGGTGGGGCAAGAGCGTTTTGCTTACTTTTGCGCTTTTCAAAAGTGAGCCGCTGTAAAAGCGGAACCATTAGCAGCCGTTACCGCAGAAAC
>Ga0105246_10001548_pt1 | contig 13650 bp, 8 predicted proteins | sample KBSM64metaG_FD_99694 | JGI IMG/M metagenome (GOLD analysis project Ga0105246, IMG submission 99694) | Miscanthus rhizosphere microbial communities from Kellogg Biological Station, Michigan, USA - KBS M6-4 metaG | ecosystem: Host-associated > Plants > Roots > Rhizosphere > Soil | place: Michigan...
ACGGTCTATGCCGAGACAGCGCCTGTGGCCCCGAACACCGGAATCGTGCTGCTGAGCTGCCTCTGCCTGGGCCTCGTGGTGATCCTGGTCGATACCCTCGCCGTTCCGCTGGCGATGCCTGCCACCTCGGGCCTTGGCCTGCTCGCGGTGCTCGTGGTCCCGGCCACGATCAAACCCCAGGGTGCGGGGCTGGCCGGTTTCGCGGTGGCAGCGGCCGGCTTCATCCTGATCCTTGGCTGCGCCCAACGCTTCGCCCCGGACGACCGGCTCCAGTCCGGCGCCGGCCTGGGGCAGGGCCAGTTCCGGCGCTCCGTGGTGCTCGGCGGGGCCGCACTCGCCGTGGGCCTGGTCCTTCCTTTGGCCGTCCCGGGTTTCGACCAGGGCACGTTCCCCGTCGGGTCCCGCTTGAACCCCTGGGGGCCGTCGAACGGCTTGAATCCGATGATCACCCTCGGCAACAGCCTGCGCACCCCCACCGGGGACGGCCGGATCACCTACGCAACGAGCTCAAGTTCACCGGTCTACCTGCGTTCGGTCACGATCGACCGCTTCGAAGGCGAAAGCTGGGCGCCCGATGACAGGGCCTCCAGCCGCCGGCTCGGCACCGGGCAGATTGTTCCCGGATACCGGCTCCCGGAAGACCTCGTCCGTGAACAGACCGTCATCGACACCGGCCAGTTCACCAGCCCGTATCTGCCGGTCCCGTACACGCCGGCTGCGGTCAATGGGCTCAACGGCCGCTGGTCCTGGGATCCGCTGACCCTGAGCATTCGGGGCGAGGACTCCACCTCACGGAACCAGCACTACACGGTCGTCTCGGTTTTCCCGCAGATCACGGCTGGAGCCCTGAGCCGGGCGGGAACAGCCTCCCCGGGCCCCGGCGAGCTTCCGGGCGAATTCACCCAGGTCCCGGGCAACCTTCCGGAGATCGTCCGGACCACCGCCGGCACGCTAACCGCGGGCATCCGGAACAACTTCGCCAAGGCCCTGGCCATCCAGAGGTACCTGCGGTCGGCCGAGTTCACGTACTCCCTGCAGGCCCCGGTCCAGGGCGGCTACGACGGCAACGGCCTGTCCGTGCTGGCCGATTTCCTCCAGCAAAAGAGCGGCTACTGCGTGCACTTTGCCTCCGCGATGGCCGTCATGGCCAGGGTTTCGGGCATCCCCAGCAGGATCGCAGTCGGTTACGCGCCAGGGCATCCCACCGGGAACTCCATCGCCGTAGGCGAGCGCGAGCCGCTGACAGAATTCGCGGTGGATGCACGGGACGCGCACGCCTGGCCGGAGCTCTATTTCGAGGGGCTTGGCTGGGTGCCGTTCGAGCCGACACCTTCCCGGGGTTCCGTTCCGGACTATGCTGCCGACGCCGTGATCCCGGGCGGCAGCGGCAGCAACCTGGACGAGGATGCCATCCCGATCCCGAACCAGACACCCCAGCCCAACAGCAGCGCCCTTCCGCCCGCTCCGCTGCCGGGCGCCGGTACAGGGGCCGGGGCCGGAATCCCGCAGGCTGTCTTTGTCCTGGCGGGCGTGCTGCTTGCGGCGGCATTGCTGGCCTCGCCGCGCCTGCTCCGGGCTGGCATCCGGGCCCGCCGCCTTAGGGAATTCCGCCCGGCAGCCCAGGCGGCTGCCGCCGTATCGCCCGCACTGGCCTGGGAAGAGCTGCAGGACCTGGCCCGCGACTACGGCCATGTCCCGCAGGCCAGCCAAACGCCCCGGCATTTTGCCGCCGGGCTACAGGAGTCCCTTCCTTCCGCACACGCCGACGACGCCGGCATGCGGGCAGTGCGTGCCCTCACCGGCGATTTCGAACGGCACCGTTACGGTCGCCCCTCGGACGGCGGCACCCCCGGCGCCGGGTCCCGGCTCACTGCCGAGCGGCTGGCCGAGGTCCGGGCAATGCTGCGACGCGGAGGGTCATGGCTGGTGCGCTTGCGCGCCGACTGGTTCCCGCCGTCGTTGTTGTCCCGCTGGTTCCGGACGGTTTCCGCCCCGTTCCGCTGGATCGGCCGCAGTGCCGTGCACGCGGGCAGCCGGGCCTGGAGCGCCTGCCGGAAGGCCGTCCGGCGGCTGCGGCGCGGCAACTGAGGCGCGGCAACTGAGGCGCGGCAACTGAACGGCGGGACCACGAACGGAAAGGGCCCGGCTCCGGATTGTTCCGGAACCGGGCCCTCGCCTGTTGTTGTGTGGAGGCTGCTGCTAGCCGGCGTACGGGTCGGCGATGCCGATGTACTGGGTGGTGGTGTACTCGGCGATGCCCTCGGCGCCGCCTTCACGGCCCAGGCCGGACTGCTTCACGCCGCCGAACGGTGCCGCGGCGTTCGAGATGACACCGGCGTTGAAGCCGACCATGCCGAACTCGATCTGCTCGGCCACGCGGAACATGCGGGCGTAGTCGCGGGTGTAGAGGTAGGACGCCAGGCCGTACTCGCTCGCGTTGGCCAGCTTGATGGCCTGCTCTTCGGTGGCGAAGGTGGTCACGGGGGCCACCGGTCCGAAGATCTCGGAGCCGAGGATGTCGGCGTCGTTCGGAACGTTTGCGAGGACCGTTGGCGCGTAGAAGTAGCCGTCGCCCTCGACCGGACCGCCGCCGGTGGCGACAGTGGCACCCTGGGCCACGGCAGCGGTGACCAATGCGTGGACGTCGTCGCGGGCACCGGAGTCGATCAGCGGACCCACCTTGGACGTGTCTTCGGTTCCGCGGCCCGTGGTCAGGGCACCCATGGCGGCAGCGAACTTCGCGGTGAATTCCGCGGCCACGGACTCGTGGACCAGGAAGCGGTTGGCAGCGGTGCAGGCCTCGCCCATGTTGCGCATCTTGGCGGCCATGGCGCCTTCGACGGCCTTGTCCAGGTCGGCATCCTCGAAGACGATGAACGGTGCGTTGCCGCCCAGTTCCATGGAGGTGCGCAGGACGTTGTTGGCGGCGTCGGCGATCAGGCGCTTGCCCACGGGGGTGGAACCGGTGAAGGAGACCTTGCGGAGGCGGGAGTCCTTCATGATCGGGCCGGAGATGGAAGAGGCGCTGGAGGAGGACACCACGTTGACAACACCGGCGGGCACGCCGGCTTCGGCCAGGGTTGCCACGAACAGTTGGGTGGTCAGCGGGGTGAACTTGGCGGGATTGATCACCATGGTGCACCCGGCGGCGATGGCCGGAGCGACCTTGCGGGTGGCCATGGCGAGCGGGAAGTTCCACGGGGTGATCAGGAGGCAGGGGCCTACCGGCTTGCGCTGGACAAGGATCTTGTTCTTGCCCTCGGGGGTGGTGAGGTAGCGGCCGTAGTCGCGCACGGTTTCTTCGGAGAACCAGCGGAGGAACTCGGCCCCGTAGGTGACCTCGCCACGGGCCTCGGCCAGCGGCTTGCCCATTTCGAGGGTCATAAGGAGGGCGAAGTCCTCGGCGCGTTCGGTGACGAGTTCGAAGGCGCGGCGGAGGATCTCGGCGCGCTCGCGCGGCGCGGTGCGGGCCCAGCCGGCCTGCGCGGCGTCGGCGGCATCGAGGGCGGCGAGGGCGTCCTCGCTGGTGCCGTCGGCGATGCTCAGGAGGACTTTGCCGGTGGCCGGGTCCTCGACATCGAAGGTCTGGCCGGTGGAGGCGGCGCGCCACTCACCGTTGATGAACAGACCGGTGGGAACCTTGGCGAGCAGCTCGGCTTCGCGATCGGCGGTGACAGTCACAGTGACTCCTTCGTCAGGTGGTGGATTGTAGAAATGCACCAACCCATGGTGTTACGTGGGTCGCAGTATTGCGGGATTAACAGCCACGGTACTGCTGGAATCAAAAGAGTGTCTACGCCTTCGCGCACTGCTCCCGGCACCGGTCTCTGTGCACTTGCACAGCCGGTTCCGGGGCCGTGCGGGCACAGTCCCTACCGCGCCGCGAGCACTGCCCCTAACGCGCCGCGAGCACGGCAGAGTACAGTTCCCGCTTGCTGACGCGGGCCTCCTCGGCGACGGCGGCAACTGCCTCCTTCAGCCGGATTCCCTGCGCCACCAGCTCGTTGACGGCGGCCACGTGGTCCTCCGGAGTGCCGGGCGCCTGCTCGGGTGCGCCGTCCACCACTACGGCGATTTCACCGCGGACCTCGCTGTTTTCCGCCCACTCCAGCAGTTCATGGACGGTGCCACGGAGGACTTCCTCATAGGTCTTGGTCAGTTCGCGGCACACGGCGACCCTGCGCTCCCCGCCGAAGCGGTCATGGAGCGCCCGGAGCATGGCTTCGAGCCGGTGCGGGGCTTCAAAGAACACCATGGTGCGGCGTTCGGCGTCGAGCTCCGCCAAGCGGGAGCTGCGCTCCCCCGCCTTGCGCGGCAGGAAGCCTTCGAAGCAGAAGCGGTCGGTGGGCAGGCCGGAGAGGGCGAGGGCCGTCAGCACCGCGGACGGACCGGGCACGGCGGTGACGAACAGTCCCGCTGCCACGGCTGCCTCGACCAGCCGGAAGCCGGGGTCGGAGACGGCGGGCATGCCGGCGTCGCTCACCATCAGGATGGTCTTGCCCGCCTGGACCTGTTCCAGGAGGTCTGCGGTCTTGGTGGCCTCATTGTGCTCGTGGTAGCTGATGACACGGCCCGAGACCTCGATGCCCAAGGCGTGCACCAGCCGGTGAAGCCGGCGGGTGTCCTCGGCGGCGATGACGTGTGCGGTCTGGAGGAGTTCCACCAGGCGGCTTGAGGCGTCACCGACGTTGCCGATCGGCGTGGCCGCGAGCACGATCCTGCCGCCACCCGGAATGACGGGCAGGAGATCGCGGCTCAGGGCGTCTTCCGCTGCGGTTTCCTGTGGGGTCTCCGGGTCGGAATCGACGACGTCGGCCTGGGGCTGCGCTTCTTCACTCACCTGACCAAGCCTAGCCCCCAACGCTGCCCAGGAAATCGCTCCGCATGCCCGGGAACCTCGACTGCGCGGGAACCGTGGCTAATCCGCAGGGAAGGCGCGGACAATCTCCGCAGGGAACGCCCCTAGCAGGGCCCTGCGCAATTCCTTACTCCTCTTCCACTCGGAGACGTCGACCTCCGTGCTCCGGCCGCGGAGGTCGATCAGGCAGACACAGCCACAGCTGCGGTCCCCTACCAGTGCGACGTCCGCCAGTGCGATCGCTTTGGTCTTGTTGCCGCTCCGCTTCAGTACGCGATCCGGGCTGAGCCAGAGGGTGTCCTCGGATCCCTTGGTCCGCCAGGTTCTGTGCCCGTTGGATTCGGCAGTTTCCGTGTTCTGCCAGATCCGGGAGCGGTCAAAGGCCAACCCGTGAGCTGCGGCGTGCTTCCTGCGGGGCTTCGCAAACCCGGCGACGGCGACCATGAGGCTGTCCATGCTCCCTACGAGAGATGCCGTGAGCCCCTTCGCCGTCAAAGACTCCAGGTGCTGGACGGCGGCTTCCAAGGTGGGCGTGCTCCGTCCACGCAGCCCGTCCACGGCCAACTGGTCAAGGTGCCAATCCGGGACGGAACGTCCGTACTCCAAGCCAGCGATCCGGGCTTTCCGCGCGCAGGCCAAGGCTTCCTCACTGAATCCGTCCCGTGCCACTTCGCGCAGTGCAGCAACGCCCGAGTCGAAGGCCGCGATGATGTTCGACGACGTCGGATCGAGGATGAGGTCAAGTTGAGTATTGTCCTCATCCACCGTCGTCTGGAAGTCGACAGCCCAGTAGATCAGTCCACGGTCGTGGCCGAGCCGACGGTGCAACTCGTAGCGAAGCGCTTCGGCTAGCAGAGCGGCATCCACAGCGGGGACAAGCAAAGACAGCGCCACGCCGTCCTTCGTGGAAACGATCAGCGTCGGTTCGGTGACGAGCGGGGCGGCCACCGTTCGCTCCGGGACCCTGCCCGACGGCAACCGGACCTCCAAAGAGCCGGGGATCCGGCCGGAGAATGTCAAGGCTGCGTTGTCCGCAACGAGCCACTGTCCGGCCCATGCAAGCAGCTCGGGCCTGGTCAGGCTCTGTGTCGCCGGTACCCCGAAATGGGCGGCTCCGAGGTCGGTAGTTCCGAAGCGGTTGCACATCAGACCGCTCGAGACGGCACGGAACTTGTTCGGGTCCTCCGCCTCGATGATGGCCTTCTCCAGGACGATGTCCTCATCGGACACCCCGGGGAACCCAAGAACTGCGTCCGCGATGGTGTTCAGGAACTCCCCGACGTCGGCCGGCTCTCCCCTTGCCCAGAACTCCACCGAATCCGTGTCCGTAGCGGCGCCATGCAGCACCGTCATCGGCCGGATGGAGCGGAGCAGCAGATGCTCCACAAGATGGGTGATGCCGGCCAGGGCTGCAGGCTCATCACGCATTCCGACGCCGAAATGCAGCGTGCCGAGGCACGGCCCTTCCCCGTCGAGCGAATACGTCGGGATGCCGTTATGGATACCTGTCTGTACCTTCTGCGTCATGACGGACAGTCTCCCAGAAAGCGCCCGGCTTCCACGCCGGGCACACGCGCTGCGCCCACAGCCGGCGGCGGTAGCATGGGGCAGGTGACCGAGACCTCCGTGCGCCCTGCCTCCCCAAGTTGGCTGGTGCGGCCGGCCGGAGCGTTCACGGCCGCCGCTCTCCGGGCCAGGCTGATCGGCGGGATCCAAAGCTGGCGGGACTATCCGCCGTCGTTGCGTCTGTGGTTCTGGCTGATTCCCACCATCACCGCGGTGATCGCCGGAATCCTGCGTTTCGTCCGGCTGGACAACCCGCACAGCCTGGTGTTCGACGAAACCTATTACGTCAAGGACGCCTACTCCTACCTGCTGAGTGGCTACGAGCGGAACTGGCCGCAAAAGGCCAACGACTCCTTCAAGGCCGGGCACCCGGTCCTGCCGCTGGACACCCCCGAGTACGTGGTGCATCCGCCCGTCGGTAAATGGATGATCGCCTGGGGCATGGGTCTCTTCGGCCCGGACAACCCTTTCGGCTGGCGCTTTGCCGCGGCCCTGACGGGAACCCTGTCCGTCTTCCTGGTCTCGCTTATCGCGCTGAAGCTTTTCCGTTCGCACGTGCTGGGCGGGGTGGCCGGCCTGCTGCTCGCCATCGACGGCCACCATCTGGTCATGTCCCGCACGGCGATCCTCGACATCTTCCTGATGTTCTGGATCCTCGCGGCGTTCGGCGCCCTGCTGATGGACCGCGACGACGGGCGGCGCCGGCTGGCAGCACGCCTCGCCGCGGCCTACCGGGACGGCCCGCCGGCGGCGACCGCCCTGGTGGCCGGACCCTTCCTTGGCATGCGGTGGTGGCGGCTCGTGGCCGGGGTCTGCCTCGGCCTGGCGGTGGGCGTGAAATGGTCGGCGCTGGCCTTCGCAGCCGTGTTCGGCCTGCTGACGGTCCTCTGGGACATGAACGCGCGCCGGATCGCCGGGATCCGCAGCTGGGCCAGCGCCGCGGTCCTGAAGGACGGCGTCCCGGCATTCTTCAGCATGATCCCGGTGGCGGCGGCCGTGTACCTCGCCACCTGGACTGGTTGGTTCCTCTCCAAGGACGCCTACTTCCGCGGCTGGGCGGAGAAGCAGCCGGCCTCGGCTTGGGACTGGATTCCGGCGCCGCTCCGCTCCCTGGCGCACTACCACTTGGAGGCGTACAAGTTCCATCAAGGCCTTGGCGCGGACCATCCGTACGAATCGAGCCCGTGGAGCTGGTTGGTGATGGGCCGGCCCACGTCCTTCTTCTACGAGTCCCCCAAACTGGGTAGCGCAGGCTGCGAACTCCCCACATGCACCACCGCGGTCCTTTCCGTGGGCAATCCGGTGATCTGGTGGGGTGCGACGGTCGCCCTGGCAGTGCTGTTGTTCTGGTGGGCCGGGCGCCGCGACTGGCGGGCGGGCGCCATCCTCGCCGGAGTCGCCGCAGGCTACTTGCCGTGGTTCATGTACCCCGAGCGGACCATGTTCTTCTTCTACGCCCTGTCCTTCGAGCCATTCCTCATCCTCGCCCTGGCATACGGGCTGGGCCGGATCCTGGGCAGACCGGGCGCCCCGCAATGGCGGAGGCTGTCCGGCCTCTACCTCGTGGCGCTGGTCGTGGTCCTTGCCGTGCTGGTTTCCGCGTACTTCTACCCGGTCTGGACGGCCGAAACCATCAGCTACCAGGAATGGCGGATGCGCATGTGGATGCCGTCCTGGATCTAGCATTAAGCAATTGATCCCGCAGATCCGGTGACTTCAGTTGCTCCGAAGCCACCGGATCTGCAGGATCACTCCTGTTTTGCCCGTCCCGGTTGACGGGACCGCCTTAGCGGGTTTCGCTAGGCTTTGGCCCCGCCGGCGACCGCGTCGCCCCCGTTTGCCTCGGCGTCGTCGGCGTCTTCCCCTTCCGTACCCGTTTCGCTTGCCGGCCCCTTCCGCGGCGGCAGGCCGCGGCGCCGCCGCGTGGGCCAGGTGAGGATCAGCGTCAACAGGGCCGCCAGGAAGACCAGCCCGGCGATGGCGATGCCGGCGTCCATCCAGAACTGTCCCGGGAACAGGCGGATCAGGGTGTCGTCAAGGGAGAAGGTCCACGTCCCGTTGGCGAAGAAGATCCTGTGGAATTCGGTGAAGAACTGCTGCCAGCCGAGGACCCCGAGGGTGCCCAGTGCCAGGATGACCACCAGTGTTGCGATGGACCCGGCAAAGAGGCCACGGCGGATGCCGCCCGTGCTTCGCTTGCGGAGGTACAGCATTCCGATTATGCCGATGACTATCATCAGCGCGGCAGCCCCGAACGCCGAAAGCATGACAAGCTTCACGTCAGCCATGTGCGCGACTTCGCTGTCCTTGAACAGTTTCGTGCCGTCTTCGTGGAGCAGGTCGCCGAGATACCGCGGCCCTGCCCAGTTGCTGAGGTAGTCCACGGCATAGGAGCCGTAGCTCATCCGGTCATCGGTGCTGAAGCCGTATCCGTCGCCCGGGAATCCCGGACGGTTGTACTCCACCCAGAGGAAGAGCGGGCTGGTCACGGCCCTGATGGCCAGGACCAGCAGCACCACCGGATAAAACACTGCCAGGAGCACCTGGAAGATGCGGGGCGTCACCGGCTTGGCGTTGGCGGCAAGTTCGCGTTCGGCGTTCCGGCGCGCAACTTCCGCTTCCGGCGGCCGGACCTGGAGGGCCGACGTCGGAAGGGGCTCGGCGAAAAGTGACGGTTCCGGCGTGGCTCCGGCAGCCTCGGCGGCTTTGCGGTCGGCGCGGCTCTCAGGCTGCTTTGCCGGCCTGGCTGCATCCGACTTGGCGGCACCGGACTTGGCCGCAGCCGCGGGTTTGGCGGGTTCCGCGGAATCAGCGGGCGAAGCGGACGGCACCTTCTCAGGCGCTGCCTTGGCGGCGGCCGGCTTCATCCACTCGAAAGCCGGCTCGCCGTCGTCGAATTCCACGTCCGGCTCACTGGGGTTCGGGGTTTTGTCACTCACGTCGCGTCACTTCCGTAGGGTTCGCATGCCGGCGTAAAACAGGTCACCGGCAATAATCTCTGTATTCGAGCCTACCGTCAGCCTCGGTACCGGAGCGATGAGCCACCCCGGCAAGCGCCGGAATCCCCCGCGCGCGTCAGGCGGCGATCGCCCGGTATCCGGCGTCCTTGCTGTCGAGGTCGCCGGTCGAGCCGGCGCGGAATGCCCTTCCGCCCAGCACCAGGGTGTACCCCCAGTAAGCGGCGAGGACCAGTGCACCGATCAGGAGTTTTGCCCAGACTGGCAAAGGGCTGGGCGTCACGAAGGCTTCAACCAGCCCGGAGACGAACAGGACGAGCACCAGCCCGAGGGCAACGGTGATCAAGGAGCGGCCTTCATCGGCCACGGCCTGCATGCGCCGCCGCGGGCCGGGTGACACCATGGCCCAGAAAATCTTCAGACCGGCAGCGGAGGCGATGAAGACCGCGGTGAGCTCCATGAGTCCGTGCGGCAGGATGTAGCTGAAGAACACGTCCAGCTTGCCCGTGGCGGCGAAGACCCCGGCGGCGATGCCCACTCCCTGGGCGTTGGCCACAAGCATCATGGGCACCCAGAACCCCGTGATTCCCAAGGCGACGGCCTGCGCCCCGATCCAGGCGTTGTTGGTCCACACCGCGCCGGCGAAGGAGGCTGCGGGGTTTTCCGAGTAGTAGTCGATGAACTTCTCGTCCACGTACTGCTTCAGCTGCGCGTTGCTCCCGAGCGAACGAAGTGCCTCGGGGGACGTCCCGATCCACAAGGCATATGCGGCACCGACAAGGCAGAAGAAAACCCCGCACCACAGGGTCATCCACCGGAGGCGGTAGAACGCAGCCGGCAGGGACACCACAAAGAACCCGGCCAGGTCCTCCATGAAGTTCGAACGGGCCCCGGTAAAGCGGGTCCGTGCCTGGGCCAGCGCCGCGGACAAGGATGCCGACAACGCCCCTTCCGGCGCCACCGAGCGGATGAGCGACAGATGCGAGGACGCCGCCTGGTACAGCTTCAGGAGTTCATCGGCTTCGTCGCCGCTGAGGCGCCGCTGGTGCGCCAGATCGTGAAGGCGCGCCCATTTGGCTGAGTGCACCGCGGAAAAGGCGTCGATATCCACGGCACTACCCTAACCCCCGGCCGCCTCTGACGGGGGCCTAAACTCTGAGGACAAGCAATCACAGTTGGGGGCATCCGTGAGTTCCATCATTACCGGCGAAGCAGTGGTCCTTGAACTCAGGCCGGCATCGTTCGCGGCCCGCGCGCTCGGGCTGATACTGGACCTGCTGGTGTATTTCGTGCTCCTGATGTGCGTGATGCTTCTCATTGGCAGCCTGGTCCCGGACCTGGACGAAGCAGCCGGGCGCGCGATGTTGCTCTCCAGCGTCGTGTTGTGCCTGGTGATCGTCCCGGTCGCTGTCGAGACCCTGAGCCGCGGCCGCTCCGTGGGCAAGCTCGCCGTCGGGCTGCGGATCGTCCGCGACGACGGCGGGTCCATCCGCTTCCGGCACGCGGTGATCCGGGGGCTGATCGGCTTCCTCGAAATCTTCCTGACCTTCGGCGGCCTGGCCGTGGGGGTCGCCCTCTTCAACGACAAGTCGAAGAGGCTCGGCGACATCGTGGCTGGAACCTACGCGCTCCGCCAGCGCGTGCAGCAGGAAGTGAAGGTCTTCGCCTTCGCGCCGCCTTATCTGCAGGGATGGGTGGCCCTCGCCGACATCGGCCGGATCCCCGACGCGGCAGCCCGGCGGGCCAACCAGTTCGTGCAGCAGGCACCCAGGATGGCTCCGGCGTCGCGCATCAATATGGCCGTTTCCCTCGCGTCGGAACTGTCAGCGCACGTGGCTCCCCCGCCTCCGCCGGGAACGCTCCCGGAAGACTATCTGTGGGCGGTGCTGGGCGAGCGCCGGAACCGGGAATTGAAAAGGCTCGCGCGCGCCGAGGAACGCAGCCGGACCATAGGCGAACGGCTGGCCCGGACCCCGTTCAGCGACTGAAGCAAGGCGGCCCCTGACAGTGCCGGCTCAACGGTGGGCGTAGGCGGTAGCGGCTCAGCGGTGGGCGTAGGAGGCCCAGGGAATGTTCCAGTCGCCAAAGCCTTCCAGCGGCTCCACAGCCGGCGCCCCGGTGTTCAGCACCTGGACCAGATCGCCGGTGCGCATGTTGTCGAAGAACCAGGCTGCATCCGCCGGGAGCAGCCCCACGCAGCCGTGCGACACATTCACCGAACCCACGTATGCATATGCGGACGGGAGCGCCTGGTGCACATACACCCCGGAGTTGGTCAAGCGGTTGGCCCGTTCCACGGTCAGCGGCGGGTAGTAGCCCTTGTCGCCGGGCTTGAGGCCGATGCTGCCGGCGTTGAACTTCGAATAGCGCTGCTGTTCCATGATTACGGCGTAACCGGTGGGAGACAGCCAGTCAGGACCCCCGAGAGTCACCGGAGCGGTGTGGGCCAGTTTGCCGTCAATGTACACGTTCATGATCTTGGTCAGGTCGTCGACCACCGCAACCCGCTGCGGCCCGGTGGTGTAGGAGACCTTGACGTTGGAATTACCGATCATGCCATTGCCGAACTCCTTGCCGAAGAGCGCAAGGTCCACGGTGACCTTGGTGCCCGATGCCCAGAACTTCTCCGGGCGGATGCGGACCTTCTGGTCGGAGTACCAGCGCCAGGCCACCTTCTGCTTGGAGGAGACCGTAATCTTCACGGTCTTCTCCATCGCGGCTTTGTTCAGTACCGGCTCGCTGAAGTTGATTTCGATCGGCTGGCCGGAGCCCATGATCGAACCGTTCAGCGGATACACCGAGGCGTCGGCTTCGTTGGGCGTGGAGACCGTGGTGAATTCCTGGGTCTTCTTGGTTTCCCGGCCGGCGCCGTCCACCACGGTGAAGGAGTAGCTGTACTTGGTATTGAACTTCAGCGGTTCCAGGGTGCTCCACGTGCTGCCGTCCGCACTGACGTTGCCCTTCACCGGTGTGCCGCCGGCCGCCGGGGCCAGGACGACGTCCTTGACGGTGCCGTTGACGGCCTTCACGGTCGGCCCGACGGCCGGGTTTACCTCACGTGCGCCGTCCAGGGGCGTGACACCCAGTTCCACGGCCTTGACGACGGCGGAGGCGAGCCCGACTTCGCTGCGCTGCGGGGAGCCCGCTTCCGATTCGGGGGCACGGTCCAGCCACGAAGGCGCCGTCGCGACGCCGATTCCGCCTGCTGCGACCGCGGCACAGATCCCGGCAATGGCCAGGATCTTCCCGGTGCGGCGTTTTGCCCTGTTCCCCATGTTCCGTCTCCACATCCCCAAATGCAGCCCGGCATCGAAACGGGCTTGTCAAAGTAACCAGACAATTCTAGCCGCGCCGGGGCGGCAAACAGCGCGGCGCGGGTTGCATGACACAACCCGCGCCGCACCGCGCTAGGGCAGGGCCCGTTCTACCGGGTTCCCCCGGACATCAGTAGCGGTAGTGCTCCGGCTTGTACGGACCGGCCACGTCCAGATCCAGGTATTCGGCCTGTTCCTTGCTGAGTTCGGTGAGTTCGACGCCCAGCGCGTCCAGGTGCAGCCGGGCCACCTTCTCGTCGAGGATCTTCGGCAGCACGTAGACCTGGTTTTCGTATTCGCGTTCGCCTTCAGGCTGGTCCCGCTTGGTCCACAGCTCGATCTGGGCGATGGTCTGGTTGGCGAAGGAGTTGCTCATCACGAAGGAGGGGTGGCCCGTGGCGTTGCCCAGGTTCAGGAGGCGGCCTTCGGAGAGCACGATGATGGAGCGTTCGGCGGCGGTGCCGGCGTCGAAGACCCACTCGTGGACCTGGGGCTTGATCTCCACCTTCTTGACCCCGTCGACCTTGGCCAGGCCGGCCATGTCGATCTCGTTGTCGAAGTGGCCGATGTTGCCCACGATCGCCTTGTTCTTCATGCGCACCATGTCCTCGGCCATGATGACGTCCTTGTTGCCCGTGGTGGTGATGAAGATGTCACCCTGTTCCAGCACGGTTTCGAGGCGCGCCACCTGGTAGCCGTCCATGGCGGCCTGCAGCGCGCAGATGGGGTCGATTTCGGTGACGATCACCCGGGCGCCCTGGCCGCGGAGCGCTTCCGCCGCACCCTTTCCGACGTCGCCGTAGCCGCAGACGACGGCGACCTTTCCGCCGATCAGCACGTCGGTGGCGCGGTTGATGCCGTCCGGCAGCGAGTGGCGGATGCCGTACTTGTTGTCGAACTTGCTCTTGGTGACGGAGTCGTTGACGTTGATCGCCGGGAACAGCAGCTTGCCCTG
>Ga0105246_10001550_pt1 | contig 13645 bp, 10 predicted proteins | sample KBSM64metaG_FD_99694 | JGI IMG/M metagenome (GOLD analysis project Ga0105246, IMG submission 99694) | Miscanthus rhizosphere microbial communities from Kellogg Biological Station, Michigan, USA - KBS M6-4 metaG | ecosystem: Host-associated > Plants > Roots > Rhizosphere > Soil | place...
ACGTCTTGTCGCGGTTACGGCACCACCCGAAAGGTCAGGTGGGTCGCGGCCGGAGTCACCAGTACTTGGGTGCGTTCGAGGGTGATCGCCGAGTCCAGCGTGGCAAACAGGGGCGTGCCGCCACCGAGCAGCACCGGGATCACGTGCACGCGGATCTCATCGACCAGGCCGAGGGGTAGCGCCTGCTGCATAACGGTCGCGCCATGCAGGCCGACGACCTTGTCGCCTGCTACCTGTTTGGCCTGCTCAATCGCGCTAACCACGCCGTCGGTGACGAACGTGTACACGGGTGGGTACGACCCGGTCGGCCGGTTGTGGGTAACCACGAAACATGGGGTATCGCCAACCGGGCCGCCGTCTCCCCAACCGCCGTCGCCCTCGTTCTTATCGAACGACTTGCGACCCATCACGATGGCCCTGACACCGTCGAGCATCTCCTGCAGGATGGCCCGATCCACGTCGGTCGCCGCGTCGAACATCCAGTCGTGCAGCATCCCGGCGCCATCGCCGAACGGGTTCTGGCGGCTGTCATTCGGGCCGGTGACGTAGCCGTCGAGCGAGGTGGACATGTCGCAGATCACCAGGGCCATGAGTGCTTCCTTTCTGCGGCCCATCGGGCCGACCCGAACCGTTCTCAGCTATACAGACGACGTCCGGCGGCGGTTCTCATCGACCAGGCTCCAGATCAAGGCCCCTCCTTCCCTCCGACGCCCGGACCGGTGGTTCCTCGAGCGCACAGCCGACTGATCTGAGCCGGCAATGCTCCTTCAGCACCTTCCGTCGACGCAAGCCCTCCAGCGCTTTGCTGAGTTCGCTGGGGATCATCCACACCTGGCTGCCGCTGCCTTCGGCGATCTTGGGCAGCACCGGAAGGTATTGGTAGGCCAGCAGCTCTGGGTCGGGCGCGCCTGGTGGATCGTCGTGAACGCTGTGTCGATCGCCTAGGCCTGACCGTCGGCCAGCAGCACCTGGGCGTGGCCTGGGATATAAGAGTCAGATAAACATATCGCGACCCGATAGTTTTGCCTCGTAACGTAAATGGCGAACTTGCGTAAGCCTGGCCAGCGAGAGACGGCCCCCCGGCCCCGTCATCACGGGTGACCACGACCCGCCCCCGCCTGCCGAGGACCCTTGCCCCGGCGGTGGCCGGCCCTCGCGACCCTGAGGACATCGAGAAAGGGGCAGGTCATGCCGCAGCGACACCCTCGCCTGTACGCGGTACTCAGCCTCGCGGCTGTCGGACTACTCGGGCTGACCGCCTGTAGCAGTGGGAAATCCTCGACGGGGGCCGCCTCGCCATCGGCGCAGCCAGTCAAGGGTGGCACCTTGCGGCTGTACGGCGAAGGTGACGTCGACTACATGGATACCGCTGACGGCTATTACGACGTGACCTACACGCTCATGCGGGCATTTACCCGCCAGCTGTATACCTACCCGACCACGGCGAGCTTCCAGGACCAGATCACTCCGGTGCCTGATCTGGCGACCGCAATGCCGAGCATCTCCAACGGTGGAAAGACCTATCTCATTCACATCCGTGACGGCGCGATGTGGGACACCAACCCAGCCCGGCAGGTAACCGCGGCCGACGCAGTACTTGGGTTCAAGCGGCTATGCAACCCCGCCCAGCCGACCGGCGCGCCTGGGTACTTCACAGCCACGATCGCCGGCATGAAGAGCTACTGCGATGGGTTCGCGCAGGTGGACGCCAAGAGCGCTGCCGCAATCAAGGACTACATCAACTCCCACAACGTCTCAGGACTGAAAGCCGTTGACGCCACGACCCTGCAGATCACCCTTACCCAGCCGGCATCGGACTTCGTGAACATCCTGGCGATGCCGTTCTCGTCGCCGGCGCCGGTGGAGTACCTCAACTACATCCCGGGCAGCGCGCAGCAAGCGCAGCACACGATATCCGACGGTCCGTACACGATCACCCAATACCAACCGAGCAAGTCCATAACACTGGCGCGTAACCCGGCCTGGCAGGCGTCCAGCGACCCGATTCGTAAGGCGTATGTAAACGCGATCCAGATCACCGAGGGCGGCAACGAGCAGGGCACCCAACAGCAGATCCAGGCCGGCACGCAAGACATGGACTGGGATCAGAACGTGCCGACTGCGCAGCTGGCCGCGCTCAACGCCAGCGACGACTCCGGTTTGGTGATCGGACCATCGGGGGACAATTTCATAACGATCAACCCGTACATCGCGATCAACCTGCAAAGCCCGAACAACCACGGCGCATTGCAGAACGTCAAGGTGCGTGAAGCACTCGAGTATGCGTTCAACAAAACAGCGGTATCGCAGGTCTACGGTGGCACGCTGATCTCCAAGCCACTCGACCAGGTCATCCCACCGGGCAGTATCGGCAACGTCTCTGGCTACAACCCATATCCGACGCCCAACGACAACGGTGATCCGGCGAAGGCCAAGCAGCTGCTCGCCCAGGCTGGTTACGCTCCCGGACAGATCACGTTGAAGCTGCCCTATCGCACCACGACCGTGCATCCGCAAGTGGCGCAGACCGACCAGGCCGCACTGAAGGCTGCCGGCTTCAACGTGCAGCTGATCGCCGTGACACCAGCGAACAACTTCTACACCCAATACCTGCAGAACCCCACTGCAACCAAGACCGGCGCGTGGGACATTGCCGAGGCGGGCTGGATACCGGACTGGCTTGGCAACAACGGCCGTGCGGTGATCGAACCGCTCTTCGACGGACGAGGTTACGGACCGGGATCAACGGACTACGGCGACTACAACAGCCCAGCAATGAACGCCCTGATCGACAAGGCACTCTCGGCGCCCAGCGTCGCCGACGCCACGAAGGACTGGCAGGACGCGGCCAAGTTGGCGATGCAGGATGCCGTGATCGTCCCCCTGGGCGCGCAGAAGGTTGCCGTCTACCACTCCTCGCGGGTGCAGAACTGCATCTTCAACTTCTTCAACGAGAACTGCGACGTCACCAACGTGTGGCTCTCCGGTAGCTGAAGTCCGGCCCGCCTGCCGCAGCCGCGCCCGCAGCTGGCAGGCGGACACCAGAAGGTGCGTCATGAGACTCCTGGAGGTCAACTCGCTGAGCGTGTCGTTCCCGACCGAGGACGGCACAGTAGACGCGGTTCGCGGGCTGTCCTTTGCCGTCGACGAGGGCCAGACCCTCGCCGTGGTGGGCGAGTCCGGATCCGGCAAGAGCGTGGCAACACAGACGATCGTCGGGTTGACTCGCGGGGCGAGAATCAGCGGCCGGGCCATGTTCGACGGACAGGACCTGCTGACGATGGGCTCGGCGGAGCTACGCGCAATTCGCGGCGCGGAGATCGGGATGATCTTCCAGGACCCACTGTCGAGCTTGCATCCCTACTACCGGATCGGCTGGCAGATCGCGGAGATGATCCGAGCCCACCGCGACTGCACCCGCAAGGCGGCCCAGGATCGAGCCGTCGAGCTGCTCGGCCTGGTGGGTATCCCCCAGCCAGCGCAGCGGGTCCGCGACTACCCGCACCAGTTCTCGGGCGGGATGCGCCAACGCGCGATGATCGCGATGGCGCTCGCACTGAATCCGAGGTTGCTCATCGCCGACGAGCCGACGACAGCCTTGGACGTGACCATCCAGGCGCAGATCCTGGAGCTGATCCAACGGCTACAGCAGGACTTCGGCATTGCAGTCATCTTGATTACTCATGACCTTGGTGTCGTTGCCGGAATCGCCGACGAAGTCTTGGTTATGTACGCCGGCAAGGCCATGGAATATGCCTCGCGCCGTGATCTTTACTACCGGCCGCACCATCCCTACACCATCGGGCTGCTCGAGTCGTTGCCGGAGACCGGGCAAATCGGCCAGCGGCTGCGACCGATTCCCGGCCACCCCCCGAGCCTCATCAACCCGCCTGATGGCTGCCCGTTCCACCCGCGTTGCCGGCACGTCATGGCTCGCTGCCGCACCGACGAGCCGCCATTGCGCCGCGTAGCTGGCGAGCTGGCGCATCGATCGTCTTGCTGGCTGCCGGTCGACCTGGTGGGTTTGGGCGCCGACGCTGCGCGAGGGGCGTTCGCTGCCGCCCACCGGCCCTCGGAAGCGAATCTCCCATCGGACAGGCGAGCCGCCTCATGACCGGCAGCCAGGCAGCAGGGACATGGCCCGGCCCTGACCCGGACCCGGATCTGCTCGTCCGCCTCGACGGAGTCGTCAAGCATTTCCAAGTACTTTCTGGCACCCTGCTGCGGCGCAGCATCGCCGAGGTGCACGCGGTCGATGAGGTCAGCCTCGACGTGCGCCGCGGCGAGACGCTCGGGCTCGTCGGCGAGACGGGTTGCGGCAAGTCCACGTTGGCCCGCTGCATCGCCCGGCTTTACGACCTGACTGCAGGCCGCGTCATCTTCGACGGCCACGACATCTCGACATTGACGCGCCGGCAACTGCGGCCGTACCGGCGCGAGCTGCAGATGATCTTCCAAGACCCTTATGGATCGCTGAACCCGCGGCGACGGGTGGGTTCGATCATTGGCGACCCGTTTTCGGTGCACCGCGTCGCCGACGGCGAGCAGCGCAAGCGGGCGGTCCAGTTGCTGATGGCGCAAGTCGGACTCAACCCGGAGCACTACAACCGATTCCCGGCCGAATTCTCTGGCGGGCAGCGACAGCGCATCGGCGTAGCCCGCGCCCTCGCTCTGCAGCCCAAGCTGATCATCTGTGACGAGCCGGTGTCCGCACTCGACGTCTCGATCCAGGCGCAAGTGATGAATCTGCTCATCGATCTGCAGGGCGAGTACGCGCTGACTTACGTCTTCATCGCGCACGACCTAGCCGTCGTGCAACGCGTGAGCACCAGAGTCGCGGTGATGTACCTCGGCCAGGTTGTAGAGATCGCTCCATCGCAGGAGCTCCGCGAACACCCACGCCACCCCTACACGAGGGCGTTGCTGTCGGCCGAGCCGATCGCCGATCCGGACCGGGCGGACGCACAGGAGCGGATCGTGCTACGGGGCGACGTGCCGTCGCCCACAAGTCCGCCGACTGGCTGCCGGTTTCATCCGCGGTGCCCCAAGGCGCAGCCAATCTGCCAGATCCAGACCCCCCCGCTGCAGCCGCGATTCCTCGACGGCGCCACACACGCGGCGGCGTGCCATTTCCCGCTCGCGGACGGCGAGTCGCTTGCATATGCCCACGAGAGCACGGAGCAATGACGAGCGGCCGCATCATGGACATCACGGTCGAGGCCGCGCCCGCTGGGGCGAAAACCATCGAAGGGCGAAGTCCGTGGCAGCTTGCGCTCGCCAGGCTGCGTCGCGACCGGGTCGCCGTCGGCTCGGCCGTGGTGATCGGGTTGATCGTCTTGATGGCGATCTGTGCACCGCTCGTCGCGGCCGCGGTCGGCCATGGCCCGAACACTCAGTACCGCACCACGGGCCTGTCGCCTGAGGGTATTCCAGTTGGGCCGAACCACACATTCCTGCTCGGAACCGACGAACTCGGCCGGGACGTGCTCGTCCGCATCTTCTACGGTGCCCGGATCTCGCTGCTGGCCGGCGTGGTGGCCAGCCTCTTGGCCGTGGCCACCGGGGTCGTCGTCGGGCTCATCGCCGGCTACTTCGGTCGGGCAGTAGATACCTTGCTGAGCCGGTTCATGGACGTCGTGCTGTCCTTGCCGTATCTGGTCTTTGCCATCGCGCTCATCGCAGTGGTCGGCCCCGGGCTGCCCGTGTCGATCGCCGTGATCGCCTTCTTCTCATTCGCCTCGGTCGGGCGAATCGTGCGCGGCCAGGTCTTGTCGATTACACAGAAGGAGTACATCGAAGCCGCCCGGTCGCTCGGCGCCAGCGATCTGCGGATCATGTTCGTGGACATCCTGCCGAATGTCCTGGCCCCGGTGATCGTCTACGCAACGCTGCTCATTCCGGCGTCGATTGTGTTCGAGGCCACGCTGTCATTTCTCGGTCTCGGCGTCGTCCCGCCAACGGCGAGTTGGGGCGGCATGCTCTCCGAATCCATCCAGTACTACCAGGTCGCCTGGTGGTACGTGGTGTTCCCCGGGGCAGCGCTGCTCATCACCACGCTCGCGTTCAACCTGCTCGGGGACAGCGTGCGCGACGCCTTCGACCCGCGATTCACGAGCACGATCGCCTCATAGGTGGTTACCGATGCTGCACTTCCTGATCCGCCGGATCTTCTTCGGCATCCTGGTCATGTGGGCTGTAGCGACCGGTGTATTCGTCCTTTACTTCGTCGCCCCGCACAACGTCGCGCGAACCCTCGCCGGCCGGCAAGCCACCGCGCAGACAATCGGGCTTATTGAGCATCGTCTTGGCCTCGATCGGCCACTGCTCGCGCAGTACGGCAGCTACCTGTGGAGGCTGCTGCACGGCGATCTCGGGTACTCCTACGTCAACAACGAGTCCGTTGGCACCATCATCAAGCAGGACTTTCCGGTCACCGCGTCCGTCGCCATCGGTGGCGCCGTGCTATGGCTGCTGATCGGGGTCGTGTCAGGCGTCATAGCCGCCACGCGTCCACGTTCCGTGGCTGACCGGACGGTCACCGGTTTCGCGCTGTTCTTCTACTCGATGCCCACGTTCCTGCTCGGTGAGCTGTGCCTGCTCATCCTCTTCTACCAACTACATCTCGCCGGGATCACGTTCTTCCCCGGCAGCGGCTACGTCCCGCTGACCCAAGATCCCGCCGAGTGGTTCCGGCATCTGGTGCTGCCCTGGATCACGATCGCATTAGTGACCGCAGCCACCTACTCGCGGCTCACCCGCGGTTCGATGCTGGAGGTCCTTGGCGAGGACTACATTCGCACGGCCCGTTCGAAGGGCATCCGCGAGCAGCGGGTCGTGTACCGGCACGCACTGCGCAGTGCGCTAACCCCGGTGGTTACCCAATTCGGCATCGACCTGGGCACGCTGCTCGGCGGGATTATCGTGACCGAAACCGTGTTTGGGCTGCCTGGCCTGGGCCAGGAGATCTACAACGCGATCAGCCGGCAAGACCTGCCGGTGATCATCGGCCTCGTCTTGCTAGCGTCGGCGTTCATCGTCGTCGCGAACATCGTGGTGGATCTCATCTATGCGGTGCTCGACCCCCGAGTGCGCCTGTCCTGACGGAGCCCGCTGCGACGGCACGCACTAAGCGGACGACGCGTCCTCTACCAACGCGGTCAGGATCGGCGTCAGCTCGCGTAGCTCCTCCACATGCGCACCGCTCAACGCATCGACCCTCCGGCGGCCCTTGGCGGTGAGGGCCAGCCGCACGACCCGGCCATCGTGCCGATCACGCCGGCGGGTTATGAAACCGAGCAGCTGCGCCCGGTCGACGAGCTCGACCGCCGTGTGGTGCCGGACGAGAAGATGCTCAGCAACCTCGCCAATCGTCGGACCCCGCGCGTCATCGTGCCCGCGAATTGCCAACAACAGCTGATGCTGTGCGTGGGTCAACCCGAAGTCGCGAGCACGTTGCTCACTCCGCCGGTCGAAACGTCGCAGCTGAGTTCGGAAAGCCAGCAGCCTCCGATAGTCCGTGTCGGAAAGAATCATGCCCAACAGGTCCTTTGCCACCGATAGCCGCTCCGGCCCCAGCCGGCCCGAATTAGATCGGGACACGATACTGCATCGCTGGGCCGCGCGCCAGGAGTTGCCGATCTGTCGGAAGCCGTGCTCAGGACATGAGTGGCCGAGGCCCCAGGTGCGTCATGACGGTCCGTCACAGCACGGGCCGCTCTAGCAACGGATAACCCCGAGCGCCAATCTGGGACAGCGCGCGGCTGGGGTGCCGGGCTCCATATCGATCGCTAGGGTGCCTAGGGGCGCATACAGCCGGGAAGGTGTTGCCGAGCAACCTTGTCGCCGAAGTGCCAAGCCCTCGCTGGCGTGACCTGCCTCGTGCAGCCATCCTTTGGTGAGTGTCCGGATGGAGAGGATTGGCGATGAAGATCGCTTCGAATGAATATCGCTACTCCGATGGCGACGTTCCGTTGACCGGGTTCCTGGTGCGCCCGGACGACGTACCCGAGCAACCGGCCCCTGCTGTGCTGCTCGTGCACGGCGGCGGCGGCCTGGACGAGCATGCTCGTACGCAAGCCAAGCGCTACGCGGCCCTCGGCTACATCGTCCTAGCCTGCGACATGTTCGGCGCGGGCGTCGCAGGCGACCGCGGGCGGATAGTCGCCGCGCTTACGGCCATGCGCGATGACCCAGATCTGCTGTTGCAGCGCGTGACGTCCGGGCTCGAGGCATTGCGGACCGTGCCTGACGTGGCCGATCCGTGTGCAGCCATCGGTTACTGCTTCGGCGGCCTGACCGTGCTCACACTGGCGCGCCACGGGACCGACCTCGCCGGCGTGATCAGCATGCACGGAAGCCTCGCCACCCCGCGACCCGCGACGGCAGGAACCATCAAAGCGAAGATCCTCGTCTGCCACGGCGCCGGCGACCCACACGTACCACTGAACGACGTCACCGCATTCATCGACGAAATGCAACAGGCCGAAGCGGACTGGCAACTGATCATGTACGGCAACGCCGTCCACGGCTTTACCCACGCCGACGCCGCCCCGGGAGCCATCCCCGGCGTGGCATATGACTTAGCGGCAGACCGGCGCTCGTTCCAAGCCGCCTGTGACTTTCTCGCCGAAGTCCTACCCCCTCCGGCAAGCAGCGACACCGATCACGCCGCCGATCCTGCCTGAACGTGCTAGAGCCGGTGCCTGGGGACAGCGGAAATGTCGGGTCAGGCGACGCGACACCCCCCAACCGACATCGGGCGGTTGCTCGGCAGGACAGAGTCAATAAGCGCTCGATGACGCAGGCGGCTTAGGTCGGCCGATCGTTCGGCGTCGAGGCGGCATCCACGACACGAAGCCGCCGATTCGCAGCAGTGTCAGCCGAGCGCCGGCCATTCCGACCGGAACGGCGCCGATCAGCTTCGTCCGACGCCTGACACTGCTGCCCCGGACTAAGGACTTCCTGGATTCGACCGTGTTCTCGCGGGGCCACGATCTGTCCCATGGGGCCGATGCAACACCCTCGTTGCGTCGTCGGTGCCGCCGATCACGCCGGTGTGTCTTCGCGCTCCTCGCATCCGCTCGGCCGGGTCTGGACGAGCCGGCCACTTCGTAGCAGAGGTAACTGATGAGCGCAATTGAGGGTGCCGTCAAAACCATATCCACGGGGCGGCGGCGCTGGCTCGCCCTCGGAGTGATCGCAATCGCGCAACTCATGGTCGTGCTTGACCTGACGGTGATGAACATCGCGTTGCCGTCGGCGCAGCGTGCGTTGCACTTCACGACCGCAGATCGGCAGTGGGTGGTCACGGCGTACAGCTTGGCGTTCGGCAGTCTTCTGTTGGCCGGGGGGAAGCTGGCCGATTTGCTTGGCCGCAGGACGACGTTTCTCGCGGGTCTGCTCGGCTTCGCCGGCGTGTCAGCTGTGGGCGGCGCATCCGTTAACTTCGCCATGCTGGTGACGGCGCGAGCCTGCCAAGGTGCCTTCGCCGCGCTGTTGGTGCCTTCGGCGCTTGCGATTCTCACGACCACGTTCACCAATCCGAAGGACCGGGCTAAGGCGTTCGGCGTCTATGGCGCCATCGCGACCGCAGGCGGTGCCGTCGGCCTGCTACTCGGCGGCGCCCTGACCGAGTATCTGTCGTGGCGTTGGACGCTCTACGTCAATCTCGTCTTCGCCGGCGTGGCCTTCGTCGGTGGGATCGTTCTGCTCGATCGGCGGACATCGCCGACCAAGTTTCAGCTGGACATTCCTGGTGTGCTTTTGGCATCGGTGGGGATGTTCTGCCTCGTCTTCGGGTTCTCGAACGCAGCAACACACAGCTGGCATACGCCGTCCACGTGGGGATTTCTCCTCGCTGGAGCAGCACTACTCGTAGCTTTCGCCGTCTGGATCGGGCGCACCGCTCACCCGCTTCTGCCGCCGCGGGTGGTGCTGAACCGCAACCGCAGCGGAGCCTACGTCTCGATATTCATCGCTTCGCTGAGTCTGTTCGCGACCCTCCTGTTCCTGACCTATTACCTGCAGCAGACACTGGACTACTCGCCGATCGTGACCGGCTTCGCGTTCTTGCCTGTCTCGGTTTGTTTGGCGGTCGCAGCCAACCTCTCCACCATTGTCCTAATGCCGAGGGTGGGACCCCGACCGGTGGTGACCATAGGGCTAGTGGTCGCGGCGGGAGCGATGGCCTGGCTCGCCCAGCTCGGACCGCACACCGGCTACGCCAACGGCGTACTCGGCCCGCTCATCCTGGCCGGATTCGGTCTCGGCATGGTGATTGCACCAGCGATCAACACCGGTACTTACGGTGTGGCTCCACAGGATGCCGGAGTCGCGTCGGCGACCGTCACCGTCAGCCAACAACTCGGCGCCTCCATCGGCACATCGCTGCTGAACACGATCTTTGCCACCGCAGTCGCCTCATACCTCGTGACGCATGAATCCACGACCCGGTTCATTAACCGTGCGGCGCTGAACAACGCGGCTCTCGCGCACGGCTACGACACCGCGTTCTGGTGGACCTGCGCGATCACGGCCGGCGGGGCCGCCATCGCCGCCTTCCTGCTGCGCCCGGGCCCACTCGCCGGTCCGGCGAAGGCGACCTCGGACAGAGGCATCCAGCCGTCAGCCGAACTCAACCCGTACAGCGGTACTCAACCGGAGCGGGCATGAGCAGCGCAGCAGCCGCCGACCCAAATAAAGTCCCCCCGCCTGACTCAGTTGACGGGCTGCGCGAGGTCGAGCCTCAACCTGGTTCGGTCGGCTCCGGCGCACCCCGCCATCAGGAGGATATCGCGAGAGAGGGGGGAGTTCTGGCATACCAACCGATCGAAAGCTACGGCGTCATCGGCGATATGCGGACCGCGGCCCTAGTTGGGACTACGGGGTCGATCGACTGGTTGTGCTTCCCGCGGTTCGACTCGCCCAGCGTCTTTGCCGCCCTCCTCGATAGCGACAAGGGAGGACGGTTCCAGGTCGCTCCCACGACGGGGCACTACCGCTCGACGCAGCGGTACTGGCCCGACAGCAACGTGCTGGTGACCCGCTTTCTTTCCCGCTCCGGGGTGGCCGAGGTCACCGACTACATGGCGGTCGGTGCGAGGCCCGAACGGCATCGGCGGCGCTTGGTCCGCCAGGTGCGAGGCATCCGCGGCACCATGACGCTGCGCGTGCGGTGCGCTCCCGCTTTCGATTTCGCCCGGGCGGTACACCGCGTCGAGGCGGCCGATGGAGGGGTCGTGTTTCGGTCGCCCCTTCTGGATCTCGCATTGGGGAGCGACGTACCTCTACAGGTCGAGGGTGGTGCAGCAGTGGCCGACTTCAGTTTGGAGGAAGGCGAAGAGGCGTCCTTTGTACTCGGCGAGCCCGACACGAATAGTGGTGGATTGCGCCTCCCACCCGGCCTTCAGCACGAGCTACTCACGACCACGATCAACTACTGGCAGCACTGGCTGTCGAAATGCAGTTACCGGGGGCGGTGGCGCGAAATGGTCCACCGCTCGGCCCTGCTCCTCAAGCTACTGACCTTCGACCCCACCGGGGCCATCGTGGCCGCACCGACCTGTGCCCTTCCCGAGGAAATCGGCGGCACCCGCAACTGGGACTACCGATACACCTGGATGCGCGACGCCGCCTACACGCTCTATGCGCTATTGCGCATCGGCTTTGCCGAAGAGGCGGCCCGCTTCATGACCTTCCTGGAGGCGCGGTGCCGCGAGCTCAACCCCGACGGGTCGCTGCAGATCCTCTACCGGGTGGACGGCCGGCCCGCGCCCCGTGAGGAACTGCTCAGCCTGGCGGGCTATCGGGGCTCGCGGCCGGTCCGAGTCGGCAACAACGCCGTGGGCCAACTCCAGCTCGACATCTACGGCGAGCTGATCGACGCCGTCTATCTGTACAACAAACACGGCGCTCCCATCTCCTACGACCTGTGGGTACCGCTGCGTGGCCTCATCGACTGGGTCTGCGACAACTGGCACCGCGAGGACGAGGGCATCTGGGAGACCCGGGGAGGCCGGCGCCACTGGGTCTACTCCAAGCTCATGTGCTGGCTGGCCGTCGACCGGGGCCTACGCATCGCGGGCAAGCGGTCCTTCCCGGCTGATCGCGACCACTGGCTGCGGGTGCGGGACGAGATCTACCTGGAGATCATGGCCTGTGGGTGGAGCGAGAAACACAAGGCGTTCATGCAGTCCTACAACAGCGACACCCTCGACGCCAGCAGCCTCATGATGCCATTAGTCTTCTTCGTCGCTCCAAACGACCCGAAGATGCTCGGCACCATTGACGCCATCATGCGCTCACCTGACGAGGGCGGCCTCGTTGTCAACAATCTCGTATACCGCTACAACCCGCTCGCCAGCCCGGACGGGCTCCCGGGTGAGGAGGGGACCTTCAACACCTGTACGTTCTGGCTCGTGGACGCCCTCACGCGTGCCGGAAGGGTCGACGCGTCCCGGTTGGACGAGGCCAGGAACATGTTCGAGAGCATGCTCGGCTACGCGAACCACCTGGGGCTCTACGCCGAGGAAACCTCCATGCTCGGAGAGGCCCTGGGGAACTTCCCCCAGGCCTTCACCCATCTGGCCCTCATCAGCGCGGCCGTCAACCTCGACCCCGCCCTGGATGCTCAACCGTCGAAGGCGTTCGCATGACCCGACCGGCGAAGCCGGCGACCGCGTACGCAGGGACTCGGATCCGTGGCCCTGTGGCTGCTTGTCGCGCTTAGGCCATCACCGAAAGCGTCCAGCGGATGCACAATCCCGGCCCGGGCGTAGCGACTCCGACGATCTTCATGTACGAGAATCACCTTATAAAATAAGGAGGCACGGTCAGCGAAGCCCCGCTGACTACATCGTCGCGCTAACCGCCGGACACGACCGGGACAGGTCTTACACTTTCCTTCTCGCTGCGTTCTTCAATGACCCCGGTCATACGCGGGTCGACGTCCTCGAATCCTGTCCAACTCCAGGTCGCCGGCGAGGCTCGGTGGACTGCGGGCGGTATCGGTCAACGACTGCAACCCGGAGCGCATGGCCGTGCGGTCCAGCCGTGCGTCCGCGTACAGTTGGCCTTGCCTTCCGGCCGACGCCGCTGAGCAACCATCCAGGTACGGGATTCCCGCCGCGTGCGATGGTGAACTGTGACAAGGAGCGCGACGATCGGACCGCCCCGGGGCGCTGCGTGCTTCGGCATGCAGTATCGGTTGAGGCGACAACGCTTCGAGAAAGAGCAGCAAACGTGATCGATGTGCACAGGTTGGCGGGCGAGCTGGGTGTATCCGCGGAGGTGATACTGCGGGTGTCGGCCGAGCTCGACGGCTGGGTGAGTGCCCGGTCCACGCTGACCGACGAGCTGGCCAGCCAGGTACGTACGCATCTCAGGAGCACCCAGCGCGGCTTTGCCGGTTCCGCCGGTAGCCCTATCTTCTCCGTCGGTACGCAGCAGTCCGCGGCCGCGGGGCCCCAGAACCGCACCATCCCCCCGGCCTTCCCAGGCCGCGACCGCGAAGACAATCCAGGTCAGCAGGGTCAAAGTCGTGATCCCGGCCGCGCAACCGGCAGCGGCACTTCCTCCGACGACGACCGCTCGCGCCGCGCAAACGCGACCGTCCACGAGCAGGATGCGCTGGCGTCCCAGCTGGCCG
>Ga0105246_10001552_pt1 | contig 13642 bp, 16 predicted proteins | sample KBSM64metaG_FD_99694 | JGI IMG/M metagenome (GOLD analysis project Ga0105246, IMG submission 99694) | Miscanthus rhizosphere microbial communities from Kellogg Biological Station, Michigan, USA - KBS M6-4 metaG | ecosystem: Host-associated > Plants > Roots > Rhizosphere > Soil | place...
GCCGGAGATTACCGCTGTCATGAACGGCAGCGGTTTGCCGTTCGCGTGGAGGAACCACTGCGGGTCGGCGCCCGACGGGGCGGTCTCGCGCCCGTCGAAGGTAACGACATGCCCTTGGGGATCGCCCTCGAGCATGAACCCGCCGCCCCCGATCCCCGAGCTTTGCGGTTCGACCACGTTCAGCGCCAGCATCGTCGCGATCGCCGCGTCGACCGAGGTGCCGCCCCGACGGAGCATTTCCGCCCCGGCCTCGGCCGCGCGCGGGTCGGCGGCGGAGACCAGGCCCTGGTGCGCCAGGTGCGCTTGCCCGGCGGGGACCGTGGCGCAGCCCTGGAGCAGGAGCAGCGGCGCGGCGAGAAGCGACAATTTAGGGAGCGACATGGCCGCCGTGCTATTCGCTGCCGACCGCTTCCGCAACCGAGGCGAAGCCGTCGCGGCGCATCAGGGCTTCGAGCCCGCGCACGATCCGTTTGGCGATCCCCGGCCCTTCGTAGACCATCGCGCTGTAGAGCTGCACCAGGCTCGCCCCGGCGCGGATGCGCTGCCAGGCATCCTCGGCGCTGGCGATGCCGCCGACGCCGACCAGGGGCATCTCGCCTCCGCTCGCGCGGCGGAACCTGCGCAGCGCCTCGACGGCAAGCGGCTGCAACGGAGCGCCCGACAAGCCGCCGGCTTCGGCCGCGAAGCGCGACGTGAGCGGCGGGCGCGAGACGGTCGTGTTCGAGACGATAATTGCGCCGACGCCGTGGTCGATGGCGGCGCGGACAATGCGTTCGGGATCGCCCTCGGCGAGATCCGGCGCGACCTTCAGAAAGATCGGCTTCTTAGCGCCGACCTGCCGCACCCCGGCGAGCAGCTCATCGAGTGCCCCCTCGTCCTGCAGCCCGCGCAGCCCCGGCGTGTTCGGCGAGCTGATATTGATGGTCAGGTAATCCGCGACAGGCGCCATGGCCCGCACGCCGTTGACGTAATCGGCGACGCGGTCGATGCTGTCCTTGTTCGCGCCGACATTGACGCCGACGATCCCGCGCGTGCGAAAGCGCTTGGCGAGCCTGCCCAGTGCAGCGTCCTGTCCGGCGTTGTTGAACCCCATCCGGTTGATCACCGCCTCGTCCTCGACCAGCCGGAACAGCCGCGGCGTAGGGTTGCCCTTCTGCGGCAGCGGAGTGAGGGTTCCGACCTCGACGAAGCCGAAGCCCATGCTCAGCGTCTGCTCGAACACCTCGGCATCCTTGTCGAATCCCGCCGCCAAGCCAACCGGGTTGGGAAAACTGAGGCCGCCGATCACCGTTTCCAGTTCGGGCGTCCACCGTGGCTCCGGAGTGAATCCGGTGCCGGTCCTCAGCCGCAGCAGGTCAATCGTAAGACGATGCGCGCGCTCGGCGTCGAGCATGAACAGCGCGGGACGGATAAGCCGGTAGAGCATCGGCGCGGCCTATGGCAGCGGAGGGTGCGGCTGTCGATTATCGTCGTCCCGGCGAATGAGAACGACTCGCAACAGTCGTTTTTGATTGAAACCTATCCCGACATTCCTAGGTGAATTGGAACGAATCGCTCCAATTAAGGAATCACGGGCAGATGCGCCTGTCGAGCATGGCCGATTATGCCGTCGTCACGATGAGCGCCGCCGCGCGCCATTGCGGCGGCGCGCGCGTATCGGCGGGCGAGCTGGCCGAGGAAACCGGGCTGCCCCTGCCGACGGTGCACAAGCTGGTCAGTCTGCTGTCCAAGGCCGGCCTGCTTCGCTCGCTGCGCGGCGCCGGCGGCGGCTTGCAATTGGCGCGCCCGGCCGCGGCGATCACGCTCGCGGACATCGTCGAAGCGGTTGAAGGCCCGATCGCGCTCACCGCCTGCGTCGAGCATGGCAAGCATGACTGCGCGCTCGAAGGCACTTGCTGCGTTCAGTCGCACTTCGCCGCCGTAAACTCGGCGATGCGCGGGGCGCTTGCGGGTATCCCACTGACCCAACTCATCGCCGCGCGAGAATTGGCATGACCGAAGACGTCGACATCCAGGCCAAAGATCAAACGGACTTGGCCGCGCGCGAAGCGGCCGCCCGCGCCGCCGACTATGAGCACGGCTGGTCGGCGGATATCGAGACCGAGTTCGCGCCCAAGGGGCTCTCAGAGGACACCGTCCGCTTCATCAGCGCCAAGAAGGGCGAGCCCGAATGGATGCTCGAATGGCGGCTCAAGGCGTTCCGCCACTGGCTGACGATGGCAGAGCCCAACTGGGCCAAGCTCGGTTATCCGGCGATCGATTACCAGGACGCGTTCTATTACGCCGCGCCCAAGGCGAAGCCCAAGCTCGCCAGCCTCGACGAGGTCGATCCCGAGATCCTCGAAGTCTACAAGAAGCTCGGCATCCCGATCGAAGAGCAGAAGGTCCTCGCCGGGGTCGAAGGCGCGCGCAAGGTCGCGGTCGACGCGGTGTTCGACAGCGTCTCGGTCGCCACCACCTTCCGCGAGGAGCTCAAGAGGGCCGGCGTCGTGTTCCTGTCGATCAGCGAGGCGATCCGCGAACATCCGGAGCTGGTGAAGAAGTGGCTCGGCAAGGTCGTGCCGCAGAACGACAACTTCTTCGCGACGCTCAACAGCGCGGTCTTCTCCGACGGCACCTTCGTCTACATTCCCGAAGGCGTGCGCTGCCCGATGGAGCTGAGCACCTATTTCCGCATCAACGCCGAGAACACCGGCCAGTTCGAGCGCACGCTGATCATCGCCGAGAAGGGCGCCTACGTCAGCTACCTCGAAGGCTGCACCGCGCCGATGCGCGACGAGAACCAGCTCCACGCCGCGGTGGTCGAGCTGGTCGCGCTCGAGGACGCCGAGATCAAGTATTCGACGGTGCAGAACTGGTACCCCGGCAACGCCGAAGGGCTCGGCGGGATCTACAACTTCGTCACCAAGCGCGGCCTGTGCCAGGGCGCGCGCAGCAAGATCAGCTGGACCCAGGTCGAGACCGGCAGCGCGGTCACCTGGAAGTACCCGAGCTGTGTCTTGAACGGCCAGGATTCGGTCGGCGAGTTCTACTCGGTCGCGGTGACCAACAATTACCAACAGGCCGACACCGGCACCAAGATGATCCACAACGGCAAGGGCAGCCGCAGCACGATCATCTCCAAGGGCATCAGCGCCGGCAAGTCGAACAACACCTACCGCGGGTTGGTGCGCGTGGCGGCCAACGCCGACGGGGTGCGCAACTTCACCCAGTGCGATTCGCTGCTGCTCGGCCACGAGTGCGGCGCGCACACCGTGCCCTACATCGAGGTGAGGAACCCGACCGCGCAGATCGAGCACGAGGCGACCACCAGCAAGATCAGCGACGACCAGCTGTTCTACGCGATGCAGCGCGGGCTCGGGCAGGAGGAAGCGGTCGCGCTGATCGTCAACGGCTTCGCCAAGGAAGTGCTGCAGCAGCTGCCGATGGAGTTCGCCGTCGAGGCGCAGAAGCTGCTGGGGATTTCGCTGGAAGGGAGTGTGGGGTGATGCAAAAATTGGATCGAAATGTGCCGCTGCCGGACATGATGCAGGGACGCTGGGCCGATATTGACGAGCCGTCGTCGGAGCTCGTCATCGACGGAGGCGAAGTCACCTGTTTCGGTCAAGCGGTTGACTATGACTTCAAGGAAGTTGGCGAGGAAGATGGCGCCACAACCGTCAGTCTGCGTGTGAATGATGCAACGAAGGAAGACAACTTCCAGCGCGCCAACATTACGGAACTTGTGTGGACTCCAGAGGGAGAATTCCACGCTTACAACACCAGATTTGCCAGCCAATTCGTTCGGCTGGAAGCCTAGCGGAATACCTCGTTTATGCTCCAAATCACTAACCTCCACGCCACCGTCGGCGGGACGCCGATCCTCAACGGGCTCACGCTCGCCGTGAATGCGGGCGAGGTGCATGCGATCATGGGGCCGAACGGGGCGGGCAAGTCGACGCTCGCCTATGTCCTCGGCGGCCGGCCGGGGTACGAGGTGACCGGGGGTTCGGTCCAATTCCAGCCTCGTCATTGCGAGGGGCGAAGCCCCGCGGCAATCCAGGGCGGCGCGGACGGTCCTGGATTGCTTCGCTCCGCTCGCAATGACGAAGAGTGGGTGGATTTATTGTCCCTCGAACCCCACGAGCGCGCCGCGACGGGGCTGTTCCTCGGCTTCCAGTACCCGGTCGAGATTCCCGGCGTCTCCAACGTGCAGTTCCTGCGCGAGGCGCTCAACGCGCAGAGGAAGGCGCGGGGGGAAGGGCCGCTGTCGGGCGGCGAGTTCCTCAAGCTGGCGCGCGAGAAAGCTGGGCTGCTGCGGTTCGACATGGAAATGCTCAAGCGGCCGGTGAACGTCGGCTTCTCGGGCGGTGAGAAGAAGCGCGCCGAGATGGTCCAGATGGGCATCCTCGATCCCAAGTTCGCGGTGCTCGACGAGACCGATTCCGGCCTCGACATCGACGCGCTGCGCGTGGTCGGCCAGGGGATCAATTCGATCATGCGCAAGCCCGACAAGGGCGTGCTGCTGATCACCCACTACCAGCGGCTGCTCGACTACGTGAAGCCGGACTTCGTGCACGTCCTCGCCAAGGGCCGCATCGTGAAGAGCGGCGGGCCGGAGTTGGCGCACCAGCTCGAAAGCCAGGGCTACGAGGAAATGGCCTGATGGCCGAGCGGCGGAAACTCTCGCTCGGCAATGTGAGCGACCGCACCGAGGGGCGCACGCCCTCCGATGCGGCGCGATCGTGGAAGATTTCGCCCAAGCGCGCCGAGGAGCTGAAGCTGCAAGCGCGCGACATGCGGCGCAATCCGACCCCGGCGCAGAAGGCGCTGTGGGAGCGGCTCAAGGACAAGCAGTGCGGCTTCACCTTCAACCGCGAAGTGGTGATGGGCAGCGCGATCGTCGATTTCGCCTGCCGCACGCGCTGGCTGGTGGTCGAGACCGGCGGCGAGGGCGAGGCCGAGGGCACCATCGCCGCGCTGTCCGACCGCAAGCTGACCGACGTCGGCGTGCGCGTGATGCGCTTCGCCGATAGCGAGGTGCTGGGAGACCTCGACGGCGTCGTGGCGCAGATCAAGGCCGAACTGCAGAAGCCGTTCGAGCGCCCGAAGATCGAGGCGGCGCGATGACCGTGGCGCTCCCCACCCAGCGCGACGAGGACTGGCGCTACGCCGATGTCGAGGCATTGGCGCGGCTCGTGCCCGCCGACCTCGATGTTTGGCACGAGGCCGAGCTCGCACCGGGCGAGACGCGCCGCAAATGCCTGGTGCTCGACGACGAATTTCCCGGCCTCCATCGCGTTCGCCTGACGGTCGGCGAGGGCGCGCGGGCCGAGATTTTCGCCGTCGCCTCGGCCAGCGCCTATACTCGCCTCGAGGTCGAGGTGCGGCTCGCCAGGGGGGCGCATTTCGAATTTGGTGGGGTGACCATCGGCGGCGGCGAGGCGACGCGCGAATTCGTCACCCGCGTGTCTCACGCCGAGCCCGAGGCGACCAGTCATCAGGTCGTCCGTGCGGTCCACTGGGGCAGCGCGACGGGCAACTTCCTCGGCCGCGTCGAGGTCGCGCGCGATGCGCAGAAGACCGACGCGGCGCAGGACTTCAAGGGCCTGATCCTCGAGCGCGGGGCGAGCACCAACGCCAAGCCGGAGCTGGAGATCTTCGCCGACGACGTCAAATGCGCCCACGGCGCGGCGATCGGCCAGATGGACGAAACCGCCCGCTTCTACATGGCCGCGCGTGGGTTGCCGCCGGAGGTAGCGCAGAAGCTGCTGGTGCGGGCGTTCATCGCCGATGCCTTCGCGGCGCTGGAGGACGAGGCCGAGCAGGAAGCGATGCTCGATGCCGCGCTCAAGCCGCTGGGAGACCGGGCATGAGCACTGCTCCCGCCATGAACCGCGCCATCGACCTGAAGGCCGACTTCCCCGGCCTTGTCACCGCGTCGGGCAAGCCGTGGCATTACCTCGACACCGCCGCGACCTCGCAGAAGCCGCAAGCGGTGATCGAGGCCGTCACCAGGGCGATCGGCGAGGATTACGCCACCGTGCACCGCGGGGTGTATACCCGCTCGGCGGAGATGACCCTCGGCTACGAGGCCGCACGGCGTCGGGTGGCGGCGTTCATCGGCGGCCGCGAGGACGAGCTGGTGTTCACTCGCGGGGCGACCGAGGCGATCAATCTCGTCGCCTACAGCTATCCGGACAAGGGCCGCGTGCTGCTGTCGACGCTGGAGCACCACTCCAACATCGTCCCATGGCAGCTGGCGGGCTGGCAGGTTGACGTCTGCCCGCTGACCGATGACGGCAGGATCGACCTCGATGCCGCCGAGCGGATGTTGACGCCGGACCACCGGATGGTCGCCTTCGCGCATGTCTCGAACGTGCTCGGCTCGGTGCTCGACGCGCGCCGGGCAGCGGATCTCGCGCACTCGGTCGGGGCGAAGATCCTGCTCGATGGTTGCCAGGCGGTGCCGCGCATGAAAGTCGACGTCGCAGCACTCGATTGCGACTTCTACGCCTTCTCCGGCCACAAGCTCTATGGCCCGACCGGGATCGGGGCGCTGTGGGGCCGGGCCGATCTGCTCGACGCGATGCCGCCGTGGCAAGGCGGCGGGTCGATGATCGACCGGGTGACCTTCGAGAAGACCACCTATGCTCCGTCGCCGCAGCGCTTCGAGGCCGGCACGCCGGCGATTGTCGAGGCGATCGGGCTTGGGGCAGCGTGCGACTATGTCGCGTCGATCGGCCCCGACGCCATCCATGCGCATGAGGCGCGGCTGGTTGCCGCCACTCGCGAGGCCTTGCGCGGTATGAACGACGTCACCGTGTTCGGGCCGGAGGACAGCGCCGGAATCGTCAGCTTCGCCATTCGCGGGGTTCACCCACACGACCTCGGCACCATATTGGACGAGGAGGACGTGGCCATCCGCGCCGGGCACCACTGCGCCCAGCCGCTGATGGAGCATCTCGGCGTGGACGCCACTGCGCGCGCCAGCTTTGGCTTGTACAGCGACGAGGATGATATTGCCGCGCTCATACGCGGGATCGAACGGACCAAGAGGATTTTTGGATGACGAACCCCTCCGTTCGTCACCCTGAACTTGGTTGTGCAAGCACTGCTGCGCTTCCAGGGTCCATCTTGCCCCTCAGGCGGCGGTTTGCGGTTGAGAAATGGATGCTGAAACAAGTTCAGCATGACGGAAGAGTGTGATGAGCGAAGAAGCGGACAAGAGATTCAACGTCGAGGAAGTGGACGGCGTGACGCCACCGCCGCGCGCGCGTGTGGACGATGCGGTCGAAGAAACGGCATCGGAGAAACTCGAACGCAAGAAAGACTACCTCGAGGGCTTCCTGGCGCAAAAGCCCGCCGCGGCATCGCCCGGCGAGCCCGGCGGCGATCTCTACGAGCGCGTGATCGACGCGCTGAAGGAAATCTACGATCCTGAAATCCCGGTCAACATCTACGACCTCGGCCTGATTTACGGCGTCGACGTCACTGACGAGGGCGACGTCGCCATCACGATGACGCTGACCACACCCCACTGCCCTGTCGCCGAATCGATGCCCGGCGAGGTCGAGCTTCGCGCGAGCACCGTTCCGGGCGTGCGCGACGCCGAGGTCAACCTGGTGTGGGACCCGCCGTGGGGGCCGAACCTGATGAGCGACGAAGCGCGCCTCGAACTGGGCATGCTGTGAGCACTCTGACGGGCGAGCTTGTCGTCGAGCTGGCCGACTACGCCGATCCGCGCGACGCGGCGGACTTGCTGAAGGCGCTCGACGCCTATGCCCAAGATCCGATGGGCGGCGGCAAGCCGCTCGCTGCCGATGTGCGCGAGCGGATCGTTCCCGGCCTCGCTGCCACGCCCGGCGCCTTTTCGCTGATTGCGCGGCTCGACGCCGAGGTGGTGGGGATGGCCAACTGCTTCACCGGCTTTTCGACCTTCGCCGCCCGGCCGCTGGTCAACGTTCACGACATGGCCGTCATGCCGGGGCATCGCGGGCTCGGTATCGGTCGCGCGCTGCTGCAAGCGGTCGAGGACGAAGCGCGCAAGCGCGGTGCCTGCAAGGTCACCCTGGAGGTGTTGAGCGGCAACGAGCGCGCGAAAGCGCTCTATCTTGCGCTCGGCTATGGCGACTACCAACTTGATCCCGAAGCCGGGCGCGCGCTTTTCTGGCAAAAGAAGCTGGCATGACCGAAACGAAACTCCGCCAACGTCCCGCCGCCGTCACCCTGACGCCCGCCGCCGAGGCGCGCGTCGCCGCGTTGATGGCCAAGGCGCCCGAAGGCACGGTCGGGGTCAAGCTGTCGACCCCGCGTCGCGGGTGCTCAGGGCTCGCCTACTCGGTCGATTACGTGAGCGAGGAAGCGCCGTTCGACGAGAAGATCCCCACCCCCGGCGGCAAGTTCTATATCGACGGGGCGAGCGTGCTCTACCTCGTCGGTTCGGTGATGGACTGGAAGGAAGACGATTTCGCCGCCGGCTTCGTGTTCGAAAACCCCAATGCCAAAGGCGCCTGCGGGTGCGGCGAGAGTTTTACCGTATGAGGGACGGCCTTTCCTCGCGCCGCGTGCACGCGCTCAGTCGCCGGATGCAGGACTACATCGCCGCGCCAATCAACTGAGCGGCAGCGAAGATTACTTCATCAACGCCGCAATGCACGCAGCGCGGTCGACATCCTGCGCGTCGCTTGATCGGCGGGCATCGACGTACGTCGCGACCGGCTCGCTCCCGGGACGCAGCGGATAGAGGTAGACGTCGAGCACGCACGGCTCCCCGGCGAACTGCAGCTTGCGCATATCGCCTTCGTGGACGTTGAGCTGGGGCTTGCCGAACAGATGGGCGAGCGTGGCGGTATCCTTGTCGATTACGCTTTCGAGGCCCGGCAGCTGCTGAACCTGTGGCGCACGGAAGACCGGCTTTGGCGGCGGCGCGGGCTTGGTCGGCGGCACCGCCCCGCTGCGCGTCAGCCGCGGCGCCGGCGCGTGGATCGGTTGCGCCTGCGGCACCGCCGCGCACGCTGCTGTCAGCGCCAGCAGCGGTGGCGCAACCCACCTCGATATTCGAACCCGCACCATCCGCCGATAGAAGTGCCGGGCCGCCCTCTTCAAGTCAATCGCCTCACCACCGCTGCGCTTGGCCGCGCCACGATCCATCGCTAAAGCGCCGCTCAAGAACTGGACTGGAGAGCAAATGAACGACGCCCGTTACGACGTGATCGCTATCGGCAACGCCATCGTCGATGTGATGGCCCCGTGCGAGGATGAGCTGATCGAAGAGCTCGGCCTCAATCACGGGGGCATGACGCTGGTCGACGCAAACCGCGCGCAGGAACTGTACGACGCGATGGGTCCGGCGCGTGAGATCTCCGGCGGCTCCGCGGCGAACACGCTCGCCGGCCTCGCCGCGCTGGGGGCGCAGTGCGCGTTCATCGGCCAGGTCGCCGACGACCAGCTGGGCGAAGTCTTCGCGCACGACATCCGCGCGGCGGGGATCGACTTCGACACGCCCGCGCGCCCCGGCCATCCGCCGACCGCGCGCTGCCTGATCTTCGTCACTCCCGATGCCCAGCGGACGATGAACACTTTCCTCGGCGCGAGCCAGTTCCTGCCGCCGGCGCGGCTCAATCCTGAGGCGGTTGCGGCAGCCAAGGTGCTCTACCTCGAAGGCTATCTGTGGGATCCTGAGGAGCCGCGCGCGGCGATGCGCCGGGCGATCGAGGCGGCGCGCGAGGCGGGCCGGCAGATCGCCTTCACCCTGAGCGAGGTGTTCGTGATCGAGCGCCACGGCGACGATTTCCGCGCGCTGATCGCGGACGGCATGATCGACATCCTGTTCGCCAATCACCACGAGCTGTTCGCTCTCACCGGTGCGAGCGACATCGAGGCAGGCATCGCCGCGCTCCACGGCAAAGTGCCGACGCTTGTCGTCACCCGCAGCGCCGAAGGGGCGATCGGGATTTCGCACGGCGAGCGGGCGGAAGTTGCCGCCGAGCCGATCGACGAGGTCGTCGACACCACCGGCGCGGGCGACTTGTTCGCCGCCGGGTTCCTCTACGGCCACGTGGGCGGCGAGCCGCTCGAACGCTGCCTGCGGATGGGCGCGATTTGCGCCGCCGAGATCATCTCGCACTATGGCGCGCGCTCGGAGGCCGACTTGAGCGAGCTGGTCGCGGGGCGGCTCGGGTAAGCTTTCCAGGAGGTTAGGGTTGGCGCTTTCTTAGGACTTCGGGGGTAAGCGGACGCCGGAGGTCCGCACCCTGTATCAGTCGCCGATCCACGCTCCCGCGGAGGACTTGCGCGAGGCCGACGGTCTCGCCGCGCTGGCGCTCGGCTGGGACGCGCTCGAGCGCCACGCCACCTTGCCGACGCAAGCCGCCGACTTCGTCGCGGCGCTGGCGGAGACGATGCTGCCCGGGGCGCCGATCCGGCTGTTCGAAGCGGCCGGCAGCGAGGGCGTCGAAGCCCTGCTGCCGCTATGCCATGCTCCCGGCGCTTTCACCCGTTGGCGGGTGCCCGGCGCGCAGGAAGTGTTCGAACCGGGGGACGCGGTGTGCCGCGACGCGGCGGCGGCGCAGCGGCTGGCGCGCGAGCTCGCGCGCGAACGGCGGCCGATCGAGCTGGCGCGGGTGCCGGCCGATTCGACACTGATCCCGGCGCTCAAGGCGGCGATGCGCGGGCGCGCCCGGGTCTCGGTCCGACCGGCCACCGCCAGCCCGACGATCGCACTCGGCCCGGAATGGGCGGAGCCGGAGAGCCGCTTCAATTCGCGGCGCCGCTCCGACTTCCGTCGCGCAGCGCGCCGGGCGGAGGAGTTCGGTGCGGTCACCTGCGAGATTTTGGCGCCCACGCCCGACGCGTTCGACGCGCTGTTCGACCAGGCCATCGCGGTCGAGGCGCGGAGCTGGAAGCGCGCCGCCGGCACCGCCATCCTGTGCGATCCGGCCAAGGAGGCGTTCTTTCGCCGCTACTTGCGCAGCGCTTGCGGCAAAGGGCAGGCCCGAATCGCCTTCCTGCGGATCGACGGCCAGGTTGTGGCGATGCAGCTGGCGGTCGAATGGAGCGGGCGTTACTGGCTCTACAAGATCGGCTACGACGAGGCTTTCGCCCGCTGCTCTCCCGGCACGCTGCTGATGCTTCATGCGCTGCGCGACGCGGCGGAGCGCGGGCTGACGGGTTTCGAGCTGATGGGCGATTCCGAAGCCTGGATAGCCGACTTGTGGACTCGCGACGCGCACGAATGCGTGCGCGTGAGGACTTATCCTTCCAGCCTCGCGGGGCTTGTCGCCGTGTTGCACGATGGCGCCGTGTGGGCGCGCGGGCGCTTGCGGATCAAGGCATGGTTGCGCGCAGCGCGCTACGCCTTGCCCGGCTGGATCGAGCGGCACTTTACCGGCGAGGATGCGGCTGGGGCGGCCCGGAGCGTTCGTCGTCTCAGCCTGCCCGCCAGCGCCGGCTATTTCCATTCGGGTGGCCAGGCGCCGGCCGACATCGCCGGGAATTATCGCCTGCTGGCCGCCGGCCTGGCCGGTCACGAAACCGACGCGTTGCTCGCGCTCAAGGCCCCGGCGCTGGGTTTCGATGAGGGGCTGGTCCGCGAGATCGCGGCCGCGGGCCTGCCGCTCGCCTTCGATTCGCTGAGCGAGCCGCACGCCGATCGCACCCTGGCGCTGGCCGAGACGATCGAGGCCGGCGTCGCGGTGCCGGCACGCTGGGCGCGGAGCCTGACCGACGCCGAGCGGCTGCGCGACGGCCCGTGCCGCATTCGGCTGATCAAGGGCGAGTGGGCCGATCCTGCGGCGGACGTCGACGACATCCCGGAAGCCTATCTCGGCCTCGCTCGCGTTCTGGCCGGACGGCAAGCGACGGTCGGCGTGGCGACGCACGATCCGGCGCTGGCCGAAGCCGCGCTGCGCATCCTGCTCGACGCCGGCACGCCGTGCGAGCTCGAGCAACTGCGCGGGCTGCCCCGCCGCCGGACCATGGCGGTGGCGAGGAAGCACGGCGTGCCGACGCGGCTTTATTATCCGTTCGGCCCCGGTTGGTGGCCCTACGCTGTCGATAAAGCCCTCGCCCGCCCTTACCTGCCCCTGTGGGCGCTGAAGGATTGCCTTAATGTCCGATAACTTGAGCGTCGGCGAAGCCATCGCCTCGGTACGCGAGGACTACGTCGACCAGCTGAACGCGTTCATCGCCGAGGAACGCAGGGGCGAACCTGCCGCCGAACCCGGCCGTAGGCTGGCGATGCCGCAAAGCACGCTGTTCGCGCGGGCCTACGTGCCCGACATCTATGTTGCCGGCCCGCCGGAACGGATGAGCGACCTCGTGCCGCGGAAACGCGCCGGCAAGATTCCGCCGTTCGCCTTCAGCTCGCCCAATCTTCGAGTGGAATTCGACGACTTGTGGTGGGACGATCTGCGGCTCGATCACAACGGCTCGTTCACCGCCCCTCTGATCTCGGCGTGGTTTCGCCGCTGGTTCCCGGCCGAGGACGGAACGCCGCCGCGCGGCGAGGGCGTGGAAGGGTTCATCCATTCGGCGAAGGTCGACGAGACCTGGATCACGGCGGACCTGGGCTCGGCGAGCACCAAAGCGCTGTACGAGCTGCTCAACGTCGCCCAGAAATGCGGCGCGACGCTGGTACGTGTAACGGCCGGCCGGGCAAGCGCATGATGAGGCGCGACGTTCGCATATTCGATTGACCGACGGCCGGGCCGGCTCCATCCATCTCCCCGGGCCGCGTCGGGGGGGCGAGCATGACCTCAGCCGATTTTGCAGCCTGGCACAGGTACGATCGCGCGTTTGCGTTGGCTTTCGTACTCGTCGCCTGGGCGGCAGTCATCTTTGGCTTCTACCCGGCAGTGAGCGGCCGCTGGCGAGGAGAGGCCGACTATGCCGCGCCGCTTATCCTGCAGGTCCACGTCTTCGCGTTCGTCGCCTGGCTGTGCCTGCTCGCGGCCCAGGTGTTTCTCATCCGCACGAAGCGCCCCGCGCGGCATCGGGCGCTCGGAGCCGCCGGGGCTGCCCTCATCCCTGTCCTGGTGGTTACCGGAGTGGGCGCCGAGGTGTTCAGCCAGCGGTTTTACAGCCCGCAGTACCCGGAAAACCTGCGCTTCTTCGTCTTTCCGCTGACGACCATGCTCTCGTTCGTAGCCGCGGCCTCGGCGGCGGTCTTGTTTCGCAACGACGCTCGGACGCACAAGCGGCTAATGATGGTGGCGACGGCCTTGATCCTCGTCGCGGCGTTTAACCGCATGTGGGGCAACGCGATCTACGAAGTCATGGGCGACGACTATTTCGGGACCCTCGTGCGCAATGTCATTGGGCCCGATCTGATATTGGCCGCGCTGCTGGGATATGATCTCATGACCCGGCGGCGCATCCATCCTGCGTTGCTCGTCGCCGCGCCGTTGATCGTGGCCGCACAGCTGGCCGCGGCGGCGATCTATCATTCCGATTGGTGGCCGGGCGTGGCGCGAGCGCTGGTGGGGCTTTAGGCTTTCGCCGTCAGGCTTTGCGCCGCGCCAGCTCGCGCCAGCCGATGTCGCGGCGACAGAACCCGCTCGGGAAGTCGATCGCGTCGACGGCGCCATCGGCCTTGCGCTCGGCCTCGGCGATGTCCTTCGGCCGCGGGTGGACGTTGAGCACGCGCCACCATTGGCGATCA
>Ga0105246_10001554_pt1 | contig 13638 bp, 15 predicted proteins | sample KBSM64metaG_FD_99694 | JGI IMG/M metagenome (GOLD analysis project Ga0105246, IMG submission 99694) | Miscanthus rhizosphere microbial communities from Kellogg Biological Station, Michigan, USA - KBS M6-4 metaG | ecosystem: Host-associated > Plants > Roots > Rhizosphere > Soil | place...
CCTTCACCAAGCAGCCGCGGCCCGAGCACCTGGAGCGCGACGCTGGCCACCGACAGGGCAAGTACCAGCACCAGCCATAGTCGCTCCGGCTGCAGGGTACTCAGGAGCCGCTTGGCGGAGGGCAGGAAGTTGAGTGCCTTCTCGGCCGGGATGTTCATCCCTGCGAAGGGGCCGCCGCGCCCCGGTCCCATCGGCGGCCGCTGCGGCCGTCCCAGGTTTGAGTTCTCGGCAGCCACATGCCCGACGACGGCGGCCGGCCGGGTGCCGCGGTTTCCGCCTGCGCCGCTCATGCCGCCTCCTCCGCCGAGAGCTGGGAGGAGACGATCTCGCGGTACGTTTCGGATGTCTCCATAAGCGATTGGTGGGTGCCGCGCCCGACGATCCTGCCGTCGTCGAGCACCAGGATCTGCTCGGCATCGATGATGCTGGAGACGCGCTGGGCGACGATCACGAGGGTGGCGCCGGCGGTGCTGCGCTTGAGCGCCTGGCGGAGCCGGGCATCGGTGGCGGTGTCCAGGGATGAGAAGGAGTCGTCGAAAATGTAGAGCCCCGGCTGTTTCACCAGTGCCCGGGCGATCGCCAGCCGCTGCCGCTGCCCGCCGGAGAGGTTGGTGCCGCCCTGCGACACGGGCGCGTCCAGGCCCCCGTCCATCTCCTGGACGAAGTCGCGCGCCTGGGCGATGGCGAGCGCTGACCACAGTTCGTCCTCGTCGGCGTCGGGCTTTCCGTAAAGCAGGTTGCTGCGGACGGTGCCGGAAAACAGGTAGGGCTTCTGCGGCACCAGGCCGATGTGGCCCCACAAGAGGTCCGGATGCAGGTCCCGGACATCGACGCCGTCCAGGCGCACCGAGCCGCTGCCGGCGTCGAACAGCCGGGGCAGCAAGTTCACCAGGGTGGTCTTACCCGCCCCGGTGCTGCCGATGATCGCCGTCGTCTGCCCCGCCGGGGCGGTAAAGCTGATGCCTTCCAGCACCGGCTGCTCGGCGCCCGGGTAGGCGAATCCGACGTCGACGAGTTCCAGTTCGCCGCGGCCGGCGCTGCTGAGCACCGGTTCCAGAGGCGGGCGCACGCTCGACTCGGTCTGCAGGACTTCCCCGATCCGGTCTGCGGACACGGCGGCGCGCGGAATCATCACCGCCATGAACGTGGCCATCATGACGGACATCAGGATCTGCATCAGGTAGCTGAGGAAGGCGATGAGGGTGCCCACCTGCATGGAACGGTCCTCGATCCGGAAGGCGCCGAACCAGATCACGGCCACGCTGGAAATGTTCAGGACGAGGATCACCACGGGGAACATGAGAGCCATGAGGCGGCCGGCGCGCAGCGCCATTTCGGTGACGTCCGAGTTAGCGGCTGCGAAGCGTTCGGTCTCCATGCTCTCCCGGACGAAGGCCCGCACCACCCGTATGCCGGCCAGCTGTTCGCGCAGCACGCGGTTGACGGTGTCGATCCTGGTCTGCATCTTGCGGAACAGCGGCACCATCCGCGAGACGATCAGCCCCACTGCGATCAGCAGCACCGGGACGGCGACGGCGATGAGCCAGGACAGCTGGGCGTCCTGCCTGATTGCCATGACCACGCCGCCGATGCTGAGGATCGGGGCGGCCACCAGGAGCGTGCAGGTCATGAGGACCAGTTGCTGGACCTGCTGGACGTCGTTGGTGGTCCGGGTGATGAGTGAGGGAGCCCCGAAGTAGGCCACCTCCTGCTCGGAGAATTCCCCGACCCTGGCGAAGATCGCATCGCGCAGGTCCCTGCCAAGCGACATGGCAGCCTTGGCCCCGAAATAGACTGCGGTGATTGAACAGGCGATCTGGGCAAGGGTGATGAGCAGCATCCAACTGCCGGTGCCGAGGATGTACCCGGTATCGCCGGTGGCCACGCCGTGGTCGATGATGTCGGCGTTGAGGGTGGGCAGGTAGAGCGAGGCGATCGACTGGGCCAGCTGGAAGACGACGACGGCGATCAGCAGCCGCCGATGCGGCCGCAGGTACTGCACAAGGAGCTTCCAGAGCATCCGTATTCCGCTCGCCGAAGTGATCTTGCAAGTCAGTTTACGGCTGGTTGCCATGGGCAACTAGAGGAAATTCCTGCGGCTGCCCGCACCGACCCCTCTTCAAGCAACGCGGGGTCATTGACGGCCCATCATGGTGCCAAACATGGGCCGTACCCCGCGTGGCTCCACCCTGTCCTGCGCCGGATGGACATCGACGGAGCAGCCCGCCGCGGCGGGCCAGGCTCACTTTCCGAGGTCACCGGTTACAACAGCTCGGGCTTCAAGATTTCGAGCTGGGTCGACCAGGAATATGGCTAAGAATGGACTTGGAGAAGCCGCCATCGACACAGATGTCCTGCCCGGTGACGTAGCCCGATAGAGGGCTCACAAGAAATTCGATCACGTTGGCAATGTCCATCGGATCGCCGATCCTTGCCAGCGGGATGATATCTTCCCTTGCCTTCTTGATTTGGGGATCGACGTACATCTTTTCAGTCATCCGCGTGTGAGTCATGCCCGGAGAGACCACATTTACACGGATTCCGTCAGGTGCCCATTCCAATGCGAGCGTCTGGGCCAGCATCGTCAACGCAGCCTTACTGGGGCTGTAGGCGCCTGATCCGGCGTGCGGTAGCTGGCCAGACATCGAAGAGGTAAAACAAGCGGAACCGCGGCTCTGCCTCAGATGCGGGTAGCTTGCTTTGGCAAGAAGCCACGCGCCACGGAGGTTAACGGAGAACATGCTGTCCCAGTCCTCAAGGGAAAGGTCACAGATGGCGCCAGGACTGGCGACCCCGGCATTCGCTACCAATGCATCCAGACCACCGAATTCGGCTACCGCAGCTTCTACCAGTTCACTTGGCACGTCGGTATCTCCAAGGTCGCCCGCCAACGCGATGGCCGTGCCTCCCATTGACTGGATGGAACGAACGACTTGATCCTGGCTGCTGTTCGATTCGTGCCCACATACGGCAATCATCGGGTGCACACCCCGAGCAAGAGCCGCCTCTGCGATTCGCAGGCATGTAGACGCCCCTATGCCGCTACTTCCGCCACTAACCAACGCCCTCATCACACACACTCTTTCCAACGGGGATTCAAGATGTAAACCGATTCCATTATTTTTTTCAACCATTGGCTGATGCGCCGCGCTCCCCCAACGCTGGCGTTAGCTTCCCAGTTCCCAGCCTTGGTTTTTGAGGTCCTGCATCGCCTTCTTAAATTCGTGCACCGGGTTCTCTTCGCGAATGATCTCAAGAACCACGTTGTTGACTCCGCATGTTTCTCTGACGGCATTCCCCAGTCCATTCCAGTCGATCACTCCAGTGCCGATTGGATCGTGACCCCAGGCTTCGGTGCCCGTGTCGGAAATATGCACAAGTCCAATTGATTCGTGATTGGAGAGCAAGCCATCTACTGGATCCTCTCCAATGTAAGCAGCATTCGCGACGTCGTACACGATCTTGAGCGAATCGTCGTTGACCGTGCTCACGACACCTGCCAAGTCCCGGATGGTAGGTGCGAAGCAATAAGGAGTGTTTTCGAAAAGGAGTCGCGTGCCGGCCTGCTTGGCCAGCGGAATCAGGCTCTCCAGGCTCTCGTACATCCACCCGTAGGTCCTTTCGAGCGAAGGCGAGATCATGGGGCGCCTTGTACCAGGCGAGATCACAACCTCGGATACATCCCAGGCGGCAGCCAGATCAATCACTGACTTAATGTGTTCAATGCTTTTGCGACGCATGCTGGCGCCAGGGCTGGCCAAATTGATGTCATATCCACCGGCATTCAGAGACCTGATGCCGGCGCCCCGCTCATTGAGCCTTTTGTAAATTGCAGAGCGCTCCGACGTGGAGATCTCGTCCGGCCAGCAGTGCGGAGAGCTAACCGGAACTTCAAAGACCCGATACCCGTTGTCGACCAATTCCGTGATCGCATCAGCCGCGCTGGCCGACCATAGATAGGAAAACGTATTAATAATCATCTGGAAACATATCCTCGGTTCTGTGCCCATGGAGAAGGAGCCGGTAAATGGCCAGGCTTTTGGCGAGCCAGGCGGCTCGAACGGAGGCCGGGACGACCATGCCCCTTCCTGCCCGTTCGAGCCGCAAGACTTCCAAGGTGCGAGCGCTTAGTGGGAACCCTTCGCCTGGCTGCTCGGAGCAATCAGGTATTCGCCCTCCACGACCTCCGGGTCAGCCTGCGCTACTGTGGCGCGGCCTCCCCGGCTGCCGGTTTCCGGGAGCGTGAAGTACACGATGAGACTGAGCGCGACGATCACGATCATGTAGACCGCGACAAGCATCGGCTGCCCGGCGCCAACGAATGCAGCGGCGATCAGCGGCGCTGTACCGCCGAAGACGGCGATCACGATCTGGTGCGCAAGGCCGATGCCCGACACCCGCACGGCCGCTGGGAACAGTTCGGCCTGGATGGTCGGGTAGACGGACTGCCAGATGCCAAGAACCACCCAGCCGGATGCCGATACGAGGACGTACACCCAGAAGCCCGGCTGGTTCAGCAGGAGGAGCAAGGGGTAGAAGAGGACGATCATGCCGATGGCGCCGACGACGGGGAAGATCTTGCGACGGCCGAGCCTGTCAGAGAGCGCGCCGCAGACCGGCACGATGATGACAAGCAATGCCAGCCCGATAACGCTGCCGGCCAGGGTAGAGGACAAGTCCCGGCCGGTGGTCAGCTTGGCATAGGTGGGGAGGAAGGTGGCCCACGTGTAGTAGGCAACGGCTGGAGCAGAGAGTGCCGCCGCCTGCAGCAGAGCCTTCGGGTGTTCGCGGACCAGGTCCCGCAGGCGTGCCATGGCCGACTTTTTGTCGACGGCTGCACTTGCCTCGAACTCAGGTGTCTCTTCGGCGCGGGCCCTGAGGACAAGCCCCACGACACCGAGGATGCCGCCGATAACGAACGGGATGCGCCATCCCCAAGCGGCGAGGTCCGCCGGAGCAAAAGCTGATGTCACCATCGCCGCCGCACCGGTCGCTGTAAGGGTTGCAAGGCCACTCGCCATATTCGTGAACGAGCCGAACAGACCCCTCCGGCTCGCGGGAGCGTGCTCAACCATGAAGGCGATGGCGCTCTGCTGCTCCGTTCCGGCAGAGATTCCCTGGATAATCCGTGCAACCAGGAAGAGAGCAGGCGCCGCGAATCCGATGGTCGCAAAGGAAGGCGTGAGACCGATGATCAGGGCGCCAACGGCCATCCCGGAAATGGAAAGCGTCAGGATAAGCCGCCGGCCGAAGCGGTCCGCCAGTGGCGAAATGATGATTCCGCTGAGCGGCCGCACAACGAACCCGACTGCGTAGGTAAGCAGCGCTGCAACCAGCGAGGCGAACGGGGAGTCGCTTGGAAAAATCTGCGACGAGAACACTGCTGCCAACAACCCGTAGATGTACCAGTCGTACCACTCCACGAAGTGGCCGATTGTGCCTGCCACCAGGTTGACGTTGCGGCGCGGGCGCTCAGACGCTTCGGGAAACTCCGAAGGGTCTGGACTGCCGACGGCTTCTTTTGAGGTCTTCATTGAACTCTCCATGTTTTCACGGTTACTGCGGAGGGGTATTGGAATTTTGCCCGGACGCCCGGAGCGGCGTGCGGGCCGGGAAGGAATCTGATCCGGCTCTCTCCGCCAATGAGATCGATTGCAAAAAAACTCATCAATGAGATCGGTTGCTGAGATCGGTTGCAAGCAATGCTACGTAGGCTGGATCACTCTGTCAATGGTCATTTTCGAACAGGGAACGGAGGTCGTCCGGGCTCTGAAAGGTCATCCCTGAATTGGCAGGGTCTTCTCGTTGTTGAGGTCAAGGAAACGGACTCCGGACCAGGTGCAGTTCAGGCTGCCGTAAGAAGCCCAATACTCGTCCCAATGCGCCAGTTTCCACCGGTCCCTCTCCAGGCCCCGCTGAATGAGCCGCTCCCGAAGAACATCCTGCGGAACCTGCACCCGCACTACCGTGGTCTCCGAAGCAGGCCAGTCGAATTCTTCCGCGGCGCGCGTTAGATAGTCCGGATTGGCGAAGTACGCGCCGAAGGGTGCGTCGAGTACAACCGACCGCCCCAGCCGCAGATTCGCTCCAGCGGTATCCATGAGCGTCTCGTATTCCAGGGGCAGAACATTTTCCCGGTAGAACCCGTTGGATTCCCGGTCGCTGGGGTCATGGCCGGCTGCTTTCAAGGCGAATTCGACAAGACGACCGCAGATCCGGTCCTTGTCCAGGTATGCGGCTCCATGCTCCTTTGCCGTTTGTTGCGCAATGGTCGTCTTTCCGGATCCGGCCGGGCCGATGACGATGAAGACTTTGGGGACCGTCATTGGCGGGCCTCTGCCACTGCCGAGAGGAACTCCCGTGCGGCCGCGGTGACGCGGGAGAAGTCGCCGTCAGGCTGCCATGCTTTGGTCACATAGCTGCCCACACCCACGCCAGCCACGCCAGCCGCGAACCAATCGCCTACGTTCTCCAGGGTTACACCGCCTGCCGGCATGATGGGCAGATGCGCCAGCGGAGCCAGCACCGCCTTGGCGTAGGAGACTCCCCCAGCCTCGGTCGGGAAGAGTTTGAGGATGTCAGCGCCGGCTTCGGCGGACTCAACGAGCTCCGTGGGAGTGTAGGCTCCGCTGACGGTCGGCACCTGGTACCGGTTGGCGGTCCGGATCATTGCCGGGTTCAGTTGGGGACTGACCAGGAATGCGGCACCGGCACGGATGCACTCGTAGGCCGAGTGCTCGTCCAGGACCGTTCCGGCCCCGATCACTACCCCGTTGGGCCCATGCTTGGCGGCAAGCCGGCGGATCACGTCTACGGCGCCTGGAATTGAAAGCGTGATTTCAAGCGCACGGAACCCTCCTTCGATGGCGGCTTCCGCAACGCGCTCGGCAACGTCTGCGTTCTCCAGCCGCACGATCAGGACGGCGCCGGACTCGTGGATGGTTTGCAGGGTGCGAAATTTCTTGTACATTGCTGGCCTTTCTTCTGGCCCGGGAAGCTTCTCTGCTCCGAGGCATCGCGGGTCGCTTTTGAAGTGTCGTTGGCGCCACTCTTGAAGTGTCGTTGACAAACTCTCCCACCATCCATACTGTTATTGCAACCGATCTCAGCAATCGATCTCATACTTAGCAAAGGGGCTGGCAAATGAGTAGACCGCGCACGATCATCCTTGGCGCTTCGCACTGGCACGTCCCGCTCCTCACACGGGCAGTCGGCGAAGAACACCAGGTCGTCGGAATCAGTGACGAGGACGTATCCCTCGTCCAAGGACTTGCAGAAGCCTGGAGCTCTCCGGTGGAGGCTGACTGGCGGAAGCTGGTGGATCTGCCGGATCTCGGGCTTGCCTACGTCTTTGGCCCGCACGCCGGCATGGCGGAAAAGTGCTTTGCGCTGATCGAACGCGGCATTCCGTTCGTCGTGGAGAAGCCTCTGGGCACCTCCCTTGCAGAGCTTTCCGAGGTGCGGAAAGCTGCGGAAGCGGCCGGTGTACCCGTAACAGTCCCGCTCGTTCAGCGGGGCGGCCCGGTTGAACGCTGGCTGGCCAAGGCCGGCCGCCCGGCGTACCAGAGAATCTCCTTTATCGCCGGGCCGCCCTCACGCTACTTGCGTAACGGCAATTCCTGGATGCTGGACCCTGCTGCAGCAGGTGGCGGGTGCCTGGCGAACCTGGCACCGCACTTTGTGGATCTTTTCCTACAGGGCAGCAACGAGACAGTCCAGAACGTAGATTCCCGGCTGTCTTCCGTTCTGCACGGCGCGGGTGTAGAGGACCATGCCAGCCTCATCATCACTACCCCAAGCGGCCGTGAAGCCATCGTCGAGGTGGGGTATGCGTTCCCCGATTCGCCGCTGAAGCGCTACTGCAGCTACACCTCGGCAGGCGAGGCAGGATTCGCCTCCATCGGCTCGGACGGTTCCGCCACCTTCACCACCGTGGATGGAGAGACGGAATCCGCCGTGCTCAACGTGGACAGCGACCCTCTCTACGATTCGTTCGTACGCAGTGTCGCAAGGACGCTGGAAGATGGATTCCAAGGGCTGCCAACCCTGGCCCAGCTTGAAGATGCGATGCGCCCGATTTGGCAGGCATATGACGACCACGGAGGAAGAGAAAATGGCAGACCTTAGCATTGACGTTGTCGCGAAGGCCGCAGGCGTCCACCGCTCTACGGTTTCCCGGGCATTCTCCAAGCCGGAGGCAGTCAAGAGCGAAACCCGGGAACACATTCTCCGGGTCGCCGAGGAGCTCGGCTACACCATGAGCCCGCTCGCCCAGGCCTTGCGTCGAAAGACCAGCACCTTCATCCCACTGATCGTGCCTGACATCACCAACCCGTTCTTTGCAGAACTTGCCAAGACCATGACGCAGGCCGCTGACGAACGCGGCTACCAGCTGCTGCTGTGTGTCACGAACGGAGACCCCGCCAAGACCGAAGGGTACTTCACCGCGATGCAGGCCATGTACGCCCCCTTCGGAATCGTCGCGCCCTCCACGAAGGTCGATACCGAGGCCCTCAAGCGCTTCGATTTCGGGCACAAGGTAGTAGTGATCGACCGTGTGGAAGGCGACGACTCGGTCCCGACCGTCACCGTCGACAGCCGCCGCGGAATCGTCCTCGCCCTGGAACACCTGCGTTCCCTGGGGCACACCTCGATCGGCTACGTTTCCGGTATTTCCGGGACCCACACTGCGCAGGACCGGATGGACGCATACCTGGAGCTGTCAACGGAAAGCGGCAATACGCCCGTCGTCCTCGACAGCGGCTCCGACCCGGACGCGGGGGCCCGCGCGGCAAAGCACTATCTGGAGATGGAAAACCCCCCGACGGCGATTATCGCCGCCAATGACATGGTCGCCTTCGCGGTGATCTCGGCGCTGGGCCAAAGCGGTATCCGTGTGCCGGAAGACGTATCGGTCATGGGCTTTGACGGCCTGGCATTGGGTTCCCGTTTCAACCCGGCCCTGACTACAGTGCGGCAGCCGATCGACGAGATGGGAAGCATCGCGATCGAGCTGGCAGAAAAGCAGAACCTGAACGGTTCGGTAGACCACGTGGTTCTGGAGCCTGTTCTTCTGGTGCGCTCCTCCACCTCGGGACCGCGCAAATGACCGGGGCCAGCCCGAAGACGCTGCGCCGGCTGCCCGGGCTGCAGTACACCGACCACGTCGGCCTGACGGTTCCGAACCTCGAGGACGCAGTCACCTTCTTCGTCGAGGTGCTCGGCGCGGAGGAACTGTACCGCTCCGAGCGCGGACCCGACTCCGAGTTCATGCCCACGAACTTCGAAGTCCCTGCCGATGCGAAGCTCACCCTCGCCATGCTGCGGATGCCTCCGAACCTGAACATCGAGCTTTTCGAATGGAGCAGCGCCGAACGGCGGGAAAGCCCGCCACGGCATTGCGACGCAGGCGGGCACCACCTGTGCTTCGTCGTCGATGACGTGGACGACGCGGTTACCGTGCTGCGGGAAACCCCCGGAGTGCGCGTGCTCGGAGAACGCAAGGAAGTCGCCGGCGACAGTCCCCGCGTGGCGGGCAACCGCTGGACCTATTTCGTTACCCCCTGGGGGCTGCTGATGGAGATCGTCGACCGATCCCGTGTCGCAACCCCACCACGGCTGGTCGGCCCCGCGGACTGGACAGCAACTCAAGACACTTTCAGAAAGGACGTGTAAGTATGCGACTGGCAGGCCACACACTGGGCACCCCAAACCATACAGTCCCCCAGGCAATCAAACTTTTCCGGGCCGCAGGGCTCGATGCCGCAGAAGTCATCTACCAGGATGGCTACACCTCGGGTCTCCCCCAGGGCGACCGCCGCGCTGCCATGGAGGCGTTGAAGGCGGCGGAAGATGAGGGCCTGCCCATTCTTGGCCTGACGCCGTACACCACGGCCATCAACTCGCTGGACGAGGGTGAATGGCGCGGCGGAGTGGACGAATTCCGCGGCGCCATTGAGACCGCGCATCTGCTCGGGGCCGACCGGGTGCGCGTGTACGCGGGATCCTGGCACCCGGGTAACAGCGATCACGCGGGGCACTGGGCGAAGCTGCGGGAAGCCCTGGAGACCCTGGCGCCTGAGGCCGAGCAGGCCGGGGTACGCCTGTGCGTGGAGAACCATTTCGGCACCATGACCCAGACTGCGGCCGAAACCGCGGCGCTCGTCCGGGAGGTTGCCCACCCGGCCGTCCGTGTTCTCTACGACCAGACCAACCTGACCTTCACCCACGACGAGACCTACGAACAGGCCTTTGCCGTCCAAGGCGATCTGATCGGCCACGTACACGTCAAGGACCTCGTGTTCACTGACCCGAACGCGGCCTTCCGTGCCACGGAAACGGCCCGCGTCAATGCCTCCGAACGGGCCGTCCGGTCAAGGGTTGTGGGGAACGGCATCCTGCCCTGGCCCCAGATCCTCGCTGCGCTGCTGCGCCACGGCTACGATGATCTGCTCAGCATCGAGTACGAGTACCGCTGGCACCCGCAGGACCTCCCGAGCCCTGAGGACGGGTTCCGGGAATCAGCAGCCGCCCTGCGCGCAATGCTTTCAGATCTCGCCGAAGTGCAGGAGGCACGATGAACACCCAGCGTTTGCGGGTCGGCGTGATCGGCGCCGGCAATATCGCCACGATTGCCCAGTTGCCCACTCTCGTACAGCGCGACGACGTTGAGCTGGCTGCACTGGTGTCCCGGCGGGAGGATCCGGGAAGCCTGGTCCGGCGCTGGGGTTTCGGTGCCGCATACCGCTCGGTGGAGGACATGCTGGCCGCCCAGAAGCTGGACGCCGTCTTCGTCCTCACTCCGCGGTCCGAGCACGCGCATGCCGTCCAGCTGTGCCTGGAGAACGGCGCCGACGTGTTCTGCGAGAAGCCCCTGGCCCCGGCCACCGAGGAGGCAGAACGCCTGGCGGACCTCGCCGACGAACGCGGCCGCATCCTGATGGTCGATTTCAACCGCCGCTACGCACCTGTCTACACGGCAGGCCGCGAGGCGTTCGGGGAGAAGGGCGCTACCTTCTGCGTCGCCCAAAAGAACCGGCCCGGTTCGGAATACCGCGCAACGTTCGAAAACGCCATCCACATGGTCGATCTGCTCCGCTGGTACTGCGGCGGCGAACCCGTGGACGTGGCCGCGCATGCAGCCGGCGATGATCCGTGGGAAGAAGACGGCGTCGCAGCAGTCATCCGCTTCAGTACCGGCAACACCGGTGTGCTGATGGCAGCCCGGACCGCCGGCGCCTGGAACGAAAAGCTGGACGCCTATGGCGACGGAAAGACCGTGGAAGTGCGCGCGCCCGAAACGGTGTCCACCACTGTCAACGGAGTCACCACATCACGCGAACTCAGCGCCGAGGCCTACGGTTGGGCCACCGCGACCGACACGCTGGGCTTCTCCGCCGCCGTCCACCATTTCCTGGACCGCGTCGCCGACAGGGCGCAGCCCCTCACCTCGGGCCGCGAAGCCGTTCATACCCAGCGGCTGCTCGATCGGATCCTCGCGGCCTCCGGGCTGCCCGCGGAGGAACAACAAGGCCGGCAATGGCAAAGCCACGCCACGAACGGAGATACCAAATGAGCCTCAAAGACCAGGTGGTTCTGGTAACCGGATCGAGCGGCGGGATCGGCAACGCAGTGGTCGATGCCCTTAGGGCCGAAGGAGCCTTGGTCGTTGGCGCGGACCGGGCGCCCAAAGAGGGCCAGGAATTGGCCGCCTTCTTCCCGCTCGACGTCACGTCCGAAGAGCAGTGCGCCGCCGTCGTCAGGGACACTGCAAGCAAGTACGGGCGCGTCGACGCGCTCGTCCATGCAGCGGGAGTACTCGGCACCACGCCCGGCATCATGGAGACAACGACTGAAGAGTTCGATTCCATCCTGCGGATCAACGCTTCCGCGACCTTCTCGATGGTGCGGGAAACGGCCAAATCAATGCTTGATACCGGTACTGCCGGTGCCATCATCATCCTCTCCTCCGTCGCAGCGAAGGAAGCCCGCCTCAACTATCTGCCCTACAACGCAAGCAAGCTCGCCGTGCTGCACGTGATGTGGTCATTCGCCGAGTTGCTGGGGCCCAACGGCATTTCCGTCAACGCCATCGCCCCCGGTCCCGTGAACACCCCCATGCGGGCACAGTTCGACAAGGATTCCGGCCCGGGTGCGGCTGCCAGCCGGGCAGCGAGGGAGGCGCAGCTTCCCATGCGCCGCTTCGCTGAACCCGAAGAAGTGGCCCGCGCCATCCTCTTCCTGGCCGACCCCGGGAACCGCTACATCACCGGTGTCACCCTGGATGTAGCAGGCGGGGCACATCTCGGCATGGGAACCTGAGCGAAACAGCACACGACGGCGGGAGGTTGCCTCCCGCCGTCGTCCTCGTTAACAGCCATTTCCTTAGCAGCCAAGCACCATCCCACTAGCGCCTAATCGGCTCCCAAATCTCGCTCCCCTCGATTCGGGCCCCTCGCCGGTTAGGCTGGGAAACGACCGCGATCGTCACCGAAAGGAAGCGTTGCCATGGCCTACATCACCGTCGGAACCGAGAACAGCACGGATATCGAGCTTTACTACGAGGACCATGGCAGCGGGCAGGCGGTGGTCCTCATCCATGGCTACCCGCTGGACGGCTCCTCCTGGGAGAAGCAGGCAGCGGCGCTCCTGGAGGCCGGCTACCGCGTAATCACCTATGACCGCCGCGGCTTCGGCAAGTCCAGCAAGCCCACCGCCGGCTATGACTATGACACCTTCGCCGCAGACCTGAAGGTCCTGCTGGACACCGTCGACGTAAATGACGCCGTGCTGGTGGGCTTCTCGATGGGGACCGGGGAAGTGGCCCGGTACATCTCGGCGTACGGGTCCGCGCGGGTTGCGAAGGCCGTGTTCCTCGGATCCCTGGAACCGTACCTGCTGGATCCGGAGGAAGGCACCGACGGCGTTCCGCAGGAAGTGTTCGACGGACTGCTGGAGGCCGCAAAGGCGGACCGCTACGCCTTCTTCACCGAGTTCTTCAAGAACTTCTACAACAGCGACACCTTCCTGGGCACTCCGCGGCTCAGCGAGGAGTCCGTGCGGGCCAGCTGGGGCCTGGCCGCCCAGGCAGGGGCCTTCGCCTCCGTCGCCGCGCAGCCCACCTGGCCGACGGATTTCCGTGCGGACATTTCCAAGATCGACGTCCCCACCCTGATCGTCCACGGGACGGCGGACAGGATCCTGCCCATCGACGTCACCGGCAGGCCGTTCTCCCGCGCACTGCCCGACGCCGACTATCTGGAGATCGACGGCGCCCCGCACGGCATGCTCTGGACGCACGGCGCGGAGATCAACGAGGCGCTGCTGGCTTTCCTGAAGAAGTAGCCCAAACCTGCGGATTCCGCGAAAACCGCGTATGACCGCCGGCCCACGCTGTGGGCCGGCGGTCATATTTTGTTTGCGGTGCAACCATTGAAACTTTGGGATCCCAAGATGTAACCTGAGTCACACATCACCACAATGAAAACTCATTTTCGCATCATGGAACGCGCTTGCGGCGCCGACCGACCCCTTCCACTCAGTGAGGAGCACGCCGTGGATAGAAAAGCTTCCCCGGAAACCGCCACAAGGCCAGCCGCCGGACCGGACACCAGCCCCCGCAAAGCATCCCTGGCACAG
>Ga0105246_10001556_pt1 | contig 13637 bp, 14 predicted proteins | sample KBSM64metaG_FD_99694 | JGI IMG/M metagenome (GOLD analysis project Ga0105246, IMG submission 99694) | Miscanthus rhizosphere microbial communities from Kellogg Biological Station, Michigan, USA - KBS M6-4 metaG | ecosystem: Host-associated > Plants > Roots > Rhizosphere > Soil | place...
TGCTCCGTGGCGGGCGAATCACATCTGTTATATCCGTTATGGTGATTTTGCGAAGCGAGCGGTGGAGATGCTTGATGCCATTGAGGGCATCGGTGGATTTGGCACCATGAAAGGTACTCCGGCAAAAGAGCGTCGAATTATTCACGTCTGGTCGCAGTATGACGTAGCACCAGATAATGAAGATCGGCACAAGGCAGCACGTTCAGAATGGCATAAAGTTTATAGTGAATCGCAGAATTGGGTTGATTGCCGAATTGATCTGCGTGCCATAGGCCGTGATAGTAAAACGACACTTAAAGATGAGCGACCTTTTCCGGGATTGAAGGAGGTTGTTCGGCTTGGATGTTTTCGGGCCAAGGATGACGACGTGATTTGCTTGACGCGAGCGGATACGTGTTTTGGGGACATGTTATTAAACTTTCCAGCAATTCCATGTTTTGCGCGACGAACACTTCGTAACCTAGGATCTGATTATCCGACTTGGCATCCAACGGCAGATTTGTTCGCCTTTACTAAATCGTGGTGGACTGAGCACGAAAAGGAGATCCCAGACCTCATTATGGGTGCAGACTCGCATTGGCCGCGAGTGCTGATGGAGTTAATCAAGAAACATGGCGGTGTGGAATTGCCATTGGGAACGATTTATCGGGCGCGAGGGAAAGGCACCATCGCATCTCTGGCGCGGGCGTATGCGACTCACAATGAGGCCAAATCCAAAGAATGGCTATTAGCCAATGGCACCGAAGCGTTATTTCCAGCGGTATCGAAGCAGGTTGAAACCATTCGGGTAAACCCACGGGCGCTCCATCCTTTTGGATACAATGGAAGCATTATCCGGCACAATGGCCGTTTGCTGATGGCGTATCGGTATCATCAAGAGAATAAACTGAGCACGCGGCTGGCCATGGCTGAGTTTGACGAGAAGTGGAACGTGGTGCGGAATCAGGAGATTGAAGTGCCATCCAGCAGCCAATCATCTGAAGATCCACGGTTGTTTACATTTCAAGGCCAACTTTGGATGTCGTGGGTGGATGCGGATTTTCCAAGCAGGGTTCCAACCAGCGTTGTGAAGTATGGGCGGCTGGTGCAGTTGGCGCAGAGTTGGAACATTGAGGATATTAGCCAACCCAAATGCGGTAAGAATGATGGATTCAATTTGGAAAAGAACTTTGTGTTTTGGGAAGCACAACAGAAACTCTGTTTTTGGTATGGGATTCAGGATGGAAAACAAATCGTTCACACGATTAGCGGAGAAGGCATGACTGATGTGAATGTCGCTTCACGCTGGCCATGGGGCGAAATTCGTGGTGGGGCAGCCCCACTGCCTTATAATGGAAAACTGCTGCGTTTCTTCCATTCCTCGTTGGACTTTGAACTTCCACCGCATCAACGGCGTTATTTCATGGGCGCGGCCATCATGGAACCAGAACCGCCATTTACCACGATTGCAGTAAGCAAAGAGCCAATCGTGTGGGCTAGCGAGCAGGACGATCTGAGTGACACGGAACGAGTGACCTGCCTCGCATATAAACAGAAAGTGATCTTCCCAGCAGGTTCGATCATTGATGGAGATGGCTGGATTGTGTCGGCAGGGGTGAATGATGCGGAATGCGTGTTGATGAGATTGAAGGAGAAGGATCTTAAGCTGGCATGACCAATCTTTTTAATCAAATTTATGAACTCACGCCCAAACTGCATGGATGGGCCACCATCGAAAAAGCATTCACACTGGCCAGCGCAGTACTGGCGTTTCGTCCAGAAGTGATTGTCGAGATCGGGGTTTGGGGTGGTCGAAGTTTGTTTCCTATCGGCCTTGCTGCCAAAGAAATTGGACGTGGAAAAGTAATCGGCGTAGATCCTTGGGCGGCAGTTGCTTCAATTCAAGGGCAATCGAATTCCAATTTGAAATGGTGGGGAGATCAGCCTCACGAACAAGTCTATTTCGATTTCATGGAGAAGCGTGGGCAACTTGGACTGAATGATGTCATCACTGTGGAACGCATGACTTCGGATTATTACGATCCGCCAGAACGAATCGGAATTTTGCATCTTGACGGCAATCATGGGCCGCAAGCGATCAAAGATGCTGAGAAATTCGGACCACTGGTGATAGTGGGCGGGATGTGCTTCCTTGATGATCTGCATTGGGAAGGCGGGAACGTGCTTAAGGCATTGGATTATCTTCGCACGATTGGATTCATCGAATTGTTCCGACTGGATACCGGAGCCATGCTTCAGAGGGTTTCGAGATGAATTTGACGATTTCTTATTTGACGTGCCGGAAGAATCCGATGCTCGAATGGTTCTTCAGCAGCTTGGCTAATGAGGTTCGTCCACCGGATGACATCCGAATTGTTATCGTGGATTTTTACAACCGTGATTGGTTGGATAAGATCAATGTTGCATTTGCAACGTTAGGTGCTCCTCATCCGATTCGTTGGATTAGATCGCTTCCGCCTAAGCCTACAGTTTGGCAAGGCAAATACAAGCTTACTAAGTCGGACTATTTCGCAGCAGCAAATGCAAGGAATACGGCTATCTGTTTCGCCCATGATGGGTGGATAAGTTTTGTGGATGATCTTTCCGTGCTTATGCCCGGTTGGTTAAACGCTGTGCGTGAAGCAATGGAAAAGAACTACATTGTTTGTGGTGCGTTCCGAAAGGTGAACAAACTTGTGGTGGAGAATGGCGAAGTGAAATCGTTCGAGGATCATGCTCCGGGACATGATTCGAGATGGAAGCATGGCAATGATACAAAAGCTGTGCTGTGTCCACCGAATTGGCTATTCGGTTGCTCATTGGCCGCGCCGGTTGATGCATTCCTGAAAATTAACGGTTGGCCAGAAATGTGTGATAGTACGGGGATAGGTTTAGAAGATTGTTTAACTGGCGCAGCCTTGTCTGCCACAGGCCACAAGCTTAAGTACGATCGTCGCATGTACACGCTCGAATCTGAGGAATTGCATCACGTTGGAACTCCATTGCTGCGCATGGACAAGAATCGTGGCAAAACTGTTGAAGTAAGTCCGGGAGTTAAACATCCAGACGAGAAGGGTCATGCATTAGTTAAACGATTAAGTGGTGCTACTCGATTCGATAATGACTTTGGACCATTTCCTGATCTCGCTGCACTTCGTCAGCACGTATTGAATGGTGGTGCTTTCCCGATAGTTAATCGGCCTACCGTCGATTTTTATGACAGTCAACCATTATCGGAACTCTGATGCCAACTTCATTTTTTCCTCTTATAGGCAGAACAGGCAATCTTCTTTTTATCTACGCATTTGCCCGCGCATGGTGCGAACAAAACGGTTACGAACTTTGCCTAGATCCATGGATTGGTGAAAAGATTTTCCAGATCCCCACTGCAATTCGACCGCACTACTGGAAGGTGGACAAAGTATTTCCAGAAGCTTATTATCAAGATCAAGCCTCAATCATCTATACCCGGAAGCAGGTCCGGGAATGGTTCACGTTCAAGCCTGAGATTTTGGAACGACTCGAATCAATTCCAAAAGCCGATGTGTTGTTGAATGTGCGACAGGGAGAAGATTATCGTGGAGCAGGAAACGTAATACTCTCACGAAAATCGTATCGGGATGCTTGTGTTGAATTTGGTTACGATGATGAAATGGCGCAATGGGAATCAGATTTGGAACCAACTCGGTTGCCAGATTTCCCCGGCGATATTTCGGCGAGCGGATTGAACGTCACGATGGCGGCACTGCCATCGTTCTACCGATTGATGACTGCCCAGGTTTTGTTTCGGGCAAATAGCACATTTTCTTGGTGGGCGGCAACATTGGGCCATGGCAAAGTTTATTCGCCGATCATCAAAGGACTCATGGGCGGTGTGCCTGACGTTTATTGTTCTAATTTTATCGAAGGCAACTATCCACAGATGACGAATGATCCGATCAACACGGATTTGCACCTCAAGGAAGAATGAAAATCGACGAAATTTACGCGGAGAAATGCGCTGAACCATCGGACATTAACGAGCATCTTCCCGTGTTGAAAGATTATGCGGAAAAGTGTGATTTTGTCACTGAATTTGGAGTGCGTAGTGTCGTTTCGACGTGGGCTTTGATCGTGGCAAGGCCACTTCGAGTTTTGTCCTACGATCTTGTCAGTCCAGGAGATGAAATGCTTTGCACCATTCGTGCGGTTGCCAATGAGGCCAATGTGAATTTCGAGTTCCGACAGGCCGATGTATTGAAAATCTAGATTTCGCATACCGACCTTCTTTTTATAGACACCTATCACACTTACACACAACTGAAAACTGAGTTGAATCAGCACGCTTCAAAGGTGGGCAGGTGGATTATCATGCATGATACTGAAACATTTGGGGAAAAAGGCGAGGCAGACAAAGAAAATGGGTTGAACTACGCCATTCGTGAATTTCTGCTGGCCTATCCGATTTGGTCTGAGGTCCGAAGATTAACCAACAACAACGGCCTGACAATTTTAAGACACGGATGAAAAAAGTCATCGTCACTACGACTGTTAACCAACCCACTGAAGCCATTCGATTGTTCGATGCGATGAAGGATTGGGAGTTGGTGGTTGTCGGGGACCAGAAGACGCCGGTTGATTATCGTTTGGATCGCGGGTTTTACATGAAGCCGGGATTGCAGGAGAAAATGTATCCAGAGCTTTCTAATGCAATCGGATGGAACTGCATTCAGCGGCGCAGCATTGGATTTGTATATGCCGTCAAAGAGATGAAGGCTGACGTGATTGCCTCAATTGACGATGATAATATTCCGTTGCCGGGATGGGGTGAAGATTTGATGATCGCTCGAACAGTGAATGTGAGGCGTTGGAAAACCGGGTTGGATGCATTTGATCCAATTTGGGGTGCAGGTGGCAAGAATTTTTGGCATCGTGGATTTCCGATTCAATTACTATCAATGAGGGGAGGGACATACGTTGATAGTATCGAGCGCCCTGATATTCAGGTTGACTTTTGGAATGATGACCCGGATGTGGATGCAATTTGCCGAATGATTTCCGGGACGCCAAAACTGGAATGGCATCCATCTTTTTTTCCGTTTGTATCAGACAAAATCAGCCCATTCAATTCGCAGAATACTTTTCTTCTTCGCGAAGTGATGCCTCACTACTTCATGTATCCAGGCGTGGGTCGCATGGATGACATTTGGGCATCATTTCACGTCCAGCAACAAGGATTCAAAGTGATCTATGGTGAGCCATCTGTTCGACAGATTCGTAATCCACACGATTTAACCGCTGACATGAAAGCTGAATACCTTGGCTACGAGCATAACCTTGAAATCATTAGAGGCGGATCGGTGATGCCGTTCTTGCCTGAACGGGCAAAGATTGCCTTCCATCTTTACCAGAAGCACTATGAATAATCCCCTTGTCTCAGTGATGATTCCGAGTCGTAAGCGCGTGAAACTGCTACGCAAAACATTGAACTCAATCCACGACACGGCATCTGGGGATGATTATGCAATCTTGCTTCGATTCGACCATGATGACGAGGAGAGTGGTGATGTGGCCGATCTGCTGGCTGGATCAAAAAATACCTTTGTCTATTTCGGTGAACGGCTACTTGGTTATGGTTCATTGGATAAACACTTTTATCGGGAACTTGAGGAACGATCAGTAAGTTCATGGGTTTGGATTGGTGGGGACGATATGATCGTGAGTGGTGATTGGTTGGGCGAACTTCGCAAGGTGCCTACCACTGGTTACATCGTTCAACCGGAGATCAGCAAGCTTGGGGGTTCAACCTATGTGCGTGCTGAAGCGCAAGCATTTCCGATCTTTCCAAGGTTTTGTTGGAAGCCATTCAGTGCGGAATTCCCAAAGCCATTCGATACCAATGGCGATGCCATTCTTAAACAGAACGGGTGGAAAACGTGGTTCCTTCCTGGCGTAACTATGTGGCATCAGCGTCCCAGCGAGAAAGAACTAGCCGAACACCGTAAAATGTAATGAGCAACAAAACTTTATTTCAACGGGATGAACCGCTTCGCAACTTTTGGCTTGCTGTCTCGAAGCAGGACGATTTCCAGAGAGTGCTTGCCTACGCAATGGGCGAATTGGCAGATGAAGCATTGACTACCGGAGAATTGGCCGGTATGAAGCGTCTGAAAGACAAGCTTTTGGCCATGGCCGATATTGCTGATGAGAAGCCGTACGAAAACGTGAGCAGTGGCATTGAGCACGATGTGCTTGGCGCTTATCAGCGAAGCAAAGAAAAAGATAAACCAAAGTAAAAATATGGCAGATCAAGTAGTAACAACCGCTCCCGCGCCAGAAGCGCCAGTGGCAGCGCCTTCTGTGGACGTTAAATCCAGTCAGTTTACGGCTCTGGAAACCAAGGCTCGCACGATGCCGGAAAAGAAGGTCGAACCAGCCAAAGACGCTGAGGCTGCGCCAGATAAAAACAAAGAACCAGATCCGATTAAGCCTGACCCGAAGAAGGAGGATCGCACGGCCAAAGATCCAAAATGGTTTCGTGAACAGCACGAAAAGGCGCAAGTTGAAATCAAGACGTATGCAGGACGGGTTAAGGAACTTGAGACAAAGATTGCCGAGGCCGAATCACGCGGGAAAGACACGACGGTTTTAACTGAACGGTTATCGGCACTGGAGAAGGAACGGGACGATCTGAGAGGTGAGTTGCGGGCAGCACGGCAAGAGGTTTCCCCGGAATTCAAGGAGAAGTGGGACAAGCCATTCAATCAGGGCGCGAGTTACGCAAAAGACATCGTGGAACAAATGAGTGTTGCCACGGAGGAAGGCGCATCGCGCCCTGCAACATGGGAGGATTTTACAGGGTTGTATTCCATGCCGATCAATAAAGCGGCGGCAGCAGCACGGCAAATGTTTGGCGAAGATGCCGGGTTAATAATTGGTCAGCTTACCGAGCTTCATCGGTTGGATTATCAACGGAAAGCTGCTCTTGCGGAGGAAAAGGCGAAGTGGAAAGAGAACGAGACAAAGGATCAATCGCAGCGGGTTCAGGCCGAGCATGGTTTCAAAGCAATGGTTGCTGAAGTTCAGAAACAGTTGGCGGAAACAAACCCGGATTTCAAGGATGCGCCTGGCGAAGAAGGACAGGAAAGCCGCCAATTACGCGAGCAAGGTTATTCATTGTTCGACAAACGACCTGAGACAATCCAAGAGGCAGCTATCAAAACAGCGCATGTGCGTCATGCTTATGCTGCTTATTACCCCTTGGTGCGTGAACGTGATACTTTGCGCTCCAAGTTGAAAGAAGCTGAAGTGACGATTGCGGAATTACGCGGTAATGGACCGAATAAAGGACGGCGCACCACTACGGCAGGTGCAGGAACCGATGAAGAATCTTGGTCAGACGGGTTGCGCAAGGATGTGACGGCGGTTTGATTATTCTTTCGGTGTTGATGGCTCTTTTGGGGCCGCTTCGGAAATCTTTTTCTGTCGCTCAATCTCTGCCGCTGCCATCGCGTGTTCGCGTTCGATCTGGGCCGCTGCTTCGTAATCTTTGCGAGCCTGTTCTTTATCGAATGCGACTTGCTGATGTTCCTGTTTCTGTTGAGCACCAGCATCTTTCACGGCCATGCTGTGTGTAGCCTTAAGTGTCTTTGGATCAACTTGTGCCTCTACTTCTGTGGCAGGCTGAAAGCCCTCGCGAGCCTCCACTTGCCGTTGGACCGATGGCGGCAAATCTTTGTAAGCGATACTGATCGGGGCGTCTTCTCCCTGTTTGCCTTGCGCTTCACTTAGCCTTTGCTCAAAACCCTTGATGCTGTTTTCAAGTTTCCCAAGTGTATCGGAAAAGATTTTGATGTTTTGCCGTTGGCTTAGGTCTGGTTCCAGCATAGCGATCAATTCCTTGGTATGCGCTGCCACATTTTTAAGGCCAATTATTCCACGTTGATCTGCAACATTTCCAGATTGTTCAAGTAGCGTGATCTCTCCCGCCAGCAAACCAAGCAGAACGGGTATTTGCTCAACTACGGCCACTTCCAGAACATTGGCTGGTAAACCGCGAATGAGAATTCCAAAATCTGCTTCTGCAACTTTTTGGGCAGGCGTAGCTTTCTTGGCGTCATTGAGCGGAGCCAGCCGATCTGCTTTTCTTGGATTTTGCGTCACGACTTCGATGTATTCGTGATTTATCTCCTGTTGCGCGGTCGGACTTAACCTTGGGCTGATGGCCAGCATTTGATTGGCGATGCCCAAGGCGAGGGATTGATTGCCATTGCCGAGTGGCACTTCCGGTTCAATGTCCCATTGATCAATATTAACGAATTCTGGCGGGATACCGAATCTAGCACATGCCTTTTGGAATTTCTGAGCATCGTTGTTGCTGCTCTTGCGAATGCAGAAACGGCGGGAGATTTCTTCATACGAAGGCACTTCCTGGCTTAAGGCTTCATCAAGCAGACCGCCGAGAAGCGCATTGGCAAGATGTTCTTTAGATAGAGTTTTAGTGGCCGTCTCACGTTCATCGCCGGGTTCGTGAATGTCTTGCGTGTAAGCCGTGGAAGATTCCGCCATCAACTGTCGAAGTTCCTGCATTGCGCCTTCAACCATTTCAGGGCGTATCTGGTGCCTCTGATCTTGCGGCACAATGCTGACGCCTTCGGGGATGATGCAGCGATCATACAGTTCAATCTTCTGGGCGCGAGCACGTCCTGCTGGATCAGACACTTTTAGCCAAATATTGAAACTTTCATGGACGTGCTGAAGGAAGCGGCAGCGAGTCAGGTTCGAGTAAAAGCATGGGTCCATCAACTCAAAACCAAGTGCGCGAACGGCGTGATACTTGAAGGGCGCATCCACATTAAGATCGCCAAACTGGCATTGAAGCAAATGAGGCAGTTCATCGGCGATGGGGGCTGGGTTTTCATAGAGGAATTTATCCGTGCCAACCGCCGTTGCGCCACTCAAGACATCTGGAACGACGGTCATATTCCATGGTGCTTCCGTGGTTTTGGTGTCATTCAAATAATAGAAATGCCATAGCGGGATGGTGGGCACCGCGTCACTATCGTAATACATGCCGTTCTGTTTGACGAGTTCCGCCATCTTTTCTGGTTGCGTGCCCCAATCGTAGGAATTGGCGTTGTCATAATTGATGTTGGCCTTGCTGGCCAAGAGTTTCGCGACAAGCACCTTTTGCCAATGCGGATCTGCGTTTTCGCCCCAGCATTTTTTAGCCAGTGAATAAACCGTGTAAGCATGGCGCACGGCGAACCAGTTAAGGTTTTCAAAATCCGTGGTAGTATCGGTTGGGATGCGAAGATCGGCCAGCGCAATGTAATCCGGGCACCAATTTTCTTTGTCATACCAAAGAGTTGGACCGAGGCCATGAAGGAGCACGGACATCCATTTGTATTTATGGGTATGGATATATTTCTTGGATTTCTTCATCGGACGATTGATTTCGTTGGTGATGAAGATTTCCCAAGCGGTTTGCTTCTCGACGGGAGCATTGCGAAGCTTGACTCGAAAGAAATTCTTAGGGCCTAGAAAGGCGGCCTTATATTGGCGTGAACCATGTTGGGCGATGCGGGCAGCTTCCCCCCAATTAACTCTAACATGTATTCCGGCCTTCTTCGCTTCTTCCTCGGATGGCGATGCGACTCCGTTGAATAAATCGTTGACCTTGCGTCTGTTGTTCGACTGGATGCGGGCTATCTCGTCGCCTTGCCGAATGACTGACAAAACTTTGTCCGCCGTTGTGAAGTTCAAGATTGTTCCATTTCTTTTGCGATCCAACAGTAAGGTGGATATTCAATTTCAGGACGATGGTGGGCTTTTATGTGTTCGATTGGAACGAAAGGTTTCAGCAGCAGGCAACATCCACAACGCGAACACATATGCAGGTCTTTTTCATGTGATAAATGAAGTCCAATTTGATTCTTGATTGCGATGTGTTTTCGGATTGCTGCCGCGATAGGGTCTTTGAACATCTTTTCCCACCATTTAGGAGCGCGATTGAATCGGCATGGCTTTCCATTGTCTCCTGTAAGGCACGATGTTGTTCTCAATTCAGCCTGATGCAGCGGCACAGGTTCTCCACCTTCACCAAGCCAATCATCCAGCACGGCAGCGCCATCGGCTGTTTGTCGAAGCTCCATGATGATTTGGGAAATGACGTTCATGCGATTTTGGCACCACAGCCGCCACAGCCAGAAGCCGGTTTCGACGTGGGTGCAACGTAAGGTTTGCCTTCAGTATCGAAACAGTACTTCTTCATGTTTCCAAGCCTTTCGCATGTATGAAGGATTATATCAAGCGTGACTTCTTCGATAGTGGCGCGTGGCAACCCATTACCAAGGCGGAATTCGAGCACGATATGAGCTTGGATATTGAGGTCGCTTTCGGCTGGAAACTTTCGGTAAATGCCTTCAGTTTGGACATAGGGAAATGAACCGGGCGGAACTTTGTTGGTGCTTTTAAGAACCCACATGTCAGTAAGTGTGTTGCAACAGGCAACCTTGAATCATGCGTTGATATTCTCCTGCTTCGCGCTCGAAATAGTCATCACTGGTTGGTTTGTCGTTCTGTTTTCCTAATCTTTGAATTTTGAATCCTAACCGCCTTGCGCCTTCAACTCCTACTGCTATGGAATCAGCCAAGTCAGGAGACTTCTTCATTCGTTCCTTGTAGTCTTCCTTGGTTTCAATCTCAATTAGATTGTTTTTCGTAAGAGAATAGATTCGAGCATAATACTCTCGCGCTGCATCTTTTGATAACCCGCGAATCTGTCCGCTTTGAACGGCTTCTGAAGTAGAAAACCACATCTCGGTTACGAACTTCCGATAATGTTCATCACATCGTTTGTGGCGCTTTTCACCCTCGCGTTCTTCGACGAACATATCGAAGCGCACGGGGCGATCTGTGCAACTGCCCCCTGAATCAATCGGGACCGGAGTATCGTTTCCGAAAACTTTTGCGAAGAAGAAACCAAGCGTACCCTTTCCAAAAGAATCCCAAAAGATGCGTTTGGGCGGAATGCTAAGTTCCTTAGAGCGTTGAAACATGAAGGCCGCAATCTGTTCTTCTGGTTCTTCCTTCAGACGCAAATTGATTGGAACCAATTCCTGTGGGTGAAGGTAAATCGTTTCGATGCCTTTATCATCAATTCCGAACTCCAACATTCCATAAACACAGCGGTCGCCGCCGCCATAAGCCGGATCAAGATAAAGCAGATTGGTGCGATTAGTGTCCTGCCATATCGGATCATCGAAGGCGTGGCCGTCCCGGCACATCTTCTCGGTAAGTACGCGCCAAAGCAGCAGTCCTTTATTAGGTTTGCCGATGCATTGAGAGAACCATTGCCACGAATCTATGCCGTGAGTTTTTATGACCGCATCCAGCTTCTTTTTGTTAATCAGGTATGGAAATCGAGGTTTGTCGCCTGGGAAATCGTTGTTCGGTGAATCGCGGCCATCCAGCGCGATCACCCATGCTCCAAAGAAGTTACTACGCCATTCCTGGGTTTTGCCTGTATCAACGTAGGAATCCCAACCGCCTTCAGGTTCAGCCGTAGTGCAAAGTTGGTCTGCCATGTCGAGGGGATTTCCAGCCATGACGCCCTTGAAATTCTCTTTGCCGTACCAGTTGGAATAGGCATCAAGGAACCCCGGTGACATGAGTTGAATTTCATCTCCTGCATGGCGCAACCGAGGCGCTTTGACTCCAACATACGCGGAGAGTCCAACATTTACACTGCCCTTTTTGTCTGGCACGACGATTAACCCGCGCTGAAGGCTTCTGGCCATGTTCTCATCATCGGCAATATCCTGAGTGCTAATGGCCCTCATACTATCCAACGGGCGTCCTGGAAGGTCTGGGAATAATTTTCTCGCACGATTGAAAAGTTCTTTGACTTTCCCCCAGATGCGCAACTCCGCACCGCGATAATCCGTCGAGGAAATTAGCCAAAGCGTTTCTTCAGGGAATGCCCACCAATCGATCAGGATCAATCGGGACATGGCATACGTCTTATTGGAGTCCCCGCAGCCCATTAGGATCGTAATTTCGTTCTCTAAAAATCGACGCAAGGTAAGATCACTCCAACGGTGATGGTCATCATCAGGCCATGCTATGCTTTGCGCTAGGCGATAGTGTTCAAATAAACCGAGTCCAATAATTTGGCCATTTGCGCCAGTCCATTGTCCTCCTTTTCGGATCATGTAAAGCTCACGTTTGAGCGGGCAATAATTGGCTGGCCACTCCAATCCGTAGAGGTGGATTGTTTTGCCTGATACTTTTTGTTTTGCCATTTGCCTGTAAATGGACTAATGGGGAATCGTAAGTAAAGCAAATGATTTGATCCTATGGATACTGTTTCATGTAAACCTTGCTGCGCCGAAACTCAATCAGTCAATGTACCAGGAATCGAAGGTGATGATGGGAGCGACGGGCAAGATGGGCAGAACGCTTATACAAAAACCACAAGCCAATTCACGGTGCCAGCTATCGGCGATCCTGTTACAATCTCAGTGCAAAGCTCGCTCTGGATGGCCATTGGGGAAACTATTGTTGTCGATGGCCCAGCAACATTCCAAGTGGTTTCCTTGCCAAGCTCAACGACTGCCGCATTGACTTTCCTTGGCTACCCTGGCGATGTAGCACCGGGCACTGTGATCAAAATTGTGGCGGGTTTGTTTGTGCCAGCGACCGTTACGCCAACCGGAGTATTGTCCGGTGCAAGCTTCCCGGACTTTGCGGCGAACATGGGCAATTCGGACCAAACCGCAGTAGTGACGGCCACACCAACTCCGCTTGAGTTTGATACTGAAGTGTTCGATTCAGAAGGGGATTACGATACAACCACTTACACGTTCACACCGAGCGCGGCGGGGATATACCTGTTCACTATTTCGGCAGCACTGAAGGCATTGACAGACCAGAAAACGGTATCGGTATTGCTCTACAAAAACGGCGTGGAGATTGCGCGAGCGACAACCACATCATCATTTACAAGCACTGTGCAGGCACAACTTAACTTTCGTTCAGCGGCCAACGGAACAACTGACGCTTTCATTGCCTATGTGCTGCACAACAAGGGCAGCAATGCAGATGTGGATGGCAGCAATACTCTGACGTTCTTTCAGGCGAACTATGCAGGGCCAATTTAAGAATTTGCAATCAGGCATAATTGTCTTGCCGCATCCTTGGCATGTTCAGGTGAAACACTATTTCTTTCCTCCGTTACCACATTGGAAGCCAAACTGGTTTTCGTTTGGACTATGCGAGTTCCGATGGAAATTTTATGCACTTACTTTCGGGGGAGCAGGCGGTTTCGGGATTCGCTGGGAATGGATCGGGATTAAAATAATTGCCAAGCGATGCTGAATAAGAAATTCAAGGCGGAAGAAATAATCGAAACACTCGGCAGTTTCGAGGCAGGAATTAACGCGGGGATCTCACCCTTACTATTACGGCCAAATCAACTGGCGAGCGCGTTAAATACCACTGTGCGTGGAACATTTGTGCATCCTCGTCCGCCATTCAGACTGATTACTTTAGATGCAGCTGCAGAAACGATGTTGGCTGATGCATTCACAGAAGGAGCATTTCAAGATGGTGGATATTTTCGACCGGACAATGCAAGCGGTTCAATCGTGATTGCCGTGGCTGGACGCGCTTTCCAA